>ENA-OROH01000003-OROH01000003.1-human-gut-metagenome-genome-assembly--contig:-NODE-3-length-317749-cov-6.147592_pt1 | contig 317749 bp, 268 predicted proteins | sample MGYA00242125_ERZ509042 | MGnify/ENA primary metagenome ERZ509042 (study PRJEB26280, sample SAMEA2338738) | human gut metagenome | biome: human gut; feature: human-associated habitat; material: faeces... | reverse complement strand
AGACTGAAAAGTCTTGAAAATACTGACTTTTAGCCTCTTTAATACAGAAAAATCCTCGGCAAAAAGCCGAGGACTTTGTCTACAGTCTGAGAAGCACCCGTCGGTGCTTCTGATTTCGGCATAAAGCCTTGTTTTAGTAGGTCTAAACAAATTACGTGACTGTAAAAATTTGTTTTCTACATTTTTTATTATATTCCTGCAAATATATTTTGTCAATCATATGATTAACAATATTTTGAGAATTCTTCCTTATTACATAAGTAGTAATTTCCTAAAATATCCATTCGATATTTTCTTATTCTCTTGGTTTTGCCAAGCCCAACTAATTTTCGATCATGCCATTCATATTTCGCCCTGTCTATCGGTTTTGTCTCAATATAATTTTTTACTTTAGGCATTGTTCTTGACAAAAATCTTTCCCTTACTATTTTCCCATCCTTCTCATATTCAATAATATCATTTTTATAAAACGACAACTGAAATTCAAAGCCCAAAGACTCCAAATCACTTCTCTTCTGTCCCTGTTGAATCATTTTTTCCTTTACTAAATTTATTGCATATGCATCCTCATCAATGACATATTCCCCTTTTTGGCATTTTACATCCGACTGTTTTATCCCTACTAAATAATAGGTCTGTTCCTCTTTTTTATAGTAAACATCCATACGGTATGGAACCAGACTTTCAAGCACTACTTTCCTGCTGCCTTTCTCATACCCATATTTATGTGAAATATCAATGCAAGATCCAACTTCTCCATCTATATACTTTAATTTATCAATACGAGGTCCATTATGTTTCTTTGCATATTTCCTTACATAATCTCCAGTTTCTTTTTCGTACTGCACAAACGGATTCTTGGAATCCGAATAATCCTGCATGATCCGAACCAGATCCTCATATGTTTTCTTATCATTTTTATAGACCAATAACTTTTCTCTGTCACTCTCTTTTTCACTAAATGCAAGCTTTTTAAAAAGAGCAGCTCCCTCTTTTTTTCTGATATCCAGCTTATTTATTTTATAAATTTTTCCATCATAAACTCTTGTTCCACGAATCTTCTGATTGCAAAGGCCACGGTTTGATTTATGATCAACATAATACCAGTATTTTACATTCTTTTCTGCCCTTGTAATTTCATTTCGAATATTACTCCACTTTTTTCTATAAAGGTATTGTTTATATACTTCGTCAGACATCTGATCTTTCCATTTTTCTGAATTTAAAATTTCTCCCGTCTCAAAATCAATGAATTCTCCCTGTAATTTTCGATACGCTTCATAACCTAATTGCGAAAATGCAATCAGCATGGCATCCACTGCGTGATGCGCATAACTTTTTTCCCGATCTTTATCCAGCTTCATATTCACACGCATCTGATGCGTATAGCTTCCCCGGATCACTTTTACCTTTGTACCCATTTCTTTTGCCCGAAAATATCCCTGTACCGTGTTCAGGACAACTCTCGCTGCATAACTTGTATCGTTAATATTTCGATTGATAAATCCACGTAATACATCTGCTTTCGTAATATCTTCGCTATATAGCAAATTCCTCACTTTCTTTTTTGAAAGTCCATACTCCTTTTTCTTTGATAAATCCATAACCAGAGCTTTATATTGTTCAAATGACCATTTACTATTGGTATGTGTCAAATAGTAGTATGGTGTCTGATTTCCTTTGTTCTGATTTTCTGTCCGATACACAAGAACCTTATTGCTTCTGGAATCGTCAAAAGAAATGGATCTCGGAATAATATGATCAATCTCAAACAGCTCCGAATGTTTAATCAAATCCTCCGGTTCAATTATCTTCCCGGAATATAAACATTTTCCATCCTGCTCATTCCACAATTTTAACTTTAAATTTAATTGCTTTTGCGAAGAGAAATCAGCCGATGAAAGTCTGATATCATATACTGTAGCCAGTTTATTTTCAATATACTCCTGTTCTTTTTCGTTCTTTTTTTGCGTTTCTTTTTCCCACTTCTTTTGTTCGTCAGAATTGCGATCCCGTGGCATTTCAATTACCACTTCATCTAATGTTCCATACTTTTTCATAAGCGCGTTTAATATTTTAAAGGAAATACGAACAGATCTGCGGACTACAGGATTAAAAATATCCTCACTTGCCACATCTACTGGTATATACTTATTTTTTTCAAATTCATCTGTCTGTCCCTTCATAACGCCCATTTCTGTTAAGAGAGTCATTTGTTCTTTGGGCTGTCGGTACATTTCCGGAATCAGTTCATTCATTATTTTTAATGAAAATGAATGCCATTTGCTATATAATGTCCCATTTGTTTTCCTGAGAGAGATCAGACAATTTTTAATTTCTCCCGGCAATTCAAGTCTTGAATTATCAAACGCCTCCATCATAGCTTCTTTATCCGTATTAATTGTCAAAATATATCCGATTTCATCCAAATCATCCCTGGAAAATTCTTCTATATTCACATGAATAGCCGCAAGGGCTTTTCTCATTTTATTATAGACCTCAAATTTATGAAAAATTTCTTTCTCACTCTTATCAATTCTGGCACCATAAAATTCCTCAATTTTCTCTCCCATTGCATCGGCAATAATTTTGCGCATATTTATGGTATTGCTTGTCTTTACCTTATCAACAATTAGGTGCTTCTCATTTTCTTCAAGTTTTCTTCCATTTACCGTCAGATTATTTAAATCATTTAACAAGTTAAATTCCTGTGCAGTATAAGAAGCCGATGCAGCTCGCAATTCATCTTTGTATACACTGCATTTTCCGATTAATTTTTCAAAAATATTTTTTTCGGTAATATACTCCCCATTTTCCTTTAATCTTGTTGTGTATTTTCCATAGTCAGTTCTTGATTTTTCATTTCCCGGTCCTTCATAGTATTTTCTTTTTCTTGTAAAAATTTTTAAATATTTCTCGCAGAATTCATCTTCTATTTCCGCATGATATTTTTTCTGTGTGTCCAAAATCTGTTGAATTTCTTTCGTATAGGCTCCAATTGTAAACACATTACTCAGATCCAGCTTTTCTCCCTGATCATCTTCTATCTGTATCTGACCTCTGTATTTTCCGATATTTTCCAGCCTGTATTTTTGAATTTCACACGGAAAATTCTTTTCTAATTCTTTTGCATTCAATTTTAATCCATTTGCATATGCAGTTGATCCGCTAACAGAAGAATCTTCCACGTCCTCTAAATAAGATATTCCACGATGTTTCAAATAGCTATACAAAATCAAATATACTTCGTCCAAAGAAATACTTTCATAAAGTGCCTTTACTTTAAGTCCGACAATATCGTTTTTCTTCACCTGTGGAATAGCAAGTCCATGATATTCCCATAACTTTGTGAAATCATCTAATCTTGTTCGCTCTCTTCTTTTTAATCTCCTTGCCTGACGCATCCCTCTTCTCTCCTGATTATCGGTTGCAGATGCCTCCGGGAAAATATTTGATCCGGCTTCTATTACAGTTTCGGACGTTTTATCAATCACTGCATATCCAACTGAAGCAACACCTATATCTATGGCTACAATATACTGCATATTTTTTCTCCTTGTAATAAGATCTTCTTCCAAATGTAAAATTTTTTGTATTTATTTTATAATACCCCTTTTCATTTTATTTTTCAATATTTTGCCTTAATCTTCCTAAATAGTTTCAATTATTATTTTACAAAAATCCCACTGCATTCCTGTATTTGTACAGCTTATGCAGAGATATGCTTGTCTATGTCCCATGACGAACTGAATAGAGGACATATGGCAAAAAAATAGCCGTCCATGTCCCATGACGAACTAAATAGAGGACATATGATAAAAAAGTGCTCATTTATGTCCCATTAAACAGGTCCTGTGGGACTTTTTCATGCGCTTTTTCTACATATGTCCTTTTACCAACTTCTCCCGGGATTTTTCAATGCACTTTTTCTACATATGTCCCTTTGCCAATTTTTCCCGGGATTTTTCAATGCACTTTCTCTACATATGTCCCTCCGGCAACTTTCACTGAGACTTTCTGGCTTACTTATTCTCTATATGTCCCCAAAACACAAGGAAACGCGCACGAAAAAGAGAATGTTCCACACACGGAAACATTCCCTCTTTCATTTATGTATTTATTTTTCCAGTTTTGTCAGTTCATTGCTGTCCACATCCGCCGCATGACCGCCCTCATTATGGCTTGCTGATCCGTTCTCGAACCACCATGCCACACCTGCGGCCAACACAACAACTGCTACTACAACTACGATAATGACTTTTTCTAACATGAAATTTTCCTCCTGAACTCTTTGAAAATGGTCGCTTATTTCAAAGAGTCAGAAGCTTTTTCCCCATCCTGCCAGTGTATGTATGCCATGATCCACGCATGGCTGCGCACAAATATGTTTTCGATACGGCAGGATGCCAGATAAATCCGGGTAGCATTCCCGGCAAATCCGCTTGCAAGTCCTGCCCACAAAATGACGTTGCGTTCTGCATTCAGCCGCGTGATCCGTGCACTGACGGTCAGACGCGCCTGTTCGGACTGTGTCAGTTCGGAACGTCCGAGGATATCAAGGAAGGAACCCTGCTGCCGCTCCATCGTATGTACCGCAAGATGATCCGGCTCCGCCTGCGTGATATCGTACATATTTTGCACACTATAGCTCTGCTGCACCGCAAAAAAACATATGACAACCGCCAAAAAGATGCCTACACACCTCATCCGGCTTTTTTGTATCCGCATGATTCCCTCCTTTCCCGGACATGCCCGTGTTATGTAATCATTCCATCACTACTTTGTCAGTCCAGCCTTCTTGCGAAGCAGGTGATACAGCCACCTGCCCTCGTCACTCAGCTCACTTTTCTTGAAACCGCTGACTTTCGGACAGCTGCTTTTAATAATAGAAGAAGATTCCTGTTTGTTTGACAGATTCCATGCAATGTAGCTGACACCGTATTCATCCATCGTCTGTATCCAGCGGTCTGCCTCTCTTTTGTCGATGGCTCCGTTTCCGGAAGCATCACAGATTCCATATTCCGTGACAAATACCGGAAGCCCTTTGTTGATGGCTGCGGTCATTTTATTGCGCAGGTCTGCCTTGTGGGTAGCCGCATAAAAATGCAGTGCATACATAAGATTCTCCCCTTTAATTGGGTCTGCCGCTGCCTGATCCACATCCTGTGACCAGGTTGGCGTTCCCACAACGATCACCGCTTTTTTATCATTTTCACGGATGGTAGAAATCACGCTTTTCGCATAAGACTTGATCTCTTTCCAGCTTGTTCCGTTGTTCGGCTCGTTGCAGATCTCATAAATCACATTGTTGTAACCTTTTAATTCCTTTGACATCTCCTTGAAAAAGGCTTTTGCTTCTTTTTTATGGGAATTTGGATTGCCATCACTTAAGATGTGCCAGTCCACAATCACATACATCTTGTGTTTCTTTGCCAGCTTTACACCTTTTTTTATGAGTTTCTTTAAATCACTGCGGTTCTTTGCATCTCCGCTGCAGTAGCCGTTATATTCTTCGGTATACATCGCCAGTCGCACGACATTTGCCCCCCATTTGTCATGCAGCTGGGCAAAACACTTGTCGTTGACATACTGCGGATACCAGCTCAATCCATGTGTGCTGACCCCGCGAAGCTGTACTTCATGCCCCTTTTTGTCCACAAGTTTTGTTCCTTTGACGTGCAGTCTGCCTGCCGATGCATCATAATACGTTGTTTTTGCTTCTGTCATTTGAAATCCCCCTGTCATACACAATCCAAGTGCAAACGCACACAGCAGTGCGAGTACACGCAGAACTTTTGTTTTTTTATGAAATAAATACATGTTTCATACCACCCTTCTCCAACGGGAACAGGCGGCTCCACTTCCCATTGAGCCGCCGTAACTTTCTTAATCGATTGCCGTAACCTTGTAATCTTTCTCTTCTACCGTTTTCTTTAATACATCATCTGCCACTTCCGTGGATGCGGTCACAACGGCAGTGCCAGCCTCATGGCTGACTTCTGCAGATGTTACTTCCGGAAGTGCCTCAAGTGCTTTCTTTACGGTTGCCTCACAGTGTCCACACATCATTCCTTCAATATGCATTGTCTTTGTCATTTTTGTTTCCTCACTTTCGCTTGTTTTTATTTCTACCGGTTCTGCTGCCGGTGCAGCATCTTTATTTGCTTTTCCGTGTACGGAAAACAGGTTCAGCCGTAATGCGTTGGTCACGACACAAAAGCTGGATAAGCTCATAGCTGCCGCGCCAAACATTGGATTTAATTTCCACCCAAATATAGGATACCACACTCCGGCCGCAAGTGGAATCCCTATTACATTATAAAAGAATGCCCAGAACAGATTTTCATGGATGTTCCGCAGCGTTGCCCGGCTTAGGCGGATGGCCGCCGGAACATCCCGCAGACGGCTCTTAACCAGGACAACGGATGCCGCATCGATTGCCACATCGGTTCCGGCACCGATGGCGATTCCGGTATCTGCTCGTGTCAGTGCCGGGGCATCGTTGATTCCGTCTCCGACCATGGCTACTTTGCCCTGTTCCTTCAGCTTACGGATCTCTGCCTCTTTGCCTTCCGGCAGTACACCGGCTATGACTTCGTCCACTCCTGCCTGTGCACCGATGGCTTTTGCTGTGCGCTCGTTATCTCCGGTCAGCATAATGACACGGATTCCCATGTCACGCAATTCGGCCACCGCCTGGGGGCTGTCCTCTTTGAGCGTGTCTGCTACGGCAATCAGACCGGCACAGGTATGATTTTGGGCAAAAAGCAACGGTGTTTTTCCCTCTTCTGCCAGCTTTTGGGCCTGATCGAGCAGGGTGGAATCTACTGTTACGTTCTCTTTCATGTAAGAAACGCTGCCACCGAGCAGCAGATCTTCCCCACGCACCGCGGAAAGACCATTTCCCGGAAGTGCCTGAAAATCATGTACCGCCGTCTGGGAAATCCCCGTCGCTTTGGCATGCTCCATAACTGCTTTGGCCAGCGGATGTTCACTCGAACTCTCCAGATCTGCAGCAAGCTGCATGAGATCACGCTTCGTGTAGCCTTCTGCCGGTAAAATATCGGTCACGCGTGGCTCTCCGGTTGTGATCGTTCCCGTCTTATCCAGTGCTACAATCTGTGTTTTTCCAGCATTTTCGAGTGCCACCGCATTTTTGAACAGGATTCCGTTTTTAGCTCCCATCCCATTTCCGACCATAATCGCTACCGGGGTTGCAAGTCCAAGCGCACACGGACAACTGATGACGAGCACGGAAATACCGCGCGCTAATGCAAATCCGATATCTTTTCCGGCAAGCAGCCATACCATAATGGTGATTACTGCAATGGTGATAACGGCCGGTACAAAAATACCGGATACTTTATCCGCAATTTTTGCGATTGGGGCTTTGGTCGCCGCTGCATCCGATACCATTTTGATGATCTGGGAAAGCGTGGTGTCTTCTCCCACACGGGTTGCCTCACAACGCAGGAACCCTGACTGGTTCGTCGTTGCCGCGCTGACGGAGGAGCCTTTCTGTTTGTCGACCGGAATACTTTCTCCGGTGAGTGCTGCCTCGTTGACCGCACTGCTTCCCTCTAGGACAATCCCATCGACCGGAATGTTTTCTCCCGGACGCACGACAAAGGTATCCCCCTGCCGCACTTCGGTGATCGACACGATAACTTCCTTCCCATCCCGCACTACAGTCGCAGTCTTCGGTGCCAGCCGCATCAGGCTCTTTAAGGCATCGGTCGTCTTTCCTTTGGCGTGGGATTCAAGCATTTTTCCGACGGTGATGAGTGTCAGGATCATGGCAGCGGACTCAAAATAAAATTCATGCATATATCCCATGACCGCGTCCATATCGCCGCGCACCTGTGCTCCAGTCATAGCAAACAGAGCATAGGTACTGTAGCCAAACGATGCCCCGGCACCGAGTGCCACCAGCGTATCCATATTTGGTGCACCGTGAAGCAGGCTGGTAAATCCGCTTACAAAGAATTTCTGGTTGATCACCATGATGATAATGGTCAGAAGCATCTGTAAGAGTCCCATTGCCACATGATTGTCTTTCATGGCAGCCGGAACCGGCCAGCCCCACATCATATGTCCCATGGAAAAATACATCAGTACCACAAGAAAAATGACAGACGCGATCAAACGTTTGCGCAATTTCGGTGTCTCGTGGTCTTTTAGTGCTTCTTCCTCTTCTGCTGCGGCCTGTTCTTTTTTTGCGCCTTTGGGTGCTGCGCCGTATCCGGCCGCAACGACTGCATTTACGATTTCCTGATCACTCGCCGTGCCTTCCACTCCCATGGAGTTGGTCAGCAGGCTGACGGAGCAGGAAGTCACACCCGGCACTTTGGAGACGGCTTTTTCCACGCGGGCAGAGCATGCCGCACAGCTCATGCCGGTCACTTCATATTGCTTCATAGTTGTCTCCTTATTTCATTAATTTTTGTAACATCGTTACTAATTCGTCTACTTTATCGTCCTCGCCGTTTCGGATGCCATCTGCGACGCAGGTACGGATATGTTGTGCCAGCAGGACTTTATTAAAACTGTTGAGTGCCGCATTGGCAGCCGCTACCTGTGTGATGATATCCGGGCAGTAACAGTCTTTTTCTACCATGCCTTTGATGCCGCGGATCTGTCCTTCAATGCGGCTCAGGCGATTGATCATATCTTTCCGTTCCTTCTCGGAACGCTCTTTTTTCTTACAGCATTCACAAGTATGTTCTTTTTCCATTCGGATTATGTCTCCTCTCTCTCCGATACCCTGTATGGGTATCCTTCTGCATCGCATTATATACCCCCTGTGGGTATTATGCAAGAATTATTTTTCTCAATAAAAATGAGTGTCTTCCGGTTTTTGGAAAACACTCATGTATTATTTATTATTCCTCTATGGATACAAAAGGAAATTCTTTTGTGAGATTTCGATCCATCTCCATCATATGCAGAAGACGGCTTGCTGCACCTGACGGATGATTGATTCCAGATTCCCATGCCTCCACAGTCTTACAGGAAACACCAAGATAACTTGCAAATGTCTTTTGCGACATTCCGGTTTCGTTACGAATCTTCTTTACTTCGCTGGCATTGTATTCCTTAACAGGAACAACTGTCACGACACGGCGCGGAAGTTTTTTTTCTTTACTTTTTGCATCCTCAATGGCTTCCTGTAATCCAGCCACAATACTTTCATATACATCGCTCATATTATTTCTTCTCCTATAACTTCAATTTCAATTGTTCAATTAAACTTTTGATACCATTACGTTCAGCTTGCGACAGATTTTCTTTTTCATTTTTAGAATACACGGTAATCAAATAAATAACCTCTTGAACCACAAAATCCACATAGCAAACACGGGCACTGCCACTTTTCCCTTCATTTGCAAAAGGAATTCTGATCTTTCGAAGTCCTCCTGTTCCCTTTATTACCGGATGTAAATCAGAATTTTCCAGCAATTCTAATTCCAGCTTTCTTAAATCTTCATCCTTAAACCCAAGTTTATCCCAATTCCTGGAAAATTCGCGTGTCTGTATAAATGTTCTGACCATCTTTTCTCCTTTACATTACCCTATTCAATAGTAGTATGTCAAGTTATCATGTAACCCTTCATTCTGTTTTTTAAATTTCATGGAGTCGTGGGAGAATCCCCCGTGATTTGTTCCTGTTGACATTTACTAATATAATATTCAGAAACAATATAACTTTATGAAATAACATTATCAAACACGTTTTTACCTGTCAAGAACAATTTCTATTATTTTCTCCAAAAGTGTGGTATGCTCTGTCATAGATTATATTTAAATGAGGAAGAAAACATTGAAAAAATTAGTACAAAGATTATTATTCGGAATCGGCATCCTATCCCTTGGCATCACGTTCACCGGTTGTCATGCCAGCCATTCACAGACGGATTCACAAAAAACTATTTCCAGACAGACAGAACCGCAGGCCGGACCAACAGAAACGGAAACTTCTTCCACGCTTTCTCTGATTGACGCTTCCGGCATGACATTAGAAAGCCGCATCCACACATCGGACGGTTACACAAGAACCAAAGAAGCCGACGGAAGTCTTGCAGAGTTTTTGCGAAACTATGCCATGGAGCCTGATCAAAGTCCCGTTCTATTATATGACGGCAGTAAAAAACGCAATCAAAAGGCTCATGTTGCCGTATTTGATCTCCCACTTGAACATGAGGATCTCCAGCAATGCGCGGATTCCGCCATCCGGGTATATGCAGAATATTTTTGGAGTACAAAGCAATACGATCGCATTGCTTTTCATTTTACGAATGGATTTGACGCCCAGTATACGAAGTGGGCAGACGGTTACCGTATCCGTGTAAACGGAAATAATGTAAGCTGGATCAAAAGTGCACAGCCGGACACTTCCTACGACAGTTTGAAAGACTATCTGCGTATCGTTTTTTCTTATGCCGGTACCGCCTCCATGGATACCGAAGCACAGCCGATCCCGCTATCTGATCTGCAGGTGGGAGATGTGTTTTTAAAAGGCGGAAATCCGGGGCATGTTGTGATGGTCGTTGATCTGTGCGAAAATGCAGACGGCAAAAAAGCCTTCCTGCTTGCACAGGGATATATGCCGGCACAACAATTTCATGTATTAAAAAATCCGGCGCACGAAGATGACCCATGGTATTATGAAGATGAAGTCACCTATCCGTTTCACACGCCGGAATATACCTTCCAGAAGGGAAGCTTAAAACGATTAAATTATGGGATTACCCACACTGCTCCTGAATAAGCCTGTGGATTTCCTCTTTGTCTTTATCCAGTGCCACTTCCAGTTCCCCATACAGCAGATTCTCTGCCAGTTTAAAATAACGCCCATCCACCGCCGTAACTTTTCTGCCCTGCCGGACACGCTCTTCTTTCCGGTCGCAGATCAGTTTGATGATCCCCACCAGACGCTCCGGATCATTGCTGGTGATAGTACAGTTTTTTAGAATCTGTATCTGAAAAATCCAGATGCACCAGATCCTTTACCTCACATACTCCGTTTGCAGCTTTGACAATAAATTCTCCTATCTGATACAAGATAATTCCCCCTTTTCCCTGTATTTCTATTGTACCACAAGGAAAAGAGGGCATTCAAAGGTCGAATTCAACGAAAATTTCTCATTATGAGGTTGGGGACGTTGCACAATTTTTCAAAATCTGTCTCACTTTTGAAGCTGCTGCAACACGGGCTTTCTTTCCCTTATCGATCTGCGTAAGTACCTCTGACCACGCATCATACAACCGATCTAAGTCACCATTCTTTGCATTTTTCCACTGTGTTTCATCGGACTGTAAATTTTCCAGATACCCTTCAAACTCAGACACCATCTGTTGAAGATCATGTTCCTTCCATGATGCCCCATAACTTGTTGTTATATACGCGTTTACAGCCTCACGGCAATACCCAAACGCCACCCCGATCCTAAAATCTTTTTCGTCCGGCTCACATGTTTGTAAATATAAAATCTCCTCCTGTATGTGTCCCAGAATACCCTGAAACATCTGATCCTCTGTCGTTTGGTTCCATACAATCTGGGCGTCTTTGTTCCGTATCACCCTGTACTGATAAACATTTGCTGATACGGATACTATGCATACCGCAATTGTGATTATCAACGCAATTTTTTTCTTCATCTTATCCCTCCCACCAAATGAAAATCTTCCATTTTGATATGCCCTTGCTATCACATAGGATGGTTCATAAAATGCACTACAATTATAATTATCATATTTCCTCTTCCAGTGCATAGTCTTTTATCCAGTCATCTTCTACTTTTAGCGGATTTTCACAGTGCAATACACCCGCACAACTGAGAAGATGGTAAATCTTTACAGCCCCAATATCAACAAAATTTAAAAGCCGGTGGATTTTACTCTTGCACTGTCAAGTCAGCACTGGTACCAGTTTTCTGCATTATCATATCTTCCCGATGTATCGACCGCTGCACATTCTTCCAATATCTGTCTCACTTTTGAAGCTGCTGCAACACGGGCTTTCTTTCCCTTATCAATCTGCGTAAGTACCTCTGACCACGCATCATGCAACCGATCTAAGTCACCACTCTTTGCATTTTTCCACAGTGTTTCATCGGACTGTAAATTTTCCAGATAATCTCTAAACTCAGCCACCATATGATGAACATCATGTTCCTTTCCAGATACTCCATAACTTGTGCTTGGATACATATTGAATGCATCCAGGCAATACCCCAACGTTCTCCCGATCTCTGTGTCTTTTTCTCCGGATTCACACTTGCTTAATCGAATCATCTGATCCCCTATGTATGCCAGTTCCCCCTGAAACATCTGATCCACAACCTTTTGGTTCCATGTTATAGACGCGTTTTTATTCTGTATCACCCTGTACTGATAAACATTTGCTGATACGGATACTATACATACCGCAATTGTGATTACCAACGCAATTTTTTTCTTCATCTTATCCCTCCCACCAAATGAAAATCTTCCATTTTGATATGCCCTTGCTATCACATAGGATGGTTCATAAAATGCACTACAATTATAATTATCATATTTCCTCTTCCAGTGCATAGTCTTTTATCCAGTCATCTTCTGCTTTTAGCGGATTTTCACAAAATCTGGTAATAGTGTAGCATTTTTCAAACAGAATATCAATCGTTTTCCTCACCTTCACCGCAACACAAATTCCATGTTTCTTTAATTTTAGCCATAAGCGTCTATTTTGTTCGGCAGGAGTGGTGCTATACTCCATCCATAATGAGTATCTTCGAAGCGTGAGTCTGTCAATTCTGCAATTGCTGCCGCTGACACATAATATGCTCCATCGATCTTATAACATGGAATTCCCACTACTTTACCGTCCCACACAATGCTGGTAGCAGGCACTGTCACTTTATGATTTTTGCCGTTGCCTTTCTTCAAAGTCACGGCTTCCCCCTTATATGACGTCATACTGTCAATAATAATTGCATCATTGGGCAGTCTGACTCAGTTCCTCAATCCGCTTTTTATGGTAGTTGACAGATGTCTCACCCGGATAAAAATAGACTTTTGCTGTCTGGGTGTGAACCACAGCATGAGCCTTGACCCCATAGTTTTTAAGGCTTTGTGGCATCTCACGGGGCACCCATTCTTTCGGGATCGCGCGTCCATAGGTCGCATATACTTTCCCCTTCGTGTTTTCCTCACTGCCGTACAGATATTTCGACAGAACTTTCATGTCTAACGGGAATGGATAAAGATCGGCATTCGGATCTTCTGTCAGACAGGCTATGGATTCAGCCGATACGTTTGCCGTCGGCACCAGCGTGATCAGCATCGCCATTATCAGTATGACTATGACGGTTCTTTTTCGGTTGGTAACTTTCATAACTTTCTCCTTTCCTCCGCCCGGTGGTGGAACAAGGTCATACACATTCTCTCTTACGCTTCTTTGTTGTTCTTTAAGATAAGTCTCTTATGCCTGCTGGAATAGGTCCAGTACTTCGATGACAATTTCGGACAATTGGCAAACGTAATGGAAGAAACTTTCTTTGCTTTCGACTGATATGGTACCCAGCTTGTATACTCGCGTCCGCTCTTCTTTCCGGAACCGGTATAGTAATTATCCGATACGGTATTTTCCCCTGATACATAACCGGCGATCTCACCAGCCATGGCATATTTTCCTTTTGCCGTAACTTTTCCTACGTTGTAATTGCAGCTTCCGTCGCGGAATTCTCCGACAACACCACCTGCATAACCTTTTCCGGTAAGGCTGACCGTTCCTGTATTATAACAGTTTTTAATCTTCGTTCCACAGTAACTTACACCGCCAACATTGGTAAATCCGTTTTTCGTATTGACGGTAATCTTACCGGTATTGTAGCATTCGCTCATTAACGATCCAAATCCTACACCCGCAATATAATTGTCTCCTTCATAGTCTCTTCCGGAGCAGACACCGGTAAAGGAAACCGCACCCTTGTTATAGCACTGTTTAACCGCATTGTTTACAGTGGACTCTCCGATTACACCACACACTTTGACTTCCGCGCGCGAGGTCTTTCCTCCCTGATTTGTCACAGAAATTTTACCTGTATTTCCGCATCCCTTAGCCTGTCCATAACATGTTCCGGCAACACCGCAAGCCTCAAATTCAAGCCCGAATCCTGCATATCCCTTTGCTGTATTCTTAATTGTAAGATTTCCAGTATTGACACACTTTTCTATTTTCTTCGTACTTCCGGCAATACCATATACCGAAAACGAAGTATCCTCATTCCATGCTCCTGTCAATGTGATATTGCCCTTATTCCGGCAATTCCTGAAATTGGAATTTTCATCTCCTCAGGAGATTCCGGCAAAATAACCAGGCAGCGCATCCGTTACTTTAATATCTGCATTGACTTTACTGGTACAATCGGTAAAATCACAGGATTTTGCGCTATCGACAATTCCGGCACCACCGATTGTCGCTTTTCCGGATACTGTGATATTGGAAAACCTGCACTTTTCCGCCTGATATACCAGAGCTGCTCCCATTTCTTTTCCCTGAATCGTCACATTTGTCATAACAATGTTTTTAAACGTTGCATTTTTTGCATTGTTGAACAGTCCCATTCCCGTATAGTTCTTAATCGTATGTCCTTTGCCATCCAGGGAACCCGTGAAGCACTCCTCGTGCTGCACCTTTGTATCATAATCATAATAATTCGGAAACAGATTCAGATTCCCCTTAATCGTGATATCTTTCGCCAGATAATAATTTCCATCCGGATTCTCCTGCATTGCAACCAGATCTTCCTCGGAACTGATTGCGACTGCCTGCGCTGCATAAACGGTTTCGGTTGCTACGCCCGTATGCAGATCCGCCAGGCTACTGGTACATACCAAAGTAAACGCCATCAGAAAAGCTGCCATTTTTTTCATAAAGATTACCTCCGTTTTTCACACGGTTTTACACATCTGGCCGGACAGTGTGAAAAAACAGGGCGTGTGAAAAAACGAAAGTTTTTTCATGCGTCCTTTTGCTTATAGATACAACAGTAGTTATATTTTATAAAAAAGTGTATACTCCCCCTTTCCCCATAAGAATGCTATTATGGAATCCTATGCGGCAGTTGCGACTTTTTTCTGTTTATTGTGATATTTATAAAGATTGTGTCCAATAGAAACAAGAAATACTTCAAGCAATACAGATTTTATCCCTCTTCGGACAATTCTTTTATACCAACGGTCGTTTTTTATGATACCAAATGTACCTTCGGCCTGAATGGATCTGTTCATCCTTAGAAGCGCTCCCTTGATACTTTCGAGATTTTCAATCACTTCCTGATGCATCGATGTAAGTTCATGGTTGAGCCGAACGGTACGGTTTTTATCTGTCTTTTTACATTGTTCTGCATATGGACAGCCGGAACAATCTTCACACTGATATACTTCTTCCTGTCGTCCATACTTGTTTCCCTTTACATTTTTACGATACTGAAGATAAAAGCTTTTCCCGTTTGGACAACGCATGATTCCGTCCTCCCCGATTGGGAAATTTACTGCACGAAATGGATCTTCATGATACTTCTTGTCAGTAGTTTCTTTCTTGAACATGGGGAACTTCATATATTTTTCCATTCCATGCTGCTCACAGAAGATGTAATTGTTGTAAGAACCATATCCGGCATCTGCGACTGGATACTTTGGATAGAAACCATATATATTCTGAAACTTGTTCATTAGTGGAATAAAACAGTCCATATCGGAACGGTACTGATTTACATCAACAACAGCAATGTATTCATCTGCAACACCAACCTGTACATTATAAGCTGGAAGCAGCTGGTCATTTCCCATGTAGTCTGTCTTGATTCGCATAAAAGTAGCTGAATGATCTGTTTTTGAGTAGCTATTACGATCTTCTCCACAGATCCTGATTTTTTCTACATATTCTTCCAGCTTGGCAGTATACTCCCTGAGTTTCTCATAATGACGTTGCTGCGTAGTTTTGCGATGTCCCCTGCCATGAACAAACATCGTTTCATCAATCTGCCAGACTTCTGCATACTGTTCAGCAGCTTCTTTCAGATACTCTGGCGCATACTCGCTATTGATACAAAACTTTATACCCGTACATTCCAGTTCCTTATTGATTTCCTCAAAGAGTGTGGTGATCTTATCAAATAGACGGTATCTGGATTTTTCTGTTGATTTTTTCCATACCCAGGAGTATTTATTCGCATTTGCTTCAAACTTGGAGCCATCAATGTATAGGTGTTGGAGATCCACGTGTTCTGTCTCGAAGATTTTTTTGTTTATGTCCTGAAATATTTCTTCTATGGAATCAGCAAGTACCTCGTTTATAAAGTAGCCGAAGGTACGGTAAGAAGGTGTTTGATGATCCATGAGATACATGAAGCGGAGATTGACTTTACACTGATCCTCCAGTTCACGTAATGATATATAGCCATTCTCCATAAATCCAAACAAAACTGTCTTCAGCATGCTGACCGGGTCATATCTGAGTCTTCCTGTATAATGTTGCGGAATATTTTTCAGATATTTCTCCAGTTCGATTCCTCCCATAAATCTGTCAAAAGTCAGCACTGGATCACAGATGTCCAGATAATCTTGAATTAGCATTGGCAAAACTGCCTGTTTTGGGTTAGAATAGATTATGTTATTAATTTTCATTGCAAGTTAATTATAACAGAAAGAAAGACCTTGAGTTCATTATAAACTCTTGGTCTTTCTTTTTTCGGGACTATTCTTTTTTCACAGCCCCCATTTTTCTCTATAACAGCCACTTCATCTCCGCAAAAAATTCCCGCAGCATATTGTTCGGCAGATATTTTGGTGTGGAATCCGCCGCAATTCCACAGACATCAGAAAGTCCGTACTTTTTGGCAATCTGTAGGGCACGGAATACATGAAAATTGTTGGTCACAATGCCAACGGATGCGCCTTCTTTCATCAGCTTTTTACTGTTCGTGATATTCTGCTCGGTTGTCTGCGATTTATCTTCCGGCAAAATCCGCGCAGTATCAATTCCTTTTTCCTGCAGATACCGTGCCATTCCCTCTGCTTCAGACCACGGCTCATTGCTTCCCTGTCCTCCGGAAACAATGCAGACCGTGTCCGGGTTTTCATTCAGATATTCCACAGCCTTATCCAGACGATATTTAAGAACCGGACTCGGACCATCCTTTCTCACCTGTGCGCCAAGTACGATAATATAGTCGAGCCCCTCGCGTCCATCCGCGTGCATCTGGCTGATCACACAGCCCTCTACGATACAAAACACAAGCAGTCCGATACAGACCATCATTCCTGCAAAGATTTTTACCGGATTCGGCACCTTTTTCCACACTTCCATGTACACGGAAATTCCAAACAGAAACACCACGATCCCGATGCCAATCCATATAAGGAAAAAAGCTGTGCCGGAACCGGTCGCATGAACCATTACCGCATAAATCACACTCATGATTCCAAGCAGTAAACATATCCAAAATACCATCATATTCTTTTTCATTTCTCCATCCCTTTTCACTCCGCTAATACCGGATATGAAAGCCATTTTCCTGTTCATCCGGTGGTATGTTTTGCCGATCCATCCCGGTAATATCAATATATCTGTCCTGTTTCAACTGCTGGATAATCTGATCAATCTCTCCGACAAGCCCCTGTAGTTCGGCACTGACCGATCCATCATATTCATTTCTTACCCATCCGGTCACACCATAGTACTGGGCCAGATGCGACAGACGGTAGCGAAACCCTACCCCCTGCACATATCCGGTGAAACAGATGTGTTCTCTTCGTTTACTGTCTGACATAATTTCCCCTAACGATAACTCTGATACAATTTTTCAAATGCAGAAAACGACCGCTCGATCATATCATAATCCACACAGTAGGACACACGCGCATATCCCGGGCAGCCGAATCCGGTCGCAGATACAATCAGAAGATCCTGCTCCTTAGCGCGCTCGCAGAATGCATCTGCGTCCGGCTCCAATGCTTTGACAAACATGTAAAAAGCGCCCTGCGGCTTAAAACATTCATAGCCGATCTTTGTCAGGCCATCGTAGAGCAGATCGCGGTTTTTCCTATATAATTCGATATCCCCAGTGTTGCCGACACAGGATGCAATCACTTTCTGGAACATGCTCGGTGCACAGACATAACCCAGCGCACGCCCGGCTCCTGCAATTGCCGCATAGACCGTCTTACTCTCGGTCACTTCATCTGGAACAATCACATAGCCGATGCGTTCACCCGGCAGCGACAGGGATTTGCTGTAGGAATAGCATACCAGTGTGTTTGCATAATATTTTGTCACATACGGTACTTCCACGCCATCGTATGCGATCTCACGGTACGGTTCATCCGCAAGGATAAAGACCGGTGTGCCGTTCTCTTCGGATTTCTTTGTCAGAAGTGCAGCAAGTTTCCGGATCGTCTCTTTCGAATAGACAGCTCCGGACGGGTTGTTCGGGGAGTTGATGATCACGCCTTTGGTGTGTGCGCTGATGGCTTTTTCTAAGGCTTCAAAATCAATCTGGAAATCGCTGGTGTGAGGCGGTACCACAACAAGTTTCGCTCCGTTGGCTTCCACAAACACACGGTACTCCGGGAAAAACGGTGCAATCGTGATAAACTCATCTTCCGGTGAAGTGGTAAGTGCGCGGAAACATACCGACAAGGATGCGGCAGCTCCCATAGTCAGGTAAAAGTTGTCTGCCGAAAACGCAGTCTCATATGTCTTGTTCAGGTAATCTGCGATTGCCTGTCTCGTCTCGATATCTCCCTGTGCAGAAGTATATCCGTGCAAAGAAATGGAATCCAGTTTCTGTGTCAGGTCACGGATGGTCTCATTGACGCAGTCCGGTGCCGGTACGGTCGGGTTTCCAAGGGAAAAATCATAGACATTTTCCGCTCCCACAACTGCTGCGCGCTGCTTGCCATACTCAAATAATTCACGGATTGCCGAACGCTGGCTTCCTAATTGATACATATCTTCTGCTACGAACATTTTATTTTCCTCCTCATATAATCAGGTGTCTCTATTAAAATTCAAGGCTTTTCAACCTTTTATATCTCCTGTTTTTCAAGTTGTCGCTTCTGACTTGCCAGATAATTTTCATACTCCAGCCGGCTCAGCCGCTCGATCTCCTCCCGGAGATTGTCCGCCGACATGCGCAGCGCGCCCTGACTCATGACCGTAAGCTGCTCCAGCCCGTCATTTGTCGCAACCGTGACACGGTACTTGTGCCCGATCTCATGCACGGTGCGCTCGATAAATGCATCCGCGGTCTCATCGGTTTTCGTGTAGACCACATCCAGATTGTGATATTTGCTTTTGGCACCCGGATGTTCCTTACGCTTATAGGCATCAAACACCACCAGCACCGGACAGCTCTTGTATCCCTGATAATTGCTTAAAATATCCAAAAGCTTGTCCCTTGCGGAATCAATATTGACACGGGAAAGTTCGTTTAAGTCTTTCCATGCAAAAATAATATTGTAACCGTCCACAATCAGATATTCTTCCTGCGGTTCCTTCGCCGGATAGATCGGATTGCCTTTTTTATCATATTTTACCACATTCGGTTTCGGCGCGTCGGATTTCTTTTTCAGCCACTTGCGCCGTTCCTGATCTTCCATATCCTCGCGGCTCATGCCAAACTCGCGGGCATAAATCTGCTGCAGCTCCTGATCTAACTCCCAGCCGGTCTTGCCGGAAGACTGCTGCCGGTGCACCGGGCCAAAACTCTGCCCGTCGGTCTCATAACTGCGCCCGTCCGTAGGTGTCTGGGTTTCCTCCTCCGGCACAAACTGCTGCGGCAGATGCATATAATCATCCACCTGATCCCACGGCACGATAAATCCGGCACCATGCGCACAGAATACCGATCCGGTCGGATTTGCCGTATCCGCTTCACTGTCATACCCAATTCCCGCGATCACTTCCTCACTGTTGTGACAGACATCATAACCGGAAAGTTCCAGTGTCAGATGCCCGAGTCCACGGGTATATGCATGTACCTCACTGCTGTAGTCCTGCATTGTTGCGACCGGAACCGTGCCCTGCAGCACGGCGTAGTCCATGCCGTTTCCGGTGCCGAATTCCGGCGAATCAAACTTGCCTGCACGCTGCTTTAAATCGGTCATGGCACGACCGACCATCTCCTGCGGCACTTCAAGCGTAAATGCGTATACCGGTTCCAGCAGTACGCTTTCCGTGCTCTTTAACCCCTGCCGGATCGCGCGGTAAGTTGCCTGCCGGAAATCACCGCCCTCGGTGTGTTTGATATGGGCGCGTCCGCTTAAAATCGTAATTTTTACATCGGTGAGTGCTGATCCGGTCAGTACGCCCGGATGCTCCCGCTCCATAATATGTGTTGCGATCAGCCGCTGCCAGTTGAGGTCGAGCACATCCTCACTGCACGCGCTCGCCACCTCGATTCCGCTGCCCGGTTCGCCCGGCTCCAGCAGCAGATGCACTTCCGCATAGTGGCGCAGTGGCTCAAAATGTCCCACACCCTCCACCGGCTTTGCGATCGTCTCCTTATATACAATGTTGCCCTGTCCAAAGACAACCACAACACCAAAGCGCTCTTTGATCAACTGCGTCAGAACTTCGATCTGCACCTGTCCCATCATCTGCGCATGGATTTCCTGCAGTTGCTCATTCCAGAGGATATGAAGCTGTGGATCTTCCTCCTCAAGCTGCTTTAATTTTTCCATCATCTCCACGGCATTCACTTCGTCCGGCAGATAAATCCGGTAGTTAAGCACCGGCTCGAGTACCGGCACACTGCTCTCCTGCTGCGCGCCGAGTCCCTGTCCCGGTACGGTTGTGGTAAGTCCGGTCACAGCACAGACTTCCCCGGCCTCCACCGCCTCCGCGGTCTCAAATTTTTCTCCGGAATACAGACGGATCTGGTCAACTTTTTCCTCCAGACCATCATAGGAAATCCGGTCTTTGACATGCAGCGTGCCTCCGGTCACTTTCAGATAGGTCAGCCGCGCTCCTTTTGTATCTCTGCCGATCTTGTATACACGGGCAGAAAATTCGTCTTCATACTCCGGTGCCCTGTGGTATTTTGCAAAGCCTGCAAGCAGTTCTTTCACACCCTCCACTTTGAGTGCCGAGCCATAGTAACACGGAAACAGATCGCGGTTTGCCACCGCATGCGCCAGATGCTCCTCTGCAATGCTGCCCTGCTCCATATACTCATCCAGAAGTGCTTCGCTTCCCATCGCAGCTTCCTCGAAAAATGCTTCTCCGCTGTCCTGTGTAAAATCCACACATCCATCGGACAATTCTGTTTTTAACTGCTGCTGCACGGCTTCTTTGTCCGCACCCGGCAGATCCATCTTGTTGACAAACAAAAAAGTCGGAATGTGATAGTGCCGCAAGAGCCGCCAGAGTGTCCTCGTGTGTCCCTGCACGCCATCGGTTCCGCTGATAACAAGGATTGCATAGTCGAGCACCTGCAACGTGCGCTCCATCTCCGCAGAGAAATCCACATGTCCCGGCGTATCCAGAATTGTTATACCAACCGACGATTCGCTATGCAAATTTTCATCCGTCATTTGCAGCCGAAACCGCGCCTGCTTGGAAAAAATTGTTATTCCACGCGCCCGCTCCTGCGCATCCGTATCCAGAAATGCATCCTGATGATCCACACGCCCCAGCGCACGGATCTGCCCGGTGGCATATAACAGTGCCTCCGACAGTGTGGTCTTTCCGGCATCGACATGCGCCAGCAGACCGATATTTATATTTTTTGCGGGATTTTTTCTGCTCATAAAAAAGCCCCTTTCCATGTATCATAATCCAATAGATTTATGATAGCACAGAAAGGGGGAGAAGTCACGAATCTTACACGGTCGTATTCACTCCATTGATCGTGGCATGCTCATCCTCGCCCATCGGGATCACCAGACATTTCTGCCCGTTGATCACCTGTGACTTGATCTGCGATGCCTTCTCCGGCTTCACGCGCAGTACCACATCATACGTCTTTGTCTCAGCGATATAATTGTCGATTTCTTCCTGCTTTTCAATCAGCTGGGACGTGCGCTCCGCAAGTGCCTCATCCTTTTCATTAAGCTGCACGGTCAGTGTGCCGACCTGATCCTCGAGTGCCATTTTTTCCACACGCAGTTCATTCTGCACAAGCGCCTTGGAGTCGATCACATTCTCTGCTGCAGGCGGTTTCTCGCCAAATGCCTCATCCACAGACTTTTCGATCTTTGCAGCCTTTTCCTCGCTGATATCACTGTCTGCAAGAAGCTTTGTGACCACTTCCTTATCGAGCAGGAAAACATCTTCGTCATCGTCGTGTGTCTCGGCATATTCATCGATCATATCACTTAAATTCTGCTGCAGATCCAAAAGCACATCATCCGTGTGCTCATCCTCTGCGCCAAGCACGTTGCGGACGATAGAATGGAATGCCATCTTCTGCTCGGTTGCAGTGCGCTCAATGCCGCAACCCAATCCGTTTGCCATAAATTCAGAATGTGGCTCCTTGGTATTTTTCGTGTAAAACAATGTCGAATGGATATCCGTACTGCGGTCATTGAATGCCGGGAATAAAAATGCAGTGTCCACAGCTCCTACCACCCAGTCGCGCACGCGCGGCCCGATCCGGTGCTCCTCCTCGAGAAAGCCAAGCCCCGGCTTTGACAGATCGACCGGACAGATCGCACAGATCAGATATTCGTACACTTCCTCGGACTCATCGAGATTGTTATTGTCACTCGTCCGGCTCATCACATCGTATGCATCGTGAAACAGCACGATCAGATAATTTCCGGCATGATCATACGTGTCGATTACCAGATCATAAAAGGTATCCAGCAGATTTTCATCTTCCAGCTTCGATGCGCGCAGTGCCATCAGAATATGCTGACGACCGCCCACTTCCTCTTCCTCAATCGGAAACTTCAATTCCAGAAGGTTATTTCCGATGGTTCCGGACAATGCCTTATTTGCAATTTCCAGATATTTGTAAAATTCATCTTCTTCCAGATTCAGAAATGTATTTCCAAACTTACAGACTTTATTGTGATTTCCGTCAACGTAACAGCCACACACGCGCGTAAACGTTGCCGCCTCTTTCTTGAATCTTCTTTTTAACTCCAGGACTTCCTTTTTATTCATTTCTTGGATTCCTCTTCCCTGATTTTCTCTTTCAGTTCCTCAAACAATGAAAGAAACTCTTTCTCCACATCAGCCATCGGCTGAAATTCATAGCTCGGTGTGCTTACCATAACCGGCTCCACCGAATACATTTTTTCATCCATAAAATGAAGAAACTCATAATACAGGCAGCTGTCATCAATGTTTGTAATCAGTTCTGCCTCTTCCCCCTCCGGCACATATCCCAGAAATTTAGTGTAGATCATATGCTGCAGCTGTTCTTCGATCTGCAGATACATCGTCATGTTTTTCTTGACCGGGCGGGTAATGTCCGCCAGATAAGCTTCACTTCCATCGTGAAGCAGACAGGCAAGTGCCGTCTGTGGCAGATAGTTTCTCGCAGTTGCCTCATGGCAGCACTGGATGCAGTGCTGACCTACAGAAAAAAACTGCGGGAAATGCCCGTTTGCCCGCGTCATCATCGACAGGGCATGTGCAATATCCTCAATTCGTATTTTATCCTCTTCCGGCTCAAAGGTATTAAAGTCGACCTTTGAAAATGTTGTCAGACAATCCTTTTTCATCTGTACTCCCCCATATTACACGCATACATCAAAGATGTATGGCATACGTGAACCTTTACCAGCTAAGTACTTCATGGCCATCCTCAGTGACAAGAACCATGATCTCCCACTGTGCAGATGGCATTCCATCCTCGGTGTATACTTCCCAGTCGTTCTCTTCGTCAATGAAAATCTCCACACCGCCCATGTTAACCATCGGCTCGATGGTAAAGATCATACCCGGCGCAAGTACCATCTGGGTTCCTCGTTTGGAATTATAACCAACCCACGGCTCCTCATGAAATTCCAGGCCGACACCGTGACCGCCAATTTCACGTACAACGGTATACCCGTTAGCATAAGCATGATCGTGAACTGCCTGACCCATATCACCCAAAAAACCCCAGGGCTTTACTTCCTTAAGTCCAAGTTCTACACATTCTTTCGTTACCTGAACCAGTTTCTTTTTCTCCGGGCTTACTTCCCCAATGCAGAACATCCGGGAAGAATCGGAAAAATATCCGTTCAGAATGGTAGAACAGTCTACATTGATAATATCCCCCTCTTTTAAGATCACCTTCTCGGAAGGAAATCCGTGACATACCTGCTCATTCACTGAAGTACATACACTGTATGGATATCCTTCGTAGTTGAGCGGTGCCGGAATACCTCCCATGGAAGTGGTCATATCATAGACAATCTTATCAATTTCCGCTGTATTCATTCCTGCGTGAATGTTCTTTTCTATGTAATCAAGTACTGCTACATTGATTTTGGCACTCTCCTTTATCCCTGCAATCTGATCCGGCGTCTTGATCAGGTCATGTGTCGGAACAACGTGACCCTCCTGTGCCAAACGTGCAAGTTTATCATCGAAAGCCGCATGACACGCCTTATATTTCTTGCCGCTTCCGCACCAACATGGATCATTTCTTCCTAATTTTACTGACATTTTTTAATCTTCTTTCTTTTTATTATTGTATGTGACATTTCCAAAACTCACACGATTCCATACTTTATCATTCACTTTGTATTTTTGCTTTTTCAAAAGCTTCTGATAGGAATCCTCCATATACGCATAATCGTCATAGGTACGGTTATGCAGCTGTGCATACACCTCCTGATATTTCTGGGCGTATGCAATCCTTTGGATCGTCTTTTTTGCATCTTTTCTGGAAATCCCCAGTGCCGTTTCCCCCTGACGCTCCGTTAGGTCCTCCCAGAAATCCTCCAGTTTATTGTCCATATGTTTTTGGTCATTGTCATCCAGTGTAATGCCTTCCTCCATGGCCATCTGATAAAAAAGTTCATCATGAAGTGCCATCTGCATCGCATTTTTGCGTGCAACGGCATTCATAAATCCCCCTTCTACGCGCATACTCCAGTAACGGTTCGGATCATCCGGATCGTATACCAGTGCCTCCTGCTGAATCTGATATTCCTCATATCCGACATAAAATGCCATGTCTCTGAGGGTCAGTTTTTCATCATTGATCTGCGCTGCCACTTCATCCAGAGACTCCCGGTACACAAGCGGCCTTTCATTCGTCATGCTATTATTATTTCTCATGAGCATCACAAGCACAACTGCAATCAGAACAATGGATACCAGATGTTTTGGTCTCATCAAAAACTCCTATACCAGTCTGCGGATTGCGGTAATTGTATGACAGTTCACCGGACGGCTGTTTGTAATTCCGGCTCTTGTTGACTGCGCCTCCACGATATTTCCGTTTCCAATGTAAATTGCCACATGTCCCGGATATACCACGACATCTCCCGCCTGGATATTCTGATAAGACACCGGCTGTCCCACACTCTTAAATGCCTGGGAATACCGTGGGGTACTGATTCCAAAATGTGCATAGACCTGATGTACAAATCCGGAACAGTCAACACCATTGGTCAGACTGTTTCCTCCCCATACATATGGGTTTCCGACAAACTGCTGCGCATAAGCCACAATATCCGCACCGCCCACATTTGTTGTCTGTGAAGGATTGCAATCCGGATCTTTCAGATAGGAATCGCTTGCAATTCCACCACTGGCACCGGTACCTCCACCGTCATAGGTGTTGGCATTGGCACGCGCTGCCGCTGCCTCCTGCGCACGGATAATTGCCTCCTGTTTGGAAATTGTCTTTTTATAGTCTTGCGCCTGCTTCTGTGCTTCTGCCAGCTGCTGCGCATAGGCATCTTTTTGTTTTTCAAGCTTCGCCATGAGGGTTTTCAGTTCCCCCTGCTGGGTCTGATACTTATCCTGCAAAGCAAGCAGACTGTCCATCTCATCTGCCAGCTGCATAGTCCAGTCCTCAACCTTCTTTACCGCATTCTGATAAGAAGTCATAAGTTCCCTGTCAGATTTGTACAGATCGGTCGCATATTCAATACGGTTTAACATATCGGAGAGCCCATTGGACTCCAGAATGGCCGACCAGATGGAATTATCGGTACTGTTCTCATACAGATACTGAATCCTGAGCTTCATGGCATCATACTGCTTCTGCTCTTCTTCCTTTGCTTCTTCCAGCTTTTTGTTTGCCTGCTCCACTTCATTCTGCTTGTCCTTAATATCCGACTTCAGCTGTTCCTGCTTGGAAAGAAGTGTTTTCATCTTGGCTGCAGCAGCAGAGATGCTGTCTTTTACATCCGACTGACTGTCTTTGATATTTGCAATATCGCTGTTTTTTTCTTTCAGTTTTTTCTTGTACGCATCACGTTTCTTTTCGGCCTCGGTCTTTGCATACACATTCGGCACCGCACACGCACCTGCGGTAAGTGACCCTGCCAGAACAAACACCAATAATGCCGCACAAATCTTATTCTTCGTTTTTACATGTATTTTCTTATGCATATTATGCCTCCAGACTTATCTTCCATGGGAGCACTCCCATACCTCCCTTTATTGTGGCACAAAATACATATTTTTTCTACTGGTTTTTCTTACTAATTAAGGAAAAATTCATAAATTTTTTCAAAAACAGCCATTATTTCCGCAAATCAGCATTATTCATTAACCATACAGTACTCAGTTTTCCATCTTCCCCATATTGTGCCTGCAGGCTGGTATAATATCCCTGGTCTTCAAAATACCACTCATAGGACGTATAATTGCTCATTCTCACATAATTTGTCAGTTGATATCCCAAAACCTGTCCAAAATCATCCGGCTGACTCTCAAACCCCAGATCCCCTGCCAGTTTCAGATCGTTTTTTCCCACTGGTGAACCCGGATTTAATGTAAGTCCTCCAACGATTCCCTTTTCCGGCACAATATCCTTATCTGATGTATTAAAAATAAAGATCGTCCCGCGGTAAGTTCCATCCTCCTCATAGTATGCATAACCATCAGATTCTCCCGGCTTAATCTTTTTCTCTTCATCGTTACGGATGGTAAATCCGGCTTTTTCAAACTCCGAAAATTTACACGGAATCGAAAACTCGTTTCCGGCAAGGGCGAATGTATTAAATCCATGCACATAAGACACATTCTCCCCATTCAGATTCTTAAATTTTCCATCCGGCGTCTTACTTTTTGAATCTGCCTCAGCATCTTTGTGGGAATTTTCAGAGGTATGGGAACTGTCATCGTCCCGAATCGTCTGAATTGCCTCACGAATCAGATCCACAGCCCCGTTGTCGGACTTTAAATACATTCCCACGATTCCGAAGATTGCAACCACACCCAGAACAATCACAACAATTGCGATGGCCTTTTTGACTCCCGAATTGTCCTTGACCGGATTTCCCTGCGCATCAACCTCACTTTCTCCCTGCTCCCGTTTCGCCCGGCAGTGTATTTTTTCGCGCTCCGCGCGCTCGTATTCCCGCTGGCTCCAGCTCTTCTTTGGCTGATCATCCAGCCGCTGTCCGTCACGCGAATAATACACCCCGTTTAAGTTATATCCCCCCGATGGTTTCTGCTCCGGTGGTGCATAGTCCTGAAATTTCTTTTTTCTTTCGTTTTCCATAACTTTCTCCTTTTGACGCTTTCTATCATCAATTCTAACATTCACTCACTTTCTTTACAATGAGTAACTTATCGCCCTGCTGCACATCTGCCGATTTGAGTCCGTTTGTCTCCATAATTTCTGCCTCGGTAGTATGAAAATGTCTTGCAATGTCCCATAATTGTTCTTCTTTTTTAACAATATAGCCAACAATTCCCGGCTGCTTCATCAGTTCCACCGCGTCTAGCGGTTCCTTATGGATATCCACAATTTTTTCCATGCACACTTCCTGCTGTACAATTGTCTGCAGGGAAATAACCGCCTTGACCTCAAATCGTTCGTTATCCAGCAGATTCACCGCAAGCTGATCAATCGCCGGCTCGATTTCATAAGAAATATCTTCCGTGTGCCCTTTCATGCCGGGAACATCAACAATCTGTGTAAACGGAATCTGTTCCTGCGTATGTGCAATCGGAAAACTGTCATCCGTCGTTGCATACAAAATATCAACCGTCAGGATTCCTTCTACCTGTAACCCGTTTTCCACCGGTTCCACATGATCCATCTCTGCATGCCCCTCAAAAGAACACAGCTGTAAGATCCGTTCCTGTTCTTCCGCCAGCTTCATCTGTTCAGAGATCCGCAGTTTTGCTTCATTTTTAATCAGCAGTTTTTTTGCACAGACCATTTCTTTCTGTGGCACAAGATTTGTTTCCAGCGAATAGACATCTGCCAGAAGTTCCACATTCCTTTCTTCCCACAGCTTCATTTCCACATCCATGGAAAGATTCAAGCTCAGCGCCCTCATTTCGCCATCATAATCTTCTGCCGGTTCCACCTCATATTCTTTCGTCTGGCAATGTACCCAGCAGACCGGCTGTGTTCCGGTCATTCCCCCTTCTATTGATTCGGAAAACGGAACCATCGTTTCATACCACTCCATTTTTCCTTCCGGACTGCTGTACAATACATTCACATACGCTTCTCCCTGAATCTGCATCTGCTCCCCGGTGCAGATCACCTGCCGGTTACGCACTTCCACATAATCATAAAGCAGATGTCCGATATTCGGACTGGACTGTGGCAGTGCAATATCACTGTGCACACGCAGGATATCCTTTTTCGCGGATGTCAGTGCCAAAAGCTGCATCGTCCGGCTTTTCTGCTGAATATCCGGATCATTTTCAACACCACTTACAATTTCTTCTTCCACCGGCACCTCACACACGGCATGAATGCCAAGCAGAGCACGCACGGCAAGCTTTCTGGAATTGATGGCACTGATATTCAGATCCTCCAGATCTCCGCTCAGATTGACGGTATCGCGTTCTTCCACCTCATCCATAAAAATTTTTTCTCCGAAATTTATACTGTCCGTAAAAGATTCCAGCCGGTTATCTTCACTGCGGTATAACACGACAAAACGCAACTGTCCGGTAACCCACACCGTCTGGCTGCTCACCTTGACATCCTCAAAAATAACAGAACCCCTGGTATGTATAATGTTCAACAGATCCGGTTTGTTGTCTTTTACAATACAGTCATCATCCAGCGTAATCTGGGTAAACGCCTTGCTCCTTAGTAAATTCTGTCTGAACAGCTGTCTCTTCAATTCCAAAACAAAAAAATCCCCTCTCTTTGAAGTAAGTATACTAATACTTATTCAAAGAAAGGGAATTTTATTCATTCCTAACAAAGTTTCATTCGAATGTCCTTTGTAATAATATCAGTGTAACTGAATGACAATAACTGTGGAGGATTTTCCTCTCGCTCGTCATCTACAAGTACTGTAAAAACGCTTGGATATGCGCCCTGGATAACGCCTTCCTGAATATCTACCTTGTTACGTCCACGGTCTAACTGAATTTTCACTCTGTTACCGCGCTGCCGATGAACGGATGCCCGAACCTTGCTAATCTGTGCCTGTTCCATTGTTGCCTCCTCCATTTGAGTTGAATATTCTAGAAAATACTATATCTAGTAGCTTTAGTATAGCAGAGTGTTAAACTTTTTACAATAGTTCTTAAGTACCCTATTGAAACAGTACCTCTTCCTCCCGCAGTTCCAGCTTCAATACAATAAACGGATAACTAGGTGCTTTTGTCACCTCTTCTCCGTTTTTGGGTCCCTGCAGTCTCGTCTTTACACAGATGGCGGTATCACTCAGATAACAGTCTTCCACGGAGATGCTGTATCCTCCGGTCTCCTGTATTCCATAACCTCTGGCAACGTATAAATATTCATTATCGCTGTATGTAAAACGGAAATCCCCCTCCTTTTTTTCTTCAATCTGTTGTCTTAAGGCTTCCGGAAGTTCTTCCTCCTTTGTCACGGTAAACTCCAGATCCTTTACCTTCTCCTCACATTCTTTTCGCACACACCCGCTCAGCAGCATAAGCACCCCCAGCAAAATGATCATCAGGATATACTTTCTTTTTTTATCTTTCATGGTTGACCACTCTATTTTCGTTCTTATGCTATCCTATGCAGCGGTCGTGCGATCTATTCTTTTGTATTTTTGTGTTCCTGCAGCATTTCATGAATCACATTCTGACAGTATACACCGATATGTTTCTGATCTTCCTTGGAAAGCTCCGAAAGAATAATCGGTTCTCCATACGTCAGTTTTACCTCTGTACTGTGCAGCCACGGAAAATGATTTTCAAAAATATCTGCCGTCCCGGTAAGTGCCATCGGAATAATCGGGCATCCCGTCTTCTGTGCTATTTTAAAAGAACCGTCCTTAAACGGCAAAAGCGTCGTTGCATCCTCCCGGTCACGATTTCTCGTTCCCTCCGGGAAAATACAGATAGAAATGCCGGACTTCACCTGATCGATAGCGGTCAGAATGGTCTTAAGTCCCTGCTTTAAATCCTTGCGGTCAAGAAACAGACAATACAGACGGCGCATCCATATTCCCAGCAGCGGAACCTTATTGACACCATCTTTGGAAATATACCCGGTCAGATTCGGACACTGTGCATAAGTAATGACAATATCAAAAATGCTGCGGTGATTTCCAATATAAAGTACAGCCTGATCCGTTGGTACATGTTCTTTTCCCTCAACAGTCAGATGAACCCCCGCCAAAAAAGATACACAGCGCAGTCCCCACTGCACAATCCGAAGCTGGCTGATATCGGCTGCATGTTTATCAAATTTTGCGATAATCCATTCGATTCCGAGAACCGGCAGTCCAAGAATCAAAAATAAAAAAACATAAATGACTACGATAATTGTCCGCATTTTCTTCCTCCATAAAAAAAGCCTGAAGCATTTCATCTTCAGGCTTTTTCACTTTTTGCTTAAACCTGGAACGTTGACAGTGCATCCAGCAGGCTCTGGGCCTTGGTCGTAAGACTCTGGGATGCTTCATCCAGATTCTTGATTGCATCCAGCTGCGTACCTGCTGCCGAATGTACCGATGAAGAACATTCTGCCGTCTGGGTGGACGCATCGGAAATACTCTCAATTGCACTGAGTGTCTCGTTTCGTGCACCATTCATTTCCTGCACATTATTCGAAATCGTCTGCAGTGCCTGAATCAGCTGCGCTACAAGCTGGTCAATCTGTTTAAAGGAATTTGTGGTATCCTCTACAACGGAAGACTGGGAAGAAACTGCATCTTCCGCCTGTCTTGCGATATTTACCACTTCTCCCGTCTTGGAAACGATTTCATCTACAATGGAAGAAATCTGGGAAGAAGAAGCAAGACACTGATCGGCAAGCTTTCGGATTTCTTCTGCGACCACAGAAAATCCTCTGCCGGCATCTCCCGCACGCGCTGCCTCAATGGACGCATTCAGGGAAAGTAAATTCGTCTGTTCCGCAATATCATTGATCGCAGAAACAATGTTGCTGATGGATTTTGATTTTTCTTCCAGTTCCTGTATTGACTGAATGACATTTCTTGTAATGTTTGCAGTGGTCTCGGATGTCTGCGTAAGTGTCTGTACAGAAGATATACCGGTGGTAATGGTTTCTCCAGTTGCAGAAGTAAGTTTTCCCAATTCATCTGCATTGGAGCTTACATTATTAATCTTTCCCGATAAGGAATCCATCTGACTCATACAGTTATCGGAACCGGTATCCAGTTTGTTCACACCACTCTCAATCTCTTCAACTGCACTCTGAATATTCTTAGAGGTTTCAAGGAATGTTCCGGATGCCTCTGCCACATGAATTGCCGCTTCTCCAACCTGCTGACTCACATCATTGACATCCAGAATCAGCGATTTCATATGCTCTACGGTATCATTGACACCATCACACAGTAAACCAAACTCATCTTTGTGCTTTGCGGAAAGATGAACCGTAAGGTTTCCATTGGAAACTTTGCGCAGCTGACGCAGAATATATTTGATGGTTCCTGTCATCTGACTCGAAAGGAATAATCCAAGTGCAAGTGCGATGATCATACAGACAATCACAAGTACGGTTGTCAGCTGTTTGATTCCGGATGACTGCTCAAGCAGACGGTCAGAAGGAATCAGTGCCGTAACCATAAGATCTCCGGCTGAAAGTTTACTGTATACAAACATGTATGACTTTCCATTAAATGTAATCATCTGGTTTCCGGAATCTTTTTTCCCGTTCAATGCTTTCTTATAAAAACTTGTACCGTAAATCAGTGCTTTTTCCGTCTTGACGGATTCATCGGAATAAAACTCTTTTCCATCCGTATCCGTAATTAATGCTACATAGCCTCCCTTTCCAGGGTCCAGTGACTGCATGGCGGAACGGATAAAGGAATCACTGATGTTTATGATCATCATGGCCGGCTGATTGTTCATTTTTTTGGCAATTCGCAGACAGTAGGAATCAATTCCCAGATCCAGTACTTTATCCGAACTTTCATCTGCCCCGAAGAAAAACCAGTTTGTTGCACTTTCGCTGACCAGTTTTCCCTGATCGCATCCGACATAGTCCGTATAAACATTTCGGTCACGAACAATTCCCTGACAGTCAATCGTACGCTTGTTGTCCGCGATAATATAGGCTCCCTGAATCTTGCTGTCGAGTGCCATCTTATTGCGCAGTCTGCTCTGATAGTCTTTGCGCACGGAGCTCTCATCATACACCTCCATCAGTCCTGCAAAATACTTACGCAGATCCGACTCGGTCAGATAGGTCTTAAATTCGTCCTTCTCACTCGTGATAACCAGATTGATATACTGCTGCATCGTATCAGCAGTCTGCTGTACAGATTCTTTGTATGTATCCACAATGGCATTGGAAGCGTTATTGTAAGAGGTAATACCAAGAACCAGCACACCTATCACCGGGATTAAAAAAGCCCCAACCAGCCGCATCGCAATGCTGCGATAGAATGGGATTTCCGATTTTTCCCTTTTCTGCCCACCGGGTGACGCTTTGATGTTTATCTTTTTTTCCTTCCGGGAAGCATTGTCACGTTTCGGTATTTTCTTTGTTTTCTCTTTTTTGACCTTTTCTTTCTTTAGTTTATTTACTTTCTGCTCATCGTTTTTTTTCATATTGCATACGCCTCCGTTAATTCAGACGATTCCTCCCCGCCTATAATATAGATAATATACTACAATCTGACAAAAAACTCAACTTGAAACTACTATAATTTGTTATACTTTACTATTTTAACACAGCAATACTGCATGCCGGCATCTCCAGTTTCCCATCTTTCAGCTGTACCGTCTCTTCTTTCAGTGTCAGGCTTCCCTCCAGGTTCATATTTTCAAGTGCTGTTTTCTTCAGGTCAACCGTACCGTTTCCTTCCCCAAGATTATACACAATTCCGATGGTACTGTCCTGATACGTTTTCGTGATTGCCGCCTGTGAATCTTTACACAGACTTTCTACTTTTTCTATGGTTCCCCTTGCAATTTCCGGATTCTGATTCCGCAGACGAAGCGCATTTTTATAGTAACTTAAGATAGAATCCTTATCCTTTTCCTGTTCATCTTCTGCCGGAAACGGAGATTCAATTCCAGCATCCATATCTGCCGGTCCCTTTGTCATTCCTGTGGTGTCAGTTTTTGACCACACCATCGGAATACGCTTATTTTCATCCTTTGTTCCGGAACTGTTCATGCCAATTTCTTCCCCATAATAAACAAACGGACTGCCGTTCATTGTCATCAGGAGACCTGCTGCTGTCTTAATCTTATCCGGATCATTCACCAGCGTATTGGCAATCCTTGCCATATCGTGATTGGACAAAAACGGTGCATCAATATAATCCGGATTTTTTTGGGAGAAATCATTCTGATATTTCAGCATGGAATTCACAAGGCTTACCGGATCGCCCTTTCTTACCGCATTGACCAGTGCCCCTTTTGCCGTTCCCGCATCAAAATTGAACATGCTTGGTGTTCCACTCGCATAATAATCCGCAATGACATTCTCACTCGCCCACACTTCGGATACCATATAAAACTGTGGATTTTTTTCTTTACAGTATGTGTACAGTTTATTTAAAATATCACAATTCGCATTGGTTGCATTTTCTTCATAATGCATGGCCGCATCCATCCGGAAACCATCCACACCGAGATCTATCCAGTAATCCGCAACTTCTTCAAATTCCTTCTGTACTGCCGGGCTTTTCAGGTTCAGATCCGGCATTTCCGACCAGAAGGATCCCTCATACCACCAGCTGCTGCTTCCCGGCACTGCATAGTAGGTTGTTCCCTCCTGCTTGTCAGAAAAATGATAGTAATCCACATACGGACACACTGTATCGTCCGGTTTTTCTCCTGCCTTCAGACCGGCAAGATACTCACATGCCTGTGTAAACCATGGATGCTGGGAAGAACTGTGGTTCATTGCCACATCAATGATCAGCCGGATACCTTTTTCATGACACGCACTTGCCAGCTCTTTAAAATCATCCGCCGTACCATATGCCTCGTCCACCGCTTCGTAATCCGTTGTATCATATTTATGATAGGTTGGGGAAGGCATGATCGGCATGAGCCAGATTCCGTTGCATCCCAGATCTGAGATGTAATCCAGCTTTTCTTCCACACCCTTTAAATCCCCCATGCCGTCCCCATCACTGTCATAAAAGGAGCCGACAAAAATTTCATAGTAATTACGGTAATTATCATCCATAATATTTAATTTTGCTTCCTGTGTACCGTGCCCCGAAATACAGCCTGCAAGCACCCCGGCAAAAAGCACCAGCACAACAACTGCCGACAAAATTCTTTTTTTCATAACCTTTCCTTTCTTCATCGGATGAAAAAACCGGCGGTCAAACGACCACCGGCTTTCTATCTTTCATCATTAACCCTTTACAGCGCCTGTCAGACCATCTACATAGAATTTCTGCATAAATACGAAGAGAATAGAGATCGGAATAGACACAATAACTGCGGCTGCAGCCCATCTTGTAAACCATCCGTTTACAAACTCTTTCTCCAGCATATTGTACAGGAGAAGTGATACCGTCCAATACTTATCCTTTGGTCCAACAATGACACGTACAAATACGAAGTCAAGCCATGGAGCAAGGAATGCCGTAAGGATCGTATATACAACGATTGGTTTACTGAGCGGAAGGATGATCTTGTAAAATACCTGGAACTGATTACATCCATCCAGAATCGCTGCCTCTGACAGAGACTTTGGTACCGTATCAAAGAATCCCTTTGCGATATAAAATCCAACACCAGATCCTGCAGAATAAATCAGAATCAGAGCGATACGAAGCCCACTTCCCTCGGTCAGTCCAACTGCTTTTAAAATAAAGTATACTGCAACCATGGACATGAATGCCGGGAATAATCCAAGGATCATTGCCAGATTCATAAATGCTTTACGCATTCTAAAGCGCAGTCTTGACATACAGTAAGATACACTCAGCACAAATACCGTAGAGATCAAACATGAAAAAACGGAAATAATCAGCGTATTTATAAAAGCTCTCGGGAAGTTCAACAATGTTGTCTCCGTAAAGAGTCTCTTATAGTTATTAAATGTCAGTTCTTTTGGGAAGAAATATGCGGTATATGCACCACTTTCCCCTCTCAAACTTGTCATGATAATCCAGAAAATCGGGAATAACCAGATCACTACCAGGATGGCAAGGATTATATGTACCAATGAATTTTTTGCAATTTTCTTTGCCCGGCCAGCGGTCATAGGGCGTTTGCTTACTTTTGCACTGCTCATTACATGAATCCCTCCTCATCTTTGTATGCTTTCGTATTTCTGTAGGTGACTAATGCCACAATAGAAAGAACTACGAATGTTAAGATACCAATCACGGCACCGATGTTGTAATACTGATAATCGACGGTTAACTTGTACAGCCATGTTACCAGCAAGTCTGTCTTACCTGCGGTCTCTCCGACTGGTGTAGGCTTTCCTGCAGATAACAGATAGATAACGTTAAAGTTATTGATGTTACCTGTGAACTGTGTAATGATATAAGGTCCCATAATAAACATAATATATGGCAATGTAATTTTGCGGAAAATCTGTGCGGCATTGGCACCATCAATCTTGGCTGCCTCATACAACTCTGCCGGTACATTCTGCAATACACCGGTAACCTGAAGCATGGTATATGGAATACCAACCCAGCAGTTAATTAAAATAACCGATACACGCGCCCACATCGTATTGGTCCAGAATGGAAGCGGATTCTGGATAAGTCCCCACTCCATCAGCAGGTTGTTGATCGCCCCATGTTCCTGAAGCATCTGTCTCATAACCAGTAAAGATACAAACTGTGGTACTGCAATGGAAATAACAAAACAGGTACGCCAGAATGCTTTGCACTTTGTCTCTTTGCGGTTGATGACAATCGCAAGGATCAGTCCCAGGAAGTTACATAAGAATGTTGCACATACTGCCCAGACAATGGTCCATCCTAAAACCCTCCAGAATGTCTTGCCTATCTTTCCGCCAAGTCCAAGTACCGTCTTAAAGTTCGCCAATCCAACCCAGTCAAATAAGGTCAGATGCTTGTTGATCGTAGAATAATTGGTAAATGCCATTGGAATCATGAATAACAATGGTAAAACTGTAAAAATAAGAATTCCCATCAATGGGAGAAACATTAATGTCTTGTATAAATTTTTATCAAATAAACTTTTGACATCCTTGCCAAAAGAATTGATTTCTTTCCCCTCTTTTGCGAGGCACTCTGCCATATATGCGCTTCTTAAATTTTCAGCCCACATATAAATAAATAAAAGAGTGATCGCAATCGTAGCAACACCGTATAACAACAATAATACGGAATTGTCACCCTGTACATACTCATATATCTGTTTCTGTTCATTAAATACCTCTTCCTGTTTTCTCCATCCTAATGAAGGAAGCATGGAAAGATAATATGCACCTGCATTGACCATAAACATAATATAGCCAATCTCAATTGCCAAAAAAATTAAACCTTTGATAATCTGCTTGTGGGCGATGTTTCCCAATCCCATTATAAGCGCTGATAACTTAACTGCAGCCCCGCCCTTCGTAAGCGCATTGGATACAGTGTACGGTGTAGCGAAGTCCGACTTCTTTTTGTTTGCACCTATCATACTTATCCTCCCGGCACATGTTACTCTATGCCATATTTATAGACTCATGTATTCCAAGATTCCGGGGAATCCCCAGAACCTTGGAATTGTTTCTTTTGTCTTTTCCTTTTGGAAAAAGATTACTCTGTAAGTGAGCTGTTTAACTGCTCGTTTAATGCTTCTGTCTTTTCCTTAGCATTGTCTGCTGTGATCTGTCCTTCAGCACCGTGTACAAATGCATCACCGAATGGTGTAGCTGCATCCCAGTAAGCCTGCATTGGGATGATTGGCTGAGCGATAGAGCAATTTGTTGCTACGTTTGCCAAAGCTGATGCAACTGCATCCTTAGCAACTTCTTCGTTAGAAACAAGGTTTGTATTAACAGGAGCCTGCTTTCTTAACTCAAAATGCTTTAACTGTGCGTCTTCGCTTCCTAAGTATGCAGCAAGCTTAACAGCAACTTCCTGATTCTTGCAGTTCGGGTTAACACCAATAGCCTTAGAACCAAGGAATGCCTTCAGCTGGCAGTCTTTTCCGTCAACGTTGATTGTAGGAAGGGCTGCAACACCAACGTTCTCCTCACCAAGGTTCTTAACTACTGCATCATAATTCCAGTTACCATTGAAGTAAGCATTTACAGATCCATCCTTTAATCCGGCAAGACCAAGGGATCCTTCGTTATTGTCCATTACGAAATTCTTGTTGTTGAATAAGTCAACAATGTACTTTGTTACTGCTACAGCGTTGTCTCCGCCGAAGTCATATCCCTTAGATGCATCTGTACCATCTCCGAAGATTGTACATCCGTTTGCTGCATAGAAGGAAGCAAGATACCAGCCATTGTCAAATGGGAAAGAAACTTTTCCTTTCTCAAGCATTGTATCAAGGCTCTTTACATCATCTTCTGAGAAGACTCTCTTATCATAATACATAAACCATGTATTTGGTGTATAAGGAACACCATAAATATCTCCGTTGTATGTAACAGTTGCTGCCATAGCTTCTGGGTTGGAGCTCTTAACATATTCTGCTACATCTCCACCGAGCTTTGTTAATGCTCCGGCATCAACCAGATCAGCAATCTGGTCATTTGCAAACATGTATACATCCGCTGCACTTGCAGGATCCTGTAATACGGTGTCTTTTGCATCAGACTCTGAACATGTTACATATTCATATTTAATGTTCCACTCCGGATGTTCCTCGTTAAATGCCTCACACTCTGTCTTTAACCATGCCCCCTGTGCATCATCCTGATCCTCGGAAGGTCCCATAACAGTAAGTTTTACATCAACCGGTTCTGCTGACTCGGAAGTGCTTCCACTGTTTGCTGCCTGTGTTCCATCATTAGATGCTCCGTTGTCCTTGCTGCCGCATCCAGCGAACATTGTAGCTGTCATTGCTGCGACAAGCATTGCTGCTAATACTTTCTTTTTCATCGTTTTCCTCTCCTTTTTCAAAAATGATAGTTCAAAAGTATCTATATAAAACGCCTCTGCGCTCTATATCGTAATTTCTGCGTCATCTGCGGTATACCGCCGCAAGATTCCGTATCCACGCCCGACGGCTTTCCGCGAGCTGTTCTTTGTTCAATCTCCACCGCCAGTTATAACCCACGGTAGACGGTGCATTCATTCTTGCCTCGTTCCCGAGCTTCAGCAAATCCTGCATCTGTATGACCGCGATGTCTGCAATACTTGCATATGCACACCGGATCAGTGCATCCGGGATTTCTTCCTGACTGCTGATGTTGAGATATTCATACAGATAAGCCAGTTCATATTCTGTCTTGTCCCTGAAATATCCTACAATCGTATCATTGTCATGCGTTCCCGCGTATACCACTGTGTGGCTTCCCGGATAATTATGTGGCAGATGTTCATTGGACGGATCTCCGTCAAATGCAAACATCAGAACTTTTGTGTCCAGCCACCCTGTCTTTGCAAGGAGTTTTTTCACTCCCGGTATCAATGCCTTGCCGCCGTAATCATCGGCGATCACTGTTGTTCCATTCAAAACGGAATTCAAAGCGTCGGTCAGTTTGCGCCCCGGTCCCTTCATCCACCGTCCGCCTGAAGCATCCGTGGCATCTTTCGGAACCATATAATTTTTGACGAACCCGATGAAATGATCCATCCGGATTACATCAAAGAGCTTTGTACTGATCTGCATTCTTCGTTTCCACCAGGAAAACCCATCCTCCTGCATGAGAGGCCAGTTATACAGTGGATTTCCCCATACCTGACCTGTTTCGGAAAACTTATCCGGAATTGCAGCTGCCACATAAGCAGCTTCGCCATTCTCATCCAGTAAAAACTGTTCCGGATGCATCCAGGTATCCACGCTGTCCTTTCCCACATAAAATGGTACATCTCCGATCAGCTGGATTCCTTTGCTGTTGGCATATTCCCTAAGTTTTCCCCACTGCTGGAAGAACTTATATTGGCAAAACACCCAAAACATGATGTTATTATACATCTCTTTTCGGCACTTTGCAAGCGCAACCGGTTGTTTTTTTTGAATATTTTCCGGCCAGCTCTGCCAGTTCTGGTTTCCATTGGATACTTTCAGTGCCATATACAGTCCATAATCTTCGACCCAGTCCCTGTTTTCTTCTACAAACTGCTGAAATTCCGGTTCGTGTTCGTCAAACCGACCAAATGCTTTCTGCAGAACCAGCGTCCTGTTTTCAAAGAGTGCTGCATAATCAATGGCAGATTTCTGTGTTCCCCAGTAATAGTTCCGGATTTCCTCCGGCGTCAGAAGCTTTTCTCTGGCAAGCTGATCCAGATCAATCAGATAAGGATTTCCGGCAAATGCCGACAAGCTCTGATATGGGCTGTCCCCAAAACTTGTAGGTCCGACAGGAAGCACCTGCCAGTACTTTTGTTTCAGATCCACCAGCAGATCCACAAAATGGAATGCTGCATCACCCAGAGTGCCAATACCATACTCTGACGGTAGGCTTGATACTGCAAGAAGGATTCCGGAACCTCTTGCTACTTCTTGTCCTTCCAAGATTCTTCACCCCGTCTTTTAAATCACGAATTCTCCTTCGGATTATTGGAAAAACCATCTAAAAATCTTTTTGGATTGTTTCGTGTTTTTTCGTATCTGTCTTAATTTTAGTTTCTCTACGTCATTTTGTCAACGATTTTGCGTTTTCGGACACCATTTTCCCCACTTTTCACGTATTTTATATTGTGTTTTTGTACATATTCACAACACTATTGCTCTGTTTTTTCGAAACTTTTTTTGAGAAAGAATTGCACAGTTTCCCAAACTGATTTATAATCATTTAAACATAAGGAATCACAGGAGAAAATATATGGCTACAATCAAAGATATTGCCAATCGTCTTGGAGTTTCTGTAAGCACAGTCTCCAAAGGTTTAAACGGCGCAAGTGACATAAGTGATGAGCTGCGGCAGATGGTTCTCGATACCGCTGTGGAGATGGGATACAGCACCAAGCGTTCCAAGAAAGTGGAAAACCGCAAGCTTTGCATTTTCATAGAAAACATGAATTACGAAACAATTGATGAATTCGGATATGACATAGTTCTCGGTTTCAAACAGAATGCGTTCCGCCGCAAATGGGATGTTGATATTCTTCCCATCACCCCGGCATTTCAGGAAGAGGAAAAATACGATACCTTTCTGTTGAAAAACGGCTATTGCGGAGCCTTTCTGATGGGTCTTGCATTGCATGATTCCTGGATCAAGCAGCTGGAAAACACTACCATGCCAACTGTGCTTTTGGACAATTTCATCTCTGGCAATCCAAATGTCTGCTATCTTGGAACCGACAGCTACGAAGGCATCGCCATGGCAGTAAATCATCTGGTTAATCTCGGGCATAAAAACATCGCATTCTTAAACGGTTCCTTATACTCACTGGTTTCTGACCAGCGGCAGGAGGCCTTTGAAAATGCTATGGCTGCTGCCTCACTTCCTGTACAGAAGGATCTGACAGCTTACGGCTACTATGTATCCGACAGTGCCAAATATCATGTTCCCGGATTTCTTGCCGCCGGTGCCACTGCCGTGGTCTGCGGCAATGACCTGATTGCCAAAGGGGTCATTGACGAATGTACGAAGCGCGGATTCCGCGTGCCGGAAGACGTCAGTGTTGTTGGTTTTGACGACATATCCATTGCTGCCACTTTTGACCCGCCGCTTACCACAATCCGCCAGGAACGCAACGAACTTGGCCGTTGCGCTTATGATATTTTAAATTCCCTGATCCATCACATCCCGATCAGCAAAACGCTGCTGCGTCCTAAACTGATCGAGCGTGAATCTACTGCGCGCTGTGCGCACCGCGACTGACAATATTTTTTATTTTATCCGCATAATCGCTTATGCTTTATGCGCATTCTTTTTAAGATTTTCCAACAATACCTTATTTCATTTTTTAATAATCTGCACAAAAAAAGACCGACACAATGTCGGTCTTAAAAGAATGGGCAGAGGTGGATTCGAACCACCGAAGCAATTTGCAGCAGATTTACAGTCTGTCCCCTTTGGCCACTCGGGAATCTGCCCATTTCCATCAGAATGCAAAGCACTCTGACAATTTGGAATTATAGCATAATTTTTATTCTGTGACAAGTCTTTTTTCTTTTATTATTTATCCAGTGCCACCGGGTCCCAGCCGTAATCTTTGTAATATTGGATGTCTAGATGATTCTGCTTTACATAATCACGAAGCATTTTTATACGAATTTTTTTATGTGCCTCCGCGGTATCCATCAGTTTCTGCGGATCTACCTGATATCCTTCGCAGAATTCACGAATACTTGTGCCATAGTAAGATCCGTCCCCTGCCACTTCTTTATCCTTAAAAATATAACTGCCATTTCCATACGAAACAAAATGTAACCGTGCAGGCATTTCACTTCCACTGTCACTCATCAGCGTATTTCCGTTCCGGTAGTATGTTTCCCACCAGAAATTCCCAAAAATAAACAGATCATTTCCGGTTCTGACTGTTTTCACAATGACCGGCTCCGGCACATAAATATAAATTCCACCGTTTTCCAGATATTCATACTCGTTTCTGTTTTTAATCATGTAATCACAGACAAGTTTCATAATTTCATCGTCTCCCTGATAAGCAAATTCCGGCAGTCCTGTATGCTGCGTATTCTCTTCCGTCGCAGTTTCCGTCTGTATCTCATCAGAATACGTCTGTACCAAAAGCTTTTCCTTCGAAATTTTCTCCGTGTCATCCGCCGGGCAGGAATACAGTTCATAATCATCTCCACCGATAATAACTAAAGCACTGCGGTACTGTCTGCCAGCCCTATCCGTCCATACAATACACTGCTGACTGTAAACGCCCGTTTCTTTCCCATCTTTACCGGAATTTATCAGACTGTTCCAGTAGTCCCCGTCTGCCATACCAGAAAATGTGTCCAGGGAATTTTCTGCGGAAAACGTTTTCCACTCCCGGTAAACCAGTTCCAGTTTTCGAACATCCTCCGTCACGGAAAGCGCGGATGATACATCAGTCTTTTTAAGATCATACACATACATCTGCGTTGGCTGCTGTTCCTTTTTCTCATTAAAAATATATATCGTGTCTTTCTGCAGCAGCACACGGGTATGGATACTGTCAGTATTAAAATAATTGCAGTCCATTGCCTGCAGATCCAGTGCCGCCAGAAGCCTTTTTTCCTGCCGTCCATATACCATCAGTGCGCGTTCATTGGCAAATACCACATATTTTTCAGAACATCCTGCCAGTTCCGGTGCATACACTTCATTTTTCAGCTTCAATCCTTCGTCTGCCGCTTTCTTCTGCTGTACCGGAAGTCCGCAAAATTCCCGGATAGAATCCAATAATGCACCATCCGTTGCGGCATTGACACCTACGCCGGTCAACAGGCAGACTGCAATCACACAGGTTCCGGCCAATGCCGCTGCAAATGTTTTCCGGCCATGCGGCTGCCACCTGGATCGTATGGCCTGCTTCCGCTTCTGTCCTCTTCCTGAAATTGTACTCTGAAGCCGGTTCCACATCTGCTCTTTCCGTTCCTGATCCAGTGACGTCTGATCAATCGTATATTTGAAAATTTCTTCCCATTTTTCAGGATCACTCATCATTTTATTTTCCCTCCCTTTCCCAATTTTGCGGAATCTCCCCTGCTTTTTTGAGCTCTTCTTTCAATTTCCTGCGTCCTGCAGCAAGCTGCGTCTGCAATGTACTTTCTTTTCGTTTCAGAATCGCAGTCAGTTCCCGTATGGAATAGCCTTCATAATAATACAGATACAGCAGAATCCGGTATTTTGGTTCCAGCGACTCCAGTGCCAGCCACACAACATTTTCCATATGGTTTTCCGATGCAATACCCGGTTCCGGCATCTCTTCGAGTGTACCGCAATGTTTCCGCTCATAACTTTTCAGTACATCTTTGCACTGATTTTTCGTTGCGGTCAGAATCCATGCCGTTTCATGATCTGTGTCCCGGAAACTTATTTTTTTCTCCCAGACTTTCAGAAATACCATCTGTACCATGTCTTCCGCATCACTTTGGCTGCCCAGCATAACCAGCGCCAGTCTATAAACACGATTCACCTGTCGGTTATATAATGCCTGAAAATCTTCCATTGGAGTGTCCTTTGTTTTTTTCATGCCTGCCCTCCTGTTTCCAACTATTATATACACGATTCATCATGGGGAAATATCTTTCAGAATAAAATTTTTGAATAATTTCAGATAATAAAAAAGACAGCTTCGAACGCTGCCTTTTAGGAGAAGGTATTTTTACTATGGGGTATAGCAAAAACTATATATAATGTATTGGGGGGTTTTTACAGTGATTATAGTACCATGGATCTACGCAGAAGTGTGCACAAACTTCACAAAAGTCAAGCATTGTTTTTGTGTATTATACACAAAATAAAAAGACCCTGCCGGAAAACTTTTTCCGACAGGGTCTTTTTCTGTCATTTTGACCATCCATGGTTTTTATGCTTCAAATAATGCTTCAAACTCTTCGCGTGTAATCTTTTCTTTCTCCAGAAGAAGTGCTGCACAGCGGTCAAGCACATCCCGATGCTCGGCAATGATTGTTTTTGCCTTCTCATAAGACTCATCAATGATACGCTTTACTTCCACATCAATGGCAGAGGCAATTCCCTCACTGTAGCTGTGTGCATGTGCCAGATCACGTCCGATAAATACTTCATCGTCATCATCTTTGTAGCAGATCAGGCCGATATTTTCGGACATTCCATACCGTGTCACCATATCGCGCGCCATCTTGGTGGCCTGCTTGATATCCTGGGAGGCACCTGTGGTAATATCATCAAATACCAGTTCCTCTGCAACACGTCCTCCGAGATCCACCACGATCTCCTGCAGCATACGTCCCCTGGAGTTAAACATCTCATCCTTCTCCGGAAGCGGCATGGTATAACCCGCAGCCCCGGCACCGGTTGGGATAATGGATACCGTATGCACCGGTCCCACATCCGGCAGAAGATGAAACAGAAGGGCATGTCCGGATTCATGATATGCTGTAATTTTCTTTTCTTTTTCGGAAATCACGCGGCTGTGTTTCTCCGCACCGATTCCCACTTTGATAAATGCTTTCTGGATATCTGCCTGCTGAATATATGCCCGGCTTTCTTTTGCTGCAAGAATGGCAGCCTCATTCAGCAGATTCTCCAGATCTGCTCCTGTAAATCCCGCAGTCGTCTGTGCGATCTGTTTTAAATCAACGTCATCTCCCAGCGGCTTGTTCTTTGCATGAACCTGAAGAATTTCTTCACGGCCTGCCACATCCGGTCTTCCGACTACAATCTTTCGGTCAAAACGTCCCGGACGCATGATCGCCGGATCAAGAATATCCACACGGTTGGTTGCTGCCATCACGATAATTCCCTGATTAACACCAAATCCATCCATCTCAACAAGCATCTGGTTTAAGGTCTGTTCGCGCTCATCATGACCGCCTCCCATACCTGTACCACGGCGTCTGGCCACAGCATCAATCTCATCGATAAATACGATACACGGTGCATTTTTCTTGGCATCCTCAAACAGATCACGGACACGCGAAGCTCCGACACCGACAAACATTTCTACGAAATCGGAACCGGAAATACTAAAGAACGGTACTCCGGCCTCGCCTGCAACGGCTTTTGCCAGAAGTGTCTTACCGGTTCCCGGAGGTCCGACTAAGAGCACACCTTTCGGAATACGTGCACCAAGGTTTGTATACTTCTTTGGTGCACGCAGAAAGTCCACCAGTTCCTCAAGGTCTTCTTTTTCTTCTTTCAGACCGGCGACATTCTCAAATGTCATATGGTTATCTTCCTCGGTGGAAAGCTTTGCACGGCTTTTTCCAAAATTCATCATTTTGCCGCCGCTGTTGTTTGCTGCCGCATTGTTGCTCATAATCATAAACAGAATGAAGATGGCACCAAAAATAAGAAGATATGGCAGAAGTGTCATAATCCAGCTCTCTGACGGCACATCATCCACAACAAACTGGGTAAAATCCTTTTCTTTTAATTCTTTCTGGATCTCGTTCACATCTGAGGTATACATCCGTTCCGTAGAACCATCTTTCAGTTTGATATTCAGATAACCGGTCGGTACTTCACGGTTCTGCTCTACCCGGATACTGACAACCTTTTCCTCACGGATGGCTTTCCAGAGATTATTCTGTGTGAAATCACTGGTTGTACTGTTGTTGGTAAATGTATACCACAAAATAATCACAAGCAGGATCAGCATCGCATAGACACCAAATCCTCCAAATCGGGGTCTGTTCTTTGTATTCAATGTACTACTCTCCTTTTTTTAATCCGCATCTTCCACGAATCCAATATACGGAAGATTACGGTATCTCTGATCGTAATCAAGACCAAATCCGACTACGAACTTATCCGGTATCACAAATCCGGTATAATCCACCTGCAGGTTTTCTACCACCCGGCGATCCGGTTTATCCAGCAGCGTACAGATCGTAAGAGTTTTTGGATTACGACTCTCAAACAGCTGCATCAGCCGGCTTAATGTATTTCCGGAATCCACAATATCTTCCACAACGATCACGTTCTCTCCTTCAATCGACTGTTCAAGATCCTTCTTGATATTTACGACACCGGAAGAATGGGTCTGTGCTCCATAACTGGATGCTGATATAAAATCGATCGTCATTGGCAGCGCAATCCGCTTTGCAAGTTCTGTTGTGAAAAAGATAGATCCTTTCAGGATACAGACCAGATAAACCGACTCGCCTTTGAAACGTTCCGTGATCTGTGCACCGATCTCTGCAATCCGCTGATTTAACTGTTCCTCGGTCAGATATACCGATATCTCATGTTTCTTACTGTAATCCATCCTCTTATCCTCCTTCAATGGCTGCTATTACTGGCAGTGATCTCCAGCACCCATCGGGTTGCATCGGAAATCCCTGTGCCATATGCCATACGCCCTCCGACAATCCAGAAGATTTCATCCTCCCCGGCCAGAAGCAGCTGCTCATCTCTATGCGATGCCGGAATCTTTTCATTGACGAAATAATCCTCCAGCTTCTTGTGATGTCCTGCCGCATCCAGCACAAAATAGTCTCCTTTTCGGCGGTTACGTATAGCTAAACTATCTTTTATCTTATCATAATCAAACCATTTCGTATACATTTTTCGTGGAATTTTATCGGTATTCCCATCATACAGAAACTTTTTAAACGAAAATTTCCATTCACCAGCCAGCAGATTTTCCGGCAGCCGGTCCGTATCTATCGGCAGACAGATCTTTTCCGTTTCCTTTCTTTTTCCCATGATTTCGATCACATTGTAAACTCTTGCGGCGGTCAGCCCATAGGGCAGTTTTACATATCTTCCGGTCTGTTTTTCCAGAAGGTCCGCCACTGCCTGCAAATGTGCCGCCGTAATATCTTTGCATGCCCCGGCAGCTTTCCAGACAGCTTTGCGGATCAGCCGCATCCGGACAGCCTGCGAAAGCTCTGCCAGCCCGTCCGTATCCAGTTTCACATTTTTCCTCTCCCCGGAAATAAATTTTTTCTCCAGGGAAACCGTCTCTTCTTCCAGATAATCTCTTACCTGCTGCAGCTGTTCCATCGCCGTCTGCATATGCTGTACCGCCTGCGGATTCATCTGTATCAGTTCCGGAAGCACCCTCTTTCGCATCCGGTTTCTGCTGTAGGACTCGTTGGCATTGGTACTGTCCGTACAATACCCCTGCCCCCGCTCCTCCAGAAATTGTTCGATCTGTTCCCTGCTGCACTGCAAAAAGGGACGGATATAGATTTCCCCGTTTGTTCCTGTCCGCTGTGGACGCATCCCGCACAGTCCATCCAGTCCGCTTCCCCGAATCAGCTGAAACAGCATGGTCTCCGCATTGTCTTCCATATGATGCGCCAGTGCGATCCGGACGTTTCTGTCCTGCCCGGCTGCATCCGCAAACACCTGATATCGCAGAATTCGTGCCGCCTCTTCTTCTCCCAGATGATGTATTTTGGCATAACGTGGAACATCAACATTCCGGATATGACAGACCATCCCCCGTTGTTTACAGAGCTGTTCCACAAACACCGCATCATTTTTACTCTCTTCTCCACGAATTCCATGCTCCACGTGGATAACCTCAAGTGAAAAATTCATTTTCGTGGAAAGTTCATACAGAATCAGGCACAGACAGACAGAGTCCGCACCGCCGGACACTCCAACGAGTACCCTGCCTCCCTCCGGCACCATATTCCACTTTCTCATAAATTTTTCTACCTGTACGATCATTATTTCTCCCAGATTCCGCTTACCACTATTGTCATATCATCCGGTGCATGTCCTCCTGTAAAAAGCATCACATGTTCCATCAGCTTTTCAGCAAAAGTACCTGCGTTCTCTGTTTTTATCTCTTTTATCATTTCCGCGAGCTTTTCTTCCGGATGTTTCACATGTAGATATTCTAACACACCATCCGTAACCATGACAAGAAAATCCCCATGTGTGAGCTTTCTGCGGATGACATCCCCGGTACAGGACGCATCGACTCCCGCCGGAAGTGTGGACGCCCGCAGGCACTCCACCCGGTCTTTATGTTTCAGAAAAGATGCTGCTGCACCGATTTTGGTAATCGTCATCTGCCCACTGTACAGATCCAGATCCATGAAATCCAGTGTAGAGTAAGACTCACGATCTCCCTGCAGAACCATTGCCGAATTCATCATGCGGATAGCCGTCTCCTGAGGAAATCCTGCTTCCATAAATTTCTGCATCAGCTCTACCACCATATCGCTCTCCCGGAATGCAGACGGTCCGCTTCCCATACCATCGGAGACACATACATGATAATGCCCGTTTTCCATCGAAAACAGAGAAAAGTTATCTCCACTGACACTTGATCCCTCTTCTTTTTCCGAAGCAACCCCGGATAATGCATAAAAGCAGGTATCTTCATACGCTGTAATCATAACCGGTTCCTGTGTCAGTATGGATCTGGTATCCTCTTTCAGCCGGACCGCCATGCCTGAAGCACGCTCGAGCGCTTTTCGATAATTTTTAACAGGAATTCCGCCTCCCCACTTACTTGCCACCAAAGCGGTCACCATGCGCCGCTTTTCTTTGTCCTCATAAACATGTATCTGTTTTACATCCAGTCCCCGTTCCCTTGTCTCAAACGCAATTTTTGCCAGCAGAACACGCTCTGTCCGGTCCATACACCGGATTCCCTGATCCCAGTCCTGCAAAGCATCCGCCATCGCATCCAGCTGATCCGCGATTACCTTGCGGTTCTCCTGCAGGCGGTGATACCATGCCTCATTGAGTTCCATACGGGAAAAAGCCCAGATTGCCTCTTCCACCATCCCGGAATAACGCGGACACTCTTCCATAAAATTCTGACTTAAAATTTCTTCTTTGGTACTGTGTTGTGCAACTGCCTGCAGCATCCGGCGGATTTTTATCCAGAAATCCGGTTTCTGCTGCTCTAAACACACGACACATCCATCGCAGTCCGCACACAGCTTTCCGGTAATCTCCTGGGCAAGAATATCCAGATGGTCCTGCTGTTTGGGCTTTTGCCTGCCGTCCATCGCGGCAAATGCCACGGAAAGCTCGTCAACTGCCTCTGCAAATGCATGAATCCGCCCCTGAGGGTCCATTCCAACCATCGTTTCCACGCCTTCCTCTTCCACCCGGTTCTTATGTCTCTCCCGGAAAATCTGACTGCCCATTCCGATTCCATAATGGAACAATACTGCCAGTGCAAACACGATCACACCTTCGCTGATGCCAAGGATCAATGCCTTTTTCTCCATATTCAGAATCAGAAGTCCCGATGTATTCATCGCGATCGTTGTAATTCCCGCAATCATTCCTGCCGTCCATCCGCTGCAGCGCCTGTTTGCCCATATATAAAACCGGATTGCGATTCCCAGTACAAAAAGAATAAACAGATATTTTACAATCGCAGCCACCGGCATGCACCAGCCCATTCCCACAACCAGTCCTATGTATAGCAGAAAATTTCTCTTTTTATCCAGACAGCATGCCGTGTAAAATGCCGGCACCACCGGATAATATCCCATGATACATAACATACTTGCCGCCAGCCCGAATACTGCATAGATCATTTTTCCGATCAGCGATCCTATCCCCATTGTTTTCCATTGTCCTGTACGCATGATACACCTCCAAAAAATTGTTTTCGAGGGTCAAGTATACACAGACAATGACGCATATTCTGTCAGATTTTCTGTGGTTTTCAAAAAAGTTTTCGCTCAAATCTTCCATCAATGCATTAAAGAAAAAGAAGAACCTGTTCAGACAGATTCTTCTTTTCTACTTCTTTTCCTTGAAGATGATTTCATTCTTATAAGTCAGTCCAAGCTTGCTTTTTGCCACATCTTCAATATATTGTGAGGATTTCATATACGTCTCAAGATCATCTATCTCCGTAGATCTCTCGGTTTCTTCCTCATACTGCTGTTGTAATTCTTTTTCTTTTGCCGCATATTCCGCATCTTTTGAACGTATCCTGCAGATCTGAACCGTCATGACAACCAAAAATGCAAGCACAATGATCATGATTCCTGCAGTACCGCTTCCACGGCGACGCTTTTTAGTTTTTCTCATGTTCTTTCTCCGATTCTTCAGGCTTCTTTCTTTTACGAAGCTTATTTAACTTTATTGTAGTCATTTCCCGGAACTTTTTCAACCTCTTTTTCAGATAATGAATCTTTTCCGTCAGATACCGCATAACAAACCGACTGCAGAAACTGTAATAAATCCACGCTCCCAGAAGACTTCCCAGGAGTACATAGCCCCGGATTTTTCCATTATTTACCTGACATAGATGCAGAAAAAAACAAAGCGAAATGACCATCCAGTATACCAGATCCTCTAAGGAAATCATAAAGATCCCATGCGGAAAAATTCTACGAACTACACGGATTCCGTCATATGCCGCAAATGCTATCATCCCAAACAGAAAAAAATGTACAAAAATCCTGCCCTCTTCCACTTAACCGAACCACTTTCCAAAGACACCCCGGCCAGGTGTTCCGGAATATTGAAGCATATCCACGGTTCCATCAATTTCCACTTCTTTTTTCTGCAGGTCCAGCCGGTTTACGTGAAGTTCTTTTCCCTTAATCGTCAACCGTCCGAGTTCTGTGTCAAGGATAATCTCATTTGCATCAAAATTTACAACATCCGTTACACCGGTAAAACTTCCGCTTTTCCGGTTCTGCAGGATCAGCTTATGCTGCCCTGTGCTGTTTGACTGTCCTCTTTCTTCCATACAAGCGCCCTCCTGTTAAAGAGTATGCGCCACACTTCTAGGATATGTATTCAAACAGATCTTTCGCCTGTTCTTTTTTGGTCGTATCCTGAATATCCGTAACACGCACTTTTACGGATTTCTGTCCAAACAGAATTTCTATTTCGTCTCCGACTTTTACATTGGTGGATGCCTTGGCAGGTTTTCCGTTTACCATAACACGTCCTGCATCACAGGCTTCATTAGCGACCGTTCTTCGCTTGATCAGGCGTGATACTTTTAAAAATTTATCTAATCTCATATTATTTCTCCTTATAACAGAAAAGAGAGCGTCCAATGACGCTCTCCCACATATTCCACCAGAATTAGTTCAGGGAATCCTTTAAAGCCTTACCTGCTTTAAACTTCGGTGCCTTAGAAGCTGGGATTGTGATTTCCTGCTTTGTCTGTGGGTTTCTTCCAACTCTTGCTGCTCTCTCAGAAACCTCGAAAGTACCGAATCCAACTAACTGGATCTTCTCACCCTTCTTCAGCTCCTCAGCAACAACATCTGTGAATGCCTTAACTGCTGCTTCAGCGTCTTTCTTTGAAATCTCTGCCTTCTCAGCTACTGCTGCAACTAACTCTGCTTTGTTCATGTTAAAATTCCTCCTATGGATTCCTATATTATATAATTCGAGTTCCTTCTCTCAAATTACTTACAAATCTATTTATACTTGTTTTCCATCCTTTTGTCAAGGAAAAATGCGATATTTTCGGGCTTTTGGGCACTTAAAAACAACCAAAATTCTGTCCGAAAAACCGTCATTTTGACACAAGCGAACTGGAGGATGTCATACTGGAAATCAGATCCTTGAGTGTATCAAGCTCTTCCTGCCGGTTCTTGTACTCACTCTGACTGCTGCTTTCTGAACTGCTCTGACTGCTCCCCTGTGAGCTGCTCTGGCTGCTGCTTTCTGAGCTGCTCTGACTGCTGCCTGTCTCACTGGAATCTTCATCCGCAAGATTGATAACAATTGTCGATTTCTCCGAGTTGACATATAAGTTCCGCTTCCAGGTATCATAATCCGAAGAATATACCGTAATTGTATGGCTTCCATAGGTTAATTTCACCGGCTTCTCATAGTCCGTTTCTTTTCCGTCAATTGACAGCACCGCATCTTTTGCATCGATGACAAACTGCACCTTTCCGTAAGACGGTCCTTCGCCTTTTAAGGTGTCAAGATCCACATTTGTAGTCTCGCCACGCGTGATCGTCACTTCCGTACTGCCGCCCCATCCGTCATTGGCTACGCGAAGTTCATAGGTTCCTTCCGGCACCTGAATCTCCATATCCGGTGTAATTTCCGCAAAAATCTTTGTGCCCAGCTGCAAAAAACTTTCTTCAAACAGTTTGGTGTTGGACAGTGCAAGCGTTCCCTGTGCGGTTGTCACACGCACCGCAAGAATGTTTTTATCCCTGCCGACAACGCTTAACGTATCCCCATCCGACAAATCCGTCATCTGGATTCTTTTATCTCCGGAAAACACAATCGTGTCATCCGTATAGCGATATTTTCCATCTCCGATCTTTAGCATGTCCAGATCCGGATTTACCGAAAACCGGGTGATATTGTCGTATACCCATGCCTGATCCGAAATCCGGGCTTCCGTGAGGATTCCTTCGCTGTCTACATCCCCGATGGTCACAAGCAGACCGGGTTCAAAACTTGTCACAGGTGTCCGGTTTCCGTATTTGTCATAAAAACGGGTGCCTGTTCCGTAATAATACCGGTATTCCATTCCATCCGCATACCGGTACAGCTGGAGACTTTCCTGAATCTGATCGACTGCGGTCAGCAGAAACTCTTCGGACTTTTCCGTTTCCGTGGAATTCTCCTGTGTTTCCTGTGTATTCCGGTCTGCGATGGAATGATGAAAATAGGTAACTCCGTCATCTGTCGTCTCCTCCTGCTGTCCACATGCCACAAGCAGACTCAGCCAAAAAAGCAGACTCAAATATGTAATTGTTTTTTTAATTCTGTCTCTTCTCATATCCTTAGTATAGCTCATTCTTCACAGAAAAGAAAACAAATTTTCCAGAAAATGTTCCCTTGCCGGCTCCGCTGCAATCAGCCGGTTTAATTTTTCAATATCTCTGCCGGATACCCATGCTTTATGCGAGTTACTGTAGTGATTGGATACTTTCCAGAATTTCTCTGGAAACAGAAGCAGCACATGCAGCAGCTGTTTTTCTTCCTTGCACAATTTTCTCTGCTTTTCATAGGCTTCCAGAATATGTTTTCCCATGTCCGTACTCCAACTGTTTTTTTCCAGAATCTTACGCAGATAGTTTGCCAGATCCACCATCTGTTCTCCGTAAAACAGATTTTCATAATTTACGAGCCGGACCCCCTGTGCTGTACGAAGCATATTATGCTGGTTACAATCCCCGTGACAAAACCCCCTGGTTCTCCCCTGGTCTTTTCGCTCCTGCAGCATCCCGACCGCTTCTTTCGCCTGTGCGATATAATGCGTATACTGTTCCCAGAATGACCGCTCAAACTCGTTTCGGGTTTTTCTTGACTGCACAAAATTTTTTACCAGGATCAGTTCCCGGTAATGCCGGTAATAGAGCACTGCCGGTTCATTCTTTGTATTTTTCATAAAATCCGGAATTTCCGTAATACAGGATGAAACACAGCAATGAAACCCTGCCAGCGCCTGGGCACCGGCAGCTACATCTTTCTCCCGACCTGTCTGGCATTCATTTCCCTCTACCAGATCTTTCAGCCAGAAACGCATGCCACTTTCATCCGTTACCACACACTGCCCGTCTTTTGTCAGACTGACCTGTTCCACCGGATATCCCTTTTCCTGCATGCTGCATAATATTTCGCGCACAAATTTTGCGCGTTCTGCAGATCCCCGAAACGGTGCAAGTACTTTTTTCCCCTGATCCGTCTCACAGCAAAACACACCTCTGCCTTTCGTGATCTGTTTTATTTCTATGTCATATTGCTCCAACATTGCTTCCGGCTGATAATACAAAATGAAACCCCTCCCACATGACTTGAATCTATTTTCATCATATGGAAAGGGTGTCTTATTTATTCCTGTTTTGTCTGTTGCAATTGCAAAGCAAGTGCAAGCAGCGTCTCTTTATTATTCAGTTGCGGTTCATCAAGAACCTGTTCATACAGCGCCTGCAACACTTCTCCCATTTCTTTGCCCGTTTTCATTCCCTGTGCAATCAGATCCCTGCCGTTTATGGCAAGATCCTTTTTCTGCACACACTGGTGTTCTTTTAATATCTCACGATAAGTTTCTTCGTAGGCATCAATATAGGAAAGCTTTTTCTGCCGCTCATACATGCTCTGCGCCAGTGTATCTGCACGCTTTACCGCAAACAGAGCCTCCATATTTTCCACTCCGATCCTGCTGATCGCACGGCGCACATTGCGCGGTGTCACGGCCGGACGGTCATCATGATAGCGCACGAGCAGGCATACGCGTTTTATTGTTTCGTTGTCAAACTTCAACCGCCGCAAAATAACCCGTGCCATTTCCGCACCTTCTGCCGGATGTCCTTTAAAATGATTCTGCCCTTTTTCATCTGTCGTTACACACACCGGTTTGGCCACATCATGAAGCAGCATGGTCAGGCGCAGAATCCGGTCCTGTTGGACTTCCTGCATGGCATGAATGGTATGTTCCCCCACACTGTAACAATGATGTTTCGTAATCTGCGGGGTTTCCATCATCCTGTCAAACTCCGGGAGAAATACTCTGGAAAGTCCAAGCTCATATACCGTACGCATCTCCTCCGGATGTGCGGAGGTAAGCAGTTTCACCATTTCCGTCTGGATTCTCTCCGCACTGACTTTCTGTAAATTGTCTGCCAGATCTGCCACAGCCTGTCTGGTTTTCTCCTCAATGGAAAATCCAAGCTGTGCGGCAAAACGCACGGCGCGCAGCATACGCAGCGCATCCTCTCCAAACCGGTCATGTGGTACCCCCACGCAACGGATCACGTGCCGTTTGAGATCCCCAATCCCGTCAAATGCATCCACCAGTCCTGCGGTATCATTATATGCCATGGCATTGATCGTAAAATCCCGGCGTTTTAAATCCTCTACCAGATTTCCCGTAAAAGTCACTGTCTTCGGATGTCTGGCATCTTCATATTCCCCATCGATCCGGTAAGTTGTCACTTCATACCCTGTATGATCCAGCATAACCGTAACGGTTCCATGTGCAATACCCGTATCAACCGTATGGGAAAACAGGGCTTTCACCACCTGCGGTTTCGCGGAAGTTGTAATGTCCCAGTCCTGTGGGCTGCGTCCTAAAAGTGTATCTCTGACACATCCACCCACGGCATAGGCATCATACCCCTCCTGCTGGAGTCTGTGTATAATTTGCTTTACGTGTTCTGGTAATTGAATTTTCATAAAAATGCGTAGTGTCCTTTTTCCCCTGTTTTGACTTTATATAAAATCTCATCTGCGCTGCGGATTAATTCATTAATATCTTCCTCTTTTCTCACATCCCCTGCGCTTGCGATTCCGATGGAACAGGTAATCCGCGATTTTTCGGTCGTCGTGATCGCATGGCCGAGATAATTTTCAATCTGCCGCTGGAATCCCTGCGTGGAATTGATTTTCTCATAGATTCCTTTTGCGATCTGTTCAAGGATTTCCCGGGCATCGGTATTTAAGATCATAATAAATTCATCCCCGCCATATCTGGCGACAAATCCTCTTCCCTTTACCGCCTTGCGGAAAATCTTTGCCATTTCCTTTAAGATCAGATCTCCGACATCATGCCCGAACGTATCATTATAATGCTTGAAATTGTCCAGATCAATAAACATCAGTCCTACATGATGTGTCTCCTCTGACATACTGTAACACTTGATCATCTGCTGGATCTCTTCATACATGCCGGCACGGTTATAAATACCGGTAAGCATGTCCGTAACCGCAGCTTCCTGCAGCTTGCGGTTCATCATATAAATCTTGTCGTTTGCCTCCATGCGATTGATCGAATACTCCATCTCCCGAAAAAGCAGGGAATAGATTCTCAGGTCATCCTCGTTGAGCATGTAACGTTCGATCGAACCATGCCAGTTATCCTTCATGCGGACATATGTGATCAGAAGGCTGGTCAGCTTTCCGTTTTTGAAAAACGGTGCTGCCACAAACGAACATACATCATCTATTCCGAAATAACCGATCGTATCCTGATGTTCCAGAAAACTGTCGCTGATCTTTGATACCGCAAACCCCTGTGGATATTCCAGCATGGTATTTCCGATCGCCGCTATGTCCGCTTCCGTCATCTCACATTTGGTATCGTTATAAAGTACATGGGCACCATCTTCATGGTAACAGATATACAATGCACAATCCAGGCTGAAATGATTCATAAACGTATTGAACGCATTCTGTACCATACCCTCTACGTTGCTTCCGTTCACATCAATCAGTTTCTGCCATGTGGAAATAAACTCCATCTGTCTCCGGGACGTTGCATAATCCTGTAAAAGGCCTTCCTGTTTGATCAGGGCTTCAATTTCTTCCTCCCGCACGGCACACGTTTGCGGATGCTCTCCCAGATCAATTTCCTTCAGGAGATTCATGGGAAGCAGCCGTGCCGCCTGGGAATTAATCTCCTCATGCTGCAAAAGCGTTGCGCGTTCCATCTGGCAGCGCTCACTGCGCCCCATTTCCTCAAACAGCTTCATTCTCTCTTTCCGGAATAAACGATAACTGAAAAACTCATTTCCCTCTGCCTGAAGCAGGAAACGCTCTGCCTGTTCAAAACTGACCAGTACCTCTTCCTTCTTTCCATCCATGCGGTTAATCATTGCCATGGAAAATGTGTATAGAAACATATCCTCATCACACTTGGCATAGTCATGGATGATTTCCTCGTTTTCATTTTCTTTTTCTTTCTCAATGATATAATTCAGGAACTGCCGGCAGTTAAGCAAGTAACGTTCACAGTTAAACCGGTCTTTCTGCATGATGCTCACAAGTGCTAAAAGACCATATAATTTTGACAGATTACATACACGCAGACTGTTAAGATGCAGTTTTTCTATTACCTTCATCGCCATCAGCAGATCATGTTCCGCCTTCGCATAGTTCTCCTGCATAATATAATTCAGTGCACGGTTGTAAAACACTTCCGCAATATCCTCTGGAAGACGCAAATGGTAAAACACCTCAATGGCACGGTTATAGTAATGCTCCGCCAGCTGGTTTTTTCCCATGGCACTCAGATTATATCCGATGCCGGACAGAATTCTGCCCTCATAAACATCATCCCTTGATTTCATGAACTGGTATGTACGCACGGAATACAGCATGGCAATCTCATTCATACCATTCGTTGATGCAAGCATAATGTTTTTCTGATATGCATCATATACCAGCTGCTCATTTCCAATCTCTTTTGCCAGTGCCACCCCTTTACTGAAATATAAAAGAGATGCCTCGGAACGGTAGGCCCTTGCAACCATCTCCGGCCGATTATCATATGCATAAATATAAATATGTGCCAGATGATTCCGGTAATTGTTCTGCATCAGCTTTTCAATCAGCCCTTCATGAATCGGGATATCCTGTATACAGAAAAAAATATTGTACCAGCCGGACATACGCGCCATAACAGACAAGAGTTCCGCCTTGAATATCTGTTTCTCATTCCCACTTTTTTGTGCTTCCTCCCGGGCATACTGTGCATACATTTCCGCCTGTTGCAGTTTGCCCTGATACATCAGGCACGTTCCCTTTAAAAAGGAACATTCACTGCGGTAAAACAGATCTTTCCGAACGGATGGCAGACGCATTGCTGAATCAACCATCTCCAGTGCCTTAGAAAGCTCTGCACGCAAAATAGCGGTACGGGTATACAATAGATAAAATTCCCGCAGGGTTATATCATCCACAAAAATATCTTCAAATTTAAGTTTATATTCAAGTTTCTGCAAGTACCATTTTGCCTGGTCACAATCCAGAAACGTAATGATTGTCTCTACCTTTGCAAGCATGTGGCTGTAATTTTTCTCTTCTGCCACATCCTCCGCATTCTCCCGGTTTCTGTGTTTCCCGGAACTTCCAATATGATAAATCTGGCTGCTGTCTTCAAGTTTTTCCACGATTGCATCCCACATGTTGACGGCCATATCCAGCCGCGGCTGCATTTCGTTTACTCCAAGCACAATCCCGATTTCCGTACACGGTTCTGTCAGCAGCCGGTAAATAAGTTCCATGGAACTGCGTCCTGCCAGCTGGAAACGGTTAATTACAATCATAATCGGCCGGTATTCCGTGAGTTTTTTCAGCATGGCAACGATGGCTTCTGTCATGCGCCGCTGCTCATATTCCACTTCATTTAACAGCACCCCTTCTTCCCTTTTGCAGATACCATCTTCATAGTACCCTAAAAACAAAGACCGGTGCAGTTCATAAGTTCCGCATTCGCGCAAAAAAGCTTCAAAATCTCCCTTTACAAATTTGCGGAACATGTCACAGATAATGTCCAGAAAAGGCGCATATGCCCCGGACAATGTCTCATATTGCAGTTCACAACAGGCAAAAAAAACGTTATCGTCTTCCTGATAACGTTTTTTATTCTCCAGCCCGGACACAGAAAAGTCATTGTTATAGCTTGCCATAACAATGTTCTTTTCTGCGTTTCCGATTCTGTGATATACCTGTTCTATAACACCATTAAAATACTTTTCAATCATGGCTCCAACCCCCTCTTTGAAATCCATAATCCCGTCTGATTTTTAATATGCCTTGCCCCAATATACCAGCTTATGTGCCGGTTTTCCACAGCATACACAAACATCTGAAATCTGTTCCTGATCATTAAACGGCATACAGCGTGAGGTTACTGCCAGATCTTCTTTGATCTTGTCCTCACATGCCTGATCTCCGCACCACATACCACGGATGAATCCCGGTTTATTTTCTGCAATATCCTTAAATTCTTCGTAATTATGTGCATCCCAGATATGTGCATCACGATGTGCCTTTGCACGCGCAAACATATCTTTTTGAACGGTCTCTAACAGTTCCGGAATCTTTGTCTCGATCTCATCCAGGGAAACCTCAATTTTCTCTCTGGTATCTCTGCGGACAACCACACATTTATTTGCCGCAATATCTTTCGGTCCCAGTTCCACACGAAGCGGAATTCCACGCATCTCCTGCTCAGAGAATTTCCATCCCGGACTCTTATCGGAATCGTCCAGTTTTGCACGGCAGACTTTTCCCAGACGCTCACGCACTTCGTTTGCCTTATCCAATACGCCATCCTTCTGCATCTGGATCGGGATAACCATTACCTGTGTCGGTGCTACCTTAGGTGGCAGAACCAGACCATCATTGTCGCCGTGAACCATGATGATGGCTCCGATCAGACGTGTTGTCATTCCCCACGAAGTCTGGTGTACATACTGTAATTTATTCTGTTTATCGGTATACTGGATACCAAATGCCTTTGCAAATCCATCTCCGAAATTGTGACTGGTTCCAGACTGCAGGGCTTTTCCATCATGCATCAGTGCCTCGATGGTATAGGTGTCTTCCGCACCGGCAAATTTTTCTTTTTCTGTCTTCTGTCCGCGGACAACCGGCATGGCAAGGAACTCTTCACAGAAATCTGCATACAGATTCAGCATCTGGATGGTACGTGCCTGTGCCTCCTCTGCGGTTGCATGCGCCGTATGCCCCTCCTGCCACAGGAATTCTCTGGAACGCAGAAACGGACGGGTTTCCTTTTCCCAGCGTACTACAGAACACCACTGGTTGTACACCTTTGGCAGATCACGGTAAGACTGGATCAGATTTTTATAAAAATCGCAGAACAGTGTCTCAGAAGTAGGTCTGACGCACAGACGCTCCGGTAGCTGATTGAGTCCGCCGTAAGTTACCCATGCGACTTCCGGTGCAAATCCTTCCACATGATCCTTCTCTTTTTCCAGAAGGCTCTCCGGAATAAACATCGGCATATATACATTCTCTACGCCTGTTTCTTTGAATCTGCGGTCTAATTCATGCTGTATATTTTCCCAGATAGCATACCCATCGGGCTTGATGATCATGCAGCCCTTTACTGCGGAATAATCGATCAGCTCTGCTTTCTTTACGACGTCGGTATACCATTGTGCAAAATCTTCCTCCATGGAAGTAATGGCTTCAACAAGTTTCTTCTCTTTCGCCATGTCTTTCTCCTTTTCTGCGACCACTGTGCGGTCATTTTTTACGTTATACTCGTGTAAGAGTTTTCCTTTTCTGCCCACAAAACGCGCAGAAAAGCCCGAATATATAATATGACGAACACAGCCGATTGTCAAGATTTGCGTGAAGTGAAACCGCTCGATAACGGCTAAATGGGTTACTGTTCACTCAGCACCTGAATACCATTAACATTCTGTTTCGAAATTTCTCGGACTGATTTCATAGGTCATCTCTTTGCCACTGACCGGATGAACAAAATCGATATGATAACTGCACAGTGCCGGGGTTCCTCTTTCAGCCTTTCCATATTTGTGATCTCCGCAGATCGGAGTTCCAAGATGTGCAAACTGTACACGGATCTGATGATGGCGGCCGGTATGTAAAGTAATATCCAGCAATGCAGATCCTTCTCCCTGCCTGATCACCTGATAATCAAGTACCGCTTCCTGTATCTTATTTTGTGACGTTGCTGTATGCCGTGGTTTCTGCAATTGCAACCGCTTCCCGTCTGCCGGATGCCTGATGTCTTCCCGTTCGTTCTCCCTCTGCTTCTGTTCTATTACACAGGATTTATTTTCTTTCGGTTCAAATTGTATCCAGTCCTGCAGTGTTCCTGTCTTTTCATGCCCCGTAGCCTGTTCAAAAGTTTTTCCTTCCGGCAGCCGGACTTTTGCATAATATTTTTTCCCAAAGGAATGGTCTTTTACCTGTGCCGACAATTTTGCTGCCGCCTGTTTTGTTTTTGCAAACACCATCACGCCTTCCACTGGCTGGTCCAGCCGATGGACTACACCGATAAACGGCTGTCCGGTTCCTTCCTGCGCTACGTGATTTAAAAGTATGCTCACCATGTCTTTCTGCCCCAGTTTTTTGGTCTGCGTTGCAATGCCTGCCGGTTTGTAGCAGATGATCAGCTGTGCATCTTCATATAAAATTTCTGGTTGTATCATGATTTGTTTTTCCTTATGTTTTCTTTTCTGCTGCGCATTCTTTTTTGAGTTTTTTTTTGGGGGGGTGGAAAATGAGATCTACGCAGCTTTTACTGCTCCCTATGGTTCTCTTATTCTGCTGTCTGGACATATACAATTTTTCTTTATCTTTATATCCTCCTTATTGGTGCTGTTGGGACATATACTGTTTTTCTTTATCTTTATGTCCCGACCATCTATACTGTTGGGACATATACAATTTTTCCTTGCTTCTATGTCCCTCTTTCTTTTTCTGTCGGGATATTTCAGCTATCTTTTTGCACATATGTCCCACTCTCTTTGTTTGATGGGATTTCACAGCTATCTTTTTGTGCATATGTCCCATTCTCTTTGTTTGATGGGATTTTACAGCTGCCTTTTTTGCATATGTCCCTCCTGTTCATACAATCAGGATTTATAACCGGGAATAATGATTTCCCGTGCATGTTCCACCTGCTCTTTGGTCGGCGGCTCCACATCTTCCAGTGCATAAGGAATCCCAAGTTCTTTCCATTTAAATACCCCCAGCGTGTGATATGGCAAAATTTCCACACGTTCCACGGTTTTTAACGTATCAATAAATGCACGGAGCCTGTGTAACTGCCCATCATCATCGGTAATGCCCGGCACAAGTACGTGCCGAATCCACATCGCTTTACCGTGATCCGACAGACAGGTTGCCATATCCAGAATATTTTTATTCGTCTGGCCTGTCAGTTGTTTATGCTCGTCCTCATCCATTTCCTTTATGTCGAGCATAAACAGATCCGTCACTTCCATCAGTTTTTCAAACTTAGAATAGAATGGTTTCTCACGGGTAAACGGGTTGCCCGCTGTATCCAGACAGGTATTGACGCCTTTTTCTTTGGCAAGCGTAAACAATTCTGTGACAAAATCAATCTGCAACAGTGCTTCTCCGCCACTTACGGTAATACCGCCCTTTTTGCCCCAGTATCTTTTATACCGCAGCGCCTGTTGTAAAATTTCTTCTGCGCTTTTCATTTCCCCCTCGGTTTTTGCCCAGGTATCGGGATTATGGCAGTATTTACAGCGCATATTGCAGCCCTTCAAAAAAATCAGATAACGCACGCCCGGTCCGTCTGCGGAACCGAATGTCTCAATTGAATGTATATTTCCTAGCATTGTTTTACCTCGTTTTTAACCAAACCAATAAAAGCATCGAATTATCATTTCATTAGTATGTGCAAATTATATCATAAAAACAGGGCTAATACACAAATATTCATTCATGTATTAACCCTGATTTCTTATTCATTCCAACGGATATGATCTACGAATTACTCCGTTGCTTCGCAACTCTCGTGACCCCTTAGATCCTATTACATATGATCGTGGCAGGTACGTGCGATAACATCCATCTGCTGCTCTTTGGTCAGATCAATGAACTTCACAGCGTAACCGGATACACGGATGGTGAAGTTTGCGTACTCTTCTTTCTCCGGATGCTCCATAGCGTCGATAAGCTTCTCCTTGCCAAACACGTTAACATTGAGGTGATGCGCACCCTGGTCAAAATATCCGTCCATAACGTTTACAAGGTTCTCAATACGCTCGCCTTCTTCATTTCCAAGTGCACCAGGGTTGATGGTCTGGGTATTGGAAATTCCGTCAAGTGCCCACTCATACGGGATCTTTGTCAGAGAGTTCAGGGAAGCAAGAAGTCCGCTCTTCTCTGCGCCGTAGCTTGGGTTAGCTCCCGGTGAAAGTGGCTCGCCAGCCTTACGTCCGTCTGGCATTGCTCCTGTAGCTTTACCATATACAACGTTGGAAGTAATGGTAAGGATAGAAGTTGTAGGCTCAGAATCACGGTAAGTGTGATGCTTCTTTAACTTATCCATGAATGTCTGTAACAGCCATACTCCGATATCATCGGCACGGTCATCATCGTTACCGTATCTTGGGAAGTCTCCCTCGATCTCGAAGTCTTTTGCAATTCCGTTCTCGTCACGGATAACTTTAACCTTTGCGTACTTGATTGCAGAAAGAGAATCGATTACGTGTGAAAATCCTGCAATACCGGTTGCGAACGTTCTCTTCAGATCAGTATCCATCAGAGAAAGTTCTGCTGCTTCATAGTAATATTTGTCATGCATATACTGGATCAGGTTTAAGGTATTTACATAAATATCTACTAACCAGTCCATCATCTTATCGTACTTCTCCATGACTTCATCATAATCAAGGTACTCAGATGTAATTGGCTTGTAATCCGGTCCTACCTGCTGGCCGGTCTTCTCATCCACACCACCGTTGATTGCATACAGGAGACACTTTGCAAGGTTTGCACGGGCACCGAAGAACTGCATTTCCTTACCTGTCTGTGTAGCAGATACACAGCAGCAGATGGCATAATCATCGCCCCATACCGGTTTCATAGCGTCATCGTTCTCATACTGGATGGAACTTGTATCAATAGAGATACGTGCTGCATAATCCTTGAATGCTTCCGGAAGTCTGGAAGAATATAATACGGTAAGGTTTGGCTCCGGAGCCGGTCCCATGTTCTCTAAGGTGTGCAGGAAACGGAAGTCGGACTTTGTAACCATGGAACGTCCGTCTACGCCTGTACCCGCAACGTCAAGTGTTGCCCAGACCGGATCACCTGAGAACAGCTGGTTGTAAGAAGGAATACGCGCGAATTTTACCATACGAAGCTTCATGGTAAAGTGGTCAACCAATTCCTGTACTTCCTGCTCTGTGATGATGCCTTTCTTTAAGTCTCTCTCGAAGTAGATATCAAGGAAGGTGGAAACACGACCAACGGACATTGCTGCACCGTTCTGTGTCTTGATTGCTGCAAGGTATCCAAAGTATAACCACTGTACGGCTTCCTTTGCGTTTGTTGCAGGTCTGGAAATATCGTATCCGTAGATCTCTGCAAGCTTCTTCATATCCTCTAAACACTTGATCTGCTCAGCGATCTCTTCTCTTAAACGGATCACATTGTCTGTCATCTCACCACAGCCACAGTTTGCCTTATCTTTCTTCTTCTCCTCGATGAGGTGGTCGATACCGTATAAAGCAACACGGCGGTAATCACCAACAATACGTCCGCGTCCGTATGTATCCGGCAGACCTGTTAAGATCTTATTGTGACGTACTTTCATCATCTCCGGTGTGTAAGCATCGAATACGGCTGTGTTGTGTGTCTTGTGATACTTGGTAAAGATCTCCTTTAATTGGTCACTTACCTGATATCCATATGTCTCACATGCCTGAACAGCCATCTTGATTCCACCGTAAGGCATGAATGCACGCTTTAACGGCTTGTCTGTCTGTAAACCTACAATTGTCTCTAAATCCTTTAAAGATTCATCAATATATCCCGGACCATAAGCTGTAATACCGGTTACAACCTCGGTCTCCATATCGAGGACTCCGCCCTTTGCGCGCTCTTGCTTCTGCAGTTTCTGCAGTGCTCCCCAAAGTTGATTGGTAGCCTCTGTAGGTTCTGCAAGGAAATCCTCGTTACCATCATATGGTGTGTAGTTATCCTGAATGAACTGGCGGACATTAATCTCTTCTTTCCAAAGACGTCCTTCGAATCCATCCCACTCTTTCATTTCTAACATGGTGATCCTCCTTCTCTTATTGGTTAGTATTCTCTAATCATTGATAGATTACACTAACGTTCATCATTTTGTCAATACCCACGCATGTCTTTATTTTCGTACAATATATTTACCAAAAACCGGAAAATATAAATGAACGCAAAAAACCGCCTGGGTTTTTTATCTTTTGCCCAGACGGTACGACCCTTGTTATACATCTATTTGATGTATAACCTACGCACCCGCATCGCGTCAGCGATTTTTCATGCGGTGTGCTATGTTATACTTCACGTGGTGCTCCACATTATCCGTCAGTCATATAACAAGGTCATTATAAGTCATATGATATTTTTTATCAAGTAGTACTTTTGTCCCATTTTATGAAATAACTACCATTCTTTCATACTGTTATAGTATCCGGTAATCGCACGGCTGTTTTTCCGCACCGCCTTTGCCTGTCTGTGAATTGTGGCAAACTTTTCACGCATCAGTTCTTTGTTGCGGGCTTCCTGCGCCTGAATCTTGACACTTTTGTCCGTTACCCGGCGAATGCACTGCTGCATGTCACGAATTTCCTTTGCATAATCTTCACGGTTCTGATCCAGTTCTTCTGCCACCTGTGCATAGAGCTTCTCAAAACCACTGTCCAGCTGGTTCAGCTGATCAATACACGCACTTTTTGCCTCCACGGTTTCATCAAACACATCAAACGGGCATTCCGGATCCGTCAGGGTATCTTTCTGCCGGTCATCCAGGCGGATAATTTCATCCAGAACCTGTTCCTTTTTTTTCAGGCTCTGCAGCATAATTGCAATATATGTATCTGGCATACTGTCTCCTGCCGGCATTACGCTACCGGTTCCTTTGTCTTGATATTGTTTCCGTTTGCGGTCTTTGCCATAACTTCTTTCCATGTATCCCGCATGGTACGGAGATGACCAAGCACTTCCTCTAAGATATCCTTGTCCTTTTTCATGTTGGCCTCTAACAATCTCTGTAACAGATAGGTATAGACCGCATCAAAATCTTTGGCAACTGCATATTTGTGGTCGAGAGTTATCTGAAACTCCCGAATGATATTCTCTGCCTTTCGGATATTGTTATGCGCCTTTTCAATATCGCCCTTTTCAATCGCTACAATCGCAATGTTTGTAAATTTAATAGCTCCCTCATAGAGTAACAGCGTCAGTTCTGCCGGTGTTGCCGTCTGGATCTTACTGTTGTTATACGCTGCATATGGATTTTTCTGAATCATCCTGATTCCCCCTATTATTTCCTGTATATTTTATTTTGCAAAAGATTGCCCTGCATGATACTGATTAACTGCTGAACATACCTGAAAGAGAACTTGTCTGGCTGTTTAACTTGGAAAGCGCAGTCTCCATCTTGGAAAATTTCTTGTAATAATAATCTTCCTTGTCGGAAATCTTTGTCTCCCACTCTGCAATGGTCTTCGTATAGCTTGTATACTGGGAAGTCATCTCCTTATCATTGTAAATGCTGTATCTGCTTCGCAGGGAATTACTCTGCATCTGCTTGTCGATTGCCGTATACAGATTGGTCGACAACTGCTTCATGAAATCAATCACGGTATCCGGATCACTGCTTAATGCAGCCATCAGCTTATCTTTATTTCCTGATGTATTTTCATCATCCTCATCACCGTCAATATGATAAGCATTCTGCTCATTCTCTGCCGAATTCATATAACCAAGTGTACTGATTCCAAAACTGGAAAGCGAATAATTCTTTCCATTGATGGAAATTGCCTTGGTCATGGAAGTCGTCATGGCATTCATAATCGTGCTCAGATTGGAATCACGGCGAAGCAGGGAGTCCTTGATCTTTGTCTCCCACTTTTCTACTTCCGAATCAGACATCTGCGACTTCTCATCATCTGTCAATGGCTCGTAATTCTTTGCAGAATCTGCGTTATACAGTTTCGTCATCTTGTTGATGATGTTGTTGTAACTGGTCAGGAAGTCTTTAATCTTGTCATAAATTCCCTGTGTATCGGTCGTTGTGGAAATAGAAACTGCCTTGCTGTCATCTAAGGCATCGACATCGACCTTTTCAAGATCATCGACTTTGTCTGTCACTCCATTGACGGAAATGGATAATCCATTGATAGAAAAATTATTCGTTGTACTGGTATATTTTACGCCATTTAAAACAATAACCGCATCGCTTCCGTCAATCTTCTTTGCCGTCTTGCCCAGACCCAGTGCGTTTAATAATGTTGTAGAATTTGTATCGCTGCTGTCCGCAGTAATATTAAAATCCGTTGCATATCCGGAATCTGAAGAACTCAGATAAAAGCGTCTGTTTCCGGCATCAAAATTTGCATTCAGTCCCGCATCCTTCAGCTGGTTTACAACGTCACTGATTGTGCTGTCTTTTCCTACTTTGATCTGTTTTGTGGTTCCGGATGCAGAATTATTTGCCGGTCCCACATTAAAGGTAATTTCATCTGCTGTAACACCCAGATCCGAAAGCTTTGTAGACGTAGTAACTTTCTCGTTGGCTGCTGTCTTAATCTCAGCCCCCGTCAGATAACCGGACTGTGCAGTAGAAAGCACATGCAGTTTCTGTGTTCCGACAGTCGCATTTCCGCTCGCACTGACGGTTGCCTTCGTGCTGTCGGACGATGTTGTCTTTTTGGTATTGTATCCGCTGTCAAACCGCAGATTACCAACACTCTTATAAAAACTGTTTACTTCTTTATTCAGACTTTTCCAGATCTCCTGCTTCCAGCCAAGTTTTGTCTGCTCTTTTTCGTATTTTTCCTTTTTGGTACTGTATGCAGAAACGAGTTCTTTTACGATAGAATCGGTATCCAGTCCGGACACCATACCTGTCATTCTGATTGGCATAATTTTCCCTCCCCTTTTTTATCTTTTTTCATCCACCATAAGGCCTGCAAGTTCCCACACTTTTGCAATCATATCCAGTGTTTTCTCCGGTGGGATCTCTTTGAGTACTTTTTTGGTATCTTTATCAATAATTTTTATGGTCACACGATTGGTTGCCTCATGAATGCCGAATATTGCTTCCGAGTTGACCGCCTTTTTATTCACTTCATCCACGGCTTTTTTGATCTGCGCATTTGTATTCCGCTGATCTGCTCCCTGGGAAGTGTTTACGTTCTCCTCACCAGCCTGCTTTATATTCTCCGATACGATGCCCTTTTCAGGTGCATCGGTCTCTGCAGCTTTTACCGCAGAATCTGTTTTGGGCTGGCTTTCTGCAGATGACACGCTTCCCTGATACGTCATTCCTGCACCTTTAATAGCCTCCATTGCCATGATGATTACCTCCTGTCTCCATCATCCGCCGCCGGTTATGCCGGCTGCATAGCCAATCTATTACTGTCATTCTATAAATAATTATCGGAGCGTGTCAGTAAAAACTTAATACCCTCCGATTGTTTTCCGCTTTATCCAAGAATTCCTTTTAATGCTTCGATACCATCGAGGCTGATTGCCTCCTGGTTTTCTTTCTGAATCTGCAGATACACTTCCTTACGGTATACCGGAACATCTTTCGGTGCCGTAATTCCAAGTTTGATCTGGTCTCCCCGGATTTCAAGTACGGTGATCTCGATATTGTTGTTGATTACAAGGGCCTCCCCCTTTTTTCTTGTCAATGCCAGCATATCTTATTCACCCGCCTTTTCTTTCTTTGCCTTAAGCACATCATATACTTTGTATTTTACCGGATAATCATCCTCCACTATCATCTGTACCCCTTTGCGGTTATCCATATTGATCACAACCGGTGCTTTCAGGTTTACGGAAAAATCTTCTATATTTTTCGGGACCGTTACCGTCACAAGAATATATGTGTTTTCCGGTGTCAGCTTTCCGAGTGGTGCAATCATTTCCTCACTTACATTCGGGTTGTAATCTTCCTTGACAATATGCGGCATCATAACCGGAAATGCAATGTCTGGATCATCCATCGACTGCAGCCACATAATGGAATTGTATTTTTTTTCTTTCTCTTCATCATAAATCAGTGCAAAATGATTGAGATCCGGAAAACCGATCATACCTTTCTCTAACGTGATGATTTTATCATCCTCTATTTCAATTTTTCCAAAAATACGTGAATCAGCCTTCATGGTCTTTCTCCTTCGCTCCGCGTTTTTATAAATAGTTCAGTAATGTCTGGCTTCCAACTTTCGATGCAGCCGTCAGACTGGACGTATATGCATTGTAAGCAGCATAGTAATCAATGATAATATCCGAAATGTCACGGTTATCATTGTTAGACTTCAATTCTTCTACCGTCTCTTTCTGGTTTTCCACACGGGTCTTTGTCAGCTCCACGCGCTGCTGCAATCCACCCACATTGGTATGTGCCACATTTACTTTATTCAGGTATCCGTCAAAATTTGAGATAAACTGCTGGTAGGTTTTTGACAGATTATCGTCTGCATAGGTAGCTTCTTTATTGGCAGCATCCAGATAGGTCTGAAGTTTCTTCTGGCTCTCCTCATCCGAATACTTATCCATCGACATCATCTTTTCAATTCGTGAAACTTTGTCATGTGCCTGTGTGGAAGCAGAAACAAGCGTCATCATCTCCGTCATATCCCGTCCAATGTCAGTACTTAAAACATCGCTCGCCTGTGTATTTGCCGCGAGCATGATTCCACTGGAAATTTCGAAATTGATCGGCTGATCTTCCTTGGTATACTGTACCGCCTCCTGCATATCCGGAGTCTTCATCTTACAGTCATAGTAATATTCCGGACGAACCTCTCCTGCATCAAATCCGGTTTTGGTGTACGTGATGCTAAGATCTGCCTTTTCCCTCTTTAATGTATTGGACAAATCTTTTCCGAGAATCATTTCACCGGTATCTTTGATAAATACCATGTCATTGTCTCCGACTTTGGCTTCCCCGTTGTTCGCCTTAAGCCACTCCTCCTTGGATTCGTACATGGTAAACGTACTGCCGGTTGCTGCCCCATTCTCATCTACAAATTGTCCTCTAGTCTGTCCCGGTGCAAGGTCTAATTCCACTTTCTTTCCTGCAGCTGTCGTATAACTCATACTGGAAATCGGATCAATTGCTCCCGTTCCATCCGAATTATCTTTTCCGTTAATCTTTCCATACGCCAGGCGCAGCCGGTCGTAGGTATTTTCCCCGATGGAAATCTTTTCATCAAAGCTGTTTGCCGCATCCGTTGGTACATCTACGTTTCCGTATGTGTAGCGTGCCTCGGAAATATCTTTATAGGATAATTTCTGATCAATCGTGTAGGATGTTGTCTCTTCATCTGTCTTAAATGTCAGCTGCTCGGTCGTACGATATCCGGTAAATACCGTTCTGCCGGAAAAATCTGCATTTCCCTCTGCATAAATCTGATCACTTAAAGATTTCAGCTGATTCAGAATGGTTCTGCGGTCATCTTCTTTTAAGGTATCCGTTGCCCCTTTGACACATAATGAGCGGACATCCGTCAGGATTGTTTTCATATTTTCCAGCGCCGTATCCGTCACATTCAGCCAGGAATTGGCATCCGAAATGTTATTGTTCAGATACTGGTCAATATGGGACAAACTGGTCTGCATACGCAGGGAACGAATCGCAATGACCGGATCATCCGACGGTTTATTGATCTTCTTCTGCGTTGTCATCTGGGTATTATATTTATCCACAAGCACCTTATTTGCATTGATATTGCTCTTTGTGTTGCTTGTGATCATATTATTGGTAACTCTCATAGGATCTCCCTCCTAAGTTTTATGCTGTCAGCTCACACGGTTTCGTCCGCAGGCATCATACCACCCCGGTCTCATTGATCAGTTTGTCATACATCTCAGACATCACGGAAATCATCTTAGATGCCAGATTGTATGCATTCTGGAATTTGATCAGGTTCATCGCTTCCTCGTCTTCATCCACGCCGGATACCGAGGTACGCTGTGTCGCAATCGCGGTAGACAGGTTCGAATAATTATTGGAACTTGTTGTTGTCTTGTTCACGTCAACCGTCACATCTGAAATCAGTGTTTCGAGAAACGTCTCCGCAGAATCTCCGCGGAACATCCGCACATCCTTCTGCAGCTTCAAAAGATCCTCAACGGTATCGTATTTCGCCTCACCCTGTGTAATCTTGGTTGACGTTGCAAAGTAGTTGGAATCCTTTAATGATTTGCTGTTTACTGCAAGGGTTGTCGCTGTAAACTGATAATAACTGTCCCCATCGGATGACAGTTCAATATCCGTTGTCCATCCGTCTTTCTTTGCCGCCTGTACTTTCGCATCCCACGAATCTGCATCAAACGTGTTTCCGGTTGGGGAAGTTCCCACAAAAAAGGCTCCCATTTTATCGCCATCTAATGTAACACCCTGTTTTTCAATATCATTGAATGCCTGGGTAAAATTACGCAGGAACTCATTGATCTGATTCTGATAATATGGAATTCCCATTGCATCCATGGAAGAACCGGTTGTCAGATAATTGCTCTGCCCGTCTCCCTTGACACGGTCAGCTTCTGCCTGATCTGCCATCTGGGATTCCGGAGCAAGCTTAAATGTTACACTGTTTACCCCGTTTTCACCGACTTTTGCTGTCCATCCATCATAGTAATAAAACTTATTATTTACCATAATCCGGCCCTTATTCGCCAGTGACAGTTCATTCACTTTTGTATCCGGAATCTTTATCGTAATAGAAGACAGATCTGCATCCGAGACCGTTCCCTTCATATTTTCATTGTTATTTCCGTCACGGATCATAAACAATGCCTTGAGGCTTCCGTTGGCACTGGCACCTTTGGCATTAAATTCCATTCCGGTATCTTCCCAGGTAATGGCATACATGCCCTCGGCATCCATCTGATTGTTCAGATACTTTGAAGAGGTGCATTTTAATGTCCGGTAATCGTTTCCGTCTACAAGTGTCTGTCCGTTGATATATACGCGGTAATTGGTTCCTCCTAAGTTTTGTCCGTTGGAGTTTGTCACCTCGAATTCTTTCGTCTCTACATCTGCAATCCCTGAAAGCTCATCAATCAGATTCGCGCGTTGGTCACGCAACTCATTTGCATGTCCTCCGCGTACTTCAATATTATTAATCTGCTTGTTGAGCACCGAAATTTTCTCTGCAATGGAATTGATATTATCCACAGAAGCCTTGATCTCTTCGTTGGTATCCTCCTGAATCTCCGTCAGGCTCTTGGACAAAGCATTAAAATAAGTGCAAAGGCTCTGTGCCTGATGAATAAACTGATTGCGGACGGCTTTCACTTCTCCCTGTGTCTTTAAGGTATTCAGATCCTTAAACATCTGGGAAAAAATACTGGAAAATCCTTTCTGCGATTGCTCATCATCCCGGAAGATTGTCTGGACCTGATCCACATAATACAGTTTCTGTTCGAAAAATCCCCGGCTTGAATTACTCTGCCAGTATTTTTCATCATAATAGAGATTTCGCTCCTGTGTCACGGAAGTCACTTCCACACCGGTTCCGACACTGCCGTATCTGGTATATACACGGATCGGATCGGTTGCGGACAGATTTGCCGTCTGTCTGGTATATCCTTTGGTCTGCACATTTGCAACGTTGTTTGCCGCTGTATTCACTGAGGTCTGAAATGCCGACAACGCACTTGCCCCGATATTCAATCCAAAAAATTGTGATGGCATAACTACGCCTCCTTATCTCTATTTCAATCCTGTCACGATCAGTTCTGTCATCTGACTGATTACCGTCATAAAACGGCTGGACGCATTATATGCAGACTGGAATTTAATCATGTGTGTCAGTTCCTCATCGGAGGAAACGCCCATCGTCTGCTGTCTCTGGTTGTCGATGGAAGACAGTGCCCCCGTCAGTGTCTCACTTGCCGACTGGAAAGTGCTTCCATCATTTCCGATCTGCCCGATCAGCTTGTCATAATAGCCTTCAAACGTACACGGCTTTTTGTCGTACGGATTCAGTGTCATTTCCTTGTCGTTCCAGAGGCTCATCAGTTTTTCACCCAATGGATAATCCGTACCGTTCTGATTCTTGTACGGCATCAGTGTGATCTGCTTGCGCAACTCTTTATTGATGCTGATATTGTTCAGGGAATACAGCGTCGTGGGATCATTTTCGTCCTCTTCGTTGTATACATAGTAGGTATTCCCATCATCTCCTGTCACCTTGGTATAACGATCCATTCCCACACGGGTAAACAATTCCCTCGGTGGCAGCTGTCCGTCTTCCCCGACCGCACAGTTTGCGGCATCCAGAACTTTCTTTCCCTTTAATGATACCTGATTCCCATCGGCATCGGTATAGGTGACATCCGTATCTACTGTCTTATTCGGACAGTATGCATCGTTGATTTTTGTCACAATATTGTGAAGCAGTGCAGAAACCTGTGCTTCTGTCTCCATCATGGTACAACCGGAAATACGGTCATACGCCTCTTCGCTTTCCAGATCCTGATACGTTCCGTATCCGTCCCCACGGGCAAGAAGTTTGGCTTTAATACTTCCCACATCGGTATTTAAATCCGTGGAAATCACTTCGTTCTTTTTAAATACGCGGACATACTGCTGCTTGTCCACATCAGAAAGCTGCGTCCAGTACGGTGTGTAAAATCCGGTTTCTTTGTCTTCCTGCAGTCCGATGTTATAGCACTTATTGTCATCGATAAACGGTGTGCTTTCAAAATCTACATACGTAAATCCCGTCGCATCTTCCTTAATGGAGACACTTCCGTATCCGCCCAGCTCATCCAGCAGATTGTCACGCTCATCTCGCAGGGTCATTGCAGTTTCCTGTCCGCCAGCTTCTACTTTCTGAATCTGCAGGTTCAGTTCATAGATACGGTTTCCGATCTTGTTTACACGGTCAACATCATCTTTAATTTGTTCATTGATATTGGATTGGTACGATTTCATGTCATCATACAATGACTTCGTACGGCTCAGCAGAAGATCCGCTTTTTCAAGTACCAGATTCTGTTGTGTGGAATTATCCATATTAGGCTCCAGTTCCTGAAATGCCTGATGCAGATCACTGACACTCTGTTTGAACTGTTCTCCGTTTAATTCCTGAAACAGATCCTGCACATAATCCGTGATTTCATAAAAAGAAGTATAAAATCCCTTGCGTCCATTCTCCTGCCGATAAGATTTGTCTAAGAAAATATCCCTTGCATGAACCACATCTCCAATGGATACACCCAGCCCATACTGCTGCATGTTCACATTTTTATTCGGGTCCTTTAATTTATTATAATTTTTATCTGCAAAACGAACCTGCTGACGGACATATCCTGTTGTATTCACATTTGCAAGGTTGTTTGCCGTTGTATTCAGTGCATACTGGGCATTCTGAAGTCCAGATGCCCCAATATATAAGCTTCCGAATCCGTTTCCCATTCTTTTGTTCCTCCTTAACTCATTGCGTCAAATCCGCTGCTGCCCAGCAAGCTTCCTGTATTGCAGGCAGTTTTGTCATAATTGGCGGTCTCAGGGGCCTGCCGCAAACTCTTGAACAACGTAAGGTCGAATTCGTTTAACTCTATGGCCTGTTTAATCAGAGCCACGTTCTGATCATTCAGATGATTCATCCGGTCTGCTGCCGCAAGTAGACGGTCTCTCGCTTCGGTCAGTTTTTTCTGTACATCCGGCTGCGACTCCAGCAAAGTGATCAGTCTGGTAACTGTCATCTTTTCTTCTGTACGTCCGAGTACATTGGCAATATCCTTTAAGAGCTGTACCTGCTGGTTGCTGTGTGTCACCAGATCATCACTTGCCAGCTGTTCCAGACATGTCAGTTTTTCCAGTTCCGGAACATCTGCCCGAATCAGGATGTCTGTCTTTTTTTCTCCATAAGAAATCAATGTCTGGTAAATCTTTTCTTCTTCTTCCAGTACTGTTACAAGCTCTTCTACTAAACTAGCCACTTCAAAAACCTCTCTCGTCTGCCTTTTGCATCAGGCATTATACTTTTCAAGTAATTTGCTGGCAAAATCGCCAGGCTCAACGGAATATGTTCCCGCATCAATCATTGATTTGAGCTGGCTTACCTTATCTTCCCTGATATCCGAAGCTTCTGATACTGCACTTTTTGCGACCTGATAATCACGTCCGGCCTGTGAAATGGACACCTGATCTCTCGGACCTGCTGCATTCTGCGCCTTCTGTGTCTTTAAATTCTTTTGTATACCGTATAACTGTGCTACCTGGTTATATGCATCTATACGCATGCTCAGCATCTCCTTTCTTCCTTGAAATAAGCTTCCGAAATGCATCTGTTCTTGCATCTCTATACATTGTTTATCGGTTCGTTTGGCAGATACTTTAGCTTTTTTTTAAATTTACAGATGCGGGCAGTTTTGCTTGACAAGAGCCTCTGATATGAATTATACTTAAATCTCCGAGTAGCCGGGGTGGTAGCGGTACCTTGTACCAACAATCCGCTATAGTTGGGGTGATATCCCGCAGAGGGTCAGGGCGGTGGAGCTGCCCTTCGCAAGTGGCGTTGACGTCTGGGTCTTGCGCAATGGGAATTCGTGAACCGGGTCAGGGTAGGAATACAGCAGCCCTAAGCGAAAGCTCTCATGTGACGTGAGGGTGCCTGGGGGGAGTTAACTGCAAAGGTAACGTCTATTGTTTCTGATTCGAAGCGGGATACTCGGTTCTTGTTGTATTCTGTTTTTCAAGAATACAACCTACGCACTTGTTTTGCGCGTAGCGCAATTCTCATAACAAGTGCTCCTTTATTCTTCTTTTCCAGAATATGACATACGCATTTGCCTTACGCGTAGCGTAACTTTCATGGCAAATGCTCCTTATTCTGTTTTTAAGAATACAACCTGCACATTTATGAAATTTTAAAAGGAGGCCGCATTATGCGCCTCCTTCTTTTATTTCCTATATTTTCCCGGTCTATTCCGCATATTGTGCATCAAACAGTTCCAACAAAAAATCATGGTACAAACGCTGATACTCTTCATGAAAAGCTGCCGCAATATTCGCATCCCCGCCTTCCATCTGTGCCGCCTCAAATAATGCAAATGCATTCTCGTAGACTTCCGGATTCTTCTCATAAAACGCTTCCGTCAATCCATCCTGAAACGCGAACTGCGCCGCCTGTGAAAGATTGTCCATAAAATCCTCCCGGCTGACATTACCGGATTCCTCATAATCCGACAGAAAAATATGCTTATCCGCAGATTTTACAAAATCCTCGTATGCTTCCCTTACATCCTCATAAGTAAGTGGAACATAATGTTCTTTCCAGTAGGCATCAAATGCATCCTTATCTTTAAACTGTTCAAAAATTTCTTCCATAATAACTCCATTCTCCTTATCTTTCCTTACCGCCTGTCAGATTTGCAGCGCCGATGATTCCCGCCTTATTTCCAAGAACCGCACATGCAACTTTCGGAATAAACGCCTTGCTGCCACCAAAGCATTTATCCTGAATGTATGTTTCAAGAGGCTCTGTCAGTTTTTTCCCCTGATTGCAGATGCCTCCCGATAACAAAACAATATCCGGCCGGAAAATATTGACAAAATTTGTAATGGTTTCTCCAAGATAGCAAATATAATCATTTACTACTTTTTCTGCTGCTGTATCCCCATCCTGTGCGGCATCAAACGGAATTTTTCCATTCATGTGCGAAAGATCTCCCTGACACATTGTATTCAGGATGGATTCCGGGTGCTGCTGCGCGGCTCTTTTTGCATCACGGATCAGCGCTGTCGCCGATACATATGCCTCCACGCAGCCTTTCCGTCCGCATGTGCACGGCTCACCGCCACATATCAGACTTGTGTGTCCGAGTTCGGCACCGCCTGCATGTGCGCCCTCAAACACCTTTCCATCGAGAATAATTCCACCGCCCACACCAGTTCCAAGAGTCAGCAGAATCGCATTTTTTGTATTCTGCGCCGCACCGGCTTTTACTTCACCTAAAGCCGCACAGTTTGCATCATTGGAAACTGCAATCGGACAGGAAAAGTACTTCTTTAACTGCTCTGTGAGCGGAACATTTTCCCACCCGAAATTATTGGAATACAACACAACTCCATGTACTGCATCAATCGTTCCCGGGCTTCCGATTCCTATACTCTTCAGCTGTGTTTCCCCGATACCTTTCTGCTTCAAAAGCGTTTTTACCAGTTCTGCCATATCCCTTATGATGTCCTGATACGGTCTCTCTACATTCGTCGGCACAGATGCTTCTGCAATTATATGCTGTTGTTCGTCAACAATCCCTGCTTTTATATTGGTTCCACCAAGATCAATTCCTGCTCTGTACATTTCTTCCTCACTCAGTCTGTTATGATTCTAATCATACTTACTCTGTCAATATATTGGTTTCAAAGAAAAAAGTCAAATAGTAACTTCAAAAACACGCGCCATGACCGGCTGCTCATATTCCACCGTGATTGTATGATCCTGATTGATGCGCACATGCTGTGCCTCTTCCACCGAATATATCATATTCTTCCTGATCACTGGTAGACTGGATACTTAACCGGGACAACAGGGCATAGTCCATGCGCAAGCCTCCACTGGAACAATTTTCGCGCTGTCCCACCAGATTCCCTTTGCGTACCATCCGGCATCAATAACAAAATATTCACATCCGGCCTTTGCTGCAGCATCAATCAGCGGTAATTCTTTTTCCGTCGTTGGATCTGCCCACAGACAATTCATATAATCATTAAAAATTACCGGGAGTGTATCGTTGTCACGGTTTTTTCTGCGGATTCTTCGCCGGTATTCCGTTATTGCAGAAAATGCATCTGATATATCTGCCCGCACTGCACCCACTGCTGCCGGCACACTTTCAAATGTCTCTCCTGGGCGCAGCACCTTACTGAAATGTGACTGTATCTCGTTTGGCTCGCTGACATTCAAAACATAATGATCATTCTGGTCTGCGATCTCATAATGCCAGGAACCATTGTTTTCAATCTGCCAGATCAGCCCGCGCCACTCTGCGGATGGCTCAGAAATCCCATCGGCAGATACTCTTTTGTGGACCAGTTCCCGGTATTGTAAACTTCTATTGTTTTGGAACTTCTCCGGATACTTTTCGTCTGTGTCACCGGAAATCCAAGCTCTTCAAACGAATATCTGCGCCAGTTCAGCTCTTTCTGCCACCCATTATGCGGAATATACAAAAAGTTTCCATCTCTCTTAATTCCAGAGCAGGTAAAGGAGGACAGGTACGTCAGTACCTGTTCCTCCTCTCCCTCATTCGTTACATGGTTGACAAATCTTGCCACCGGCACTCCGTCATAAAACTGTATGTCGGTCTGTACACAGACTCCGGTAAGAGGATCTTTCTGCCGGATCTGAAGCATTCTCCCGGATTCATTCTTTGTATCCTGCATATTTTCATATTTCAGATAACATCCGGGAGAAGTCACCACATATTTATTTCCATGCCGCTCATATGGACGATCATAGTCAAGCTGATCATTTTCGCCCATGGCAAGTACCGTATTTTCACGCACAAATACAGTCAGAAAAAAATAATCATAGACTATGGAACGTGCCAAAGAGCTCTTAGAGCAGCCTGATATAAAAATCATGGATATTGCGGAACGTTTAGGCTATGCCGATAACCACTATTTCAGCAAAGCATTCCGGATCTATTACCATGTCACGCCAACGCAATACCGCAATCAGCTGCAGAACCCTTAAGGGTTCTGCACGCGTGTCCATACCTGCATTTCGTTTTCTCCGCGGTTTGCCCATGTGTAATACGGAATATAATGCAAACGTACCTTTTGCTTCTGCGGCTTTTGATACATGTGATAGAGAGTCTCCTCTGCATCCCCACTCTCTGTCAGCCGCCACCCGTCTGTTTCTACCATTTTTACTACGGTATCGCAGATTTTTCCCTCCGACACCGATGCATGCATATCTGTATCGACCAGCAGTTCATGCAGGTTCTTTCCATTGTCTTTCTCTTCAAGGCAGTAAACCACAGGGCCGCGCATAATCGCTGCCTTGCCAATATCCTCGCGGACACACTCCGATGCTGCAAACATCTGTACCTCCATTGGAAAATCAATACAGAAGGTTTCTTCCCTGTTCCACACTTTTTTCAAATACAGGTATCCATCTTTTTCTTCCTGTGCGGCATCCTCTATTCCGGAAATTTTATAATTTTTACACCATCCCGGTATCCGGAGTGCCAGCGTCATTTTTGCATTTTCAGCCTGCACACGGATCTTTATGTTTCCTTCCCATGGCATATCTGATTCCATCTGCACGTTTACCGTTTTCCCATTCACCGTTTTTTCCACATTGCTTCCCATATACAAATGCACAAACAGCGTATCCTCATTTTCTGTAAATGCATAAGATCCAATGGAACTGATCAGACGCGCAAGATTTGGCGGACAGCATGCGCATCCGAACCATTTCTGTCGTACCGGCTTGACATGAAATTTCCGTTCATCTTTGTGGCATGCCTCCGGCAACACCTCCAGCGGATTCACATAGAAAAAGCTTTTTCCGTCCAAAGCCATTCCGCTTAATACGCCATTATACAATGCACGCTCCATAATATCTGCATATTTTACATCCGGAACAATTTCCAGCATACGCCGCGCCCAGAACATCAGTCCGATCGATGCACAGGTCTCTGCGTATGCCGTATCATTCGGAAGATCATACGGAAAAGAAAAGGCTTCTCCCAAATGTGTTGCACCGATGCCCCCTGTAATATACATTTTCTTTTTCGTCACATTATTCCACAGACGTACACATGCCTGATACAGTTCTTCGTCCTTTGTAATACGTGCAATATCTGCCATACCGGAATACAGGTACACGGCACGGACTGCGTGACCAAACGCCTCATCCTGCTGCCGTACCGGCAGATGTGCCTGATGATAGCTATGCCGCAATTCATTCTCATGCCCTTTCTTTACGGTTTCCGGATGTTCTTTATCAAAGTAATATGGTTTTGTGCCTCTTTCATCAATGAAAAAGCGGCTTAAATCCAGATACTTTTGTTTTCCTGTAACTTCGTAAAGACGGACGAGTGCCATTTCTGCAATTTCATGTCCCGGATATCCCTTGCATTTTCCTTCCTCCGGTCCGAAATAATCTGCAGCGTAATCCGCGAATCGTTCCGCCGCATGAAGCAGTTTATCTTTTCCCGTTGCCTCATAATATGCCACAGCGCCTTCGATCAGATGCCCCATACAGTACAATTCATGATGGTCGCGTAAGTTGGTAAAAATACCATCTTTTCCATTGATAATATAATATGTGTCCAGATATCCGTCTTCCTGCTGTGCCGCACAGACAATATCAATTGCAGCATCTGCAACCTTTTCCAGATCCGGATCGGGATGCTGCGTCAGCGAATATCCGACCGCTTCCACCCACTTGGAGAAATCCGTATCCTGAAATACATATCCATAAAACTCATCCTTGAGATTTTCGGGATCTTCCGGTAACATCTCAAATCCACGGTATGTATACGAAGGTTCTTTATATGCAGCTCCCTGTTTTCTCTTTTGCCGGTTCATTTCTGCTGCCACTTTAAAATTATGCATACAATAACTTGGTGCTGCGCCTTCTACTTTATCATTCAACGCATTCCACTGATAAGGGATCACCTCCGTACGCACCAGTTCCATCTCATTTTTCCAGAATTTATCTGTAATCTGCATCCTGCGCAATGAAACAGGATATGAAAATTTTTCTTTTTCCATATGCATTCCTCCTAATGTATAATCAAGAAATCACTATCCAATTTATCTTCTTTGTTATATACTTATAGTATATATTTTATGTCAAAAAATCCATTGTCAAACCGGAAAGCAGCATGTATAATTTCATCTGAGCAAGGCATTTAAAAAACAGTTTGGAGTATCCCCTTCCAAATACAGAAAAGCATTCTGTCAATATCTTGTTTCCACATAGAAACCACTTTCCTGTAACTCCTTTTTTGTTATTTTTCTTCCCCAGTGAACGGTGGCATTATAGTTTCCTTCCACGACCGTAAGCGTATTTCCGTTCTTCTGGAGAACCATAACGGAATGTTCGTTTCCGATGCGGATATGATCGCCTGCCTTGATCCTGCTGAAATTGCTGTGTTTTGTCACCGGTGCATATTTGCCAAACACTTTATCACTGATTTCTCCACACAGGGCAATACATCCATAACACTGACAGTTCGTGGCTTCCCAGAAATACTGCCGGTTTTCGTTTGTCCAGGACAGACCCTCTTTGTAAGTCTTTTTCATAGCCATAATCTTACGTCTGGCCTGTTTTGTGGTAATTTTTTTACTCACACCGACCTTGCAGGTCATAGAACCGATCAGATTTCCACCGGAAACCGAAATCATTGCTTTTCCCGGTTTGATTGCTTTTACCAGACCTTTTTTATCTACTGTTGCAACCTTCGGATTGGATGACTTCCACACCATCTTTCCGGTCGTTCCATTACACACAAGCTGCTTTGTTTTTCCAACACGGAGTGCCACATCATATGTATTCATCGATGCGGTACCAACAATTTGTATGTTTTTCTGATCGCTGTCTGCCGCCATAACCACTCCCTCTGAGGGATACCAGACAAAAACGCACATAAAAAGTATAAAACTGATCCATCTCTTTATATATCTCTTCACAACTGCAACCTCCCACCTTGCTCTTTTTTGTCACTGTTTTCAGTAACACTTTTCTATATTCTATAATCATGCGACTTTTGCTGTCAATAGTTTTCCCTCCGAACGGGCATGGAAAACAAATGATTTGCTGCAGCAAAAAAGGATAGACAGTTAAACAACCATCTATCCTCTGAAATGCTTATTTTATGCGTTTTAAAGATTAACCAAAATATCTCTTTAACAGACCGGCAAACGCTTTTCCGTGTCTTGCCTCGTCTCTAGCCATCTCATGAACGGTATCGTGGATTGCGTCAAGGTTTGCTGCCTTTGCTCTCTTTGCAAGATCTGTCTTTCCTGCAGTCGCTCCATTCTCAGCTTCTACTCTCATTTCCAGGTTCTTCTTTGTAGAATCTGTCACCACTTCACCAAGAAGCTCTGCAAATTTTGCAGCGTGCTCTGCCTCTTCATAAGCAGCTTTTTCATAATACATTCCGATCTCCGGATATCCCTCACGGTGGGCAACTCTTGCCATAGCCAGATACATACCAACTTCAGAGCACTCTCCCTCGAAATTTGCGCGAAGATCTGCAAGAATGTCTTCACTCACGCCTTTTGCAACACCAACTACATGTTCGGAAGCCCAGGTCATTTCACCCTCCTGCTTTACGAACTTCTCTGCCGGTGCATGGCAGATCGGGCACTCTGCCGGTGCAGCCTCACCTTCATAAACATAACCACATACGGTACATACAAACTTTGCCATTTTAAATGTCCTCCTTATTATAAATTTAATTAATGGGTGTTTTTCTTTTTGCAGTCCGGGCATAATCCGGAAAACAAAATGGAATGGTTTTCAATTGTTCCATCAAACTGCTCCGCTGCAATCTGATTTAACTGTTCCTGGGAAGGCATGTCCAGATCCATCACACATCCACACTCTCTGCAAGAAAAGTGGTAATGCGGTGCCGGGTTTCCGTCAAATCTGTCCGGGCCTCCACTGACAGTAATTTTTTGAATCTCCCCCAGATCAGACAAAAGAGAAAGATTCCGGTAAACAGTTCCGAGACTGATATTTGGAAATTCGTCTTTGATACTCATATAAACCGTTTCCGCAGTCGGATGATCATAGCGGCCTGTCAGGCACTGCCGGATCGCCTCCCGCTGACGACTTCGTTTTATCATAATACTCTCCCTCATTTCTCCATTAGCCCAAAACAATAATAGGAACTGTTACTGACATTATGATAATACTTTAGTACCAAAATGTCAATCCTTTTTTCAAAATAAACGACATATTTTTTTCCCCGGCTCATAAACTATACAAGACATCAAATACAAAACAGGAGAATTCTTCAATTGAGACGATTTATTACTTATATTTATGAATATGAACAGGGAAACCGCGGACGAAATACCGGGTTCATCCGCACGGATCTGCGCGAAAACAGCTGCCGTATGGAACTTCAGATCCGGGGGTTTGACCGTTTCAAGGGAAAATGTCCGGTCTATCTGACAGTATATGAAAATGGTCTGCAGGCTATACCTGTTACCGAATTATTGCTCACGCAGGGTATGGGAACCTGCAGCTTTACCTGTGAAAATAATCGGATCGGAAACAGTGGTTTTGACGTGCATCAGGCACAAACCCTGACCATTGCCTGTGGCAACGGAAGGTTTCTGACCGGATGCCTTTCTTCCACTCCGGTTCCGGAGGCACTCCGGGGAGAATTTTTAATCTTTCAGAAAAAAGAAGCGGTACCGCCTGCCGCTCAGGCACAGACAGAGCCGGTCATACAGACGCAATCTACAACCGAACCAGAGCGATTCCGTCAGCCGCAAGCCATGCCAGAACCGGTACCCGTCCGACAGTCACAAGCCATGCCAGAACCGGTACCCATCCGGCAGCCCGAAACTACTCCTCAACCGGAAACGATCCAACAGCCGAAAACAATCCCTCAACCAGAAGCAGTCCGGCAGCCACAAGCCTCTTATCAGAAAGTAGAAATTCAGGATATCCGAAAGCTTCCAAAAAGCAATTGGAATCTGTGCAACAACCGTTTTCTTCTGCACGGTTTTTTCAATTATCACTATCTCATGTTGAAAACGCTGGAAATGAATGGAGAAAAACAACAGTTTCTTGGAATTCCTGGAATCTATGAGCAGCCGGAACGTATGATGGCAATGCTCTTTGGTTTCCCGGAATTTGAGGCAGCAGCCGCAGTATCCTCAGACTCCAAAGACATGACCGGAGTTTTCGGATACTGGATGTGTCCGCTTAATCAGGATTAATCATGCAAAACTGCGCATGATCCCGCCACTTTTGATTGAGCATCATATAATCATGGCAGATACCTTCGTACACGAACCCCACCCGTTCAAGCAGCCGGATACTTGCCGTATTATCCGGAAGTGCCCATGCCATGGCACGGTGAAGTTTTAAATCCCGGAACACCAGATCCATAATAAAACGCAGTGATTCCGTTGCGTATCCGCGATGATGATATGCGCTGGAAAACTTATATCCAACCTCACACTGTTCAGAAAATCCACGCGTAATATGATGTACGCATATCGTCCCTATGATACGCTCCGGATGCTCTTTCTCATATACATAAAACCGGAACAGCGTTCCCTGTACTGCCATGTTATACTCAAACAGGAGCATCTGTCTCTGGAACTGGCGGGTATAAAAATTCGGCATCCGGTCCGGCTCAAATTTTTCAAACAGTTCTTTATCCCGCATATAAAAATCCAGTACCGCATCTGCCTGATCCGGCTTTATTATTTTTAAAAGAAGACGTTCTGTCTCATATGCAAATAACATACTTCTTCCTTCCATATGATTTCTATGGTATAGTATTATACTGTAATTAAAAGGTTACTTATCCCCATAATTATCATAACGATTTCAAGGAAGAATGTCTATGACTGATGATGAAAAATTTATGAAAGAAGCCTTAAAACAGGCGAAAAAAGCCTATGCGATCGATGAAGTCCCGATTGGATGTGTGATTGTCCAAAACGGTAAAATCATCGCAAGAGGATATAACCGGCGCAACATTGATAAAAATACGCTTGCCCATGCAGAACTGTCTGCCATCCGCAAAGCAAGTAAAAAAACAGGTGACTGGCGGCTTGAGGACTGCGACCTCTACGTCACACTGGAGCCATGCCAGATGTGTGCCGGTGCAATTGTACAATCCCGTATGCGGCGGGTAATCATCGGTTCCATGAATCCCAAAGCCGGATGTGCAGGATCTGTCCTGAATCTTCTGCAAATGCAGCAATTTAACCATCAGGTGGAAATTACCAGAGGTGTTCTTGAAGAGACCTGTTCTTCCATGCTTTCTGCTTTTTTCCGGGAACTGCGCCAGCGCAAAAAGAAGCCGGCTAAATCTGAATGATCTTCGCCTCGTGATGCATTGCAGGAATGATTTTTTCCATCAGATCTGCAGTGCGCACACGCAGGCTGGACGTATTAATACACGGATGACATCCCACATATTCTCCCTTTAAAACATCTTCATCAATGACCAGCTGCACATGATTTTCAGTATCATTCATAAGCCCCAGCACGCTGACAGATCCCGGTGTGATATCGAGGTATTCTTCCATATACGATTCATTGGCAAAAGAAAGCCGGCTTGTACTAAGCTTTTTTGACACATCCTTTGTCACGAGACGTTTATCTCCCACAATCATCAGAAGATAAAATTCTTTTTTATTTGCCGTACACAAAAACAGATTCTTGCATATGGTAGCTTCCAGCACGCGGTCTGCCTCCTCACATGCTTCCATCGTCATCAGAGCTTCATGATCCACCCTGTCATATATAACGCCAAGTTTATCTAAAAAATCATACACACGGATCTCCTTTTCCAGTCTTCCTGCCGTATCCGCGGGTCTTCCCGGTTCCAGTTTCAACATAATTCTTCCTCTTTTTCTTGTATTTTGTACTCATCATACCCCTCTTTTTTGCATTTGTATAGAAATTTCTGCATAGACTAAAACTAAGATGGCTGCTTTTAGAGCCGCAGCCCAACGGTAAGGAGACAAATTATGTGTGGAATTTCAGGCTTTTGCGATTTTTCATTAAACTACTATGACAAAAAACCCTTCTGGGAAACGATCCTTGTACAAATGCACGAAACTTTAAAGCACCGCGGTCCGGATCAGGCGATGATTGATCTACAGCCACATGTGGGGCTGTCACATGCACGCCTTTCCATCCGCGATCTTAAAAGCGGCATCCAGCCTATGACACGTACTTTCCACGGGAAAACCTGTTCCATTGTTTACAATGGAGAAATTTATAATCACCGGGAACTGCTGCCCGAACTGCAGGCAGCCGGATATCGCTTTACCACAACATCCGACACGGAAATCATTCTATGCGCTTATATGCATTTTGGAAAAAATTTTGTTGAAAAATTAAATGGAATTTTCGCATTTGCAATCTGGGACGATACCAACAGAGAACTGCTTCTCTACCGTGACCGTGCCGGCACAAAGCCTTTGTTTTATACCCAGACCGGAAGCTCCTTTGTTTTTGGATCAGAACCAAAAGCATTATTTTGTCATCCGGATGTCACTCCATCCATTGACAAAAATAGTCTGCAGGAAATTCTGGCGGTCGGTCCGGCACGCACCTCCGGAAACGGCGTATTCACAGGCGTAAAGGAAGTTATGCCGGGACATTATCATATATTCTGTCCGGACGGACAGCACGACATTCTCTACTGGGATCTGCCCTGCCGGGAACATAAAGATTCCTATGTCCAAACTGTACAGACCGTTTCTTTTCTCGTGCGTGACACTGTAGAACGACAGATGGTGTCCGATGTTCCGGTATGCACCTTTCTCTCCGGCGGCATTGATTCTTCGATTGTCACTGCATTAGCCGCCCGCCATATGCAAAAAGAAGGAAAAATTTTAAACACGTTTTCTTTTGACTTCTCTGAAAACGAGAAATATTTTAAGTCCAATGCCTTTCAGCCGGAACGGGATCTTCCTTACGTCAACCGGATGCTGCAATATTGTAAAACATCCCACACCTATTTAGAGTGCAGCCAGGAGGCTCTCTTTGCCGCCCTGTCCGATGCGGTCACCGCCAAAGACCTTCCCGGAATGACCGATGTGGACGCCTCTCTTTTGTATTTTTGTTCCGAAGTCGCCAAACATAATAAAGTAACACTCACCGGAGAATGTGCCGATGAAATTTTCGGCGGCTATCCATGGTTTTACCGACCGGAACTTATGAACCGGGATGGTTTTCCGTGGTCTGCCGATCCTGCTGCACGTACCTCCATTCTTTCCGATGACGTGCTTCGCACGCTGGATCTGGCAGAATATTCTCATGCACGCTATGAGGAAACACTCTCCCACGTTCTGCATCTGGATGGCGAATCCCCTGAGGAAGCCCGCCGTCGTGACATTGGCTATCTGAATATCAAATGGTTCATGCAGACCCTGCTCGACCGCATGGACCGCACCAGCATGTACTCTTCTCTGGAAGCCCGTGTCCCATTTGCCGATCACCGGATCATGGAATATGTTTTCAATGTGCCGTGGCAGATGAAATATCGGAATGGAGTCGAAAAATCCCTGTTGCGGGATGCCTGTGCCGATCTGCTGCCACGGGAACTGCTCTGGCGCAAAAAAAGCCCGTATCCAAAGACATACCATCCGGCCTACGAACAGATGCTGATCAGGCGCATGCGGGAAATTCTGAACGATCCGAATTCTCCGGTACTGCCGCTTCTGGACCGTTCCAAAACAGAAGCTTTCCTTGCCGCACCAAAGGAACTCGGCAAACCATGGTTCGGCCAGTTGATGGCAGGTCCGCAGCTCATTGCTTACTTTATCCAGATCAACACCTGGATGCAGATCTATCATTTGTCCATCTGACGTCCCGACACCGGATATCAATCATTCTTCACTAAAAAAGGAGTTGCCCCGCAAAAGGCAGCTCCTTTTTGTAGTACAGCATCAACTGCAGTTTTTAACGTTATATTTCACATTATCCCTTGACACTTCCCAGTGCAATACCCTGAACGATATGCTTGGAAAGAATCAGATATACAACGATAACCGGCAGGATCGAGAATGTAATCATCACATATACCTGGCCCATATCAAACTTCAACCAGTCTGCTGCACGAAGCTGTGCAATCAGAATTGGAAGTGTTTTCTTTTTATCATCATGCAGAATCAGTGCCGGTGTGAAGTAATTGTTCCAGCTGCTGACGAATGTAAAAATTGCCTGTACGGCAATCGCCGGTTTCATCAGTGGAAGTACGATACTGTTGAAGGTACGGAACTCACCGGAACCATCAATTCGTGCGGCCTCAATCAAAGATAACGGAAGTGCACTCTCCATGTACTGCTTCATGTAGAAGAATACAACCGGAGAAGCGATTGTCGGAACAATCAGTGGAATGAAGGAATCCATCATTCCCATCTTTGTCACTAACTTGATAAATCCAAGTGCAGTAACCTGTGTCGGAATCATCATGATCATCAGGATGAACGGATAAATAAACCGTTTCATTTTGAAATCATATGCATGAATGGCATATGCTGTCATGGTTGAGAAATAAGTACAAAGCACTGCCGAGCAAGCGGCGATGATCAGACTGTTAAACATTCCATACCAGATTGGAAGCGTTCCATGTACCAGATTGTTCCAGTTTGTCAGCAAATGGGTACTTGGAATTGCGGTAAATCCGGATTGTAACTCTCCGTTTGATCTGGTTGCGTTGATAAACATAATGTAAAACCAGAACAGACAGAAAAATGAGATAATAATCAATACTACATAGGCGATGATGCGCCGTGCGTGAAGTCCTACACCCTTCTGGGTGTCGTTTGTATTTGTCTTTGCCATATCAATTACCCCTTTCTCTTGTCATTGCCGGTAACCTTAAATACGATCAGGCTTAAGATTGTGGTAAGAATGAACAGTACAACAGACAGTGCACCAGCCATACCATAGTTCTTACTGAACAAATGCTTATTCAGATACATGATCAATGTCATGGTAGATCTCATCGGATCACCGGTTCCATTTGTCAAAATCTGCGGTACATCGAACAGCTGCAGACCACCGATCAGTGATGTGATGATTACATACACCAGAATCGGGCGAAGCAGTGGAAGTGTAATCTTGAAAAATACCTGTGTGGAAGTTGCTCCATCCACCTCAGCTGCTTCAAAGAGGGAAGTATCAATTCCCATCATTCCAGCCATCAGAAGGATGGTCGTGTTACCAAACCACATCAGGCAGTTCATCATGGCGATCAGGCCTCTGGCACTTCCTGCATGTGATAAAAATTTATAAGGTTCTGAGATAAATCCGATCTGCATCAGCAGGGAATTGATTGGTCCACCATCTGAAAAGAGTGTGAAGAACAACATAGAAAATGCAGATGCCATAATCAGGTTCGGCAGATAAATTACAGTTTTGAAGAATCTGGACCCTTTTAATTTCAGACGGACATCGGAAAACCATGCACCTAATAAAAGGGAGAGGAAAATCTGTGGTATGAAGCACATGATCCAAAGAACCATCGTGTTCTTAAAATATGTCCAGATATCTCCACCACTGAATAATGCCTTGTAATTATCTAATCCAACAAATGTCGGTCCAACCTGTGTTAAACCGGACATATAATTTTCGAAGAAACTGTTATAAATGGTGTTTACTAACGGTACCAGCTGAAATATTACAAATACAACGATAAATGGAATCAGAAATATGTAGCCCCATTTATTATATCTGACCGCTTTTCCTCCACTATTACTTTTCATAAGACCTACCTCCCAACTGGTATGTTATGATGAATATAGTTTTTGTTACACATAGTTTTTGTTAAAATGACCGTGCCTCCATTCCTGTATGGCAGGCACGGTCCCTGTGGTGCTTGTTAATAATCGTTTTTAGTAAGTTAACTCTGGGTACTTCTCAGTTACAGCCTTGTAGAAGAGATCAAGTGCCTCATCCTTTGTTGCTTTTCCTTCGAAGTAGTTCTTCATAGCGTTCTGGAATTCCTCGTTACATCCCTGATCGTAAGAAGACAGGTTGCTTAAGTCAAGTGTCTCAACACCTGCGCAGTACATTGGGAGTGGATTCTGTCCACCAAGAATCTTGCTGGTATATTCTTTATCATCTTTTACCTTAATAGATCCATCTGCCAATCCGTTCATAACGGTGCTGTTGTTTACGAAATCGTCATCATCTACAACGATATCTTTCATAATGTCGTCGTCTGTTGTCATCTTTAACATAATATCTTTTACAAGATTTGCGTTATCTGTTCCCTGAGCTGCACAGATCCATGTACCACCCCAGAAGAAGCCCTGCGGTCCCTGAGCTGCGCCCCATCCGCCGTTGTATCCGATAGATCCTTCTGTATCAGCTGCCATAGAGAAGTTTACTAACCATGCAGGTCCAAAGTAGCAGAATACTTTACCCTGTGGATAGAATCCTTTTGACCAGTCATCTGACCAGAGATCACATGTACCTGTCTCTCCTGCATCTACCTGAGCCTTGGAATCATCTACCCATTTCATAATATTGTCATCAATGCTGATCTTGTTTCCGTCTACCCACTTGGATGTTACATTGTTGGAGTATACACGGTAAGTATCGTTTGCAGAAGCGGTCATCTTGTAACCGGCATCTTTCATTTTCTTTGCCGTATCGTTATATGTATCCCAGTCCTTTACACTTTCCTGAACCTTATCCGGATCATCTGTTCCAAGAACTTCTTTTGCTGCATCTCTGTTATAGAAAAGAACACCTGGGCAGCCCTGCCATGAAAGGCCTTTTAAAACACCCTTGGAATCGGTAACGATATCCTTTGTGTACTGATACTGTTTTGACAGATCGCTGTCTGTAATTCCCAGATCCTTAATTGGCATCGTATAATCGGTATCTACATACTTCAATGCGTAATCTGCTTCTACCAGGAATAAGTCAATCTTATCATCTGCTGGGGCATCTGCCTGATTTAATAAGGTAGCATCCAGATTGTTCTGGTAAGCATTGTCATCGTTTGGTGTAATGTTCCAGACAACATCAACATCACCGATCTTTCCATGTGTTGCATCAACTTCCTGATAATCCGGATAGTGAGCTGTGATACGGCTCTTGAACTCCTCGTTCCAGCAATAAATGTTTAAAACCTTTCCGGTATCTTCTGCCGGAGCAGTTACTTCAGAACTGGTATCTGCCTTTGAAGTATCCGGTGTTGTTGCATTGTCGCTGCTCTCTTTACTTCCGCAGCCAGCAAACATTGTTGCTACCATTGTTGCGCACAGCAGTGCACTTACGACTTTCTTTTTCATATAAAACCCTCCTTCATATTGTTGACCTTGCGGTCTGTTTGTTGTGAAAAGAAACCTGCCGGTTTATCCCTTCGGTTGAATTGCCCCTACGGATTGTCCCGGAACTAAACTTCCTTCTATAACGACTCTCTCAACGAGAGTTGTTCTCGGTTTTTCAATGGTTCCGATGAGCCTTGTTGCAGCTTCGCTTCCAATCATTTCTGTATTCTGGCGAATTGTTGTGAGTTTTGGATATAAAAGCTGCGAGATCATCGTCCCGTCATATCCGGCTACCGAAATGTCTCTCGGAATTCGAAGTCCCATTTCAATAATGACATTTCTACCTCCTATTAAAGAAGTATCATCCGGATAAATGATACAGGTTGGCGGATCTTCCAGATTCAACAGTTCCTTTGTCTGTTTTGCAGATCCTTTTGTCTCAAGATAATCAGCTGAGCGGACATATGTATCGGGAATTTCAAGCCCCAGTTCATCAATTGTCCGATAAAAACTTGCGAGTCGGTCCCGCGTAACACTTGATCCTTCCTGTCCATGAATATATGCAATTTTTCTGTGTCCCTGACTGTATATGTACTTTACTAAATCTTCCATACCCTGTATATTGTTGGAAGTAACTGCGGTGCAGTTATGATGCACATAATCAATCGTAACTACAGGTATTTCACTGTTCATCAGCTCGGTCACATCCGGGTCGTCAAAATTGGCACATACAATTACGACTCCCTCAAAATTCCGGTACCGGCAATGTTCATAATAGGACATCTTCCGGTTTTCAAAGCAGGTATTGATAAATGTAATATCATATCCTAACTTTTCTGCCTGAATCTTAAGTCCGTTCAGCACACCGGAGAAATATTCATGGGTCAGGCCTCTTCCGGCTTCCTCCTCGAAGAGTACCCCGATATTATATGAGCGGTTTGTCTTAAGTGCTCTGGCCGCTGCATTCGGAAAATATCCAAGTGCTTCTGCCGTTTGCTTTACCCGGTTTTTTGTCTCTTCACTGATATCTTTATGATCATTCAGTGCTTTGCTTACAGTCGCAGTAGAGACACCACATCGTTCAGCAATTGTTTTTAAAGATACCATATCGTTCCTCCAATGTTTCGGAAAACTTTCTTAATCGTTTTCGTAGCTTTAATATACCCCCGTATGGTCAGAAATGCAATAGCTTTTTGTCATTTCGTCAATTTAAACATTTTATTCTTGACGGTTTTATGCATATTGTATGTGTATTTTGTGTCCGTGCATGCGCACGCTATTTTATTCTTATACGTTTACGTAATTTTTTTGGTTTTTTAATGTTGCGCACACATTTGTTGCTTTCTTATATTTTTTGTTTTCGTTTTTGTTCAAGTTGCTGGATTTGCCTGTTTTAAGCCATTTTGTGTTGATTTTTTAAATTTCAGAGACTATACTCTATTTATAAAAGAGAGTGCTTAAACGTTTTCGCTCTCATAGATAAGTGGCATTTAAAACAAGCACGATGGATTGATTACTCCACCAAATGCTTCTTTCCACTTTCATCTACTATGTCACAAGTAAATAATTTTATATGGAGGATACACACATGAAATTTGGATATTTCGATGATGCGAACAAAGAATATGTTATTACCTCTCCTAAGACACCACTCCCATGGATCAACTATCTGGGTTCTGAGAATTTCTTTTCTCTGATCTCCAATACCTGCGGTGGCTATAGCTTCTATAAAGATGCAAAGCTTCTTCGTCTGACGAGATACCGTTATAACAATGTTCCTTTCGACAGCAATGGACACTACTACTATATTAAAGAGGGCGATACCATCTGGAATCCCGGATGGATGCCAGCCAAGACCGATCTGGACGCTTATGAGTGTCATCACGGTATGGGCTACTCCACCTTCCGGAGCAGTAAAAATGATCTGCAGGCAGAGCTGACCGCATTTGTTCCGGTTGGAAAGAACTGTGAGATCAATCAGCTGACTCTTACCAATAACAGTAAAGAGACGAAAGATTTTTCTGTTTTTTCTTATGTAGAATTCTGTTTATGGAATGCAATGGACGACATGACCAACTTCCAGCGTAATTTCTCTACCGGTGAAGTAGAAGTTCATGGATCTGCAATTTATCATAAGACCGAATACCGTGAGCGTCGTAATCACTATGCACTGTATGCAGTGAATGCCCCGGTAGACGGATTTGATACTGACCGCGATTCCTTCCTTGGAGCATACGGAGAAAACTCTGCTCCTGAAGTTGTCGTGTCCGATCAGTCCAAAAACTCCATTGCCAGCGGATGGGCTCCGGTAGGCTCCCATCATCTGAAAGTGTCTCTTGCTCCCGGCGAATCCAAAACTTTCGTATTTATTCTGGCATACATAGAGAATCCTGTTGAAGAAAAATGGATCGGACGTGCCGAAGATGGAAAGATTAACCGCACACGTGCGGAAGCTCTGATGAAAGAATTTGATACCAAAGAAAAATCAGAAGCAGCACTGGCTGAACTGAAAAAATACTGGGATGAACTGCTTTCTCACTTTACGGTATCCTCTTCCGAGGAAAAACTGGATCGTATGGTAAATATCTGGCATCAGTATCAGTGTATGGTCACATTTAATATGAGCCGTTCTGCTTCCTACTTCGAATCCGGTATCGGACGAGGCATGGGATTCCGTGATTCCTGTCAGGATCTGCTTGGTTTCGTACATCTGATTCCGGACCGCGCAAGAGAGCGTATTCTGGATATTGCAGCAACACAGTTTGAAGACGGAAGTGCATATCATCAGTATCAGCCTCTGACCAAGAAAGGTAATTCTGATATCGGAAGCGGTTTCAACGATGATCCGCTCTGGCTGATTGCAGGTACCGCAGCATACATCAAAGAAACCGGGGATTACACCATCCTGGATGAAAAAACGCCGTATGACAGTGATCCTTCCAAGGCAACTGATTTTATGGAGCATTTACGCCGTTCCTTCCACTACACCATCGATCATCTCGGACCGCATAAACTTCCGCTGATCGGCCGTGCAGACTGGAATGACTGCCTGAACTTAAACTGCTTCTCCACAGAACCGGGAGAATCCTTCCAGACATTCGGCCCATCCGAAGGACCAAATGCAGAGTCTGTTTTCATTGCCGGTATGTTTGTCCGTTACGGTAAAGATTATGTAGAGATCTGCCGTCACAGAGGGCTTGAGGATGAAGCAAAACTGGCAGAAAATGCTATCGCAGAAATGGAAAAGACGGTTCTTGATGCTGGCTGGGATGGAGAATGGTTCCTGCGGGCATACGATCATTACAAAAACAAGATTGGTTCTAAAGAATGTGAAGACGGTAAAATTTTTATCGAGCCACAAGGCTTCTGCGTTATGGCAGAGATCGGTCTGAAAGAAGGAAACTGTCTGAAAGCCATGGAATCCGTAGAAAAATATCTGGATACCAAATACGGTATTGTACTTCTTCAGCCACCTTATCACAGATACCATGTAGAACTTGGTGAAATTTCCTCTTATCCACCAGGATATAAAGAAAATGCCGGTATCTTCTGCCACAACAATCCTTGGATTTCCATTGCAGAAACCGTTGTCGGACGTGGAAACCGTGCATGGCAGGTATATACAAGAACCTGTCCTGCATATATCGAAGATATCAGCGAAATTCACCGTACCGAACCTTATGTATATTCGCAGATGATTGCCGGAAAAGATGCTCCAAACTTTGGAGAAGCCAAGAACAGCTGGCTGACCGGTACTGCAGCGTGGACATTCCTGGACGTTTCCCAGTATATTCTCGGAATTCGTCCGGATTACGACGGATTGACCGTCGATCCATGTATTCCATCCACTCTGGATGGTTTCGAAGCAAAACGTGACTTCCGTGGTGTGACCTATCACATCAGCGTCCGTAACCCAAAACACGTAGAAAAGGGTGTTGCTTCCATGACCGTTGATGGCATTGCCGTAGACGGAAATACGATTCCATTACCAACCGGCAAGACAGAAGTCTCTGTCGAAGTGGTTATGGGCTAATACTTAATCACAGTAATTCTTGTTTCCGGTTTTGTGCCGGAAGCAGTTTTACCATTTTTCATTATTTTCCTACCCCCAAAAAGAGGGTGCGCATTATGCGCACCCTCTTTTTATTCATGATGATTTTATTTATGGTGAATTGCCTTTTTTATCCATGCAAACAGATTTCGAACAAATGGTCCTGCAAAAAAGATCTGCCAGCATAATGCCATTGGGAAATTTAAAGCAAGTTTCTGCAGCCACACTGCGATCACCTGATTTCCCGGATGTGCAAACAAAACCGTGGCAATCAGACTCATTACCGGACACTTCAGACATACGATCATAGAACAGATTGCAAGTGTCACAAAGACCGGCTTGTCTTCTTTCGGATTTACCAGACGAAATGCCAGCATCGTTGCCAGTTTCTCCACTACAAAATACTGCAGGATACATGAAATCGGCCACATAATCGGTATTTCATGAAACGCCAGCAGAAAAACTTCGTTTGTCATTCCGCCTTTGTCGATTGCGATGTTATAGCATACCATGGCATACCCCATGACAAACGCCATAACAAGTGTAAATAAAATATTTTCGAGTCTACTCTTCTTTGGCATAATTTTGCCCTCCTTTAATATAAATAAATATGTTCTCTATACAATTAAAAGTGCCTAGTTCCGGAATCGAACCAGAGACACGAGGATTTTCAGTCCTCTGCTCTACCAACTGAGCTAACTAGGCATTGCAGTGGATTTCTTAATTGAAAATCTCACGCGGAACATTTAGTATTATATCCGAGTGAGATCTTCTTGTCAAGAAAAAAATCATTATTTTTGATTTTTTTGAATATCCTGTGTGTAGCAGCGCAGAATTTCTCCAACGCTCCATGCCTGGGCATAGCAACCACGGCAGGTATGCGGGGCATCACCGTCAAAAATTTCGGAAATAGAACCAATGCAGCCCTCTTCCAAAAGGTGGGTCTGTACCGGTGCAAGATATGCCATTGCCTGTTTTTTTGCTTCCGGAGAGTGGTGGTGGACTTTCATGTAAGCAGTCAGAAAGCCGCCCATCAGAAATCCCCATGCGGTTCCCTGATGGTAAGCGGCATCTCTTTTCGGAAGAGAGCCACAGTAGATCCCGTGATAGTCTTTGTGTTCCGGAGAGAGGGAGCGTATGCCGGGGCCGGCAAGCAGCTTTTCCTCTACGGTATTTACCACCTGCAGAGCCTGTTCTGCCGTGAGCATGGTATGTGGAAGGCTGACGGCATAGATCTGGTTGGGGCGGATGCTTGCATCTTTGCCGTTTTCTTCAATAACGTCATAGAGACATCCGTCTTTTTCGTTCCAGAATTCTTTTCGGAAGGAAGCAGATACACGAGTGGCAAGCTGGCGGTAAACGGAGGAATCTTCTTTGAAATGTTCTGCCAGTTCCGCAGTCACGCACAGCGCATTGTACCACAGTGCATTGATTTCTACCGGTTTTCCGTGACGCGGGGTAGCTACCCAGTCACCGACACGGACATCCATCCAGGTTACCTGGTCCAATCCGCTTCCGGCATGGATGAGGGCGTCATCATCCATATAGATGGAAAAATCCGTGCCGTGTGCATAGGCATGAATAATTTCACGCAGAACGGGGTAAATACGCCGCTGTATATAGTCATAATCCGATGGTTGTCCGGTAACCTTCAAATATGCGTCCACGGCATAAAAATACCACAGAGAGGCATCTGCAGTGTTATAGAGAGGGTCCTGCCCGTCATCCGGAAACATATTCGGGACCATGCCGTGATGGACATACTGCGCAAAGGTCGAAAGAATTTCCCGGGCATCCGAAAACCGCCGGGTGGTCAGTGTCAGCCCGGAAAAAGCGATCATGGTATCTCTGCCCCAGTCGGTAAACCACGGAAGACCTGCAAGGATTGTCATAAGTCCGGTGGAATCGCGCCGGGCAAGAAACTGGTCTGCTGCCACGACAAGTGTATTGGCAAAAGCATCATCGCCATATCCCGCCTGTTGTTTTAAGGAATCATAATATTCCTGTACGTGTGCGATTTCGATTGCTGCGGTATCTGCCTGCGGGCGGGAAAGCACAGGGGTGTCCTGTACCGGGTGGACGGTGCAAAGCAGGGAAATCTCTGTACTGCTGTGTGCCGGAAGTGTAAAACGAAGATCATATGGGCAAAAATGTGTATCCAGTCCCGCCGTTTCGTTGTCTACTTCCGTCTGGTACTGCATATCCACGTCGTATTGGTTTTCACGTGGAAAAAGTCTGCCGGCACTGCAGGAAAGCTCGATGCAGAGTCCGGGTGCAGCAGCCGGGATCAGAGTGAAACCGCCCACTGTGTTTGGCTCACAGGTAAACTGCAGGTCAGAAACGGCAGACGATGCACTGTGCTCCCGGAAATTCATAAGCGGGGTGATGGAAAGTCCGGCTTCCTCTCCCTGGTTTGTAATCGTGTAGGAGATCGCAACTGTGTTTGATTCCCGCAGCAGGGCCAGATGTTTGTCCATACGGATATTGCCGGCGGCATAGGAAAAGCAGACAGTTCCGTCACAGGAGAAATCCGTTAAAAAACGCTGTCCTTGCGTGCGGATGGGAGAATGTCCTTTCCCGGCATGCTGGGAAGTTTCCAGATTGTAAACATGGGTTCCCTGTGTCAGTTTTTCATTGGTTTTGGAAAATACCAGATAGCGCTCGACCGGGGGATGCAGACTGGCAATCAGATATCCCTGATGTGTCCGGTTGCAGGCACCGATAATGGAGCCTCCCGCGTATCCGCCGATTCCATTGGTCATGGTCCATTCACGGCGGATGTTTTTTTCAAAATCTGCAAGTTTTTCTGTTGGAATATGTATCATATGCACCTCCGAAAATAAACGAAAAATAATATCTCTTATTGTAAGGGCTGGGGAACAAAAAATCTACTGTATTTATGAAAAAATTATTCTCTAGTGGAAAAAAAGTGTGGGATGGAGTATAATTAACATTACTACAAATGAAGGAGAGATAGAAGATTGGAAGTATATGTATTAGTACCGGTCCGGAAGACCGTGGTTGCAAAAGTAGTGGGGACATTGATGCTTGTACTTGCAGTAGTGAGTCTGCTTGCAGCATGTCTGACCAGTGGCATTACATTACCGGTTGCACTGGTATGCGGAATTGTCTGGTTTGTTCTGATGGGAAACTCCAAGGAGTTTGAGTATTCTTATTTTGACGGGGAAGTCCGCTTCGCAAAAGTTTTAAACAAGAACCGCAGAAAGTCACTGGGAAGTTATACGATGGATGATGTAATTCAGATTGCGCCGGCTGGAGACCGCAGTGTATCACAATACGAGAGAGAGGGTGTCAAGGTGATTGATTATACCTCTCATGACAAAGATACTGCATATTATGATATGGTTCTGAAAAAGGAAGGCGAGACACTGCTGATCAAATTTGAACCGGATGATAAATATCTGGAAGCAGTGGAGTTTAAATACAGACAAAAAGTAATTCGCAGAAGTACACAGGCGTAAGAAAAAGGGGTGCCGAAATCCGGCATCCCTTTCCTGTGAGTGGATAGTTCTTATTTCGTTTTGTCAGAAGGGGTATCGAGATAGTGCATGCGTGAATCCGGTGAAATGGCAGGGGCAACGGATCTGCCCTGTGTGTTCATCAGTTTCAGACAATTCGGACACAGGGTACCGAAAGAAACCGGAGCACCACAGCGCTGGCAGTGCATGCCGGAGATAGTGGAAGCTGTGTTGACCTCATGATATTCGATCCGGCCTTCCCGAATCCACTCTTTGATCTGCCGGAGAGGAATATGGAAATGTTCTGCAACTTCATATTCATTTACAGTGTTGGCGCGGATATAATCCCGCACATTCCGGAAAAGCTGTGCTTCCTGACAAGTGGGACATAGCGTTCCTTCATAATGTTTTGGAAGCGTGCGTCCGCAAAATTCACAGTATTTATATTTATCGGAAATATTTTTTTCAGTCAGCATAGTTGTCACTCTCCATTGCTATTTACTAGTTACTATTATAACAACTGAACCATGTTTTTTCAATTAAGAAAGGATAACAGATCTGTGGAATATCAATTACAAAGAGAAAACCCAATTGCGGTATTTGACTCCGGAGTGGGAGGAATCAGTGTCCTGCGGGAACTGATCCGGATTATGCCGGAGGAAGATTTTATTTATTTCGGTGATTCTAAAAATGCACCATACGGAACAAAAGAAAAAGAAAAAGTGCGGGACCTGACGATCGGATGTGCACGAAAGCTGTTTGACCAGGGGGCAAAAGGTCTTGTGGTTGCCTGCAATACAGCCACCAGTGCTGCTGTCCGGAAACTGCGCGAGATGTATCCGTATATTCCGATTGTCGGGATTGAACCGGCACTGAAACCGGCGGCACTTTGCATGGAACATCCCAAAGTCCTTGTGATGGCAACTCCGATGACAATTCATGAAGAAAAGTTTCATGTGCTGATGGAGCGCTACAAAGAGAAAGCACAAATTCTTCCGTTGCCGTGTCCGGGGCTGATGGATTTTATTGAGCGGGGAGATCTCGACGGAGAGGATCTTCATAAATATCTGGAAGATCTGCTTTATTCTTACCGGGAAAACCAGGTGGATGCAGCGGTACTCGGCTGCACACATTATCCGTTTGCCAGAAAACAGATTCAGCAGGTGTTGGGGGAGAATGTGAAAATTTTTGACGGAGGCGAGGGAACCGCACGCGAGATGAAAAGAAGACTGCAGGAGAAAGATCTGCTTTGCGGCCGGCAGAAACGTGGACAGGTGGTATTTGAAAACAGTCTGACCGATGACAGCAAGATCGAATTATGTAAGAAATTGTTAAATATATAAAATGTCTCTAAAATTTTTGGAATATGATTTTAGAATTTGTTTTTGAAGTGGACATAATATGGACACATTTTTTGCATATACTAGACAATGTAAACGGAAATCATTCCTTTACATTATTCCCTTTTTATTTAATAAACATTTTCATAACTAAACTCCTCGAAGAGAAGCCGATCCGGGAACGGAGAGGCTTCTCTTCATTTTGTGGCAAAATGCTGCCTGTGAAATAAAATACACCGTGTGGATGCAGGCTTTCTTTATATGGAGAAAATATACAAAAATAAGTGAAATGGAGATTGGAACTTTGTTAATTATTTGACGAATTAGCGGTTACTTTTTTGGGGGCTGAGGTGTAAAATATACAGAGATTATAAGGAGGTACAAGAAAATGGGTAACATACCGCTTTGGCTGTGCATACCGTTTGCCGGCCTTTTATTATGTATCGCAATTTTCCCGCTGGTAAAAGGAGAATGGTGGGACAAAAATAAAGGCTGGGCGGTACTCATCTGGTCACTTTTATTTATTATTCCGTTTGCAGTAAAATACGGCGCAGGCGAGACTGCAGAAACAGTTCTGGAATGTATAGTGAATGATTATCTTTCCTTTATTGTATTGCTGTTTGGTCTGTTTTGTGTTTCCGGAAATATTAATCTGGAAGGAGATTTTGTCGGATCACCGCGTATGAATACCGGACTTCTGGCGATCGGAACACTGCTTTCAAGCTGTATCGGTACAACCGGTGCCAGCATGCTTTTGGTACGGCCGATGATTCAGATGAATTCCTGGAGAAGAAATAAGAGTCATATTATGGTCTTCTTCATTTTCCTGATTTCCAATATGGGTGGATGTCTGACACCAATCGGTGATCCGCCACTTCTGATGGGATTTATGAGAGGTGTACCGTTTACCTGGAGTTTACGTCTGTTCCCGGTACTGGTATTTAATATGGTAATTCTCCTGACCGTATTTTATTTTATCGACCGTCGTGCATACCGCAGAGACATTGCACTTGGCATGCGTCCGGATATTTCCAAGCCAACGACTACTTTTAAAGTCAATGGTCTGCACAACATCATTTTTATGATTATGATTGTGGCAGGTGTTGTATTAAGCGGCGTTCTTCCGGGAATGAAAGCATTCCAGAATGCAGACGGAAGCGTTATCAGTATTCCGATTTTCCGGAGCGTAAGACTGGCAGTGCCGACACTGATCGAGATTATTATTATTCTGGTTGCAGCGTTTCTGTCATTTAAGACAACGAAATCCGATGTGCGCACAAAGAACCACTTTACCTGGGGTGCCATTGAGGAAGTTGCAGTACTGTTTATCGGAATTTTTATTACCATGCAGCCGGCACTCATGATCTTAAAGAGCAAAGGTGCGGAACTGGGACTGACAAAACCTTTAGAGATGTTCTGGGCGACCGGTGCACTTTCCAGTTTCCTGGACAATACACCAACCTATCTGGTATTCCTTACAACGGCAGGAACACTGGGCGCAACCAGTGGTATTGCTACAACCGTGGGAACCGTTGCGGTCAAGATGCTTATGGCAATCTCCTGTGGTGCGGTATTTATGGGAGCCAACACATACATCGGAAATGCACCGAACTTTATGGTGAAATCCATTTCGGATGAAAACGGTATCAAGATGCCGTCATTCTTTGGCTATATGTTATGTTCCCTGAAGTTTTTGATTCCGGTATTTATCATTGATACACTGGTATTCTTTTTATAGGAGGTAGAAGGCTATGGACAACAAAGAACAATGCAGAAAGCTGGCGAACCGAATCTATGAACTGGATGAAAAAGTGTATAAGACTTCCGGTTCCGGTTTGGGAAAAACATTTACTGGGGAAAAGGCACGCGTGCTGGACAACCTGACGGTGCTTATCGTTTCAAATCCGCAGGGACATCTGCTTCGAAGTGAACTGGCTCTGATCGGAAACATGGCGAGAAGTATCCGGGATAAAGATGCACGTCATGACCTTTTGATTGAATATAATGATATTCTGGAAGAAATAGCAAATCTGCCGATGAGTTTTGGATCGGTTGATATTGTGGACAAAGATCTGGCAGATATGAATTCTTCCATTCTGAACAAGAATTTTTCGGAGAAGGATCATCTGGTCATCTGTATCAGCCGTTCACACGGAAGTGCAGGTACCGATATCGGATTTGCTCTGGCTGAGGCACTGCACATCAATTACTATGATGAGTCTGTGCTGAATCAGATTCTTGATCGCAGGGATGCGAAGGAATTTGGATCAGATGCAACGAAAGTCAGCGATTTTAAACGTTATCACGGTCTGTCAAAGAAAGATGCGTCATTTTTCCGGCAGAGCGCTTTGATCTGCGAACTGGCAAAAGAGGAAGATATGATTATTATGGGACGTGCTGCGGATGTCGTATTGACCGGACAGCATATTCCGCATATCAGTATCTATATTACCGCACCGTTTGCGATTCGTGTGCGCCGTATGATGGAACTGAAGAATCTGGATCTGAAGCAGGCAATCAATCTGGTGCGCAAGATGGATCACAAGCATCAGGATTATTATCATTCTTTTACGGGAAAACGCTGGGGAGATGCGATCAATTACGATCTGTGTATCAACAGTGCATGCTATGGAATTGATGAGTCTGTAGAATTGATCGGACGTCTGATCAACCGACAGGCAAAATTGGTATATCGAAATAAAGATACCAATAAAAATTAACATTTACGGGAAATGTTCTAGATATAAGGTTTCTTGATGCGACGAATTTGCGGTGTACATGCTTTTGCTCCGGTTTTTCTGCAAGTTAGCTCCGGCATTAATTTCAGGAAAATTTTAACAATTCTACTGAATTGTGCCATTATCGTTACATGATGGAACTCCGGAGCAAGTTGCAGAAAAGACCTTCACAAAACAGTACACGCGTCAAATTCTGTGGATTAGTAAAACTATATGTAAAAATGATTCGATGATGACTCTGGTATCTATAAATGAAAAATTAAAGTCTTAGGTGACGTTTTCTTAAAATTTTAACGCTTGAAATCAGGAAATGTCACCTATATAGTAAAAATTGCTTCTCCAGATACCGCTTTTTTGAAAAAGTGGTATCTGGAGAAGCAATTTTTGATTCATAGAGACTTTCCGGTATCTAAATGTTAAATTTTCAGTGTATAGATACCGCGATGGTATCTTTTGCATAAATTTTATTGGCACAGGTACCACGATGGTATTTTCTACTCCCTCTTAAGAAAACAACAGGCTTCCAGCTCCGTTAAACGGCAGTTTAAGGAAGCGTTAAGGTACAACAGGTAAAACATTAAGCGTACAAAGATATAATAAGAAACAGATAAAAGAAAAGGAGTTTCAGTCAAATGGAAAAGAAAAAATTGCTGAAAAACAAAATTGTTGATACGCTTCCGATGCTTTACCTTGAAACGGTAATTCTCATGGTTTTAGGACAATTTCTGGGAAGTTTTATTCTTGGAATTCCGGTAGGGATTGCCATTGTGGCGCATCCACAGCTGCAGAAATCCGCATTTTTGAATACAGCGTTGATGTATGTGATCTTTTTGGGAATCTGGGCAGTGGCACTGTTCTGGATTCTGATCAAAAAGAGAAACCGTCCGATCCTACAGGCGGTTGGAACAAAACCGCAGGGAAATAACGGAAAATACCTGTTGCTCGGGCTGGTTTTGGGATTTGCATTAAATGGCGTCTGTATTCTTGTGGCATGGCTGCACCACGATATCGCATTGACTTACGATGCAATTCATCCGCTGTGGTTTGTGGTTGTGTTTTTAACCGTGTTTATTCAGTCTTCTGCGGAGGAACTGCTGTGCAGAGGATTTTTATACCAGAAACTGCGCAGAAGCTATAAAAATCCGGTTGTTGCAATTGTCGGAAATTCGCTGTTGTTTGCATTATTGCATCTGGCAAATCATGGGGTCACGATTCTTTCTGTTCTGAATATTTTTCTTGTGGGAATTTTATTTTCTCTCATGGTATATTATATGGACAGTCTCTGGTGCGCATTTGCCGTACATACTGCGTGGAATTTCACACAGAACATTCTCTTTGGGCTGCCAAACAGCGGAATCAACGTACCGTATTCGGTATTTAAGCTGAATGCAGCGACAGCAAGAGACAGTTTTGCATATAATGTTGGTTTTGGCATTGAGGGAACGTTTTTTGCCGATATTGTACTTCTGGCTGCATGTGTGCTGTTGTATCTCTGGGGAAGAAAGCATGGAAAGAAATCCATGGATGTGTGGGCAGAAACATAATATAATTAGTATTTTACGAAAACGGCACCAGGTTACATCTGGTGCCGTACAACTTTGTATTCGTCCCCGGAACGGTAAAAGGGACATTCTTTGTAATTACTCTGGACAAAACGAGCCATGTCGTCTTCATCCATATTGACGGAGCAGTAGTACGCTTCGTCCTCTTCATCATATTCATTGTATGCACAAAAATCACAACTGGCCATACAAAAGTTCCCCTCCTTTTATGAAGTGAATCAGGCGATTGCCTGTTAAATAAACTGATTCTGCCCCTCATCGTAATGATAATTGATGGCTGCAAGGGTTTCTGTAATTGCATCTGCATCTGTCATATATGCGGCAGCAAGTTCGGTAAGTGTCGGGTAATGATCACGCAGCTGTGTGTTGATAACAGACAGAAGCATGACAGGATCTTTCGGTAAATTCATAGTATATTCCTCCTTTGGAAACGATTATTGCATATCGGTATAACTGCGCAGGATTTCCTGCAGAAAAATTTGGTATTCATTGACAACGGAATCCGGGGAAATCACACGGATATGTGTGGATAAGCCGGTAAGCCAGCCGAAAAACTGTGGACTGACAGCGACCTGTGCCCGCGCGAGAATGTGGGTTTCGTCGTAGGGGCGCATGGCTACACCGGCACCAAAGCGGTCAATGATGACACCGGTCATGGAAGTATCGCACAGAAGCTGTACGGTTGTCTCTTCCCCGGCAAACATGCCGAAATTTTTGCGGGAATAAGAGGCGATATCCATCTGTTCGTAATCGGTCCGTCCGCACCGCGCCTGATCCACAGCGGAGAGATCAAGCATCTTGTCGACACGGTAATGTTTCATTTTCCCAGCATCCGCGTCATAGGCAACAAGATAATAGTTTTCGTCATCCCAGGTAAGAAGCCAGGGGCTGACCTGATAGAATCTGCCGTCTTTGCGCAGCTGCATTTCTTTTCTGACATTCCAGTCGAAGTAGTGGAAACGGATCTGCCGGTTTTCTGCAATGGCAGAATGGATGACATCCACGCTGTAATAGATTTTTTCATTGCTGGTTTTGTTGCGGTCTGCAACGACAACCTGACGCTGTAGTTTTTTCGCATCGTTTTTACTGACAAGCTGTTCCAGTTTGCCAATCAGCTGCCGTGATTTCTTTGTGGTAATAAATTTGGAAGACTGTACCAGGTCAACAAGCAGTTTGACTTCCGGCAGCTCAAATGTGCGGTCTGCTATGCGGTAACCGGCATGCGCGCCTTCGGTCCGGATGATGTCATAACCATAATCACAAAGCGTCTGGATATCGTTATAGATGCTTTTACGCTCCGCCCGGATGCCGTTTGCCGCGAGATGGTCGATGATCTGTGGGGTAGTGACGGTATGGGTTTCATCCGTGTTCTGACGCAGATAATCCAGAAGGAATAACAGCTTTTGTTTTTGATTCACAGATTTGGGCATGACAGTTCTCCTCTTTCAAATAAAGTGAAAACCCGGCGGAAAAACCGCCGGGAATTACATTATCGTTTACACTTGGTTGCTGCTTCCACAAAACCACGGAACAGTGGATGTGGACGGTTTGGTCTGGATTTTAATTCCGGATGTGCCTGTGTGGCAATAAACCATGGGTGATCCGGGAGTTCGATCATTTCTACAATTCTTCCGTCCGGAGAAGTTCCGCAAAGTTTCATGCCATGCTCGGTGAGAGTGGCACGATAATCATTGTTTACTTCATAACGATGACGATGACGCTCGGAAATCTCAGTGGTTCCGTATACTTCATATGCTTTGGAATCCTTGTCCAGTACACAAGGATAAGCGCCGAGTCTTAAGGTACCGCCGATATCTTCTACACCGTCCTGATCCGGCATCAGTGCAATGACCGGATGTGTTGTGTTCGGGTCAAGTTCGATACTGTGTGCATCGTTGAATCCGCATACGTGACGTGCAAATTCAATGATGGATACCTGCATGCCGAGGCAGAGACCAAGGTACGGAATCTTGTTCTCGCGGGCATAGCGTGCGGCAAGGATCATTCCCTCGACACCGCGCAGACCGAATCCGCCGGGAACAAGGATACCGTTTACATCACCCAGCACCTCATCTACATTGTCTACATTTAATTCTTCGGAGTCTACCCATTTAATGTCGATGGTTGCATGCTCTGGAATACCACCGTGCTTTAAAGCTTCCACAACGGAAATGTAAGCATCGTGTAATGCGGTATATTTTCCGACCAGTGCAATCCGGACTTCCTTGTCCGGATGACGCAGATCATTGACCATGGACTTCCAGTCACTTAAATCCGGTTCCGGACAGTCAAGATTTAAACACTCACAGGCAATTTTCGCAAGATTTTCTTTTTCCATCGCCAGTGGAGCTTCATATAAATACTCAACATCCAGATTCTGCAGTACATGTGTGTTCGGAACATTACAAAACAGTGCGATCTTGTCCTTTAATCCCTGATCTAACGGTTGCTCGGAACGGCAGACGATGATATCCGGCTGGATACCCATACCCTGCAGTTCCTTGACACTTGCCTGGGTAGGCTTGGTCTTTAATTCCTGTGAAGCGCGCAGGTACGGAATCAGGGTAACGTGACAGAGAATCGCATTCTCATGTCCCACTTCGTGCTGGAACTGACGGATTGCTTCAAGGAAAGGCTGGCTTTCGATATCTCCGACGGTTCCGCCGACTTCTATAATTGCAATATGCATATCATCGGATGTGAAATTACGGTAAAAACGGCTCTTGATCTCGTTGGTAATATGCGGGATTACCTGTACGGTTCCTCCGCCATAATCTCCACGACGTTCTTTCTGCAGAACGGACCAGTAAACCTTACCGGTTGTCACATTGGAATTCTTTGTCAGACTTTCGTCGATGAAGCGCTCGTAGTGACCGAGATCCAGATCGGTTTCCGCTCCATCATCCGTTACGAACACTTCACCGTGCTGAATCGGGTTCATGGTTCCCGGATCAATGTTGATATATGGATCGAACTTCTGCATGGTGACTTTGTAGCCACGCGCTTTGAGCAGACGTCCTAAAGATGCAGCAGTGATACCTTTTCCAAGACCAGATACGACACCGCCAGTGACAAAGACGTATTTTACAGGCATAATTTTCCTCCTAAGTTTTTATCTAAACTACCATAGTTTAATATTATACAGCGGACAACGAAAATATTCCACACTTTTTTATAAAAAGTTTAGAAAGGATAGGAAAAGTTCTCGAACAAAATGTTGATTTTGCGTTTCTTATTACATATAATAAGGGTATTGATTACAAGAGATATACAAGTGGAGGGCTTATGGACAATCAGGCACCGAATAATTATAACAACGGAAACTATAACGGTGGCAATAATTATAATAACGGAAATAATGGAAACAACGGAAACAATGGTAATAACGGAAACAACGGTGGCAACAACGGAGGAAAGAAAGACAACCATAACGGACAGATGATCCTGGGATTTATCATGGTCACTCTGGTGGCACTCTTTTTCCTGTCATTTTTTGCCAACCGGTTTTCACAGATGAGTTCGAAGGAAACTACATACTCCGAATTCCTAAAACAGCTGGAAAAGAATAATGTCAAAACGGTGGAATTCAGCAATTATGAGATGGATTACACACTGGTGGACGATAAAAAACCATATGAGATAACATATTACACCGGAATTGTCAATGATCCGGATCTGATCACGACACTCAAGAGTGCAAAGACATCAGAGGGGAAAGCAATTGAAATTTCGGCATCCGTGCCGGACAATACTTCGGCATGGCTGGTAAACATTTTAAGCTTTGTTATTCCGCTGGTACTGATCTGGATTCTTTTTGGATTCCTGATGCGCCGGATGGGCGGAGGAGCCATGGGGGTTGGAAAATCAACCGCCAAAGTATATGTGGAGAAAACAACCGGTGTGACATTTAAAGATGTAGCCGGACAGGACGAGGCAAAGGAATCCCTGCAGGAAGTGGTGGATTTTTTGCATAATCCGAAGAAATACAGCGATATCGGGGCAAAGCTCCCGAAGGGGGCACTTCTTGTCGGACCTCCTGGAACCGGTAAGACATTGCTGGCAAAAGCAGTTGCCGGAGAGGCAAAGGTTCCGTTTTTCTCCCTGGCAGGTTCTGAGTTTGTGGAGATGTTCGTCGGCATGGGTGCTTCCCGTGTGCGTGATCTGTTCAAGGAAGCGCAGAAGATGGCACCGTGTATTATTTTTATTGATGAGATCGATGCAATCGGTAAAAGCCGTGACAGCCGGTATGGCGGTGGCAATGACGAGCGTGAGCAGACCTTAAACCAGCTGCTTGCGGAGATGGATGGATTTGATGCATCCAAAGGTATTTTAATTCTTGCGGCAACGAACCGTCCGGAAGTTCTGGATAAGGCACTGCTTCGTCCGGGACGTTTTGACCGTCGGATCATTGTTGACAAGCCGGATCTGAAAGGACGTCTGGAAACGTTAAAAGTACATTCCAAGGATGTACACATGGATGAAACGGTGGATCTGGATGCACTGGCACTGGCTACTGCCGGTCTGGTGGGATCGGATCTTGCCAATATGATTAACGAGGCTGCCATCAATGCGGTAAAGAATGGACGAAAGTTTGTCAATCAGTCGGATCTGTTTGAAGCATTTGAACTTGTGGCTGTCGGTGGAAAAGAGAAAAAAGACCGCGTGATGAGTGATAAAGAACGCAAGATTGTCTCCTACCATGAGGTAGGGCATGCGCTGGTATCTGCTTTGCAGAAAAATACGGAGCCGGTACAGAAAATCACGATCGTACCGCGTACGATGGGGGCACTGGGATATACGCTGCAGACGCCGGAAGAGGAAAAATATTTAGAGACCAAGGACGAACTTCTTGCAAAGATTACGACATTTATGGCAGGACGTGCTGCGGAGGTGCTTGTATTCCATTCCGCAACCAGCGGTGCAGCAAACGATATCGAGAATGCAACCAAGATCGCGCGTGCCATGGTTACCATGTACGGTATGTCAGATACGTTTGGCATGATGTGTCTTGCTACGGTGGAAAACCAGTATCTGGATGGAAGAGCCGGTCTGATCTGCGGAGAAGACACGGCAGGACAGATTGATAAGGAAGTGCTTTCTATTATTAATAACAGTTACAATGAAGCAATGCAGATGCTGACGGAAAATCGTGAAATTCTTGATCATATCAGTGAATACCTGTATGAAAAAGAAACCATTACCGGCAAGGAATTCATGAAGATTTTCCGCGAGATGAAAGGACTTCCGCAGGAAGAGGATAAAGAAGCCCTGATGCCGGATGACACAGAGAAGGATAAAAAGGATTCCAAAGCCGCATTTGTGAGTGATGATATGTTTGAGGATTAAATCATGTTCGACTTTCAGGAAGAATTGCGTAAACTCCCGGATCAACCGGGAGTTTATATTATGCATGACAAAACAGATGCAATCATATATATAGGAAAAGCAGTCAGTCTGCGCAAAAGGGTACGGCAGTATTTTCAGCCTAGCCATGATGAGGGAATCAAGAAAAAACAGATGGTGGAGCATATTGCACGCTTTGAGTATATTATCACGGACTCCGAACTGGAGGCACTGGTGCTTGAGTGCAATCTGATCAAGGAACATACACCGAAATACAATACCATGCTGCGGGATGATAAGACGTATCCGTATATCCGGGTAACCGTGCAGGAGGATTTTCCCCGGGTTCTTTTTTCCCGGCAGGTGAAAAAAGACAAGTCCCGTTATTTTGGACCGTATACGAGTGCCGGTGCGGTGAAAGATACGATTGAACTGATCAATAAACTTTATAAACTACGCACCTGCAGCCGAAAGCTTCCGCGGGACATCGGGCTGGACCGTGCCTGCCTGAATTATCATATTCATCAGTGCGGTGCACCGTGTCAGGGATATGTGGATAAAGAAACCTATGGAAAACAGGTCAGCAAAGCACTGGAATTTTTAAATGGAAATTATGCGCCGGTGCTGTGTGAATTAAAAGAAAAAATGCAGGAAGCCTCCGAGGAGATGGAGTTTGAGCGGGCGATCGAATACCGTGAGCTGTTAAACAGTGTCAGCCAGATTGCCCAGAAACAGAAAATTACCAATACGGACGGAGAAGACAAAGATATCATTGCACTGGCGAGTGATGACCGGGATGCGGTGGTTCAGGTGTTTTTTATCCGCAGTGGAAAGATTATCGGAAGGGATCATTTTCATGTGCGCGTGGGATCGGAAGAAAGCACGGGAGATATTCTGGTAAATTTTGTGAAACAGTATTATTCCGGCACGCCATTTATTCCGCGGGAGATTATGCTGCAGGAGGCGATCGAAGACATTCCAGTACTGGAGGAATGGCTGACTGCAAAACGTGGGCGGAAAGTGACGATAAGAATTCCACAAAAAGGACTGAAAGAAAAACTGGTGGAACTGGCTGCAAGAAATGCACAGCTGGTTCTCAGTCAGGATAAAGAAAAGATCAAGAGAGAAGAAGGCCGCACAATCGGCGCGGTAAAAGAGATTGAACAGCTGCTTGGCATGAAAGACTTAAACCGTATGGAGGCTTACGATATTTCCAATATCAACGGATTTGAAACCGTCGGTTCCATGATTGTATATGAAAAGGGGCGGCCAAAGAGGAGCGATTACCGGAAATTTAAACTCCGTACGGTATCAGGACCGGATGATTACGCTTCCATGCATGAGGTTCTGACCCGGCGGTTTACGCACGGCATGCAGGAACAGAAAGAACTGGAAGAAAAAAATATGCCGCAGGAAGTCGGCAGTTTTACACGTTTCCCGGATATCATCATGATGGATGGCGGACGCGGCCAGGTAAATATCTGTCTGCAGGTGCTGGAAGAACTGGGACTGGATATTCCGGTCTGCGGTATGGTCAAGGATGACAATCACCGTACAAGGGGACTATATTTCCACAATGTGGAAATTCCGATTGACCGGCATGGAGAGGGATTTAAACTGATTACCCGGATTCAGGATGAAGCACACCGGTTTGCCATTGAGTATCACCGGTCTTTGCGTTCCAAGGCACAGGTACACTCCATTTTAGATGACATTGAGGGAATCGGACCGGCCAGAAGAAAGGCACTGATGCGCAGATTCCAGTCTATGGAAAATATGAAAAATGCATCTGTGGAGGAGCTGGCAGAAACCGACAGCATGAATCTGGCGGCTGCACAGAATGTATATGATACCCTGCATTCCGGACCGGCTTAGCAACTTGTGATATGGAAAGATTCATGGTACAATCTGTTTATAAAAAGGCAGTCCGGCACAGGTACTGCTTAATATGAGCCACAGGGGGAAATGAATATGTCAAATGGAAGTGTTAGTGTTGCAAAAGTTGCGCAGGTTTTAAATCTGAAAAATTTTACGCCGGATATCAATCTGAAAAAATGTAAGATTATTTCCAGCGATGTAAATCGTCCGGCATTACAGCTGACCGGATATTTTGAACATTTCGAAGAATCAAGAATACAGATGATTGGAAATGTAGAATATACGTTTATCCAGCAGATGAGTGATGCGGAAAAGAAAACCCGTTATGATGCGTTTCTGAAGTTTGATATCCCATGTGTGATTTTCTGCCGCAGTCTGCAGCCAGATGAAATTTTCTTAGAAGAGGCAATAAAAAATGAAGTGCCGGTTCTTGGTACGGATCGTCCGACTTCTGAATTTATGGCAGAGCTGATCTATACACTGGGTGAAGAACTGGCACCCTGTATTACCGTTCACGGGGTTCTGGTCGATGTATATGGCGAGGGTCTCATGATTACAGGAGACAGTGGAATCGGAAAAAGCGAGGCGGCTCTGGAATTGATCCGCCGCGGACATCGTCTGGTTACGGATGATGTAGTGGAAATCCGCAAGATCAATGAACATACACTGATCGGAACTTCTCCGGAAGTGACCCGGCATTTTATTGAACTGCGGGGCATTGGCATCATAGATGTAAAGACTCTGTATGGTGTAGAGTGCGTCAAGGAAAAGCAGCAGATCGATCTGGTGATCAAACTGGAAGACTGGAAGAAAGATGCGGATTATGACCGTCTGGGACTGGAAGAAGAATATATCGAATATCTGGGCAACAAGGTAGTATGCCATTCCCTTCCAATCCGTCCGGGGCGGAATCTGGCGGTTATCTGCGAGACTGCGGCTGTCAACCACAGACAGAAGAAGATGGGCTACAATGCGGCACAGGAACTGTATCGCAGAGTTCAGGCAAATATGACAAAAAGTGATGATGAAGAATAGACGAGAGTAAATGAGGAGATGTAAGAAATCATGGAAAAGAAAAATGCGTGGGAGAAATACCCGGAAGGAACCAAAAGACAGGATGTATTTACATTTGCGGAAGAATACCGTAAGTTTATATCTTCCTGCAAGACTGAGCGCGAGTGTGCAGGGGAATTCTACCGGAAGGCAAAGGAAGCCGGATTTGCAGATCTGAGTGAAAAGATTGCGCAGAATACAAAATTAAAAGCAGGAGACCGCATTGTTGCCAATAATATGGGAAAAGGTCTCGCTCTGTTTGTGATCGGTGAAAAAGACATCGAGGAAGGAATGAACATTCTCGGCGCACATATTGATTCCCCACGTATGGATTTAAAACAGGTACCGTTATATGAAGATACGGAGATGGCACTGTTAGATACGCATTATTATGGAGGTGTGAAGAAATACCAGTGGGTGACACTTCCACTTGCACTGCACGGTGTAATCTGTAAAAAAGACGGTACAACGGTTACGGTCAATATCGGAGAAAAACCGGAAGATCCTGTTTTTGGCGTGAGTGATCTGCTGATTCATTTAGCGGGAGAACAGATGGAGAAAAAGGCATCCAAGGTGATCGAAGGAGAAAACCTTGATCTGCTTGTCGGAAGTATTCCGGCAGCAAGTGATGATGAAAAAGAGAAAAAAGAGATGAAAGACCGCGTAAAGGCAAATATTTTAAATATTCTGTCCAAAGAGTACGGTGTGGACGAGGAAGATTTTCTGTCTGCGGAGATTGAAGTTGTCCCGGCAGGGGCTGCCAGAGATTACGGCTTTGACCGCAGCATGATCATGGGATACGGACATGACGACAGAGTGTGTGCTTATCCGTCTTTTGCGGCAATGCTTGAGATTGAAAAGCCACAGCATACCAGCGTATGTCTTCTGGTAGACAAAGAGGAGATCGGAAGTGTCGGTGCATCCGGCATGCAGTCCCATTTCTTTGAGGACAGTGTGGCAGAGATCATCAATCTGCTTGGGGAATACAGCGAATTGAAAGTGCGCAGAGCGCTGCATAATTCCAGAGTGCTTTCTTCCGATGTATCTGCGGCATTTGATCCGAATTATCCGTCTGTGATGGAAAAACGTAACTGTGCTTACTTTGGGAAGGGACTTGTCCTGAACAAATATACAGGAGCCAGAGGAAAATCAGGTTCCAATGATGCAAATGCAGAGTATATTGCAAGACTGCGCAGAATTTTTGATGATAATGATGTATCGTTCCAGACATCAGAACTTGGAAAAGTAGATCAGGGAGGCGGCGGAACCATCGCATATATTCTTGCAAATTATGGCATGAATGTTATTGACAGCGGAGTTGCCGTACTGAATATGCATGCACCATGGGAAATCATCAGCAAAGTGGATCTGTATGAGGCATTGCACGGCTATGTGGCTTTCCTGAAGGAGGCATAATGGATCAGTGGCTTGAAGAAATCAGGGCGGCATTGCCTGAGCTGGTCGTATATCAGCAGGAACCGATGAAAAAACACACGACATTTCGCGTGGGAGGTCCTGCGGATCTTTACGTGTGTCCAAAGAAACAGGAACTTCCGGTAATTCTTGGCCTGGCTAAAAAGAAAGGGCTTGCCGTGACCGTGATCGGAAACGGAAGTAATCTTCTGGTTGGAGACAAAGGAATCCGTGGACTTGTTATTGAAGTCGGGGCACAGATGAATGCGGTGGAAGTGCAGGGAAATATCCTGCGTGCGCAGGCAGGTGCCCTGCTTTCCCAGGTGGCTGCAAAAGCGGCAGCTGCCGGTCTGGGTGACATGGAATTTGCTGCCGGAATTCCGGGAAGCATGGGCGGTGCAGTGACCATGAATGCGGGTGCCTATGGCGGAGAAATGAAAGATGTCATCCGGCAGGTGACAGTGCTTACCCCGGAGTGTGAGCAAAAGGTACTCTCACGGGAGGAACTGGATCTGTCCTACCGGCACAGCTGTATTCCCAAGAATCATTTTCTGGTACTGGAGGCAGAGTTGTCCCTGACGCCGGCACCGGAGCAGGAGATCCGTGCAAAGATGGCAGAACTCAGGGAAAAACGTGTGGAGAAGCAGCCGCTGGAGTATCCAAGTGCAGGCAGTACGTTTAAGCGTCCGGAAGGCTATTTTGCAGGAAAACTGATTATGGATGCCGGGCTGAGAGGCTATGCAGTGGGGGATGCCCAGGTTTCCGAAAAACACTGCGGATTTGTGATAAACAGAGGAAATGCCACTGCAGCAGAGATTTTGCAGCTGATGAAAGATGTACAGGAACGTGTGAAAAAACAGTCTGGTGTGACACTTGAACCGGAAGTGAAAATGATAGGAGAGTTCTAGATGAGATTTGTAATTGTGACGGGCATGTCAGGAGCCGGAAAAAGTACAGCAATGAAAATGATGGAAGATATGGGATTCTTTTGTATCGATAATCTTCCGATTCCGCTTCTGGATAAACTTGTGGATTTTGCAACAAATTTTGATACGCAGATGAAAAATGTGGCGATCGGAATTGATGCGCGGAGCGGTGAAAATCTGGATAAAGTGCAGGATATGCTGGAAATTTTAAAAAGTAAGGATGTCCAGTATGAAGTGCTGTTTCTGGATGCAGAGGATGCGGTTCTTGTAAAACGCTATAAAGAAACCCGAAGAAGCCATCCGCTGGCACAGGGAGAGCGTGTGGATAAGGGAATCATGCGGGAACGTCAGAAAATGGAATTTCTGAAAAAAGAAGCGGATTATATTATCGACACCAGCCGTCTGCTTACGAGAGAATTAAAAACAGAACTGGAAAAGATCTTTGTACAGGATGAAGAATTTAACAGCATGTATGTTACGATCCTTTCTTTTGGATTCAAGTATGGAATTCCGGCAGATTCTGATATCGTCATGGATGTGCGGTTTCTGCCAAATCCGTATTATGTGGAAGAACTTCGTCCAAAGACAGGAAATGATGTGGAAATCCAGCAGTATGTCATGAAATATGATGAGGCAAAGATCTTTTTAAACAAGCTGGAAGATATGGTGACATTTTTGATTCCACACTATATTTCCGAGGGCAAGAATCAGCTGGTAATTTCCATCGGATGCACCGGAGGAAAACATCGTTCCGTCACACTTGCCAATGAATTGTACAAGCGTCTGAGTCAGAAAGAAAACCGGGAATACGGATTGAAAATTGAACATCGCGATATCGGGAAAGATGCGCTGAGAGGAAAATAGGATGTCGTTTTCGAGTGAAGTAAAAGAGGAACTGGCAAAACAGTTCGGACGGAGCAGACATTGCCAGATCGCAGAACTGGCAGGAATACTGGAACTGGAAGGCATGCTGGATGAAGAGGGAAAGCTTGTAGTTTCCAACGAAAATTCTTTGCTGCAGACAAAATATGGTCTGCTGTTGCAAAAAATATTTGGAGAGAAACAGGAGGTTTTACAGATCATGCAGACGCTGCACTGGGATCAGGAACCGTACCGGTCCCGGAAAATAAATCACCGGAGAGCGGATGGGATGCTGGTGCAGCAGACATGCTGTAAGAGAGCATTTATCCGTGGAGCATTTATGGCAGCGGGATCGATCAGTGATCCGAATAAATCCTATCATTTTGAAATTGTCTGCCATACGCTTGAACAGGCACAGCAGCTGAAAGAACTGATGGAATTTTTTGAGACGGAGCCTAAGATTGTAGAACGCAAAGAGCGTATGGTGGTTTACCTGAAAGAAGGTTCACAGATTGTGGATCTGCTGAATGTCATGGAAGCTTATGTATCTTTGATGAATCTGGAAAATGTAAGAATTTTAAAGGAGATGCGCAATTCTGTTAACCGCAAGGTAAACTGTGAGACTGCAAATATCAACAAAACGGTGAATGCAGCAGTGAAACAAATGGAAGATATCAAGAGGATCCGGGATACCATAGGGTTTGACAACATTCCAGAACCGCTGGCGGAGATTGCACAGGCACGTCTGGATTATCCCGAGGCAACTTTAAAGGAATTGGGAACTTATCTTGATCCACCGGTCGGAAAATCTGGTGTGAATCACAGATTACGGAAACTTGCCGCAATTGCAGAAAATCTTATATAAAGGGGAACTACGTATGAGCCAGAAGCTATTATTTATTTTTAATCCGCATGCAGGAAAAGGACAGATTAAAAATCATCTTGTAGATATTGTGGACATGATGGTGAAGGCAGGATTTGACGTGACAATTTATACCACACAGGCACAGGCAGATGCGACGCGCAAGGTGGTGGAAGAGGGTGCGGGATATGACCGTATTGTCTGCAGTGGGGGTGACGGAACACTTGATGAAGTGATGACCGGGCTGATGCAGGCGAAGCTGCATATTCCGATTGGATATATTCCGGCCGGAAGTACAAACGACTTTGCCAATTCTCTCGGAATCCCGAAGGAGATGCTAAAGGCAGCGGAACGTGCGGTTGGACAAAACAGATTTCCATGTGATATCGGAGATTTCAATTCGGATACCTTTGTCTATATAGCAGCGTTTGGTCTGTTTACAGAGGTTTCCTATAAGACATCCCAGCAGCTGAAAAATATTTTCGGGCACGTGGCATATATTATGGAGGGTGTCAAACAGCTTCGGGACATTCCATCGTTCCGTATGCAGGTGGAATATGACGGAAAAGTGTTTCAGGATGAATTTATATACGGAATGGTTACCAATTCCGTTTCTGTCGGGGGCTTTAAGGGAATGACCGGAAATGATGTAAAACTTGATGACGGTTTGTTTGAAGTGACTTTGATCCGCAATCCGAAGAATCCGATTGAGCTGAATGAAATCCTTGCCTGCCTGACAAATATGATTGATGATTCGGATCTGATTTATTCGTTTAAAACCGATGCTGTACACATTACGGCGAAGGAAGAAGTACCGTGGACACTCGACGGTGAATTCGGCGGAGCACACCGGGAAGTAGTCATCCGAAATTTGAAGCAGAGAGTTGAAATATTTTGTTAAAAAATTAACTTTATTTTTGGGGAAAAGTGTACTATAATCTAGGTAACTTATGATTAGGAGGAAATACAAATGTTAGTATCTGCAACAGAAATGCTCAAAAAAGCAAAAGCAGGCCACTATGCAGTTGGTCAGTTCAATATCAATAACCTGGAGTGGACAAAGTCCATTCTTCTTACCGCACAGGAATTAAAGAGTCCTGTAATCCTTGGTGTATCTGAGGGTGCTGGTAAGTACATGACAGGTTTCAAGACCGTAGCAGCTATGGTTAAGGCTATGGATGAGGAACTTGGAATCACAGTTCCTGTAGCACTTCATCTGGATCATGGAACATACGAAGGATGCTACAAGTGTATTAAAGCAGGATTCACATCCATCATGTTCGACGGATCTCATTATCCATTTGAGGAGAACCTTGCAAAGTCTACAGAATTAGTAAATGTAGCACACAACTTAGGACTTTCTATCGAGTGTGAAGTTGGTTCCATCGGTGGAGAAGAAGACGGTGTTGTTGGTATGGGTGAGTGCGCAGATCCGGACGAGTGCAAGACAATCGCTGATCTTGGTGTTGATATGCTTGCTGCCGGTATCGGTAACATTCATGGAAAATATCCTGCAAACTGGAAGGGATTAAGCTTCGAGACTCTCGATGCAATCCAGGCTAAGACCGGTGTTATGCCATTGGTTCTTCACGGGGGTACAGGTATCCCGGCTGATATGATCAAGAAAGCAATCTCTCTTGGTGTATCTAAGATCAATGTTAATACAGAGTGCCAGTTATCTTTCGCAGATGCTACACGTAAATACATTGAGGCTGGTAAGGACTTAGAGGGCAAGGGATTTGATCCTCGTAAGCTTCTTGCTCCTGGTGCAGATGCAATCAAAGCTACTGTTAAGGAAAAGATGGAACTGTTCGGTTCTGTTGGAAAAGCTGAATAATAACAGGAATCAAAAAAGGAAGTGCCGTTTGACACTTCCTTTTTTCGTGAAGAAATAAACAAAAAAGAAGTAGAATTTGAGAGAAAAACGTCAAATTGTATAAAATGTAAAAAACTTCAAAAAAGAGGTTGCATTTTGTGTTGGAAAGAGGTATCTTAGTCTCAGATTAAACATGAGTTAAGAACGAGGGCGTTCCAATATAGCTATTGGAATGCCCTTTTTTAGTAAAATGACTTATGTTTGGTAAATAAGCGTACAATCAGGGGATTTGATTGTGAAAAGAAAGGATGTTGTAAAAAATGAGTGATTATTTTAACGTTGCAGACATTTTTGGCGAGAACGTATTCAATGACACGGTCATGCAGGAACGTCTTCCAAAAAAAGTTTACAAGAAACTCCATGAAGTCATGGATGAGGGAAAAGAACTTGATCTTGAGACCGCAGACGTCATCGCACATGAGATGAAGGAGTGGGCTATCGAGAAAGGTGCTACCCATTATACCCACTGGTTTCAGCCATTGACCGGTGTGACTGCAGAGAAACATGATTCCTTTATTACTGCGCCAATGCCAAATGGCAAGGTTCTGATGAGCTTTTCCGGTAAAGAACTGATCAAGGGCGAGCCGGATGCATCTTCCTTCCCGTCAGGCGGACTTCGTGCGACATTTGAGGCAAGAGGATATACAGCATGGGATTGTACATCACCTGCTTTCGTTCGTCAGGACGCAGCAGGAGCCACTCTTTGTATTCCAACTGCTTTCTGTTCTTACACAGGAGAGGCACTGGATCAGAAGACACCACTTCTTCGTTCCATGGAAGCAATCGATACACAGTCTATCCGTCTGTTAAGACTGTTTGGAAATACGACATCAAAGAAAGTTACCCCTTCCGTTGGACCGGAGCAGGAGTACTTCATTGTAGATCGTCAGAAGTATTTACAGCGTAAGGATCTGATCTTTACCGGACGTACTCTTTTCGGGGCAATGCCTCCAAAGGGACAGGAGATGGACGATCACTATTTCGGAGCAATCCGCGAGAGAATTGCAGCCTACATGAAGGATGTCAACAAAGAACTCTGGAAACTTGGCGTAGCTGCAAAGACACAGCATAACGAAGTAGCTCCGGCACAGCATGAGCTGGCACCAATTTATGCAGAGTGTAACGTAGCAGTTGATCATAACCAGATTATCATGGAAACCTTAAAGAAGGTTGCCGGACGTCACGGTTTACAGTGTCTGCTTCATGAGAAACCATTCGCAGGTGTCAACGGTTCCGGAAAGCATGACAACTGGTCCATTACAACAGACGATGGAATCAATCTGCTTGAGCCTGGTAAGACACCACATGAGAATGTACAGTTCTTACTGGTACTTACCTGTATTTTAAAGGCAGTTGATGAGCATGCAGCACTTCTTCGTGCAGCGGCAGCTGATGTGGGAAACGATCACAGATTAGGAGCAAACGAGGCACCGCCAGCGATCCTGTCCATTTACCTTGGAGATCAGCTTGGAGACGTATTAAATCAGCTGATCAGCACAGGTACAGCAACACACAGTCTGGAAGGTGAAAAACTTGAAACCGGTGTTAAGACCATTCCGGATTTCATGAAGGATGCGACTGATCGTAACCGTACATCACCGTTTGCCTTTACCGGAAACAAATTTGAGTTCCGTATGGTTGGTTCCCAGGATTCCGTTGCACAGGCAAATATCGTGTTAAATACCATCGTTGCGGAGGCATTTTCAGATGCCTGTGACGTTCTTGAAAAAGCAGACGATTTCGAGCTTGCAGCACATGATCTGATCAAGAAATATGCTATCGAACATCAGAGAATCGTATTCAACGGAAACGGATACTCTGATGAATGGGTTGCAGAGGCCCAGAAGCGTGGACTTCCAAATATCAAGTCCATGGTAGATGCAATTCCTGCATATACAGCTCCGGAATCTGTAGCTGCATTTGAAAAATTTGGAGTATTTACCAAGTCTGAGCTTGAATCCCGTGTAGAGATCGAGTACGAGACATATGCAAAGACCATCAATATCGAAGCAAAAGCCATGATTGACATCGCTGGAAAGCAGATTATTCCGGCTGTTATCAAGTACACAACAGAACTTGGACAGTCAATTGCAACTGTAAAGAGTGCATGTGCATCTGCAGATGTCAGCGCACAGACAGATATTTTGACAGAGACATCCTCCCTGCTTGCTGAGACACAGAAAGCACTCAAGAGTCTGGAAACTGTTACTGCAAAGGGAACAGAAATGGGTGAAGGTAAGGAACAGGCTGTATATTACAGGGATGAGGTGAAATCTGCTATGGATGCACTCCGTGCACCGGTAGATAAGCTGGAGATGATCGTTGACAAGGATTTATGGCCAATGCCATCTTATGGAGATCTGATCTTTGAAGTTTAATCCAAAGATTTAAGGAACATTTTTTACAAACATCTTACAAAATAAAAAAGAGACATTTTTTCAGAACCACGAAGCTGTGGAATTTTGGGGAAGTGTCTCTTTTTCTATATAGGGAGGAGATTGTTATGGATAAACAACAAATTGTAAGTTTTATCAATGAAAATATGTTTGGCATCTGGTTTCTGATCGGTGCCGCACTGGTATTCTGGATGCAGGCAGGCTTTGCCATGGTAGAAACCGGTTTTACCAGAGCAAAGAATGCAGGCAACATTTTGATGAAGAACCTGATGGACTTCTGTATTGGTACCGTAATGTTTATCCTGATCGGTTTTTCATTATTGCTGGGAGAAGATGTTCTTGGTTTTATCGGAAAACCGGGATTTGATATCTTTACCAGTTATGCAAATTTTGATTTTTCGAATTTTGTGTTTAACTTAGTATTCTGTGCAACTACAGCAACGATTGTATCAGGTGCTATGGCAGAGCGTACAAAATTCTTATCCTACTGTATTTATTCAGCAGTAATTTCGGCATTGATTTATCCGATTGAAGCACACTGGATCTGGGGCGGCGGCTGGTTATCACAGCTTGGATTCCACGATTTTGCAGGTTCCTGTGCCATTCATATGGTTGGTGGTATTTCAGCACTCATCGGTGCAGCAATGCTTGGACCACGTATTGGAAAGTTCTCAAAAGATAAGTCTGGGAAGATTACAAAAGTCAACGCATTCCCGGGACACAATCTTCCACTTGGATGCCTTGGATGTTTTATTCTCTGGTTTGGCTGGTATGGATTTAATGGCGCTGCATGTACTTCCGGTTCACAGCTTGCCAGCGTATTTCTTACAACGACCGTAGCTCCGGCAGTTGCAACAGTTGTATGTATGATCTTTACATGGCTTAAATATGGTAAACCTGATGTATCAATGTGCCTGAATGCATCACTTGCAGGACTTGTAGCAATTACCGCTCCTTGTGATGTGACCGATTGTTTCGGTGCAATCTGTATTGGTTTTGTTTCCGGTTTACTGGTTTGCTTTGGTGTATGGCTTTTGGATTATAAGCTTCATGTGGACGATCCGGTTGGTGCGGTAGCTGTACATATGATGAATGGTATCTGGGGTACCATTGCCGTTGGTTTATTTGCTACGAAATCTGCTCCGGGAAATGACTCGGTTGTTGGTCTCTTCTATGGTGGCGGATTGAAGCAGCTTGGTATTCAGTTATTAGGTTTTGTTACGGTAGCTGCATGGACCGCAGTTACAATTACGATTGCATTTGTTGTAATTAAGAAGACCATTGGACTCCGTGTGAGCGAGGAAGAAGAAATTGTCGGTCTTGATTCCATGGAGCATGGACTTGCATCTGCTTACTCAGGATTCTCCATCATGGATGTTTCCAACACAATGACCATGGATGTCAATGAAAATACAGATCTGGGTACACCGGAATATGCACAGGCTTCTACGGCAAAGAGAGATGCAGCAGTCAAGGTGGTTTCCACCGTGCCAAAGGATGCAACCGGCATGTACAAAGTGGTTATTATTGCAAAGCTTTCCAGATATGATCATTTGAAGAAAGCAATGAACGATCTGGGTGTTACGGGAATGACCTGTACACAGGTTATGGGTTGTGGTATCCAGAAAGGCTCCGGCGAGCGTTACCGTGGTGCTGAAGTCGATGCAACCTTACTTCCAAAGATTAAGGTAGAGGTTGTTGTAAGCAAGATCCCTGTAGACAGCGTAGTGGCTGCGGCAAAGAAGGCACTTTATACCGGACATATCGGAGATGGAAAAATCTTCGTATACGATGTGGCAAAGGTTGTCAAGATTCGTACCGGTGAGGAAGATATGGAAGCCTTACAGGATGTTGAATAATTTTGCACTAATCTAATGGCTAGGTTAGTGAATCTAATCCCCTTAGTTTTAGTATACATCAACAGCGGGCCCCTGGCGAAAGCCGGGGGTTTTTGCTGTCGATAAATAAATCTTTCTATTGCACATATTATTTGGTATAATATACGAGGAAAAGAATTTTTATTATTTCTGCAGGGAGAAAACTATGAACTATGGAAGAACTTCTTTGCGCCGGAGAGCAAAACAGCTGGACGCAAGAGGAACGAGAATACGTCATAAAATCGGAGTCATACTGGGGAAACTTCTACTGATTGGAATCATTGTGGGAGGCTGCGCGGCAGTGAGTTTCGGAGTGGGTGCATTTAAAGGAATCCTCGCATCCGCACCGGATATATCCGAAGTGGATGTAATCCCGACGGGATATTCCACGAAAGTGCTTGCGGCAGACGGAAGTGAGACGGCCAAGCTGGTGGCAGCAGGGTCCAACCGACAATATGTGACAATTGATCAGATTCCAGAGGATCTGCAGCATGCGGTTGTGGCAATCGAGGATGAGCGTTTTTATGATCACAACGGCATTGACCTGAAAGGAATTGTCAGAGCGCTGGTGGCGGATGTAAGGACCAGGGATTTCAGCCAGGGAGCAAGTACACTTACGCAGCAGCTGATTAAAAACAATGTGTTGAATGAGCAGTGGGCAAACGAAAATGACAGTAATATTTCCAAAATTGAAAAGATGGAACGTCAGGTACAGCGGAAAATACAGGAACAGTATCTGGCAATAGAACTGGAAAAAAAGGTAAATGACAAGAACTGGATTCTGGAAAATTATCTGAATTCCATCAACCTTGGAAGCAATACCCTTGGGGTTCAGGCAGCAGCACAGCGTTATTTTGGGAAAGATGTGTCAAAGCTGACACTTTCGGAATGTGCGGTTATTGCCGGAATTACAAAGAATCCGGCAGGTTACAATCCCATTCTTCATCCAAAGGAAAATGCAAAGCGCAGAAAGAATGTGCTGGATGCCATGAAAAAACAGGGATATATTTCGCAGAAACAGTATGATAAAGCGATGGCAGATGATGTGTATGGCAGGATTTCCGAACACAATGATGTGAGGGAAGAAACCATGAACACATATTTTGTGGACGCGGTCATTGATGATGTTTTTGATGATCTGGTAAACATCAAAGGCTATTCGGAGTCGGAAGCATACAAGGCAATCTATCAGGGCGGATTGACGATCAAGTCCACACAGAATCTCCAAATCCAGAAAATCTGTGATGAGGAGGTGGCAGACAAAGCCAACTATGATGCGGGTACCAAATATTCATTCTATCTTTCTTTTCAGGTGAAGGAGAAGGACGGTACAATAAAAACATATACCAATCAGACAATGCTTTCCTATTATAAAAAGAAAAACAAAAGTCAGAATTATTCGATCAATTTTACATCGGAGGAGGACTGCCGGGCTGCAATTGCACAGTACGAAAAAGATGTCCTCGGAAAAGGGGACAAGCTGGTAGAAAATTCAGAGTATATTTTCATTACCATGCAGCCGCAGGTGGCGATGACGATCATGGATCAGTCGACCGGTGAGGTACAGGCGATTGTCGGCGGACGCGGAAATAAGGCAGGAAACCGTACCTGGAACCGTGCAACAAAGACCTGCCGGCAGCCGGGATCTACTTTTAAAATCATTGCATGTTATGCGCCGGCACTCGATGCCGGAGGAAAAACGCTTGCATCCGTGCAGGATGATGCACCGCTTACGGTCGGAAATAAAACATACAATAACTACACGCACAAATTCGGAGGATTCACGAGCATCCGGAAGGCAATCACAAAATCCATCAATATTGTGACAGTAAAAACACTTCAGGATATTGGTGTGGATCTGGGATATGAATATGCAGAAAACTTCGGATTTTCCACGCTTACCGATACGGACAGAAACCTTGGAATTTCTCTCGGAGGTCTGACACAGGGTGTGACAAACCTGGAACTTACTGCAGCTTATGCCGCAATTGCAAATCAGGGAGAATATAACGAACCGAGTTTTTATACCCAGGTACTGGATCATGACGGCAACGTTCTTCTTGATAAAACACAGACAAAGGAACAGCATCAGGTAATAAAAGAGGATACCGCATGGCTTCTGACGGATGCCATGAAAGATGTTATGACGAGTGGAACGGGTATGCGGGCCTATTTCGGAACCGGAATGGCACAGGCAGGAAAATCCGGTACGACAACGCTGAACAGGGATGCACTGTTTGCCGGATTTACGCCTTATTACACCTGCGTGGTATGGGGCGGATATGATGATAATTCCATTCAGTCAGCTACGGGATATCCAAAGAATTTGTGGAAAGCTGTGATGAAGCGGATTCATGCGGATCTCAAGGCAAAAGATTTTGAAAAACCTTCCGGAATTACACAGGCTGTTGTCTGTGCAAAATCCGGACTTCTGCCGGAAGCGGATGTCTGTGATAAAGATCCGCGTGGAACGCAAAGTTATACGGAATATTTTGCGAAAGGAACCGTTCCGACAGAGAGTTGTGATCATCATATTTCTCTGCAGATCTGTGAGGCGTCCGGAAAGATTGCCGGAGAATACTGTCCGGCAGATCAGGTTGTGACAAAAACTTATATTGTGGGTGCCGAAAAGGGCTCGGCCGATTACCAGTACTGTGCGACAGAGAAATTTTTAAATGGAACATGCAATATACATGATGCCGAAACGCAGGATGAGGAGGAACCGGAAGAAGAACCGGCAGATCCACCGGATGATGCAAAACCGGAAGAAACACATGAACCGGAACAGACACCGGAGAAGAATGAGGAATGATACAAAGGAGAATAGGATATATGCGAGTGGTCTATACCGGAGGAGAGGGTGAAATCACAGAGAAGAAATCCCGTTTTATAGCAACAGTAAAGCCTGTTCAGTCAGAAGAAGAAGCGGTTGCTTTCATTAATGAGACAAAGAAAAAATACTGGGATGCCCGTCACAACTGTTCCGCTTTTGTCATCGGGGAGAGGCAGGAGCTGACGCGCTGTTCGGATGATGGAGAGCCGGCACAGACTGCCGGCCGCCCGATGCTGGATGTACTTCTCCGGGAGGAGATTACGGACGTTGCGGTTGTTGTTACACGCTATTTTGGAGGTGTGCTGCTTGGAACAGGAGGGCTTGTGCGTGCCTATCAGGCAGCGACACAGGCGGGACTTGCAGCCAGCCGGCTCATTGAAAAATGTAAGGGACAGCATCTGCTGATTCATACCGATTACAATGGGCTTGGAAAGCTGCAGTATTTATTCGGACAAAATCATACCGTGATTCTGGATACAGCATATGAGGCGGATGTCACAATGACAATTCTCGTACCCACGGAACAAAAAGAGACACTTCCGAAGGAAATTACAGAACTGACCAACGGATCAGCAGGTTTGGAATGGGGAAAAACCTGTGTATATGCGCTAATTGATAAAGAAGTTGTGTTTTTTTGAAAAAATTTGAAAATATGGGTTGACACTTATAGGGGTTCCATGTATAATACCATTTGTTGAGAGACATGAAACACATTGGCCCATCGCCAAATGGTAAGGCAACGGACTCTGACTCCGTCATTTCCAGGTTCGAATCCTGGTGGGCCAGCTGAAGAGCACTACATTATGTAGTGCTTTTTGTTTTATAAAAGATAAGAATAAGAAAGGACACGGTAATGTACGAATTTGACAGCAGAGTAAGATACAGTGAGACAGATGCGCAAGGCCGGATGACATGGCTGGCGCTTATGGATTACTTTCAGGATTGCAGCGTATTTCATTCAGAGGCCGTGAACCTTGGTGTGGAAGTATGGACCGATGCACAAAAGGCGTGGATCTTATCTTCCTGGCAGATCTGTCTGAACCGGATGCCGCGGCTGGGCGAACAGGTTACGACACAGACATGGGCATATGGAATGAAAGGCTTTTACGGTTACCGGAATTTCTCCATGAACAGCAGGGATGGGGAACGGATGGCATATGCAAATTCCGTATGGGTACTGATGGATACAAAGAAGGGGATTCCGGTCAGAGTGACAAAAGAAATCTCGGATGCATACGGATTGGACCCACAGCTTCCCATGCAGTGCAGCGAGCGGAAAATTATGCTGCCGGAAAAATATGAAGAAAAAGATTCATTGGTAGTTCCTTCTTATTTCATAGATACCAATCACCATATGAACAATACCAGATATGTACAGGTGGCGATGGAATATGTTCCGAAGGAGTTTCGGACAATGGAAGTCCGGGTAGAATATAAAAAAGCTGCGATGTGCAGAGATGTAATTGTGCCGCATGTGACGATAGAAGATCCCCGTGTGACGGTTGCACTGTGTGCACCGGATGGGCAGCCATATGCAGTTGTTGTTTTTTTGAAAGCGTAGGAAAAAGATGAAATTAGCAGAATATCAGGATTTGTATTATGTAAAAAAAGTAGACTTCGGAGTATATCTGGCAGAGGATATGGGCGGTGAGACACATGTGCTGCTTCCGTCAAAACAGGTGCCGGAAGATGCAAAACCGGGGGAAAAGATAAGGGTCTTTTTATATAAAGATTCCAAAGACCGGCTGATTGCAACAACCAACACACCGAAGCTGACACTGGGAGAATATGCACCGCTTGTGGTGAAAGAAGTTGGAAAGATCGGTGCTTTTCTGGATTGGGGACTGGAAAAAGATCTGTTTCTGCCATATAAAGAGATGACTTCACGGGTAGAAGCAGGAGACGAGATTCTTGTAACCCTTTATATTGATAAAAGCAAGCGGCTTTGTGCCAGCATGAAGGGACTGTACGATCTGCTTTCCAAGGATTCACCGTATCAGAAAGATCAGATGGTAACCGGAAGGGTGTATGAGTTTTCCGATAACTTTGGTGCTTTTGTGGCAGTGGATGATCGCTTTTCCGCAAGAATACCAAATTCAGAGGATCACAGTTTCCTGAAAATCGGAGATGTGATTGAGGCGAAAGTTACTGCAGTAAAACCGGATGGAAAGTTAGATCTTACACTGCGGGAAAAAGCTTATATTCAGATGGACACGGATGCAGAGAAAATACTTGAATTGCTGGATTCCTATGCAGGAGTGCTTCCGTTTTCGGAAAAAGCGAGTCCAGAGGTGATTAAGAGGGAAACCGGATTGAGTAAAGCCGCGTTTAAACGTGCCATCGGACACTTATATAAAGAAAGAAAAATTACACTGGATGGTGGAAAAATCCGCAAGAGTTTCGTATAATGCAGGTAAAGGCAAAAGGAGGAATATAAAATGAAAAACGTAATCAGTACAGATAAAGCACCAGCCGCAATCGGACCGTACTCACAGGCGATTGAAGTGAACGGAACGGTATACACATCCGGTATCATCCCGGTTGTTCCTGCTACCGGAGAAATTCCGGAAGGATCTGTGGCACAGGCGCAGCAGGCATTTGAAAATCTGTCAAATCTGCTTGAGGCAGCCGGAACCGGAATGGATAAGGTAGTAAAAACCACTGTTTTTATCAAGGAAATGAATGATTTTGCAGCAATTAATGAAGTTTATGCAAAATTTTTCCCGTCACCATTTCCATCCAGAAGCTGTGTGGAAGTGGCACGCCTTCCGAAAGATGTTATGCTTGAAATTGAAGCCATTGCTGTAAAATAAAGAAAAGATCAAAAACGAAAAGAGATCTGTGCATTGCACAGATCTCTTTTGTTGTCTTTGCGGTTCTTTTTCCGGTTAGACGGAAACGTCAATGTTACTTCCTAAATTAGGATAAACAGAGTTCTCCATCATTTTTGCCAGCCCAACACCAAGCGATTCATTCGATGAGATGGCATTGTCAAGCATTTTAATGCTGACGGCATTTGCCAGAGAGCCGGGATCGGAACTGTTTACGGAAAGAAGCGCAGAACTGATACTTGAAATATCCATATGACAGATCTCCTTTTAAAATACTCGGTATACGTGTTTTTCTTTATTACATCTTTATTATGGCATAAATATACGAAAAATTCAATTGAATTCTGTGGATGGAAAAGGGGTTGACACATATCCGTGCCTTTGCTATAATGACAATGTAATAATTGTAACAAATTCGTAATAAAGAAGTACAAAAGTCATTGGAGGCGAAAATGAAACGTAAAACATTATTAAAATTGACCGCATGTGGGTTAGTTGGGGCACTGACCATTGGCAATTTTACTGTAGCAGCTTACGCAGCACCAACTGCTGGAGTCGCAAGCCTTGCTTCCGATATTGCAACAACATCATCTGCACCGACTGCAGGATTTTCACTGGCACTCAGTGAAGTCGCAGAAAAAGTGGAAGATGAGGCAACCGTTGCAAGTGCACAGCCGGAAGTAAAAGAAGTTGAAGCACCAGTTGTAAAGTCTGAGTATGAAGACAAAGCGGTAGCTGTTGTGGAGGATTACGTGAACGTTCGTAAGAAACCAACTACAGACAGCAAGGCTGTAGGAAAATTATATAAGAATAACGTAGGAACCGTCATCGGGGAGAAGGATGGCTGGTACAAAATCAAGTCTGGATCGGTAACAGGTTATGTAAAATCTGAATTCGTATCCGTTGGTGATGAGAAAAAATTAAAGAAAGCAGGAAGAAGAGTTGCTCTTGTAGAGACAGAGACATTAAAAGTCCGCAAGGGAGCTTCCCAGAAGGCAGAAGTAATTACTCTGGTGCCGGAAGGAGACGATCTGACAGTACTGGATGAGTCAAAGGATGGATGGGCAAGGGTTTCTGTAGATGAAGGCAAAGGCTATGTATCTACAGATTATGTCACATTATCTACAGAATACACATATGCAGAGTCTGCTGCAGAAGAAAAGGCAAGATTACAGAAGGAAAAAGAGGAGCGTGAGGCTGCGGACAGAGCAGCACAGAAAGCAGAGAGCGCATCTCAGACAACCTCTTCAGGCTCTTCACAGTCACAAAGCTCAGATTCTTCCGTACAGGATTCATCAAGCGCATCTTCAACAGGATCAGCGGTTGCAAGTTATGCAGGACAGTTTGTAGGAAATCCATATGTATATGGTGGGACAAGCCTTACAAACGGAACGGATTGTTCCGGATTTGTAATGTCTGTATACGCACATTTTGGTGTCAGCCTTCCACACAGCTCAAGTGCTTTAAGAAGTGTAGGATATGGCGTCAGCACATCAAACATGCAGCCGGGTGATATCGTATGTTACAGCGGACATGTTGCAATCTATGTTGGAAACAATACGATTGTACATGCAAGCAATGCAAGAGACGGTATTAAATATACTTCTCCTGCAAATTACAGAACCATTCTTGCAGTTCGAAGAATTTTCTAACAATTAAGATAACATAAGTATAACAGGAGCACTTGCGAAAGCAAGTGCTCTTTTTCTTAATATTATTTAAGGATTTCTTAAATTTGCAAAAAACAGATTTTGCAAGGGAAATAACATTGACAAGCACAATCATATAAAGTTACTATGTAAAATGAGTAGTTTATTGAACGGTAACAGAGGGAGGAACAGAAATTGGCATTTACCAAGGCGAAGATAGTTATGGCAGGACTGGCGGTGACGGCGGTTTGTATTGTGGCGCCACAGCAGTTAAAGGCTCAGGTGCCCGAAGCGCAGATGGATGGCGTCATGGGACAGAGCATAGAGGATGAGACCGTGTATGAGTCAAAGCCGGATCTGGATACACTGATAGAAAAGAATGCACCTGTTTTCGGGAATCGGACATCCTTGAAAAAAGCATCGTCGTATTCGAGTGCTTTTTTGAATGCGTCTTTTACGACGGCCGGTGATTATACCAGCGCAACCTATTATCACAAAGCGGACTATGCGGATGATGAACTGGTCAACGGAATTGATGTATCGTACTGGCAGGCGGATGCAGCACTGAAGAAAAAGTATTCCAAAGACAGAACAAAGTGGACACAGACCGGATTGGACTGGGAAAGTATTCACGGGGCCGGAATTGATTTTGCTTTCGTGCGTGTGGCATCCAGAGATACGAAAGATGGAAGTATTTACAGAGATAATTGTGCAGACAGTCATATTCAGGGAGCGGTTTCCAATGATATCAATGTCGGACTGTATTTCTTTTCCCAGGCTCTGAATGAGACAGAGGCACGGGAGGAAGCACAGTATGTGCTCGATATGATTGACCAGTACGGCTGGAATGTGTCGATGCCGATCATCATGGACCGGGAGGCAGGGGCAAACAAGCGTCTGACTGCGGGAAAACTTTCCAAAACAAAAGAGACAGCGGTATGTCAGGCATTTGCGGATACCATTACGGCAGCCGGATACCGGGCAGGCGTATATGCATCTTATGTATGGATTAAAAACTACATCAATACGGACACCCTGTATGACTGCTCCCTGTGGATGGCCCGGTACAACAATACCACAACAAGCAATGCAAAGTCAGGGACACCATATGCGGATACGGCATATGATTACGAATTCTGGCAGTATTCGTCAAAAGGAGAAGTGGATGGTTATACAGGAGTCCTTGATGTGAATTTCTGGTATAAGGATACCAGTGAACAGACGACCGGGCTAAAGGCTGCGGATGGTGCTTCGGGTACTGTAAATCTGAGCTGGGACAGTGTTTCTGCGGATGATGTGGAAGGTTATCAGGTGTGGCGCAGTGACTCGGACCAGGGAAAATACACGTTACTGAAGACAACAACAGATTGCAGTTATACAGACACAACGGCAGAAGGAGGAAAAGTTTATCAGTATAAAGTGAGATGTTACTGGACGATAGGAGGAAATGCTTATTACGGAACATTTTCTTCTCCGGCTTCGGTAACTACTTTGCCGAAAAAGGTCAGCGGAATTGCAACGCAGACGCGGACCGAAACCTCTCTTGGATTGTCATGGAAACAGACGCAGGGAGCTGCCGGATATCAGATTTATCAGTACAGCGCAGCAAGCGATCAGTATGAAATGGTTGCTGACGTAGAAGGAGGAAGTACTTCTTATACTGTAAGCGGCCTGACAGGCGCAACCGAATATAAATTTAAAATCCGCGCATATGAAAAAAATAATGACAATGTACTGGCGGGCAGTTTTTCGGATGTTTACAGCGATGTGACACTGCCGGGACAGGTGAACTTGACGAATGTTTCCGCAACCGGGACTTCTTCCGTGAAACTGACGTGGAAAGCAGTGGACGGAGTAACCGGATATATGATTTACCGGCTGGATACAGCAACCGGGGAATACAGACAGATCGCGACGGTAAAAAGTGCCCGGACGCTTTTCTACAGCGATCAGAAACTTGCTGCGGGAAAGACTTATACATATAAAGTCAGTGCATACAAAACTTACAGAAATAAAAATTACAGGGGCGCGTATTCCGCAGAAAAGCAGGTAACGACCAAAAAAGCGGAAAAACCTGCAAATCCAGCAAAGGTAAAAACGATAAAACTCAGTACAAAAGATGCAGCAGTTACCGTGCAGTGGAGTAAGGTTTCCGGGGCAACTGGCTATCAGGTATACCGGCTGAACACAAAGACCGGAAAATATACAAAGATTGCAGCGGTCAAAGGAACTTCGTATCGGAATACAAAACTGAAAAAAGGGGCAACCTATCGCTATAAGGTCCGCGCATACAAAACGGTAAACAAAAAGAACTATTACGGAGCATTTTCAAACACCACAGCAATTAAAGTAAAGTAGGAAACAAATGAAAAAGAAAGTACAAATGAAAAAAATGGCAGGCGTGTTTTTGACATTGGCAATACTGGGAATTGGTCTTTTCCCGCCGGGAAACGTGTATGCGGCTGCAAATCAGGCGCCGGACGCAGATCCGGTGGTTGTAGTTCTTGATCCGGGACATGGAGGGCATGATCAGGGTGCCAGATATAAGTGGGACGGAAAAACATACAAGGAGAAACAGTTAAATCTTGCCATTGCAAAGACCTGTAAAACCGAACTGGAAAAGTATGCAGGAGTGAAGGTATATATGACGCGTTCTTCCGACCGTTTTGTGACACTTGGAAACCGTGTGAATTTTGCAAAAAGCAGGAAAGCAGATCTGTTTGTTGCAATACACAACAATGCTTCCCTGAAAAAAACCGACCATGGAGCCTGTGTTTATTATCCGAACAGCGGGTATAAAGAAGAGGTGGGAAGTGAAGGAAAAATGGCGGCAGCAAGTATTCAGAAACAGCTGGTGGCACTTGGACTGAAAAATAATGGAATTCTTTACCGGAATTCGGCTGTGGGGTCCCGCTATCCGGATAAATCAAAGGCAGATTACTACGCCGTGATCAAGCGGAGCAAGTATGCCGGCTTTCCGGGACTGATTGTGGAGCATGCTTATGTCAGCAACAACGATGACAGTACAACATTTCTGAATGGTAACGACCGGCTGAAACGTCTTGGCGTGGCGGATGCCACGGGCATTGCAGAATATTTTGACCTGATTTTAGATCAGGCACCGGTTCTGCAGACACCGGTTGTAAATGCGGATGAGTCGGTGACACTGGCATGGAATACGGTGCAGGGGGCTGATTATTATCGTATTTACCGCAGAATCGCGGGGACGAAAACATATGTCTGTCTCGAAGAAACAGAGGAAACCGGATACACGGATACCGGGGTAATGCCGGGAACTTCTTATGAGTATACGGTATGCGGATGCCATGTGGGATATCAGAAAGATTCCTACACAAAAATTGCGCAGGCAATGCAGATAACCGTTACAGGGGAAAACGCGAATATACAAAGTGCACAAAAAAATCAAAACTAAGATGGGGGATGGAAACCACAGATGTGGATAAAATGAAAAAATTATCCACTATCCGGAATCAAAAAATGCCGAAAAATCGAGTTATACACGAAGTTATGAACATTATCCACATAATTTGGGATAAGTTGTTTGTGGATGACAGGGATAAAAACAAACGATTGTTTTGTTAACAACGCATAAAAAGTATGTATTTGAATGATTGCAAACGGGAGGTATTTTTGATATACTAGGGAAGTTATGATTAAAACGATTGATTTTGCTGGAATTGAATTGGACAATTATACCGTTCGGGAAATGATCATGAATGTAGAAAAGGATATGTCTGATCATGGATTCCATACAATAGAAGAAGTAAACATGGATACGCTTATGCTGGCAGAAACGGATGAACTTGTCCGCAAAGCCATAGGGTTTGCGGAACATACCGTGATTGCGGAAAACGGAATTTTAGAAGCTGTTGGTGCAGGATCTTACCAGCACCGTCATGAGATCGAACATCATGATTTCTTTTTTGAACTGATGAAGCGGGTGGAACGCAATCATCAGACGGTGTTTGTGATCGGAGATACCACGGAACATGTGGAAAAGACCTGTGCTTTTTTGTCAGAGCATTTTGGAAAATGCGAGATCCTGGGAGCAGAAGCGTTTGAAAACTGTCAGGGGGGGACGGATGCCATGGTCAATGAGATCAATGCACTGACTCCTGATATGATCTTAAGTGTTCTGCCAAGTCCGGATCAGGAACATTTTCTGATGGAGAATTGTGAGAAACTGTCTGCCGGACTGTGGTATGGAATCGGTTCCTGGGATTTTACAAAGCGCAGGCAGGGACTGCTCGGAAATATACGGAATCTGATCCGCACGCATAAACTGGAGCGGCAGCTGATTCATTATCATGGAAAGCAGGAAAGCATATCATGAGGGCAAATGTCTGGAAAGAACTGGAAAATTATTTCCTGATTTTGCTGGGCACTGCACTTATGGCCATTGCCATTCAGTGGATTTTTGACAGGGTGGGGCTGATCACCGGAGGGTTTACTGGTCTTACCATTATCATACGAAATCTTACGGAAGCGCTTCTGCCGGGAGGAATTCCTCTGTGGCTGACGAATATTGTGCTGAATATTCCGATATTTCTGTATTCCTATATCCGGTTTGGAAAAAAATATATCGGAAAAACGGGCTTTGCAACCATTTTGCTTTCGGTGTGGCTTTATCTGATACCGGTGATAGATATGTCAGGGGATGATTATATGCTTGCAGCCCTGTTTGGCGGGGCATTTACCGGCATTGGCATGGCACTGGTTCTTAAGGCGGGAGCAACGACCGGCGGAACCGATATGGTTGCGGCGATCATCCAGTCACACATGCGGCACTATACGGTGGTTCAGGTGATGCAGGTACTGGATGCAGCCATTGTGATTCTCGGATTATATGTATTTGGTTTAAGACCTACACTTTATGCAGTTGTTTCTATTTTTGTGTCGACAAAAATATCCGATGCCTTTCTGGAGGGCTTTAAGACTTCCAAAGCAGCTTTTATTATCACAAACCGGTATGAGGAAGTGGCAGAACGGCTGATGGATGAGCTTGACCGCGGGGTTACGGGACTGCACGCACAGGGGATGTACACAGAGGAGAAAAAGTGCGTTCTGTATTGCGTTGTATCAAGGAAAGAGATCGTGCGTGTGAAAGAGATTGTAAATGATGTGGATTCCTCTGCGTTTGTAATCGTATCGGATGTCCGGGAGGTTTTGGGCGAGGGATTTCTGGAATATTCGGATGATTTTTAGAACGATATTGTTAAAATTTTATAGTGAAATATTACTAACCGGAAAAAGTGGTAAGAGAGGAAATGCATAAAAAATATACATTTCCTCTTTCTTTTTTTGGAAGAATGTATTAAAATAAAAGTAATTGTTCAGAAAACAGGTGGGGGAACGATAGATTTCTGGATGAAATATGGGGATAAGGAGAGCTGACTATGATATCCAATCAAATACTTCAAAATACAATTGACGGACTGAAAGCAATTACACGTACAGATTTATGTGTGATTGATGTAGAGGGAAAAATTCTGGTCGCGACATTTCCGGATGCAGAACAGTTTGTAGCTCCGGCACAGACCTTCGTGGAATCGCCGGCGGACAGTCAGGTGGTAAATGGCTGCCAGTTCTTTAAAGTGTTCGATGATCATCAACTGGAGTATATTCTGCTGGCATATGGAGACAGCGAGGATGTGTATATGATTGGAAAGATTGCTGCTTTCCAGATTCAGAATCTTTTGGTTGCCTATAAGGAACGTTTTGATAAAGATAATTTTATCAAGAACCTGATTTTGGACAATCTGCTTTTGGTAGATATATACAATCGTGCCAAGAAACTTCATATTGAAACAGAAGTACGCCGTGTGGTATTCTTGGTGGAGACAAACCGTGAGAAAGATGGAAATGAGCTGGAGAAGATCCGGGGACTTTTTGGTGGGAAATCAAAGGATTTCGTCACAGCGGTAGATGAAAAAAACATTATTGTAGTCAAAGAACTTGCAGAAAATGAAACCTATGAGGATTTGAATAAGACAGCAGATGTAATCATCAGGCTGTTTAAATCTGATACCAATTGCAATATTCATATCGCATATGGTACCATTGTGAACGAATTGAAAGAGGTTTCGAGATCTTATAAAGAGGCGCGCATGGCACTGGATGTCGGAAAGATCTTCTTTGAGGGACAGGATGTGATTGCGTATTCTCAGCTGGGAATTGGCCGACTGATTTATCAGCTTCCAATTCCATTGTGCAAAATGTTTATCAAAGAAATCTTTGGTGGAAAATCACCAGATGATTTTGATGAGGAAATTCTGACGACGATCAACAAATTCTTTGAAAACAGTCTGAATGTGTCAGAGACGTCAAGACAGCTGTACATTCATCGAAATACGCTGGTATATCGTCTGGACAAGCTGCAAAAAAGCACAGGTCTGGATCTGCGGGTTTTTGAAGATGCAATCACGTTTAAGATCGCACTCATGGTAGTCAAGTATATGAAGTATATGGAAACACTGGACTATTAGAAATTGAAGGAGAGATTATGATTACACTGGAACATGTCAGCAAGACATATGCGGCAGGAGTTCCTGCCTTAAATGACGTGAGTCTGGAAATAGAAGATGGTGAATTTGTATTTGTTGTAGGAGACAGCGGTTCGGGAAAGTCAACCCTGATTAAACTGTTGTTAAAAGAACTCGAACCAACGGAAGGAAGTATTATCATTGGCGGAAAGCAGCTTGGAAAGATCCGAAGGAAGCAGATCCCGAAATTCAGGAGAAACATCGGAGTGGTATTTCAGGATTTCCGTCTGTTGAAAGACCGCAATGTCTATGACAATGTAGCATTTGCACAGAAGGTGGTTGGTGAGCCGAATAGCCATATTAAGAAAAAAGTACCGCTTATGCTTTCTATGGTGGGACTTGCCGCAAAATACCGTTCTTTTCCGAAACAGCTATCCGGAGGTGAGCAGCAGAGAGTGGCGATTGCCCGTGCTCTGATCAATGAGCCGAGCATTTTGCTTGCAGATGAGCCGACCGGAAATCTGGATAACAATAATGCGTGGGAGATTATGAAACTGCTGGAGGAAATCAACAGCAAAGGAACTACAGTGATTGTTGTAACCCATAATCTGGAAATTGTGAAAGTTATGAAAAAACGTGTGATCACAGTGAAAAAGGGTACGATTGTCAGTGACAGTAAGGAAGGTGGCTACGACGATGAGAATTAATACCTTTTTTTATTCGATCAGACAGGGCTTAAAAAATATATTTCGAAATAAAATGTTTTCGCTTGCTTCCGTGGCAACCATGGCGGCCTGCATTTTTATGTTCGGTCTGTTTTATATTATTGTAACGAATTTCAGTGCGACGGTACATTCTATTGAAGAGGGTGTGTCAGTTACTGTATTTTTTGAAAATGATGCGACAGATGCACAGATCCGTGACATCGGAGAAAAGATTAATAAGCGTGCCGAGGTCAGCAAAAACGAGTATGTGTCTGCCGACGAGGCGTGGAAAGAATATAAAAAAGTATATTTTCAGGGAAAAGAAGAACTTGCGGATGGATTTACAGATAATCCGCTTGCGAATTCTGCACATTATCAGGTGTATCTGAACGATGTTTCGATGCAGGATTCCCTTGTAACCTATATCAAGGGACTTACCGGGGTGCGCGAGGTAAAAGAGTCTGCCCAGGTGGCAAATACACTGACGGATTTTAATAAACTGCTGGGATATGTTTCCGGAGGAATTATTCTGATTCTGCTGTGTGTGGCTGTCTTTTTGATCAGCAATACCGTAATGGTCGGTATCTCGGTCCGTAAGGAAGAAATTGCCATTATGAAGCTGATCGGAGCAACGGATTTTCTTGTGCGTGCGCCGTTTATTGTGGAAGGAATTGTGATCGGACTGATCGGAGCAGCGATTCCGCTTGGTGTGCTGTATTTTATGTATCAGAAGATCATTGTCTATATTGCGGCGAAATTCAATTTTATCGGTTCGATGATCGTGTTTGAACCGGTGAAGGTTGTTTTCCGGACACTGATTCCGGTGGGAGTTATCCTTGGAGCCGGTATCGGATTTATCGGCAGTCAGATGACGATCCGCAAACATTTGAAAGTATAATATTGTTATTGTTGTCATAAAATGACAAGAAGCCATGCTGCAAGGTGTGGCTTCTTGATTTATAGGGAAAATTATGGAGGCAGGAATGCAGGAAGAACAGGAAGAAATGATCAAAACCGGGAAACCGGAAAAAAGAAGACCATCGGGCTTTAAAAACGGAGTGATTATCGGGCTGGTGCTGGGACTGCTGATTACGGGAATCGGTGCCGGAGTCGGAATTCGTGCGTATGCGAATCTTACAAACAATTATGTTATATTTGGACCACAGGGAGTAAAACAGACAGCCAAAGACAATGTTCTCGACCAGGCAGCAATACAGAAAGTGGATGAGCTGTTGTCATATATCGATTTGTATTACAACGATTCTTACAAAGAAAAAGATATCCGCAATGCCATTTATAAAGGAACACTGAGCGGGCTTGGAGATCCTTATTCCGTATACTACACGGTAGATGAATATAAAGATCTGCAGACATCAACCAATGGAAATTATTATGGAATCGGTGCGGCGCTTTCACAGAATGCAAAGACCATGGAAGTAACAGTGGTTAAAGTGTACGAGGGAACACCGGCAGAGGAAGCGGGGCTGAAAAACGGAGATGAAATTCTATCCGTGGATAAGTATGAAGCGACCAGTATGGAACTTTCCAACCTTGTAAAAAAGATACGGGGAAAAGAGGGGACAAAAGTCCATTTGAAAGTTTATCGTTCGCAGACCGGGGAAAATCTTGAATTTGATGTGGAACGTAAAAACGTGGATATTCCGAGTGTGGATTCCAAAATGCTTTCCGATGGGATCGGCTACATACAGATCAGCGAATTCCAGAGTAATACCGCAAAACAGTTTAAAAAGGCACTTGTAGCACTTGAAAAGGAAGATATGAAAGGGCTGATTGTCGATGTGCGGAGCAATCCGGGCGGACTGGTGACTTCTGTCGTGGATATTCTGGATCAGATTCTTCCGGAGGGAACGGTTGTTTACACGGAGGATAAATATGGGAAAAAAGAGACATATACATCCGATGCGTCCTGCATTCATTATCCGATGGCAGTTTTAGTTAATGGAGACAGTGCCAGTGCATCAGAAATCTTTGCCGGAGCAATCAAGGATTATGATTATGGAACATTGATTGGAACAAAAACGTTTGGCAAGGGAATTGTCCAGACGGTATTTCCTCTGGAAAACGGGGATGCCATTAAAATTACAACCGCGAAATATTATACGCCAAAGGGACATTACATTCACGGGAAAGGCATTCAGCCGGATATCAAACTGGAATACAAATACAGCGGTCCGGAAGATGAAAGTTATGACATGAAGTACGATAATCAGTTACAGAAAGCAATTTCTGTTGTGAAAGAAAAAATAAATTAAAGGGTAACAATGAAAAGAAAACGTGTATGGAGAATTGTCAGTGTTGCGTTGATTGTTGTATGGGCTGTGGTTATTTTTTCGTTTTCCGCACAGCCGGATACGGAGTCTTCGGAAATCAGCGGGCATGTGAGTTACCGGATTGTTAAGATGTGGAATCAGGTGTTTGGATGGAAACATTCCGGGCCGGAACTGGAACAGATGGCACAGAAAATTGAATATCCTGTGCGCAAAGCTGCACATATGAGCGAATATGCAGTTCTTGCACTTCTGATATTTCAGGCATTGACGGCATTTGACCGGAAAAAGAACCGTGGATGTATGGCACTTGGCATAACGGCAGCCTATGCAGCAACCGATGAATTTCATCAGCTGTTTGTGCCGGGAAGAGCCGGAAGAGTGACGGATGTGCTGATTGATTCGGCAGGAGCATTTCTTGCATTGCTTGCTATTCATATTATTTTATATTATCATAAGTCTGAAATAAGAAATAGAAAGAGGTGATTCTGTGGTAGAATTGGATAATTTTAAGAGCCAGCTGCAAAGCTACAAGGCTCCACTGCAGGAAGTGAGGGATTCACTTTGACTTAGCTGGCAAAGAACAGCGGATTCAGGAATTGGAACGGGAGATGGAGGCACCGGATTTCTGGAACGATCCGGAAGTTTCCCAGAACAAGATGAAGGAAGTCAAAAGTTTAAAGGACGATGTGGCAACTTATGCGGCATTGTCGGCGCAATATGATGATATTGAAACCATGATCGAGATGGGATATGAGGAAAATGATCCGGAACTGATCCCGGAGATCGATCAGATGATGAAAGAATTTGTTCAGACCTATGAGGATATCCGTATGAAAACGCTTTTGTCGGGAGAATATGACAGGAACAACGCCATTGTTTCCCTGCATGCGGGAGCGGGTGGCACGGAATCCTGTGACTGGGCAGCCATGCTCTATCGTATGTATACCCGATGGGCAGATAAAAAGGGATTTTCCGTGGAAGTGCTGGATTCTCTGGATGGAGAAGAGGCCGGAATCAAATCCATTACATTTCAGGTGAATGGGGAGAATGCGTATGGATATCTGAAATCGGAAAAAGGTGTGCACCGGCTGGTTCGTATTTCTCCGTTTAACGCAGCAGGAAAAAGACAGACTTCTTTTGTATCCTGCGATGTGATGCCGGATATAGAAGAAGATGTCGATGTGGAGATCCGGGAGGAAGATATCCGTATTGATACGTTCCGCTCCAGTGGTGCCGGAGGACAGCATATCAACAAGACGTCTTCTGCTATCCGTATCACGCATTTTCCGACCGGAATTGTGGTGCAGTGCCAGAATGAGCGTTCGCAGCATATGAACAAGGATAAAGCGATGCAGATGCTCAAAGCGAAACTGTATCTTCTCAAACAGGAAGAAAATGCAGCCAAAGCAGCTGGAATCCGGGGCGAAGTGACAGATATCGGCTGGGGAAACCAGATCCGTTCTTATGTTATGCAGCCGTATACCATGGTTAAAGATCACAGAACCGGTGTGGAAAGCGGAAATGTGGACGCAGTGATGGACGGAAACATTGATCCGTTTATCAATGGATATCTGAAATGGCAGAGCCTGGGATGTCCGAAAAATATGGACAGTGATGATGTGTAAATAAAAACAGGAATAAGGAGGAGCGTAATGGGAATTATTAAGGCAGTAACGCAGGCAGTTGGAGGTGCATTTGCAGATCAGTGGCTGGAAGTCATTGAAGCAGATAATATGGGGGATCAGACCGTTTTTACCAAAGGAACACTGATCCGCCGTGGGGAAAATAAAAAGGGAACGGACAATGTCGTGTCGAATGGTTCCATGATTCATGTATATGACAATCAGTTTATGATGCTGGTGGACGGAGGCAAGATTGTAGATTACACAGCAGAGCCGGGATATTACAAAGTGGATCATTCTTCCATGCCGTCACTGCTCAACGGACAATTGGGAGACTCCATCAAGGAATCGTTTGACCGTTTCCGTTTCGGCGGACAGACGCCGCAGAAACAGCAGGTATTTTTTGTCAATCTGCAGGAAATCAAAGGCATTAAGTTCGGAACAAGACAGCCAATCAATTATTTTGATTCGTTCTATAATGCCGAACTGTTTTTGCGTGCACATGGCACATATTCGATTAAAATTGTAGATCCGCTCAAATTTTATGCGGAAGCGGTTCCGAAAAATAAGGATCATGTAGAGATTGACGAAATCAATGAGCAGTATCTGTCTGAGTTTTTAGAGGCTTTGCAGTCATCCGTAAATCAGATGTCGGCAGATGGTTTCCGTATTTCTTTTGTTTCGAGCAAGGCAAGAGAACTTGGAAAGTATATGTCATCGGTTCTGGATGAGGAATGGAATCAGACCCGTGGTATGGAAATCCAGGCGGTAGGTATGACGGTTTCTTACAGCGAGGAATCGCAGAAACTGCTGAATATGAGAAATGAAGGAGCCATGCTTTCCGATCCGACGGTCCGGGAAGGATACGTGCAGGGAGCGGTAGCCAGAGGGCTTGAGGCAGCGGGAAGTAATTCCAATGGTTCGATGGCCGGTTTTATGGGAATGGGAATGGCTTCCAATATATCCGGTGGTATGATGGGAGCGGCATCAAATGTGAATCTGCAGCAGATGCAGATGATGAATGGAGGTGCCGGAGCTGGAATGACGCAGGGGGCGGTGCCTGCGATACCTCCTGCTGGGCAGGAGGCACCGGAAGGCTGGACCTGTGCATGTGGACAGAAGAATCAGGGAAAATTCTGTTCCAACTGTGGAAAACCGGCACCGAAAACCGAGTGGACCTGTAGCTGTGGACAGGTTAACAGCGGAAATTTCTGCTCCAACTGCGGAAAGCCGAGAGCGTAAAAATCGGGGACAGATCCCCGATACCTCTTGCAAGATTGATGTTCTTATGGTAGAATCTTTCAAGTGAGCACAAGTGTCGGTCGTAGACAGACAATACATAAGGGAGGAAATCAGGATGGGCGAGAAGGCATCTTTCTTCGTATTGCGGGCAAAAGCCGTGCCTGAGGTATTGCTCAGAGTCGTGGAAGCGAAGCGGCTGCTGGATTCCGGTAAAGTGGAGTCTGTGCAGGAAGCCACAGAGATGGTACAGATCAGCAGAAGCTCTTTCTACAAATATAAGGACGATATATTTCCATATCATGAAAATGCAAAAGGAAAAACGGTCAATATGGTGATCCAGCTGGATGATGAACCGGGGCTGTTATCCATGGTATTAAAAACAATTGCGGAATTTCATGCAAACATTCTGACGATTCATCAAAGCGTTCCGGTTAATGGAATTGCTTCATTGTCGCTCAGTATTGATGTGTTCCCTGCGACGGGCAATGTGGAGGATATGAGAAACAGTATTGAATCTGTGCAGGGGATTCATTATGCAAAAATATTAGCCAGGGAGTAAGAAAAATGAAGATTGCAGTTATGGGTTACGGCACCATTGGTTCCGGTGTTGTAGATGTATTAAGAATTAACAAGGAAAAGATCACAAAGCGTGCGGGAGAACCGGTTGATGTCAAATATATTCTTGATCTGCGGGAATTCCCGGGAGATCCGATGGAAGATGCCATTGTACATGATTATCAGACGATCGTAAACGATCCGGAGATCGGCATCGTAGTAGAGACCATGGGAGGCGTGGAGCCGGCATATACGTTTGTAAAAGCAATGCTTGAGGCTGGAAAACAGGTTGCCACTTCCAATAAAAACCTGGTTGCAGCCAAGGGAGCGGAACTGATTAAAATCGCACGGGATCACAACGTAAACTTTCAGTTTGAGGCAAGTGTAGGCGGCGGAATTCCGATTATCCGTCCATTGAATAAATGTCTGACTGCCGATGAGATCGAAGAGATTACAGGTATCTTAAACGGAACTACAAACTACATGCTGACAAAAATGGCAGAGGAAGGTGCAGATTTCGATGAGGTACTGAAAGACGCACAGGAAAAGGGATATGCAGAGAAAGATCCTACTGCGGATATCGAAGGACATGATCCGTGCCGCAAGATTGCCATTTTAACCTCTCTGGTGTGTGGCCGGCAGGTAGATTTTGAGGATATTCACTGCGAGGGAATCACAAAGATCACAGCAGATGATTTTAAGTATGCAAAGGTTTTGAATCGTTCCATTAAGCTTCTTGCATCCAGCCGTAAAGTCGGAAACAGTTACAGTTGTATGGTTGCTCCTTTCATGCTCAGCGCAGAGCATCCTCTTTGCGGAGTAAACGGTGTGTTCAATGGAATCTTCGTACATGGAAATGTACTGGGCGATGCAATGTTCTACGGCAGCGGAGCAGGTAAGCTTCCGACAGCAAGTGCAGTAGTAGCAGATATCGTGGATATGACAAAGCACAAAAATACCAATATTTACATTGACTGGTCACCGGAAAAACTGACACTGGTAGATTACAAAGACAGTGTAAACAGTTTCTTTGTACGCACTTCTTCCGGTAAGGAAACAATCGAAAATGCATTTGGCAGTGTAGAATATGCAGATGCCGGAATTGCAGGAGAGATTGGATTTACTACAAAAGATATGACAGAGGCTGAATTTGAAAAAGCGGCAGCACAGATTGAAGTTCGAAACCGTATCCGTCTTGGATAATTTTCTGGAATGTATATTTCCGCCACGCTGTTTTGTATGCGACCGTCTGCTGGAAACGGCAGATATCCGCAGACAGCGAAATGTTCACGCAGCGTGCCGGAAAAAATTGTATCCCGTTGTGCAGCCGTACTGTTATCATTGCGGAAGCCCGCTTGCGGATACCGAAACAGAATATTGTCAGAATTGCAGAAAGCATCGTTCTTTTGTTGCAGAAGGACGATCGCTTTTTGTATATCGTGGGGCTGTGCAGAAATCCATGTACCGGTTTAAGTATGCAAACCGGAGGAGATATGCCCGTTTTCTGGCGGAGGAAGCCATGCAGCGCTGGGAAAACTGGATGCGGGAAAAAAGGATCGAAGCCATCGTTCCGGTACCGATGTATTCGAAAAAAGAACGGTATCGCGGATATAATCAGGCTGCGCTTTTTGGCAGGGCACTGTCAGAAAAAATGGATATTCCGTGTATTCCGCGTCTGATGATCCGGGTGAAAGATACACGACCACAGAAAGAACTGAATGGCAGAGAAAGAGAAAATAATGTCAAAAATGCTTTTCAGAGTCCGGATAATGTAGTAAAATATAAGAGAATTCTGATTGTGGATGATATTTATACAACCGGATCTACAGTAGAAGCTGTAGCGGAGAGATTAAAAGAAGCGGGTGCGGAACAGGTTTATGTGCTGACTGCCTGCATTGGCAGAGGCTTTTAGGAGGGATACTATGGATGTAAGAAATTGTAAAATGTGTGGCAGATTGTTTAATGTTCTCAACAATGAGCGTATCTGTCCGGCATGCCAGAAAAAACTGGAAGATAAATTTCATGAAGTAAAAGAGTATCTCGAAGAGCATCCGGGCGCTTCTGTAGAGCAGACGGCAACGGACAATGATATTTCAACCAAGCAGATCCGGCAGTGGGTAAGGGAAGAAAGACTGATTCTTTCCACAGCAACGGAAGCAGGGATTGTATGTGAAAAATGCGGGAAACCGATCCGCACGGGACGTTTTTGCGAAAGATGCAAGGAAAGAATGGCAAACGAATTTCAGAATGCCTATCAGAAACCGGAACCTAAGATGGAAGACTTACGCTCTACCAGAGACAGGGACCGTATGAGATATTTAAAAAATGAATAGTGGACAAATAACCAGACCCCGGATATTTCCGGGGCTTTTTTCATGGAAACGGGCGATTGGAAAACAGACTTTGAAAAAAGAACTATCTATGGTATAATAGCAAATAATGCATCATTGTGTCCAAATTCCGGGATGCGTTCGAGACAGGAGTTATCTATGATCAGTGAAGAACGGGTAAAAGAATTATATCATCTTGCAGCATTTGATGAATATGAAAATAAAAAATATCATCAGGCGGGAGAATATACGATGTGGGACTATGTAGGAAAAGAAATTGTAAAAAGTTTCTTTTCGGGAACCATCGCATTTATTCTTCTGATCGTGTTCTGGGGACTTGGGGATATTGATACAATTACGAAATGGATCAATCGCGTGGATCTTACGACGTTCGTCCCGAAACTTATTGTTGCATATGCCGGATTTATGATCGTGTATCTTCTGATTACCGCACGGATCTATTGTGCCCGGTATGCAAAAGGCTATCGCAAGATGAAAGCATATGGAAATCATCTGAAGAGAGCGCGCAGATTACTGCGGGAAGAAAAATAAAGGATGGGGCATAATAGGGAGGATTTATGACGAAGTTGTTGGAAATAAAGGATCAGCTGATCCGGTTTTACAGTAAATATGAAACATATCTGTATCCGATCGTAAAATTTGCCGTTGCACTGGCTCTTTTTACCGTGATCAATACCAATATCGGTTTCATGGAGAAAATCAGCCGGTTTCCGGTGGCGTTACTGCTGGCGCTTGTCTGTGCCATTCTGCCGACTGGTGCCATATTATGGATTGGCGCAATTGTGGTGCTTGCGGATATGTATGCGCTTTCCATGGAAGTAGCACTTACCGCACTGATTTTGTTTGCGATTCTGTTCTTTGTATATTTTCGTTTCGCACCGAAAGACGGACTGACGGTTGTGCTTACACCGCTGTGTTTTAAACTGTATATTCCGTATGTGATGCCGGTTGGCAGCAGCCTGCTGCGCAGTGCATATTCCGTGATCGGAGTGGTATGCGGTACGGTTGTCTATTATTTCCTGGACGGAATTCACCGGAATGCAGGAGCACTGATGAGTGCGGCAAATGCAGATGAGGAACAGTCTTCTTCCAAATTTGATATTTCGGTGGGACAGTTTCTGGGAAATAAAGAAATGTATCTGGTAATCGTTATCTTTGTGATTACTGCCATTGTAGTTTATCTGGTACGCCGGATGGAAGTGGATAATGCCTGGACACTGGCAATTATTTCCGGTGCGCTTATTCAGATTGCCGGATTATTTGTAGGTTATATTGTTCTTGGAGTTACAGGAAAGACATTATGGCTGATAGTCGGCAATATTATTTCCCTGCTTATTGCATTTATCCTTCAGTTTCTGTTTATGAATCTGGATTATGCGCGGACCGAACGGGTGCAGTTTGAGGATGATGATTACTATTATTATGTCAAGGCTGTGCCGAAGAAAATGGTCGCTGTCCGTGAGGTTACGGTAAAACATTTCGGAAATACCGCAAGCATGGGAAAGCGGATTGACCATAGCAGATCCGTGCTGTCTCCGGAAGAGGAAGAGAACAGCCGGAAGGTTATTGCGAAAGAGCTGGACATTGATGAGGATTTACTCAAATAAGGGGAACGAAGCATCAAAATAATGAAATGAAGAAAAGAGGAGCCAGATGCAAAATTTTCTGGGAACATTAAGCCAATTTTATGACAATGCAACAGGATTGTTCGGTATGCCGGATATCTCTTTTTCCTTTGTGGATATCGTGGAAATACTGATCATTTCCTTCCTGTTTTATCATATTCTGCTTTGGATTAAAAATACGCGTGCGTGGAATCTGTTCAAAGGAATCATCGTGATTCTGCTGTTTGTACTCGTTGCAGCAATCTTTCAGATGAATACCATCCTCTGGCTGGCAGAAAATACGTTGAGTGTCGGACTGACGGCCCTGGTGATTATTTTCCAGCCGGAACTTCGGAAGGCACTTGAGAATCTTGGTGGAAAAAATGTTTTGGGAAAGTTATTTGACTTTGGAAAAGTAGAGGAAAATAAATTTTCCGACCACACAATTGACGAACTGATCAAGGCTTGTTATGCCATGGGGAAAGTAAAAACCGGTGCCCTGATCGTAATAGAAGATGAAATCCTGTTAAATGAATATGTGAGAACAGGAATTGATATTGATGCAATTATCAGCAGCCAGCTGTTAATTAATATATTTGAAAAAAATACTCCGCTTCATGACGGAGCTGTTATTGTACGTGGAGACCGTGTGGTTTCCGCGACCTGTTATCTGCCGTTGTCGGACAGTATGACATTGAGCAAAGATCTGGGAACCAGACACCGTGCAGCTGTAGGAATCAGTGAAGTGAGCGATTCGCTGACGATCGTAGTTTCGGAGGAAACCGGTAAGGTATCAATCGCTATGCGGGGACAGATTTACCGGAATGTCAATGCGGATTTTCTGAGAGGCAAATTAAAGTATCTGCAGAACAGAAATCAACAGATGACCAAACTGGGACTGCTGAAAAGGAGGTTTATGAATGGCAAAAAAGATTCTGAAAACCTTGGTGAATAATCTGGGCTTTAAAATTCTGGCTGTAGTTCTTGCATTTATCTTATGGCTGGTTGTATATAATATTGATGATCCGAAAAAATCAAAAACATTTACAACAAATGTAACGGTAGAAAATGCGTCCGCAGTTACAGATATGAACAAGTGCTATGAAGTGCTGGACGGAACCAACACGGTTACCTTTACTGTGACCGGAAAACGCAGTGAACTTGAAAAACTTGATGACACCGATTTCTCTGCGGTGGCAGATATGAACCGCCTGATCATAAATGACAAGGGGAATAAGGCGAGTGTTCCGATCGAGATCAGTGCCAAGCGGACGTATACATCCGTGAGCATTAACAATAAAAACAAATATATGGAACTTTCCCTGGAAGATCTGATGAGCAGAAGATTTATGATTTCCGCGGACACCAGCGGAAAAGTGGCATCGGGATATGCCCTCGGAGAAGTTTCCGTGACAAACCCGAATGTTTTGAACGTGTCGGGACCGGCATCTATTGTGAAAAAAGTAGATAAGGTTGTGGCTACGATTGATGTGGATGGAATGTCATCGAATCTGACGGATAATGTGATTCCGGTTCTCTATGATTCGGATGGAAATGAAGTGGATACCACCCAGCTGAAGCTGAGCAATACGACAGTGACGATTTCGGCAAAAATCCTGAGTGTAAAGGAAGTACCGCTTGTATTTTCGACAACAGGAACCCCATACGGGGAATATCGGGTAGTGGAGATCAGCAGCACACCGGATACTGTGAAACTGAAAGGGGCATCCAATGTACTCAATCCGCTTGTTTCACTTGAAATTCCGGCAAACGTAATCAATGTGAGCGGGGCAAGGGAAGATGTAAAGACAACGATTGATATTTCCGAATATCTGCCGGACGGCGTGGAACTGGTAGATTCTTCTGCGGCATCCGTTACGGTAACCGTCAGAATTGAAGCGTATGCGTCCAGAACCTATCATCTGCAGACATCTGATATCAGGGTGAACAGTCTGCCGGACGGCCTGAACTTATCTTTTGATAAGGCACAGGTTTCTGTGACGATCAGTGGGCTGCAGGATGATCTGAATAAGCTGAATGCATCGGAGCTGGCAGCATCCATTGATGCCTCCCAGCTGAGCGAGGGAACGCATCAGGTGGAACTTTCACTGAAACTGGATGAAGATCATTATGCATATCAGCCGATTACTGTCAGCGTTACCGTGAAAGCGAAGAATACACAGGACGGAGATACTTCGACAGACAGCGGTGAGGATACCGGCGAATAGTAAAGTATATAAAGGAGTTATAATTATTATGGCAAGAATGTTTGGAACCGATGGAGTCAGAGGAGTTGCGGGGACAGAGCTTACAATTGAACTTGCAATGAAGCTCGGTCAGGCGGGCGCTTATGTTTTAACAAAGGAACAGTCCCACCAGCCGACAATCATCATTGGATGTGATACAAGAATTTCCGGAGGAATGCTTGCAAATGCATTGATGGCAGGAATTTGTTCAGTCGGAGCAAATGCTATTTTTGTGGGAGTTGCCCCGACACCTGCAATTGCATATCTTACAAGGAAACATAAAGTAGATGCAGGGGTTGTGATTTCTGCTTCCCATAATCCGATGGAATTTAACGGAATCAAATTTTTTAATGGAGATGGATATAAATTATCCGATCAGCTGGAGGACGAAATCGAGGCATTGATCCGGAATGATATGGAAGACGTTGTTTTTCCGATCGGACCGGGAATCGGCAGGGTTGAGTATCGGTTTGATATTGTGGATGAGTATATTGCGTTTGAGAAAAAGACGGTCCCGGTAGATCTGTCTGCGTTGAAGATCGTTGTGGACTGTGCAGAAGGCGCAAGTTCCTATACTTCGGTTAAGACGCTGAAAGATCTGGGGGCAAATCTGATCGCTATTCATACCAATCCGGATGGAACGAACATTAATTCCAATTGCGGTTCTACCCATATGGACGAACTGTGTGCAAGAGTTGTTTCCGAAAAGGCAGATATCGGTATTGCATTTGACGGAGATGCGGATCGTATGCTTGCTGTAGATGAAAACGGAAAGCTGGTAGATGGAGATCAGATCATGGCGATTTGCGGAAATTTCCTGAAAGAAAACGGAAAACTTGCAAAGGACACCATTGTTGTCACCGTGATGACGAATCTGGGATTCAGTCTGATGGGAGAAAAACAGGGAATTCATGTGGAGAAAACAAAAGTCGGAGACCGTTATGTTCTTGAAAATATGTTGGAAAACGGATATAATCTCGGAGGAGAGCAGTCCGGTCATGTGATTTTTCTGGATGACAACACAACCGGAGACGGACTTCTTTCCGCATTACACTTATTGCAGGTGATGGTGGAAACCAAAAAGAAATTATCAGAACTTGCACAGATCATGGAGGTGCTGCCACAGGCATTGGTCAATGCAAAAGTGCCGAACCATAAAAAAGAAAGTTACATGGAATATTCAGAAATTGCAGAGGCAATCGGTGAACTGGAGAAAAAATTTGCCGGAGAAGGAAGGGTTCTAATCCGTCCATCTGGTACAGAACCATTGGTTCGTGTCATGATCGAAGGCAAAAATCAGGAAGTGATTCAGCAGGAAGCAAAGCAGTTAGCTGATCTGATTACCAAAGTTATGTTATAAGGAGGCGTTCTTATGGTATCCCAAAAAGTAAAAATTATTAATCCTACAGGACTGCACTTACGTCCGGCAGGAAATTTATGCAAAGAGGCAATGAAATATAATAGCAAGATTACATTCGAGTACAGCGGAAATACAGCAAATGCCAAAAGTGTGCTCAGCGTCCTGGGTGCATGTATCAAATCCGGAGATGAGATTACACTTATCTGTGACGGAGAAGATGAACAGGGAGCACTTCGGGAACTGGTCGCTTATGTGGAAAGCGGACTGGGCGAATAAAATTTTTGCGGGGTACAACCGGAAAACTACATGTTAGAGGAAAGTTTTAATGAAAGATAAATACAAGCATTTATTGAATTTTACGGCGAATATCATATCGCTTGCGGTGGAAGCGGCTATGTTCGGATGGGTATGGTATATGCTCTATATTCCGATGCTGGATAAAGCGAATACTTTTTTCAACAGAGGTAACTGGGCAGTGATTGGTATGTATGTACTCTTTGTGTTCTTTTTCACGAAGATATTTGGAGGATACCGGATCGGATATATGCGGATTTCGGATATTATATTATCCCAGATATTGGCAGTGATTCTTGCGATGATTGTTGCATATTTTGAGATCTGTCTGGTAGCCAACGATTATCTGCCACCACAGCCATTGCTTCTGATGACGGTAACAGAGATTATATTTATCGTTCCGTGGGTCGTACTGGTGCGAAAGGCATATACGCGTCTGTATCCGCCGCGCCAGATGCTCGTGATATATGGAAATTATTCGCCGGATGATTTGATTGCAAAGATCAATACCAGAAAGGACAAGTATAATATCTGTGCAGCGGAAAGTTACCGGATAGGTTATGAAAAGCTGTATCCGATGATTCAGAAATATAATGCGGTGGTTCTGTGTGACCTGCCATCGGAAGTACGCAACCAGATTATGAAATACTGTTATCAGGAATCTATCCGCACATATGTTACACCAAAGATTTCAGATATTCTGTTTCGTGGAGCGGATGATATTCATCTGTTTGATACACCGCTGTATCTGTCCCGGAATCAGGGGCTTGGCATTGTAGATCTGTTTGTAAAACGACTGATGGATATTGTGATTTCCCTGATCGGTATTGTAATTGCTTCTCCATTTATGATTGTGATTGCACTTTGCATTAAATTATATGATCACGGTCCGGTATTGTACAAGCAGGAGCGGCTGACAAAAGACGGAGAGCCGTTTATGATCTACAAGTTCCGCAGCATGACCACACATTCCGAGGATGCGGGAGCACGTCTTGCCGCAAAAGAAGATGCACGAATTACGCCGGTCGGTCGTGTGATCCGGGCCATTCATTTTGACGAGCTGCCACAGCTGTTTAATATTTTAAAGGGTGAGATGTCTGTTGTGGGACCCCGCCCGGAGCGTCAGATTATTGCGGATCAGTATACGGAAGAAATTCCGGAATTCGTACTCCGGCTGAAAGTAAAAGCGGGACTGACCGGGTATGCACAGGTATATGGAAAGTATAATACGACACCATATGACAAGTTGAAGCTGGATCTGACGTATATTGAAAATTATTCGGTCTGGATGGATATAAAAATCTTATTCCTGACATTTAAGATTCTTTTTGTAAGAGATAATACAGAGGGAATTGATGAAAAACAGACTACGGCAATTAAGCGATAATTGGACTTTTGAATTGAAATATACAGGGTCCTATGCTATAATCAAAACTATTGCAGTTGGATAGATAAAGGAAATTTTAATTATGAATCATTTTATAGATGATATGAAAAAATATTATAGTTATGCGAAATATTCAGCAAAAGCAGAACTGAAGGCTGAAGTTGCTGGATCATATTTGAATTGGGTCTGGTGGATATTGGAACCGGTATGCTTAATGTTTATTTATGCGTTTATTTTTGGCTTTATCTTTAGTGCAAGAGAAAAGTATTTTACTGCTTTTATTTATATTGGATTGGCAATATGGACATTTTTTAATCAAAATCTAAAAAATAGTGTTACCATCATAAAGAAGAACAAGGGACTTGTATCAAAGGTGTATCTGCCAAAATTTATTTTGCTTGAATCAAAAATGTTTGTTAATGGTTTTAAGATGTTGGTATCTTTTGCAATTGTTGTAGTTTTAATGGTGTATTATCATGTCCATCTGACCTGGAATATTATTTTTATCATTCCGCTTATGGTTTGCCTTTGGTTGGTTACTTTTGGTCTTATGTGTATACTTTGTCATTACGGAGTGTATGTACAGGATCTGTCAAATGTGGTATCCATTGTATTGAAATTGATATTTTATATGACAGGTATCATGTTTTCCATTAGCCACCGAATAGGTAAGGATCATCCAGAATTGGCTACGGTTTTGGGAAAATTTAATCCGATGGCATTTGTTATTGAAAGCAGTCGTAAGTGTCTGATCTATGGAGAAACACCGGAATTGAATGTCCTTCTTATCTGGATTGTAATTGGTGTTGGTTTAAGTTGGATCGGTATTTGTTTGATTTACAAAAATGAAAACAGTTATGTGAAGGTGAGCTGAGCATGGGGAAAAAAGAGATCGCTATAAAAGTTGATAATTTATCAATTCGATACAAGAGTTTGAAATCCTTTTCCATTAAACAGAATTTTCTTCGCTTCCATAAGAATAAACGAGAAACTTTTGAAGCGTTAAAAAATATTTCGTTTGAAGTGGAAGAGGGAGAAATCCTTGGAATCATCGGAAAGAACGGAAGTGGTAAGTCCACCCTTTTGAGATCACTTGCCAATATCTTTTCTCCAGACGAAGGAACAATTGATACGTATGGACATTCGGTTTCACTTTTGTCGATTGGTGTTGGATTTCAGAAACAATTATCAGGAAGAGAGAATATTATATTATCGGGAATGCTTTTGGGATTTTCGGAAGAAGAAATTCGGGCAAAAATGAACCGTATTATTAAGTTCGCGGATTTAGGTAAATTTATTGATATGCCGGTTTCCACCTATTCAAGCGGAATGTATTCTAAACTGGCTTTTTCCATTACCGCGATATTAGAAACGGACATTATGTTAATTGATGAAGTTTTGAGCGTTGGAGATCGAAGATTTAAGAAGAAAAGCTATAAAAAAATGAAAGATCTGATTTCGGATGATAAGAGAACAGTAGTTATCGTTTCTCACAGTATCCCATCATTACGAGAATTGTGTCAAAAGGTTTTGTGGATTAATGATGGAGAAATGATTATGATCGGCGAAGCCAACGAAGTGTTAGACAAATACGAAGCGTTTATGGATGCTGAAGATTAAAACGGAAGGAACAAAGATATGAAGAAAGTAGCTGTAATTGGACTCTATGCTATCAAAAATGCCGGGGACAATATTCTGTGTGAGGCAACGCAGTATTTGATTAAACAAAAGAATCCAGAAGTTCAGATTGTGGAAGTTGATGTCAATCCACGTATAAAATCATACAAAGGGTTAGAACTGATACCATTTTGGATTTCAAAAGTATTGATTCGAATTTCCGGATCTATATTTAAATATGAAAATTCAAGCAAATTTCGCTATTACTATGAATATTTTATGTGGTGGTTAAAAATCAACCGCAAATTTAAGACACAGTTAAAAGACGTTGATGCAATTGTTTTTGCAGGTGGTGGATTCCTCAAATTTCGTACGCAGGGATTAAATTATTATGTAGAGCAAATTATGAAGATCGCCAAAAAAAATAATATTCCTGTTATGATGAACGGAGTCGGAATTGAGGGGTACAGTGAAACAGATATCCGTTGCCAGAGATTAAAGAAAGCAATTAATCAGGATTGTTTTAAAGTGATTACAACACGTGATGATATTGACACTCTGAAAAATAACTATATTGTCAATCCGAACACAAAGATTGCACATGTTGGTGATCCAGCATTATGGGTTCCGGAGTGTTACAATATGAAACGAAATGAGAACCCATCCAATGTTGTCGGAATTAACGTTATCCGAGGAAGAGTTTATCAGGCGTATGGAAATACACTATCTGAGTTTGAACTTCTTAATTTCTATAAAAAGTTAGTGCAGGGAGTAGAGGAACGCGGTTGGGATTGGGTTCTGTTTTCGAATGGTATGGCTGCAGATCAGAAATTTGGCACAATGCTGTTGCGAGCATTAGGATGCAGCGATAGAACAAAGATTCTTCCGACAGCAAACAATTCTGTGGATTTTTTAGAACAGATCCGTTCATTTAAATTAGTCTTTGGTGCAAGATTACATGCATGTATCACATCCTATGCATTGGATGTACCCGTTGTCGGATTGATCTGGAGTGAAAAATTGCGTATTTTTGCAGACGTGATTGGAAAGAAAAATTCTTATTTTGAAGAGAGTGAATTGAATATCGACAATATTCTGGATGCAATGGAAAGAGAAATGAACTCTAACTATGATAAATCAATTCGTGATGATTTGAGAGCTCGAACCAAGAATTATCTCGAAATGTTTATGGACATGCTGGACAACTAAAATAGGAGAATATTGTGTGATGATAAAGAAATTATTTGGCATATTTGAGAAACAGATGGTTGAAGAAAAGTTTCTTCAATGGATATTTCGAACAATTAACAATTTGATTATTTCTATTTTAACATTGGTGTTTCGGCTTATTTCTAGTGTAATCAACATTGTTTTTAAGGTTATCATAAAGATTTTGTCTTATCCGGATAAGGCATTGGCTGTTTTAGCGAGACATCATCTTGCAAAGAAAACACCAGTGGAAAATAAGGTAATGTTCTTAACTTTTCAGGGGGATTATACCTGTAACCCTAAATATATTGCAGAAGAGTTACTGAGGCAGAACTCGGATTATCAGCTCGTGTGGGATGTGAAAACAGCATATCCGACAAGTGATTATCCTATGGGTCTGAAATTCGTCAGACATAATACGTACGAATTTTATAAGGAACTGGCATCGGCAAAGGTTATTATCGAGAATACAAATATTGTAGAGCGTTTATATGCATATAAAAAGAAGGAGCAGTTTTTACTTCAGACCTGGCATGGATCGTTGGGTATCAAGCGTCTTGATGGGGATGTTGTTATGGGATTCCGTTGGAAACAGCTTGCAAAGCGTTGTCAGAAGACGGTCGATTACTTATTGTCGAACAGTAATTTTGAAACAGAAGTATTTCGTACGGCATATTGGAAGGATGTACCTTCCATTCTTGTCGGACATGCAAGAAATGATATCTTTTTTATAAAGGATCAAGAGAAGGTTGCCCGGATTAATAAGAAAGTGCACCGTTTCTTAAACATTGATGAAGATACGCATATCTTTTTATTTGCACCGACACATCGTGATGATGTGGATGAGTCCTATCAGCCACTTAATTATGAGATGATTAAGGAAGCACTGGAAGAACGATTTGGTGGCAAGTGGCAGATTGTGATTCGGTTGCACAACCGTTTAAAGAAAGAAAGCCGTTCCTGGTTGAACCTTCTTCCGTCATATGTCTCAGATGCTACTTTTTATGAGGATATGCAGGAACTCCTGCTGTGCACGGATGTTGGTCTGACGGATTATTCCAGCTGGATCTTTGACTTTGTATTGTCCGGCAAACCGGGCTTTATCATTGAATTGAATCTTGAAGATTATGAGAATGCGAGAGGATTTTATTATCCGATCGATACAACTCCATTCCCAATTGCAACGAGCAGTGAAGAGCTTGCGGATAATATCCGTAAATTTGATGCTGAAAAGTATGCAAAAGACAAGGATGTATTTCTGGCTGCGAGAGGCTGCATGGAAGATGGTCATGCGAGTGAACGTATTGTCGAGAAGATCAATGAATTAATGGCCAAATAATATGCTAAATTTTAAGGTGAAACAATTTGTTAAAATTATAATGCAAAATATTGTTTTTCCATTCTTTTATCGGATTGGAAAGATAGCGCCGGTTGATGATCGTCTGGTAATATTTGCGGACTCTCATCATGATGATATTCCATATAGCATGGAAGATCTGTATCAGTGGTTCGAAACAACCGATTACAAGGTACTTAAGCTGACGAAAGACTGTGATGGCGGTAATTATGCAGGCGGGCTAAAGTTTATGCTGCGGTTTATGTTGTGTTATGCAAAGGCACGGTATGTGTTTTTGTGTGATAATTTTCTTCCGGCAGCATCGTGTAATAAGAGAGAGGAAACAACGGTCGTACAAATGTGGCATGCCGGCGGCATGCTAAAAAAGTATGCATATGATACGCCGCGGGATATTCCTGCGTACTATAAGGGGAATGTTTTTAAGAATTACTCTTTGATCCTTACAAGTGCCGAAGCATGTAACAGAGCCTATGTGAGTGGGATGCGTGCTTCACCGGATATTGTTAAGGCGTTAGGACTGAGTCGTACGGACCGCTTTTATCAGCAGCGATACAAGCAGTTGTGTGAGGATGAATTTTATGCGATGTATCCTGAGGCGAGAGGGAAGAAGATCGCATTGTGGGCTCCGACCTTTCGGGGAAATGCTTCGCAACCTGAAATTATCGATTGTTCCTTTATCGGACATTTGCGCAAACAGCTTGGAAATGAATGGTTTTTGGTTGTGAATCTGCATCCGCATATGCAGAAGCACCTAAAAGGAGAACATTGTCCGATTCCAACGGAGCGAATTCTGCCGGTTACGGATGTTCTTATATCGGATTATTCATCGGTAATATATGATTATTTACTACTGATGAGACCAATTGTGTTATATGTACCTGATCTTGACTACTTTGAAAAGAATGATCAGTTTTACATTGATTATAATGAGATGCCGGGCATAATTGTAAAAGAAGAAAGTAAGTTATGCGATGCAATCGTACATGCTGAGGATCGCTTTGACAGGGATAAAATGCAGCGATTTAAAGCAAAGTACATGAATGCATGTGATGGTCATGCTTTGGAAAAGTTAGTCGATTATTTACAATTATCATAAAAGTGGAGGATAAATATTATGGTTTCAGCATTAATTTTTGCAGGTGGAATTGGACAGAGAATGAAGTCTTTGGATATTCCGAAACAGTTTTTGGAAATTGAAGGAAAGCCGATTATCGTACGAACAATGGAGCATTTTTCCAACCATCCGATGGTTGACAATATTGTCGTGGTTTGTGTTGAAAATTGGCTGGATGTCTTAAATCAGGATATTGAGAAATTCGGAATAAAGAAAGTAATTAAAACAGTTCCGGGAGGAGCAACCGGTTATCATTCCATTCATAACGGACTGTTAGAGGTTGCAAAGGTTGCGAGTGATGATGATATTGTCCTTATCTGTGACGGTGTCAGACCGATGCTTAGTGAAGATCTGATCACAACCTGCATCGAGGATGCCAAAAAGTATGAGTCTGCAGTACCGGTAACTCCAAGTATTGATTCTGTTCTTTACAGTGAGGATGGAGAAAATTGCAATAAAAATTATGAACGAAGAAAAATGTTCATTACACAGGCTCCGCAGGGATACACCATGCGTAAGATCATGTGGGCTCATGAACAAGCGGAAGAAAAGCATCTTGATCCGGTTTCTTCAGGAGAATTGTTAATTGAATTAGGAGAAAATATTCATATTTTCCAGGGAATCAGAGAGAATATTAAAGTGACAACACCGGAAGATCTTGAATCGCTTCGTGCAATACAATATTATGAGCATTATAAGCAGTTTGCAAAAGAAGTATTGAAATACGGATTATAAGAGTGGAGATAAGGCAGCTGAAAAGCTGTCTTATTCTTGCAATATGTCAAAGGAGAAAAAGATGAGTTTCATAAAAGATTATGTAGGAAAAAACTTATACAAAGATGTTACCGAGATTGCAGATACACCGATCGACTGGAATAAGTTTATGAATAAGACGGTTTTGATCACCGGAGCAAACGGTTTTATTGCATACTATCTTACCCTTGCTTTGTTGCTTCAAAATGACCGTAAAAATCTCGGAATTACGGTAATGGGATTGGTTCGTAATCAGGCAAAAGCAGAAGCAAAATACGGAAAAATTCTGGAACGGTCTGATTTGAAACTGGTATCGAAAGATGTATGCGGAGATTTATCGGATCTGGAGCATGCGGATTATATCATTCATGCAGCAAGTCAGGCAACACCGTATTATTTTGAGAATGATCCGGTTGGAACAATTGAGGCAAATACATTGGGCACTTCCAATATTTTACAATATGCCTGCAGGGAAAAGGCACTTGGGGTTCTGATGATTTCGAGTTTAAAAGTATATGGTGAAGTGAAAAACGGAAAACCTGAGATAGAAGAAGAGGATCTTGGGTATATTAATATTGATGATTATTATAACTGCTATGCGACCGGAAAAAGAACCATGGAAACCGTATGCAATTGTTATGTAAAGCAGTATGGACTTCCGGTTAAACTGGCAAGACCGAGCTATATTTACGGAGCCAGCACGTTGCAGGATGATCGTGTATGGGCACAGTTTTTAGCAAATGTTATCCGAAAGGAAGATATTTTGCTGAAAAGTAACGGCGGAGCGTATCGTTCGTTCTGTTATGTGACGGACACGGCAAGTGCTTTACTTACAATTTTACTTAATGGAGAATCCGGTGTGCCTTACAATATTTCCTCAAAGAATTCCGATGTTACCATTCGTAATTTCGCAAAGGCAGCCACAGAGGTATTTCCGGGGAGAAAGTTGAAATTGTCATTTGCAAATAAGGAGGATGAAGCGGAACCGGTATTGGATTATTCAGAAAAAACACCGGAAATCCTGTCAAGTAAACGATTACAGTCATTAGGATGGATCGGCAGAATTGACATCAAAGAAGGAATCAGACGTGCGGTTCTGACAATGGAAGAAAGAGAAAGCTAGAGATGAAACGAATTACAAAATATGTATGTCTGATTTTGTCAGCTGTTGTGACAGTACTTTTGTTCGGTACTGATACAAAAGCTTATGCGGCACAAAATCAGGAAATGAATTTATATGGAATATATGTGAATTCGAATGAAAAAGGTGATTCCGTTTTACTGGAATCAAAAGGGCATTATTTACTTATGGACCTGGGCATGTCTTCACACATGCCTGCAATCTGTCAGGAACTTGATCGATTGGGTGTTACCAATATTGATCTGTATCTAAGTCATCTGCATGTAGATCATGTGGGAGGAAGCCGTCAGGACTGGCTTTATGGATTGAAATATCTGTATGATTACGGAATACAGATTGATACTTTGTATCTCCCGGACCCGGTTGTTGCACCGGAATCCGCCGGCTATGCACAGAAGTATGAAGCTTTGTGTCATTTTATGGATCAGTATATGGGCGGAAGGAACTCCATGGTATATCTGCAGAAGGGGACTTGTTTTCGAATCGGGGATGTTATGGCAAATGTAATCGGTCCTGATCTTGATTTCGTAAACAGTATTCATCCGTCAACTTATAATGGTAAAGTTTCGGAAGGTGATATTGGAACAGAATATGGTGATCGGGTCCCGAATACGTATTACGAAAACAATTGCTCTCTGATCACAAAATTTACCTGTGGAGATGTGTCATATCTTACAACAGGGGATATGCTTAGAGATGAAGCGGATTCTCTGGTAAAGACATTAGGCTATGAATTGCATGCAGATATTTACAAGATGGCACATCATGGTACTGCGACAGGTAATACGTCGATGCTGCTGAATTATGTCGATCCGATATATTCTTTTGCACAGAATGCGGGAAATGCTTATATTGACGCGCAAACCGGAGAGTGGCGGTTTGAGAGTTCGTGTAAAGTTACACGTGCAACCAGTATGCCTTATTATATTGCATCTGAAAAGAAAACAATCATTTACCATGTCAAAAATGGTTCTATTGAGCTGTATAAAGGCAATACGATTCCGACCGCAAAGAAACTGACCGGATGGGTTGGCGTATACGGTGCGGACGGAACGAATCGCCCAAAGGACTTTTACTATATTGACGAAGACGGAATGCCATTAACCGGTATTCAGGAAATCGGAAATCGTACGTACTTCTTTAATGAAGGAGGTCGTATGGGATACGGTAATTATGATAAGTTTGGTAACTATGATCCGTGGGTTGTTTACAAAAATGGGAAAAAGCGGTATTTTATGTGGTCTGAAACAGGAAATTTGGCTTACATGAAAACCGGCTTTTCAAAAGTGAGAGGTGTATTGTATTATTTTAACAGCGAGGGAATCAAACTCGAAGGGGACGAAGATTTTTCGCTGAGAGACATTGGAGCATATACCTATGGTGTAGAACCGGACGGAGAGATCGTGACGGACGAGCTTCGTAATTATGAGAATCAAAATTATTACTTCCAGTCAAATGGAAGGATGGCCCAGCAGCAGTTTGTTGAATTGGATGAAGGAACTGCGTATTTTGGCGTCTATGGAACGCAGGTATTTGACAAAATGGTGACCAGGGGAGGTAAAACCTATTATCTGGATGAATCCGGTTATATGGCGCAGGACTGTTTCCTGGAAATGAATGGAAAGGAATACCATTTTGATGATGACGGCGTTATGGCATGCAGGAAATTTGTTCGACGCGCCGGTAAAACTTATTATTACGGAAAATACGGAACAAAAGTTACCGATCAGTTTATTACGCTTGCCGGTAAAGAATATTATTTGGATGAGCAGGGTGTCCTGATGCGTAACACAATGTTTGATGTGGGGAATAGTACCTATTATGTCGATGCAAACGGAGTATTGGCTACACAAAAGAAGGTAAAATACAGAGGACATATTTATTATTTCGGAAAGTATTCTACAATGGTAAGAAATAAGAAGGTAAGAATACAGGGAGCTGCTTACTACTTTGGACCGGACGGACAGATGTATACAGACATGAAAACAACGATTGGAAAGAAAGTGTATCAGATTGACTCGGAAGGTAAAATGAAGATCGTAAAGTAAGGAGCGTAAGATGAAGCCATTGATATCAGTTATAATACCTGCCTATAATGCTCAAAAGTATATTCGGCAGGCTGTGGAATCCGTGATACAGCAGACCACCGATGCCGATATCGAAGTGTTGGTTATTGATGATGGCTCGACAGATTCTACGAAAGAAATTGTGTACGAACTGCAGGAGGAATGCCGAAACCGAAAAATGGATCATCGAGAAATCTGTGATTGCCCAAATGAAAAGAATATGGGTGTCGCAGAATCGAGAAATAATGGAATAAGGAAGGCAAACGGTGAGTATATCGCCTTTTTGGATGCAGATGACTGGTGGGAGAATGAAAAGATTGAAAAACAGCTACAGGCACTTGAAGCATCTAAGGCAGTATTATGTGCTACAGCACGTGAGCTGGTAAGGGCTGATGGAAAAACTTTAGATCGAATTATTGAGATCCCTGAGTGCATACAGTATCAAGCACTGTTAAAGACAAATTGTATTCCGTGTTCTTCTGTGATTCTGAAGACAGAAGTTGCACGTGAGTTTTATATGTGCCATGATGAATTGCATGAGGATTATATTATGTGGCTTAAAATTTTAAAAAAATATGGAAATGCCATCGGAGTGAATGAACCATTAGTAAAATGTAGAATGAGTGAAGGCGGTAAGTCGCGAAATAAATTAAAATCGGCAAGAATGCAGTATGGAGTATATCGTTACATTGGTTTTAACCGAATGAAAGCATTTTATTATATGATATACTATACGATTAATGGTATACGAAAATATTTCTAAAAAATGAAAAAGGAATATAGGGGGCATTTTTAGAAATTGGGGAGTTGCTGTTAATTATAATTATTAGTCGCTAAAATTTTAAAGAATTATAGTGAAGATATTAAAAACGGAGAAAGTACATGGAAACAAAAGATAAAAAGAAAAGCAAGTGGAAAATCACAGCCGGAGTAATTCTGATCATCCAATTGTTACTGAGCATGGCAACGGTCGGAGTTGTTTTGTGGCTGAATATTGTTCCAACGCTGTATGTGATCCTGCTTGGATTAATTTTTCTGCTGTTACTTATTATAGAATATTGTCTGTTTTATTTTGGCAAAAAGAAAAAGGGAAAGAAAAAGACAGGATGCTATGTCAGACGTGCAATTGGAGTGATTCTTTCCCTTGTATGTATGGTTGTATGTGCAGGTGGTTCCTACATGCTTGTAAAGGCCGGAAATACGCTCGATAATATTGCCGGAAATGTAAAGACCACCGATACCGTATCCGCCTATGTGATGACGGATGATCCGGCACAGACACTGATGGATGCGAAAGACTATGTGTTTGCGATTACCGAAAAATACGATTACGAACATACCCAAAAGGCAATCGAAAAGATCAATGAAACTGTCGGGACACAGATCCGTACGCAGGTGTATGACAACATTCCTGATATGGTACAGGCATTGTATGAGGGAAGCGCTGATGCAATGCTGATGAATGTGGCATATGTGGATGTGGTAGAGGCACAGGATGGATATGAAACATTTTCTTCAAGAACAAGAACACTGTATGACCATGAAGAAGAAAATGTGGTTACGGAAGATTCACAGACTGCAGAAAAATCAATTACAACAGATCCGTTTGTGGTTTATATCAGTGGTTCGGATACCAGAAACCTTACACTTACTACCAGCCGCAGTGATGTCAATATTCTTGCGGTTGTCAATCCGTCCACGAAGCAGGTGCTTCTTATTAATACACCGAGAGATTACTATGTGGATACGGCAGCGTCAGCAGGAGCAAAAGATAAACTGACCCACTGTGGAATGTATGGAATTGACTGTTCCATGGCAACACTTGGAAATCTGTATGATGAACATGTAGATTATTACGTGCAGATCAACTTTAACGGATTTAAGACACTTGTGGATGCTGTGGGAGGAATTACCGTGGAATCGGAAAAGGCTTTCCGCACCAGTGAGGGTGGATTTTATATCAATCAGGGAACGAACCAGTTAAATGGTACGGTGGCACTTTCCTATGTACGGGAGAGAAAGTCTTTTGCGGATGGGGACAATTCCAGGGGAAGACATCAAATGCAGGCAATCGAGGCACTGATTAAAAAATTTTCTTCCGGGACAACGGTGCTTGGTAATTATTCCGCAATCATGGACAGCATGTCAGGAATGTTTATGACAAGTATGAGCGCGTCGGATATTTCGGCACTGGTGAAAATGCAGTTGTCAGATATGGCTTCCTGGAATGTAAAGTCTTATGCGGTTACAGGAACCGGCGGATCATCGACCACCTATTCCATGCCTACAAAGCGAAGTTATGTCATGTATCCGGATGAGGTGCAGGTAAAATATGCGGAGCGGCTTGTCAATAAAGTCGTTGAGGGACAGATCCTGACAGATGCTGATCTGGAGATTCCGGATAATATCGTACAGTAGTGAAAATTTACAGTGAGGAAAAGATATGAAGTTCCGAGAACAAATAGCTAAGAAAAAGAGTATCCGGCAGATCGCGGGGATGTTTCTGGCAGTTACCGTGCTGCTGGCGGGGAGTCCATATATCGCAGAGGCTGCAGAGATTGTCAAAGATATGGATGGAACTGCATATGCGCAGGATGCGGCAGGATTTGTCTATCAGATTCCAAAAGGTGCAACAACGAAAAAAGGCTGTTCCATTTATATGTATACGGGAGAAAAAAGCACAGTTACCTTTCCTGCAAAATGTAATTCCTACGTAGTTACTAACATCGGAACGAATCTTGGCCAGCTGATTCTGACAAATTTGCAGACGGTAAAGATTCCATCAGGATATACCACGATTGAAACACAGGCGTTTCAGAATCAGACGGATTTGTACCAAATTGAGATTCCGGCCAGCGTAAAAACGATTGGAATAGATGCATTTGCAGGATGTAACAAGGCAAGGCTTACGATAGTTACTCCGTATGGTTCTGCGGCGGAAACGTATGCGAAAGCAAACGAAATTCATTATAGCAGTCAGACATCTTTACAAATACAGGCAGGGTATAGTAAACTGTATGTGGGAGAGAGCCGATCCATTGTCGTATTGAATGCTTCTGTGGCACCCGTCTGGAAAAGTTCAAATAGCAGTGTGGTATCGGTAGATGCGGATGGAAGGCTGACGGCGAAAAAAGCCGGAACTGTAAAAATAACGGCAACCATTGGCAAAAAAACTTATACATATCCCTATACGGTGATTGCGCGTTCCCAGAAAAACGTGCTTGATATTATCTGGAATCAGTATGTGACCTCCGGGATGAGCGATTATGAAAAGGCAGTTGCCGCCCAGCAGTGGATGCAGCAGAATGTTTCCCCGAATGGAACATCGGTTCTGGCACAGAAAGCACTCGAGCAGGGCAAGGCAAATTATAAGGGGTTTTGTGAAGCTTATCAGTTGATTATGAAGCACTATGGCATATCCGCAAAAGTGGTCAACGGCAAAAAACACATGGAAAATTCTGTCGTGATCGCCGGTAAAAAATATACAGCATCAACGCTGGAAACTTCAGCGAATGCAGATAAAACATATACTACAACAACCATCCCGGGACTTGCGGTGAACCGGGTAACCATGGTTCTTTCCAAAGGCAGGACCGGCACGTTTAAAGTGACCGGACAAAGCAAAGGAATTACCTGGTCCAGCAGCAACACGAAGGTTGCGGTAGTAAATGCCAGTGGCAAAGTGACGGCAAAGGGTACCGGCACAGCCAAAGTAACATTGAAAGTAAACGGGAAAACATTTGCCTGCACCGTTTGCGTAAATCCATGAAAAGATTGAAAGGAGAAATTGAAAGAATGAAAAAAGTAATGAAGAGGGTAATTACGGCATGTCTGGCTTTTGCCATGATTCTGGCGCTGGTGACACCGGCATCTGTGGAGGCAGCCACAAAGAATGAGAGCTTAACACTTTATAAGGGAGAAACCTATACCTGGTATCTTACCGGTGTGAAATCTTTAAGTAGTGCGTCAAGCACCAAGAAAGCAGTTGCAACAGTAAAAGCCAATAAATCGAAAAAGCAGTATACCATTTCTGCAAAGAAAGCAGGAACTTCGGTTGTAACTATAAAAGGGAAAGATTATTACGGACATACGCAGTCTTTAAAGATAAAAGTAACGGTTGCGGAGCCGAAGTTTGACCTTAAGCTTCAGAAACTGGATGGAAATTATATTCTCATCAGTCTGAAAAACAACACAAAGGCAACGTTTGACCGAATTGCGGTAAAGTATTCGCTGAAGGACAGTTCCGGATCAGAACTTGCGGCAAAAGAGGAAAAGGTCTACCGTGTTATGAGTGGGAAGACGGCATATGAGCGCATTTATGTAGCTTCAGCAGCAGATGTTGATATCTCGCAGTCCAGTGTGAAAATTACGGGATTTGACAGAAATCCGGATCAGAAATATAAGGTACTTGGAAAAGATAAACTCTCTGTTACCGTCACAGATGAACAGGCATCTGATACACGTATTACTTTTAAATTAAAGGAAGTAAACAAAACAAGCCAGTATGTATATGGAGAGGTTTATATTCTCAGCTATGATGCAAGTGGAAATATTATAGACTTAAATAATGGATCAATTTATCTGGATAAGAAAGAAACAAAAACAACACCGGAATTTTATGTTTTAAAAAGTTCTCATCCAAATTTTGATCATTACGAGATCGTATATAGTGGATATTATACAACAAAATAATTGTCAGCCAGTAAGGGCGGAGTCATTGCGATTCCGCTCTTTTTTTGTCAGAAAATGTTGTTTGAAAGAAAAATGGATAAATTTTCAGAAAAATAGTTAAGAAATGGTAAAGATGTCCGATATAAATAATGTAGGTAAACAAAAAGAACGCCAATCATGGAAGGGAGGCGCGTTACCGCAGCAATCAAGGACAGATATCAGACAATTGTACCCGTAGGAAGCATCATTGCGATTACCTATCAGTCTCCACGTGAGAATCATGGGGAATCCCAGATGAAGCAGAAGAAGGCATCGTTTGCAGGCATGCTGGATCAGCAGATGCAGATGCTCAGTGTTGGAAAGGAGGAAAATTCAACATTTCAGATATATTGCTAGAACATAACGAATGAACGCCGTGTCGATACCAGTGTGTACGATGCGGCGTTTTTGTGTTATGATAGGAATAAACAAATTTTATAAGGGAGTACAACATGATCAGAAATATAATCTTTGATGTGGGAAAGGTCCTGGTTTCCTACGAGCCGGATGCGTATATGCAGCGTCTGGGAATCAGTAAAGAAAAACAGAAAAAAATTAATGAAGCAATGTTTCAAAACAAATTGTGGGATACGTCCGATCAGGGACTTGGGACACCGGATGAATTCTTACAGAAATTTATTGCGGGAGCACCCGAACTGGCAGACGAAATTACGAAAATCCATAAAACCGTCGGAAATACCGTGGAACTGTTCCCGTATGCCATGGAATGGATTCTCGATCTGAAGGCAAGAGGATATCATGTGTATATCCTTTCCAACTACAGTGAAAACATGCTGGATCAGACAAAGGATAAACTGAAATTTCTTCCGCTTATGGATGGCGTTGTTTTTTCATATAAAATAAAGAAAATAAAGCCGGATCCGGAAATTTATGAATATCTGTGTGATGAATACTGGCTGGAACCGGAAGAAAGCGTATTTATTGATGATCGTCCGGTAAATATAAAAGGAGCAGAAACCTGTGGCATTCATGGGATTGTTTTCCGGTCCTATGAGCAGGCAAAAAAGGAGCTGGATGAGTTTCTTAAGGAATTCTAATATTTCTGCGAAAAACTTTTCAAAAAACCAAGAGTGTGATAAAATGGCATACAGCAATTGGTTTTAAAAGTTGCGAGTGGAGAGAATGAAAAATCTTGGGCGAGGCATAGGGGATATGTATCGCAAGGAGTGCAGATCAGGAGGATAGGAAAATCATGGATTACAGACAGGAATATGAGAAGTGGTGTAATGACCCGTATTTCGATGAGCAGACAAGGGAAGAACTGAAGGCAATTGCCGGTGATGACAAGGAGATCGAGGATCGTTTTTATCGTACACTGGAGTTTGGAACCGCCGGATTGCGCGGGGTGATCGGTGCGGGAACCAATCGTATGAATATCTACACGGTCCGTCAGGCGACACAGGGACTGGCAAACTATATTCTGGCACAGGGAGGACAGGAGAAAGGTGTGGCAATCGCACATGATTCCCGTCTGATGGCAGATGAATTTACCGATGCAGCGGCGCTTTGTCTTGCAGCAAACGGAATCAAAACATATGTGTTCAAGAGTCTGCGTCCGGTTCCGGAACTTTCATTTGCTGTCCGGACACTCGGATGTATTGCAGGTATTGTTATTACCGCAAGCCATAACCCGAGAGAATATAACGGATATAAAGTATACTGGGAAGACGGCGCGCAGGTAACACCGCCACATGATACCGGTATTATGGCGGAAGTAGCAAAAGTAACTTCTTTTGACATGGTAAAGACCATGGAGAAGGAAAAAGCACAGGCAGAAGGGCTGTATCAGATCATCAGCGACGACGTGGATGAATCCTATTTTGCAGAGCTGAGAAATTTATCCATTCATCCGGAGATCATCAAAAAGATGGCAAAGGATATCAAGATTGTTTATACACCGTTACACGGAACCGGTCTTGGTCCGGTCAAGCGTGTGCTGAGCGATCTTGGATTTGAAAATGTATATATCGAGCCACAGCAGGCAGTTGCCGACGGACATTTCCCGACGGCTCCGTATCCGAATCCGGAGAACCCGGATGCATGGGAACTTGCATTAAAGCTTGCGAAGGAAAAGGATGCGGATCTGGTTCTGGCAACCGATCCGGATGCCGACCGTCTGGGTGTATACTGCAAGGATACGAAAAGCGGCGAGTATGTGACATTTACCGGAAACATGTCTGCAATGCTGATTGCGGAATATATTCTGGGACAGAAACGTGCAAATAATACAATGCCGGAGAATCCGGTACTGGTAGAATCCATTGTTTCCACCGACATGGCAAAGGCAATCGCAAAGGCATACGATGTGGAGCTGGTAGAAGTACTGACCGGATTTAAGTATATTGGTGAGCAGATGCTTAAATATGAAAAATCCGGAGAAAAGAATTATGTGTTCGGATTTGAAGAAAGTTACGGATGTCTTCCTGGTACTTATGCAAGAGATAAGGATGCTCCGGCAGCTGTATGTATGTTGTGTGAGGTTGCTGCTTTTTACAAATCACAGGGAAAGACACTCTGGGATGGCATGATCGATATGTACGAAAAGTACGGATATTACCGTGAGGGAATCGCAACCATGACACTTAAGGGAATCGATGGTGCCGCACAGATTCAGCAGATTATGGATCGGGCAAGACAGAGTACTCCGGCAAAGCTTGGAGCGTTTGATGTACTTGCAGTCCGCGATTACAAGGCAGACACCCGTAAGGATTTAAAGACCGGGGAGGTGACTGCTACCGGACTTCCGTCTTCCAATGTCCTGTATTATGAGTTATCCGATAATGCATGGTGCTGTGTACGTCCATCCGGAACAGAACCGAAGATTAAATTCTATGTCGGTGTTAAGGGAGATACCCTGGATGGTGCAGATCAGATGCTGGAAGAATTAAAAGCAGAAGTGTTAAAGCACTTTGAATAATCGGTAGACAGTTATGATGAAAATATACATTTGTCCGCAATGTGGATGGCTCCGTATGGTTTCCAGACGAAAAGATGTCGAATGTCATCAGTGTGGGAACGCGCAGATGCGGCTGACCAATCTCGACCTGGAGAAATATACTTCCATGTCGGAACAGGACCGCATCAGTTATGCAGACGCATGGCTGTATATACACAATAGGCAAAAGGATTAAAAAAATGGCAGATAATAGAAGAAGAAAAAAGAGAAGAAAGAAAAAGAAGAGCAGAAAGATTGTATTGTTTGTATTTGAAATTCTGCTTCTCGCAATCCTGCTTGTCGCTGCGTATTTTATTGGCATGGTAAATCGTGTGAAATATGAAAATATGAGTGAGACAGAGGCAGGAATTAATGATGATCTCAGCAAAGATACCTTGGAGTCTTTGGAAGGATATACCAATATTGCAGTGTTTGGTCTGGATAACCGGAGTGCAAATAACTGCCAAGAGGGAAATTCCGATGTTGTCATGATTGCAAGTATTGATAATAAGACAAAAAATGTCAAACTGGTATCGGTATACCGTGATACATTTCTGTCAGTCGGAGGCGGCACTTATTTCAAGTGTAACAATGCTTATGCCAGAGGCGGGGCAAAACAGGCGGTTCAGATGTTAAATTCCAATCTGGATCTGGATATCAAGGAATATGTGTGTGTGGACTGGGCAGCTGTCGTAGAAGTGATTGATGATCTGGGAGGACTGGATCTGAATATTACCCAGGGCGAGATGAACCAGATCAATAAGTACAAGAAAGATGTAGATGGTGTAACCGGAAAGAATACCCCGAATGTGACACAGTACGGTCTGGTGCATCTGGACGGAACACAGGCAACCACATATGCCAGAATCCGTAAACTTTCCGGAGATGATTTTAAACGTGCATCCCGTCAGAGAATTGTGCTGCAGGCGATGCTGGAGAAAGCAAAGAAGGCAAATCCGGCAACTTTGGTGAAAATCTGCAACAGTATGGTAGATGATATTTCCACAACACTTTCGCTGGATCAGATGGTGAGTCTGGCGAAAGATGTAACCAAGTACAAAATCAGCAGCACCACTGGTTTTCCAACAGATCTGACTACGAAAAACATGCCGAGATGCGGAGATACGGTTATCCCGGCTGATCTTGTGACGAATGTAAAAAAACTGCATGAATACATGTTTGATGATGCCGCGTATACACCATCACAGACGGTGCAGGCAATCTCTGAAACGATTGTAAATACAACCGGAATCACGGCAGATTCTGCAAAAATTAACACATCGGATTATAACGAGACTGTAGGTGCCACAGGCACGGATGAGATTCAGAAGGGATCAGAAACTACTGGCGGAACAAATGTACAGTAATCAATTGGAAAATAAGAGTAGACCAATCGGCATGATTGGTCTACTGTTGTCATTGGAGAGGAAAGTCAATAAAGATAAAGGAGAATGTTTCCATGAACGAACAGGTAAAGAAAAATATTATGGAGTATAAGCAGAAATATTTACAGAAACTGACAGATGCACAGGTGCCGGAGAAACTGGAAAAACAGCTGGAGGAAATGGACTGGTCCTGTCTGGAACTGATTCATCAGAAAAAACAGCAAAGAGGAACGTTTGCGCCACTGCAGGCGACCGAACTTTCCGAAATCCGAAAGAAGGAAGATTTGTATCGGGAAACGGGACTGAAAGCACTCCGGGAAGGAAAAGTCGGTGCGATTCTTCTGGCGGGAGGACAGGGTACCCGGCTGGGATTTGACAAGGCAAAAGGCATGTTTAATATCGGAGTGACGAAAACACTCTATATTTTTGAACAGCTGATAAAAAATCTGATGCAGGTAAAACATGAGGCAGGCGTGTGGATTCCGCTTTATATTATGACCAGTGAAAAAAACGATGCACAGACACGGGCGTTTTTTGAAGAACATGATTTTTTCGGATATGACAGCAGTTATGTGAAATTTTTTGTGCAGGAAATGGTTCCGGCGGTCGATTTTGATGGAAACATACTGATGGAATCGGAGGATTCTCTCGCGATGTCTCCGAATGGAAACGGTGGATGGTTTAAATCCATGCTCCGGGCGCATCTGGATGAAGATATCCGGGCACGTGGGATTGAATGGCTGAATGTTTTTGCCGTGGATAATGTATTGCAGAGGATTGCGGATCCGGTGTTTGTCGGAGCAACGATTTTGTCTGGATGTGTGTGTGGTTCGAAAGTCGTGCGTAAGGTTTCTCCGTATGAACGTGTGGGTGCAATGTGTCTGGAAGATGGAAAACCATCGATTGTCGAATACTATGAACTGACACCGGAGATGGCAGAGGCTGTCAATGAAAATGGTTCGCTGCTTTACGGGTTCGGTGTGATTTTAAATTATCTGTTCCGTGTGGATAAGCTGATGGAGATTGTAAAAACAAATCTTCCGATGCATATTGTAGAGAAGAAGGTTCCGTATCTGGATGAAAACGGTCAGCTGCAGAAACCGAAGGAGCCGAATGCCTACAAATTTGAAACACTCATACTGGATATGGTGTATATGATGGATAATTGTCTTCCGTTTGAGGTTGAGCGGGAAAAGGAATTTGCACCGGTGAAAAATGCGCTCGGAACTGATTCGGTAGAGTCTGCCAGAGAACTGTTAAAGAAAAATGGCATTGCAATTTAACAGGGATTTACAAAATTTACAGAACTTTGTCACAATTTGAACACAGTTGACAGGTAGAATTCTCCTTAGAAAACAGGAAAGGAGTTTTTCATTATGGATAACAACTATTATAATAATATGAATCAAAATCAGAATCAGAGTACACAAAATAATCAGAATGGATACAATCCGTACAATAGTAACAGTCAGGGACAGACATACCAGAATACATCATACAATGCGTACAATCCGTATCAGCAGCCGACAGGAGGTCCGGCACCCCGGAAACCGCGTCGCAGATCCGGATTCGGAGCTACCATTGGTAAGTGTGCGGCAGTTGCTCTGGTCTTTGGTCTGGTAGCCGGAGGTGTATTTACCGGAGTCAGCTATGTAGGAACCAAAGCGCTGGGAGTTTCCGGACAGAATGTAAGCAGTTCAAAGAGTTCTTCTTCCGCAAAAGTCAGCCAGACGAGTACCGGCAATGCAGCGGATCTTTCCGATGTTTCCGGAATCGCAAAAGAGGCAATGCCGAGCATTGTGGCAATTACAAATACCGGAACGGTATCCTATCAGACATTCTGGGGGACACAGCAGCAGCAGAGTGAGAGTGCAGGGTCCGGTATTATTATCAAACAGGACAGCAAATATCTTTACATTGCGACAAACAATCACGTTGTTGCAGATGCCGATTCATTGAAAGTGCAGTTTGTGGATAACGAAACCGTAGAATGTAAGGTGCAGGGAACCGATGCTTCGGATGATCTGGCGGTAGTCAAAGTAGCATTGAGTGATATTAAGGATTCTACATTAAAAGAAATCAAGGTAGCTACGGTAAACGAGGATACCGATACCCTGGAAGTTGGTCAGGGCGTTATCGCCATCGGCAATGCACTTGGTTACGGACAGTCCGTTACCAACGGTATTATCAGTGCGTTAGGAAGAACCGTTACCGTGCAGGATGAACAGACAGGAGAGACCGTGGTCAATAACAACATGATCCAGACCAATGCAGCAATTAACCCTGGCAACAGCGGTGGTGCGCTGCTGAATGCAAGCGGAGAGGTTGTTGGTATCAACTCTGCAAAATATTCCGATACGAGTGTAGAAGGATTTGGTTATGCAATCCCGATGTCAGATGCCATGCCGATCGTTGAACAGCTGATTGAAAAAGGACAGGTAGATCAGTCCAAGGCTGCGTTCCTCGGCATTCAGGGACAGGATATTTCCTCCAGTGTTGCCAGTGCTTATAACATGCCGCAGGGTGTATATGTATATCAGGTTGTTTCCGGATCACCGGCAGAAAAAGCAGGACTTCGTCAGGGCGATATTATTACAGAATTTGACGGTCAGACAATTACAGGTATGACGCAGCTGAAACAGCTGATCGCATCCCACAAATCAGGGGATGAAGTAAAAATGACGATGGAACGGCTGGGAAATGGCTACAAGGAAAAATCCATTACCGTGACACTTGCAGCACAGTCCGATTTTGTATCCGAGAGCAGTTCCGATAATTCCAATGATTCTCAGAACTCACAGGATTCCGGTAACTCCGGCGATTCCAGAAACTCGGAAAATTCCGATAATTCCGGCAACTCCGGTTTCTTCGATGGATTTGGTGGATCAAATAATTAATGACAAATTGCATAAGATGCGCTATAATAGGTTGTCCGAACATAATTCGGGCAATCTATTTTGTATTTTAAAGCAACACTGCCTGTGGCAGCAGACAATGCCATGGGGTAGTTGCAGTTTTAGAAACAGGAGTCAGACAAAAATGAATAGGATAAAAGATCTGGTCATCCAGTTCTGCAAGTTCGGGGCTGTTGGAGGATTATGCTTCGGGATTGATTATGGACTGATGATCTTTTTGACAGAGACACATATCATGCATTATTTTGCATCCAGTGCCGTGTCATTTACCGTATCCGTTATTGTGAATTATATTCTGAGCATGCGTTTTGTTTTTATCGGAAAGGAAGACATGACGAAGGCACAGGAGATGGCTATTTTTGTGGCACTCAGTATGATCGGGCTTGTATTGAACCAGATGATCATGTGGTTTGCCGTAGAACATTTAGGAATGTTTTATGCAGTAGCAAAAATATTCTCCACCATGTTAGTTACTACGTATAATTTTATCTCCAGAAAAAGATTCCTGGAAGCATAAGCCGGGGTTGGAGAGTTAGGAGGATGTATGAAAAAGAAAAGAATTGTAATCGCATTGGGACATGAAGCTCTTGGAAGTACACTGCCGGAACAGCAGAAGGCAGCCGCGCGTACTGCAAAAGCAGTTGCGGATTTTATCCGCGAAGATTATCAGGTGGTTATTACACACAGCAATGGACCGCAGGTTGGCATGATCCATACGGCAATGAACGAATTCTGCCGTCTGTATCCGGAATATACAGCAACTCCGACATCTGTCTGCTCTGCGATGAGCCAGGGATATATCGGATATGATCTGCAGAATGCCATTCGTACCGAGTTATTAAACCGCGGAATCTATAAGACAGTTTCTACGGTTCTGACACAGGTTGTCGTTGATCCGTATGATGAGGCATTTTATCATCCAACCAAAGTGATTGGTCGTGTGATGACAAAAGAAGAAGCAGAGGAAGAAGAAAAGAAGGGGAATCATGTGACAGAGGTGGAAGGCGGATACCGCCGTATTGTGGCATCTCCAAAGCCAATGGATATCGTGGAAATTGATGCAATTTCCGCACTGTCCGATGCCGATCAGGTTGTCATTGCCTGTGGTGGAGGCGGAATCCCGGTTCTGGCACAGAACAACCGTCTGCAGGGAGCTAGTGCTGTCATTGAGAAGGATCTTGCAGCCGGAAAGCTTGCAGAACTTCTGGATGCTGATATGCTGGTGATCCTTACGAGTGTAGATAAGGTTTGCCTGAATTATGGCAAAGAAGACGAGGTAAAGCTGGATACCCTTTCTCTTGCCGATGCAAAGAAATATCTTGCGGCAGGAGAATTCGGAGAAGGAACCATGGCACCTAAGATTGAAGCTGCAATTGACTTCATTGGAGAGTCTGCGATCCGCTCTGTTCTTGTAACCAAATTAAATAAAGAAGCAGGAGAGATTACCGGTGGTATGGGAACTCTGATCAAGAAATAGTAGTTTTTTGCAGGAGGCACAAAATGAATCGAATTAAGAGTTTTACAATCAATCACAATCTTCTGATGCCGGGATTTTATATTTCCCGTGAAGATGGGGATGTGATTACCTATGATCTGCGTACGCGCAAGCCGAACGCAGGAGATTATATGGACAATGCAACCATGCATTCTCTGGAGCATATGTTTGCTACCTATATTCGCAATTCCAGGATGGGAAATGAGGTTGTCTATTTTGGACCGATGGGATGTCAGACCGGATTTTATCTGCTGGTTCGTAACAGCAGAAGTCCGAAAGAAGTGTTTGCTATGACAAAAGAGGTTTTGAGACAGATTTATGATCATAAAGGAGAGGTATTCGGTAAGTCTGCAATTGAGTGCGGACATTATGAAAATTTATCTCTCGCAGCGGCAAAGGCAGAAGCGGCAACCTATCTTGCTGTGCTGGAAGAACAGACAAATATGGATTTTACATATCCGGAATAAAACAGATTGCAGGAGGAAAAGATACATGAGAATCGGAGTAATTGGTGCGATGCAGATTGAGGTGGATAACCTGAAAGCATCCATGAGCGATATCAGCACGAAGGAATACAGTGGCGTTACCTATGTGTGCGGAACCATTGGAGATAAGGAAGTGGTTGCAGCAGTGTGTGGAATCGGCAAGGTGTTTGCCGCAATCTGTGCGGAGGCAATGATTCTGGAGTTTCATGTGGATTATGTGATCAATATCGGCGTGGGTGGCACACTTTGCAAAGAACTTGGGGTAATGGATGTTGCTGTGGCAGATAAGGTAGTGCAGCACGATATGAATACGACACCTCTGGGAGATCCGGTTGGACTTCTTTCCGGTATCAACGAAGTGTATCTGCCGACAGACGAAAAAATGTGCAGACTGCTGGGCAGCTGCCTGGCAGAAAAAGGAATTCACTATCATGTCGGAACGATTGCCACAGGGGATCTGTTTGTCAGCACACCGGAGCAGAAGACAAAGATTCATGAGCGGTTTGATGCGATTGCCTGTGAGATGGAAGGCGGATCTATCGGACATGTCTGTTATGTAAATAAAGTTCCGTTTGCAATTTTACGTTCCATTTCGGATGGAGAGGGTGCTTCTATGGATTATGCAACATTTGCAGAGAAAGCAGCACTGCAGTCAATTCTTGTGGTGATTGATTTCATTCAGAGAGCGGATGAGCTGCAGGCATAAATTGCGTCTAAATTTTTGGAATGGTACATATACTCTACAAAGACATTTGATGGAGTTATTATGTTCAAAAAAATACATCGTGAATTAAAAAAAGAGTCATGCAGGAAGATCGGAAACGGTTTTCTTGTCATGGCTCTTATTTGCTGTCTGATGTTTGTCTCGTATCAGGCGACATCTGCAGTGATTACAAGTGCTAAGGTCGGGGATCGTGAACTTCCGATTTACTGTGTAGACACAACAGAAAAGAAAGTAGCACTCAGCTTCGATGCTGCATGGGGAGCAGAAGATTTTCCGCGTATCATGGATGTTTTGGATAAACATAAAGTAAAGGTGACATTTTTTATGACCGGAGGCTGGGTAGAAGATAACCCGGATTGTGTGAAAGAGCTGGTAAAAAGAGGGCATGATCTGGGAAACCACAGTGAGCATCATTATGACATGACGACAATTTCCCAGGAGGAAAAAGACAGTGAATTAAAAACTGTGCATGATAAGGTAAAAAAACTGACCGGATATGAGATGTATCTGTTTCGCCCACCTTATGGAGCCTATGATAACGATGTGATCAGGACGGCATATGCCCTGCACTATTATCCGATCCAGTGGTCGGTGGATAGTCTGGACTGGAAGAACTATGGTGTGGATTCTATTATCACGACGGTTTGCAACCATAAAGCACTTGCACCGGGAGCCATTATCCTCTGTCACAATGGAGCAAAGTATACAGCGGATGCATTGGATGCCATGCTGACCAATTTAGAGGAACAGGGTTACAAGATTGTGCCCATCTCGAAGCTGATCATGAAGAAAAATTATCATATGGATGCGACAGGAAAACAGATTGCGGATGATGCCAGAAAGCAAAAGACGACGGAGGCGGTAATACATTGAGTTGTGTATTTCCCGGATTTTTGGTTATTGAAACCAACAGATATACGGATTTCCCTTTGCGAAACATTTCTGTTCTATATAAAAACCTGATGAAAGAACCCAATGGGATATATAAAGGATAAAGGGCAAAAAATATCCCGGTGCGTAGGAAAAATGGGATATATAGACGAGATAGTGGCAAAAATGTCCTGCTGTGGCAGCGGCATGGGACATATAGACAAAACGATGACCCAAAAGTCCTTCTGAAACTGTCAAATGGGACATATAGATGTAAAGGTGATAAAAATGTCCTATTATGATATTTACATGGGACATAACAAACAGTTTTTTTCGTATATGTCCTGCTTTTTCATGAAACTCATTTCCAGAAGCCAGAGAAGGGATTATGGGTAGAAAATACCAGAGCACAGTAATGATATATAATATTTGCTTCTGGATGAAAAAGAATTTCACATTGACATATCTTTTCGGGGGGGGGTAGAATCAATATGTAAAAAATATTATTTAAAATAAGGAGGAAATGATTATGAACAAGCTGAAAAAAGCAGTGGTAATGGTTTTAGCATTGGCGATGGTTTTAACATGTGCTATGGTAACACCGGTGCAGGCTGCGGGAAAACTTAACAAGAAATCGGTTTCTATTTATGAAACAGAGACGGTTTCACTGACTGTGAAAGGAGTAAAATCCGTAACTTGGAAAACTTCCAATAAGAAGATTGCCGCCGTTGATAAAAAGGGGCTGGTAAAGGGTGTAAAGAAAGGCACCTGTACTGTTACTGCAACGGATACAAAGACAAAAACTGCATATTCATGTAAAGTTACCGTAAAAGCAGCAAAATCACTTGGAATTGCAGCAAAGGACATTAGTGTATTCACTGGTGGAGAAACTATTTCTTATCCGGGAGAGGAAATCAAGGGCGCAACTTATGTACTGGATGGAAAGAAACTCGGGAAAAAGGATTACAGTACATGGACAGATAAGGATGGAGAGCGTGTAGTTTCTTATGTTACACTTACAAAGAAACTTACAGATGGAAAACATACTTTTGCTATCCAGAAAAAAGGTTATAAGACCGTGACAAAATCCTTTAAATTTACTGCATTAAAGATTGATGGAATGTTTCCAGAGGGTGAAGATGGGGAACCTTGGGTATCCGATGGTATATTGTATGTATTTTGTACACCAAAGCTGGATGGAAAAGATTTTGTGATTAAAGTAGATGGTACAGAAGTAAAACCTAAGGATGCTTTCTTAAGTGGAGATGGTTTTTTTGTTATCTGGGTGGATGCTACAGGACTTTCCGCAGGAGAGCATAAGGTGAGCGTTACCGCAGAAGGAATTCCGGATGGAGAAGCTTCATTTACAGTAAAATAATATATTTGAATTTCAAAGGATATGAATCATTGTCAGGAGGATGACTATGAAACAAATGAAAAAACTGCTTGCATTTGTACTGGCATTTGCGATGATCATCACAATCTATCAGCCATCAGTGGCATATGCAGCAACCAAAAAACCAAGATTAAATGCAAAGACAATGACACTTCAGGTGGGACAGAAAAAGACCCTGAAAGTAAAGAATGCAGGGAAAAAGGCCAAATTGAAGTGGTCCAGCAATAAGAAATCCATTGCAACCGTTTCCAAAAAGGGAGTGGTAAAGGCAGTAAAAGCTGGAAATGCTGTTGTTACCTGTAAGGTGACAACAAAAAATGGAAAGACAACCAAGCTGACTTGCAAGGTTGCGGTTAAGAAAACAGCAAAAGTTACCAGTCTGACTGTTGGTTCCCAGAAAGAACTGGAAAAAGCTCTGAAAAACAAAAATGTCAGAAAGATCACAGTTGCGACACAGGGAGCCGTTACATTTACGGTACCGCAGGGCGATTACAGTAAGGTGGAGCTGGTAATCAATGCACCGAATGCGGATGTTGTGAACAATGGAAAATTCAAGTCTATTGATATTCAGGCAATCAAGCCGAATACCTACCGCGAGAATGCAAAGGGAAATGTTATTACGGTCAGTGCAACAGGTGATGCACGTGTGATTGTTGAAACCGGTGCTACCGTTGCAAAAATCATGGTTTCCGGATCAAAGGGAAATGTAAAACTGGTGGTAGATGGAACCCTTTCCGGCATTACAATTGATGCTCCGGTGAATGTGACTGTAGAAGGAAAGACAACCGCAGCAGTACCTGTTACCGTAAATGAAAAAGCGGCAGGTGCAAATGTAATTTCCAGTACACCGGTAGAGGTAAAGGCAGCAGCGCCGATCGCACTGAACCTGACCAAAGGTGCAGAGGGAAGTAAGGTAGAGACCACATCTGATAAAGCCGAAGTAACCGTAAAGAATGAGACAACACAGGCAGTAACGGTTACGACTCCGGCAGGAAGCAAGGACGTGGCAAAGGATACCACTTCAAAAGTTGATAATGCAGGAAAAGTTACGGATGTAGCAGACAATACAGATGCCAATAATAATGGCGGTGGCGCAACAGGGGGAGGTTCATCTTCCGGAGGTTCCTCTGGTGGCAATGTAACGCCAACGGAAACTATTACTTTAAATGCATTGCATGTGTTCGCACGCAATCAGATGGATGTAGAGCTTCAGACAAAAATTACAGATAAGGATAAGATTGTCGTAACAGACGAGAAGGGAAACATTCAAAAGGTTGCTGAAATTAAGGATATGAATGATGATTCACAAGATGATTCACAAGAAGATGAAGAAGATGGCTGGCAAAGATATATGATTACATTTGCTTCTAATCTTGAGTCCGGAAAATATGTGTTTACATATGTAAGTGGAAATAAGAAATATCAGGGAGATTTTGATTTTGCTGAGGAAGATTTGGCTAAAACAGAAAGTGCAGCAGGTAAAATTAAAACCGATATTTTTGATAAGACATATGATATTGTAGCAGCAGGTGAAAATGATACTTCTGTTGCAGGGAGACAGATAAATAAGGTCTTGGGTGAATATGCTCAAGCGAATGATTTCTGGGCAGTAGTTTTAGGCAACTATAGTGATACTTATGATAACAAGGCTGGAGAAAAAGCCGGATTGAAAATAACAATTCGTGTACAAGGTGGGGATAGTGATGTCCTTCAGGACGTAGATGGTATTGTTTATTTTACATTTACCAAAGAGCCGATGGCAGTGACAGCACCAGCAATTTCTTACAAGACAAAGACTTCTATTGTGGTAAAAGCAGAAGAAGATCAAGAATATATTTGCTGTGAAGCAGACAAAGAAATAACACAAGAAGATGATTGGGAAAACACTGTACAGGCAGATAGGGCGGACGAATTTGGTAATATAGAGTTTTCTAAACTTGATACGGGAAATACATATGTAGTCTACACACGAAATGTGACAGAAGCTATGGCTGTCAAGAAGAGTGAGAAAGTAACATTGTCTAATGAATTGAAAGACATGGAAGCAGTAGTTAAAACTTCGAATAAAGAAAATATTCCTGGAAAGATCACTGGCTGGCAAAAAGGAGGACTTGTACTTAGAGTCCCGGTAACTATAAAATTCAAGGTCTACGGTACCTATGAAAAAGATAAGTTAAAGGATGTCTTTACATCATCCGATGAACATTTTGGTGATTTCCAAGATGAATCAGCAGATTTGGATGGGAAAGTCCGTTTGAATACGTTCCAGAATGATTATGTTGAGCTCATCGGAGTTGAAAATTTGGGGAAAGGTGACCATACATTTCAGTTTTCTTTACAAGTCAAGTATGATGATCAGATAATTAACCAAGTGGAATTTAGTACGGTATTTTCAATTACCGAAGAAGATTTAGAAAAAACGCAAAATTAAGTTTGAACACTGTCTATTCTATAAAAGGATAGGCAGTGTTTTTGTATTGGCTCACATTTTAGTTAGAACAGTGGAAGAATTTCAAGGGATGGAAATCGAAAAAGTAGCTTCCCTGATAGAAGGAGATCCATATATCAGCAAAGTACCGGTTGCGTCTGGACTGACCAATAAGGACAGGAATGTGGAGGGGAAAAGGATTGTAGGACTAAATACAGAAACCGGAGAAAAAAATGAAGGACTGGTTCGTTTTGACATTATTTTTTATGTGCGAATGAGAAACGGGTTGGCACAGATGATTATCAATGTGGAAGCACAAAAAGATGAACCCGGTTCCTATCAGATTTTAAACCGCGCTATTTTTTATGTAAGCAGACTGATTTCTTCACAGAAGGAACGGGATTTTGTAAAATCAAATTATAATGATATAAAGACAGTCTATAGTATATGGGTTTGCATGAATATGCCGGAAAACAGTATGTGTCATATTTATTTAACAAAAGAAGATTTACTCGGAAAGCATAATTGGAAAGGAAATTTGAATCTGGTAAATATCGTTATGATCGGCTTGACGAATGCGCTTCCGGAGAGTCATAATGAATATGGGCTGCATAGACTGTTATGTGCCATGTTTTCTAATGAATTATCACAACAGCAAAAAATGAAAATTATGGAACAGGAATATCATATTCCAATGGAAGAAAGTTTTAAGGAGGAAGTGAGTATTATGTGTAATTTGAGTCAGGGCATTAAAGAAGCCGGAATTGCCGAGGGACGAGAAGCCGGAATTGCCGAGGGGCGAGAAGCTGGAATTGTCGAGGGCAAGCAAAGAGAAATTGAAAAAGTAGTTTTAAATATGCATAAGAAAGGGTACTCATTAGAACAGATTATGGATGCAACGGAATTGGAAGAGATTGAATTAAAATCCATGATAAAAAAATTGAAATAAAGCATCCTATAGGCATTGGTAAAAGTGTTTACGATGGTCGGAAAAATTATAGGCAAATACCTTGTAAAAATAAGCAGAAAACAAAATAAATAATAAAAATACAGGTATAAATGCATAAAATATCAAAAAAGGCGCAGAGATTTACGATACTGCACCTTTTTTGCGTTGTGCAAAATCTCTTTCATACAACGGAAATGTATGTGAAAAGTGTATAAAATGCATAAGAAAAACTTGGGATTCCCGTCAATTGAATAAACGGTTGCGCAAGTGGTATAGTGGACATATCAACAAAACAAACGGTTGCGCAACACGATAGGTCTGGTGATAAGGGAGAGGATATCAGAACTATCGTGTTTGTGTCCAAAGAGGGAGGATCGTGTATGAAAGAGAAAAAACATTGGAACAGGAGAGTGCTCAGTTTTTTTCTGGCACTTGCTATGGTGATTACACAGCTTGGGGTGTGGAATGCCGGAAAGGAGAGCGTACAGGCAGCGGAGAATAGCAGTTTCACATTGTATTATTACAATGAAAGCAAGGAGCCGTTGTATGTGAATATATGGAGTTGGGCTGGAATTTCATTTGCAGAAGATGTAGAAGTGACTTCTGAATTTGGATGGAATCATGATCTTGCCGTTATGAAAGCCGTTGATGGAAATGAAAACTGGTATAGTGTAACTATTAAAATTTTGGATGCAGAGGCAGATGATGGATTTACCATTTATCAGAATGGAACAGGAGATGACAATATACTGGTACAATATGACAGTCAGTATAATAACCAAAGCGATTATGCGAATTTTGTTTCCGGAACGGAGAGCGCTTATGCAGTAAAAGATGAAACCGTATATACAAATCTGTCAGAAGCTGGATTGAATATGGAAGATCAGGCAGATGATGATGACAATTCCACTGAATACAATCTGCAGATCACAGCAGATAACACTACAGTAGAAGCAGGTGATACAGTTAGTCTGACAGCCGTACTGAAAAAGGGACAGACCGAAATCACCGATTTAGAAGCAGCAGGGCTGCATCTGTACTGGTGGAATAATACAACAAACAGTTCCAATGAGTTTATAGATTATGAAAACAGTGGTTATTCCCTGACTTTGCAGACAACTTTAGGAACGCTTGGAACCAACGAAATTCAGGCAGAACTTCAGGACGCAGAGTGGAAGGATATTGTGAAAAAGAAAATAGAAATTACAGTGAACGAGGCATCCAACAGTGTAAAAGATGCACCGATCAATGTAACAAAAGTAAACAATTTGTCTTCTGATTTTATCATGGGAATGGATATCTCCTCCATGATCTCTGAATTACAGAGCGGTGTGGTATACCGTGACTATGACGGAAACGAACTGAAAACACTTGATGATATCTGCAGGTTTATCAAAGAGCAGGGCATCAATCACATTCGTGTCCGTGTATGGAATAACCCGTATGATGCCAATGGCAACGGCTATGGCGGAGGAAACAATGATGTGGCAAAAGCAAAGGAGTTTGCAGATGCATGCCGCAATGCCGGACTGAAAATGTTAGTTGATTTCCACTGTTCCGATCTGTGGACAGATCCGGGCAAGCAGCAGGAACCGAAAGCATGGAAAGGTTACACCCTTGAACAGAAAAAAGAGGCATTAAATACTTATATCACAGAATCCTTAAATACCATTGATCCGTCAAAAGATGTTGTGGATATGGTGCAGGTTGGTAATGAGACAACGGGCGGATTTATCGGTGAGACAAATGTCAGCAATATGTGTGTATTATTTTCAGCGGGCGCAACCGGTGTAGAAATGTATAATCCGGATGTCAAAGTCGTCATCCATGTGGAAAGCCCACATAAAGGAACCATGGTAACATGGGCAAAAAATCTGCAGGACAACAATGTTGATTATGATATTCTTGCCACCAGTTATTATCCATACTGGCATGGAACATTAGATAACTTAAAACAGCAGTTTGAGACGGTAAAGAATACATATTGTAAAGATGTGATGGTTGCGGAAACCAGTTATGCTTATACGTTAGAAGACAGTGACGGACATGCCAATACAGTGCGTGTTGGAAATAATGATAACGGAGCTGACACAACGGAGCCGTTTACCGAGCAGGGACAGGCAACTGCAATCCGCAATCTGATCAATACGGTAAACGAAGCAGGAGGACTTGGGGTATATTACTGGGAGCCGGCATGGCTGACCGTTGGAAATACCAAAGGACTTACCGGAGATGCATACAATGCACAGGTAAAGGAAAATCAGGAAAAGTGGGAAAAATACGGAAGCGGATGGGCTTCAAGCTATGCCAACGAATATGATTCGAAAGATGCAGGCAAATGGTATGGCGGTTCTGCAGTTGACAATGAAGCCATGTTTTATCCGGATGGCACGGCAACTCCTGCACTTCATGTATGGAATTATGTAAAAACAGGGGCTGTTTCGAATCTGGTAAGTGTAGAAGGATTTGATTCTGCACTGACACAGACGATTACTGCAGGCAGTGATTTTACACTTCCGGATTCCGTGGAAGTTACGTATTCCGATAGCAAAACACCGGTAGAAGAGGCGGTTACCTGGGATGAAGCATCTGTAAAAAAGGCGGATATGTCAAAGCCCGGAACTTATCAGATTTCCGGTACAGTTTCTTTGAGCAAAGAAATTACAAGAGGTGCTTATAAAGGAAAAACCAGTGTAGATGTTACACTTACTTTACAGGTAAAATATGCAAATCTGATTACAAATAAAGAAGCGGTTGAATTTGACAGTGGAGAATACTTTACCGTAGACGGAGCCACGTTTAAGGGAATTCCTTCCGCAGAGAATGCAAAGAGCGGAAAAAACAGTATGGGCTGGTACGGAGCATCCGCAGCAAATGGTTCTGTTACATATAAGAAAGCAATTACGCTGGAAAAAGGAACCTATACATTGGAAGCATATGCCCAGGGGGCACAGTCAGATGTAACCATGCAGATATTAAACGCAGAAGATGACAGTGTATTATTTACCGGCGAAGCCACAGCAATGACCGCATGGGGAGACTGGCATACACCGAAGGTAACTTTTACACTGGATAAGACAAAGAGCGTAAAACTTCGTGTATGTGTAGAACATGAGGATGGCGGATGGGGAGCAGTGGATGTGCTGTATCTGCATAAGGATGCATCATCTTCGGAAGGAAAGGATGATACAAATACTTCCGGCAGCTCATCCTCTGGTGGCTCATCCTCCGGCAGCGCTGCAACCGTCACTCCATCTGATGATACGAAGAAGGATGACAAGCCAGAGCAGACAACCGAATCAAAGAACGTAACGGCAACGACTGCTTCCGGGGAGAAAGCAGAAGTAACGGTTATCGTGACAAAAGATACGGCTGGAAAAGTAACGGAAGCAAGTGCAGAAGTGACAGGTACCAAGGCAGAGATTTCTGCAGATATGGTGAGCAGGATCGTGGAAGCTGCCGGAACAGACCATGTGGCAATTACTGCAAATGTTACCGATAAAGAAGGAAATATCAGATATACAGTAACCGCAGATGCAAAAGACTTAACTGCAGGAAACAAACTGAGTGTCGTTGTTGTGGATAAGAAAACCGGAGCGTATAAACTGGTGAATGCAAAGACGTATACCGTTGGAAAAGATGGCACATTACATGTGAATCTTGCCGCAGGTTCGGATTATCGGATGCTTTCTGCAGCAGAAATAAAAAATGTGGAAAAAGCGGTTTTAAAAACGGTCGCCGTAAAAAAGACGACAGCTTCCATCAAAGCGGGAAAGAATACAAAGATACAGTTAAGCAGTAAGCTTGATCTAGATAATGTAAAAAAGATTACATATACATCTGGTAAAAAGTCTGTTGCAGCAGTAGATAAAAACGGAAAGATTACAGCAAAGAAGAAGGGAACCGTCACGATCAAAGCAAAAGTAACACTGAAGAACGGAAAGACAAAGACAGTTTCCATGAAAATTAAAGTAAAATAACATTGTGAGGACAGTGGTTCTGTGATAAAATAAAAAAAAGAAATTGTATTCTTTGAGACTTATCCGGGTATCTTAAAGGATAAGACAGGTGAAAAGGATTTGGGGATTAATTACAAAAGGAGATGGAATCATGTCAGCAACGGGGTTATTTATTTTTCTGATTGCGATTATCGGGATTGCGGTACTTGGGGCGTTGATCGCAGTGATTGCAGCAGTATCCGGGGCATCTGCAGCTATTTCGGATGAAGAGGATGGACTGGAGGAGAACGCATAAAGTAGTCAGAAAATAACGGACAAAGTACAGGAAAGAAAGACATTCGGAAGCGGATGTCTTTTTTGTTTCTAAAAAGAAAATAAAGCTTTCGGAAATCCTCTTGTAAAAAAGAACCGATTATCGGTATAATGAAAAAAAAGCAGGCGCTGGGAACTGTGTTCCACTTCCAATGTGTCTGCTTTATTCAGCAGAAGAAAAATTTACAGGAGGAAAACATGATTTCAAAGTACAGTGTGAAACGTCCTTATACCGTGCTTGTGGCAGTCGTGCTGGTCATCGTGCTTGGTGCGGTCTCGTTGTCAAAAATGACGACAGATCTGCTTCCGGATATGAGTTTTCAGTATGCGCTGGTTATCACAACCGATATGGGAGCAAGTCCGGAACAGGTGGAAAGTGATGTGACATCACCGATTGAATCGGCGATGGCAACAACGTCCAACATTAAAAATATCAGTTCTGTTTCCTATAACAGTTATTCCATCGTAACACTGGAATATGAGCAGAATGCGAATATGGATTCGGTGGTGATCGAAATTCAGCAGAGTCTTGATCAGGTATCCGGGCAATGGGATGATTCCATTGGAACACCTATAATTATGAAAGTCAATCCGGACATGATGCCGGTGCTGGCTGCAGCGGTGGATAAGGATGGCATGGATGCGAACGCATTTTCCGATTATGTGAAGAATGATCTTGCGCCGGCACTTGAAAGTCTGGAAGGAGTGGCTTCTGTCACTACGACCGGGCAGCTGGAAGAAAGCGTAGATGTAACACTCAATCAGGACAAGATAGACGCATTAAATAAAAAGATTCAGAAGAAGATCGATGAACAGTTTGAAAAGTCCCAGAAAAAAATTGATGCGGGGAAAAAGAAAGTAGAGAGTGGAAAGTCTTCCATCAGTCAGGGATCGGAGCAGCTAAACAGCGCGATTAATCAGACGATGGATCAGCAGAAGAAGCTCTACAAGACGGAACAGGATCTGAAAAAACAACTCGCAGAGTTAAAAAAACAGAAAGCTTCTTTGGAACAGATCCAGACCGGTATTCAGACCTTTATGAAGTCGGATGCCTATACCGGAATCGTGACGGTATTAAAAGATAACCCGCAGCTTGCAGAGAGCAGTGAGATGCAGACACAGATCAAACAGGTTAATGCGGTTGTGAAAAAGCAGTTTTCAGCGTTGTCCTCGCTTGGAATCACAGTAAATACCTATGAGGATCTCCCGGCGGCATCCGCAGAAGTGGGAAAACTCCTGACCGAAGTCAATACAGGAATGAAAACCATTGAACGTGCACAGCAGAAGGTAGAGAGCGGAAAAGTCAGCCTGGCCTCGGCTTTAGATACGCTGAATGCCAATGCATCCATGACGGCACTTCAGGTCAGTGCTTCTTCTACCGAACTGGCCAATGCAGCCTCCTCCTTGGAGAGCGCACAGAGTAAACTGGATGAAGCCAAAGATACGGCACATGATTCCGCAGATCTGAATAAAGTGCTGAGCAAGGATACCATCACAAGCCTGCTTGCCGCGCAGAATTTTGATATGCCGGCGGGATATGCCATGGACGGGGATACCCAGTATCTGATCCGCGTGGGAGATGCCGTGCAGGATGTCAGCGAATTAAAAGACCTGCCGCTTGTGGATATGGGAATTGATGGAATTGATACAATCCGCCTTTCGGATGTGGCAGAAATCAAAGTGACGGATAATTCCGACGAGACGTATGCGGTGATTAATGGCAATCCGGGCATTATGCTTTCGATGGAAAAACAGACCGGATATTCTACCGGAGAAGTTACGAATCGTATTCTGGATAAATTCAAAGCGTTAGAAAAAGAAGATTCCAAGCTCCACCTGAATGTATTGATGAATCAGGGCGTATACATTGACATGATTGTAAACTCTGTAATGCAGAATATGATCTGGGGGGCAATCCTTGCTATTTTGGTATTGCTGCTGTTCCTGAAAGATATCAAACCGACAATCGTGATTGCATGTTCCATACCGCTTTCCGTTGTCGCTGCAATCGTGCTGATGTACTTTACCGGAATTACCTTAAATATTATTTCCATGTCCGGACTGATGCTTGGTATTGGTATGCTTGTGGACAACTCAATTGTTGTCATCGAAAATATTTATCGTCTGCGCGCAGAAGGCTATTCCATCCGGAAAGCAGCGGTAGAAGGATCAAAACAGGTGACGGGTGCGATCATTGCGTCAACGCTTACCACGATCAGCGTCTATGCGCCGATTATTTTTACAGAGGGAATTACCCGGCAGCTGTTTGTGGATCTTGCCCTGACGATTGCATATACCCTGGTAGCGAGTCTGGTCGTGGCATTGACGTTTGTCCCGGCGATGGCTTCTGTTACACTCAGAAAAACAAAAGATATCCGTCATCCGTGGTTCGATGCCGTCCGGGAATGGTATGGCAGAGTGCTGGAGTGGTGTCTGCGTTTCAAACCACTGGTACTGATTATTGCGGTGGTTCTTCTGATCGGAAGTGCAGCACTGTCACTTTCAAAAGGCTTAAACTTTATGGATATGGATATGGAGACAAATCAGCTTTCCGTCACGATTTCTGCAAAAGAGGGTGAGAAACTGACCTTTGAGGAATTAACACAGGCATCGGATGATGTGATTCAGAGAATCTCAAAAATCAAAGGAATCAAGACGGTCGGAGCGATGGCTGGTGGAGATTCCACGATGAATCTGATGGGTGGAGGAAATGACAGCGTCAGCATGTATATCCTGCTGGATGAGGACTCCAAAGTCAAAGCATCGGATGTGGAAGAAAAAATTGTCAGCAGGACGAAAGATCTGGACTGCAAAGTAGAAACCAACAGTTCTTCCATGGATTACAGCAGTTATTTCGGCAGCGGTCTTTCCGTCAGAATTAAAGGAAATGATATTGATACGCTGCAGAAGCTTGCCAAAGAAGTGGCAGATGTGATGAAGCAGACAAAGGGAACCGTGGATGTGGACGATGGTCTGGAAGATATGGAACCACAGCTTACCATTTCCGTGGATAAAGAAAAAGCTGCGGAATACGGATACACGGTTGCACAGGTATATCAGCTTGTCAGTGCGAAGATGGCAGACAGCAAGAGCGCAACCACGATTTCCACAGACATCAAAGATTATAAAGTCTATGTGCAGACACAGGAACAGACGGATACGAAACTGGACGATATCAGACAGATGACATTTACCCACACAGACAAAGACGGAAAAGAAAAAGAGATTCCTCTTACGAAAATCTGTGAGATGAAAGATACGACAACACTCAGCACCATGAAACGGGATGCACAGACACGTTATATTACGGTATCCTGTGGTGTGGATGAAGATCACAATATCACACTGCTTGGCAATAAAATTCAAAAGAGTATGGATAAGCTGAATGTGCCGGAAGGCTATCATATCGAAATGACCGGAGAGGACGAGACAATCAGTGATTCCATGAGCCAGCTGGTTCTGATGATGATACTGGCAGTTATCTTTATTTATCTGATCATGGTGGTACAGTTCCAGTCACTGGTTTCTCCGTTTATCATTATGTTCTCGATTCCGCTTGCCTTCACCGGAGGATTTATTGCTCTGCTTCTGACAGGGCAGGAAGTCAATGTCCTTGCAATGCTTGGATTTATCATGCTGGCAGGTCTTATTGTAAACAACGGTATTGTACTGATTGATTATATCAATCAGGCAAGAAAAGCGGGTGTTTCTAAGCATGAGGCGATTATTTCATCCGGAAAGACCCGTGTTCGTCCGATTCTGATGACGGTACTGACCACAGTTCTTGCAATGCTGACTACGGCTCTTGGAATCGGTGACGGTTCCGACATGATGCGTCCGATGGCAATCACACTGATTGGAGGACTGGTTTATGGTACCGTTCTGACGCTGATTGTCATTCCATGTATCTACGATATGTTCCATCGGGAAAAGAACATGGTAGAAGAGGAATTATAGTGAATTTCACAGAAATCTTCTTGACAAAAAAGAGAGCCGCAAGTAAGATTAAATTATGTATAAAAAAGTGATGATGGAGAGGAGTACACATGGAATTCCTGAAAGAGAAGGATATTCATTGAAGTGGAGCATTGGCAGAGTTTTCGTGCAGAATGTTCCTGCAATGGCTGTAAGATATCCACAGGATGCAGTGTGGAAGGTAGCTCCGGAACTGGAATGTTGAATGTGGTATATTGCCCTGTAGGCATTCCCGGATCGTCCCCGTTAAAGGACATGATGAGTATTACAAAGGTGGTACCGCGAGAGTTTTCGCCCTTTGTGCAGAAAAAGAAAAGGCTTTCTGTACAGAGGGCGTTTCATTTATATTAAGGAGGAACACATGAGCAAAGAATTAAGTAAAACATACGATCCGAAAGATATAGAGGATCGTCTCTATAAGAAGTGGGAGGACAATGGGTATTTTCATGCAGAAGTAGACCGCAGCAAGAAACCATTTACCATTGTGATGCCACCGCCAAATATTACCGGTCAGCTTCACATGGGACATGCACTGGATAATACCATGCAGGATATCCTGATCCGCTACAAGAGAATGCAGGGATACAATGCACTGTGGCAGCCGGGTACGGATCACGCATCCATCGCTACAGAGGTAAAGGTGATTCAGAGTTTAAAAGAGCAGGGCATCAATAAGGCGGACCTGACCCGTGAAGAGTTCCTGGATAAGTGCTGGGAGTGGAGAAAAGAATACGGCGGACGTATTGTAAAGCAGCTGCGCAAACTTGGTTCTTCCGCAGACTGGCAGCGTGAGCGCTTTACGATGGATGAAGGATGTTCCCATGCGGTACAGGAAGTATTCACCAAGTTATATAAGAAGGGCTGGATTTATAAAGGTTCCCGTATTGTCAACTGGTGTCCGGTATGTAAGACTTCCATTTCCGATGCGGAAGTTGAGCATGAAGAGCAGGATGGATTTTTCTGGCATATCAATTATCCGGTTGTTGGAGAGGAAGGCCGCTTCGTAGAGATTGCCACCACACGTCCGGAGACACTGTTTGGTGATACTGCGGTGGCAGTAAACCCGGACGATGAGCGTTATAAAGATATTGTCGGAAAGACTTTAAAGCTTCCGATGACGGACCGCGAAATACCGGTGATCGCAGATGCTTATGTAGACAAGGAATTTGGAACCGGATGCGTAAAGATTACTCCGGCACATGACCCGAACGATTTTGAGGTTGGAAAGCGTCATAATCTGGAAGAAATTGTTGTCATCAACGACGATGCAACGATGAATGAAAAAGCCGGAAAATATGCCGGAATGGACCGCTACGAGTGCCGGAAAGCACTGGTGGATGATCTTAAGAAAGAGGGACTTCTGGTAAAAGTTGTTCCACATTCCCACAATGTCGGTGTGCATGACCGCTGTCATACAACGGTTGAGCCGATGATCAAGCAGCAGTGGTTTGTAAAGATGGATGAGATGATCAAGCCGGCTGTGGAAGGTGTGAAGAACGGAGATATCAAACTTCTTCCAAAGCGTATGGACAAGACCTACTTTAACTGGACCGACAACATCCGTGACTGGTGTATCAGCCGTCAGCTGTGGTGGGGACACCGCATTCCGGCATGGTACTGCGATGACTGTGGCGAGATGGTAGTATCCATCGAAAATCCTGGCAAGTGTCCGAAGTGCGGATGTACACATATGACACAGGATCCGGATACGCTTGATACCTGGTTTTCTTCTGCACTGTGGCCATTCTCTACGTTAGGCTGGCCGGAAAAGACCGAGGATCTGGATTATTTCTATCCGAACGATGTGCTGGTAACCGGATACGATATTATTTTCTTCTGGGTTATCCGTATGATTTTCTCCGGATATGAGCAGATGGGTAAGGCACCGTTCCATACCGTACTGTTCCACGGACTGGTACGTGACTCCCAGGGACGCAAGATGAGTAAATCATTGGGCAATGGTATTGATCCACTGGAAGTCATTGACAAGTATGGCGCAGATGCACTTCGTCTGACACTGATTACCGGAAATGCACCGGGAAATGACATGCGGTTCTACTGGGAGCGTGTGGAGGCATCCCGTAACTTCGCCAATAAAGTATGGAATGCATCCCGTTTTATCATGATGAATCTGGATGGATTTGAACTCCATACGCCGTCAAAGGATGAGTTACATGCAGCAGACAAGTGGATTCTTTCCAAGGTGAATACCCTTGCAAAAGATGCCACAGAAAATATGGATAAATTTGAACTCGGAATTGCCGTACAGAAAGTATACGATTTTATCTGGGATGAGTTCTGTGACTGGTACATTGAGATCGCAAAAGTCCGTACCTATAAAAAGGATGAAGATCCGGTATCTGCCAATGCAGCACTGTGGACCTTAAAGACCGTACTGACCGAGGCATTGAAACTGTTACATCCGTATATGCCATTTATCACAGAAGAAATCTTCTGTACATTACAGTCAGAGGAAGAGACGATTATGCTCTCCAAGTGGCCGGAGTACAAAGAAGAGTGGAACTTCCCGGCAGAGGAATCTGCCATTGAGCACTGTAAGGATCTCGTTAAGGGAATCCGTAATGTCCGCACAGAAATGGATGTTCCGCCATCAAGAAAGGCAAAGCTTTATATTACATCTGAGGATGCAGGGCTTCGCACTGTTTTTGAAGAAAATAAGGAAGTATATGTAAATCTTGCTTCTACCAGCGAGATTATAGTACAGGCAGACAAAAACGGTATCAGTGAGGATGCGGTTTCCGTTGTGATTCCAGGAGCAGTTCTTTATCTGCCACTGGAGGATCTGGTAGATTTTGAAAAAGAAAAAGAGCGTTTGCATAAAGAAAAAGATAAGCTGACGAAGGAACTTGCACGTTCTAAGGGCATGCTTTCCAATGAAAAATTCTTAAATAACGCAAAACCAGAAAAGGTACAGGAAGAGAAAGACAAGCTGGCAAAGTATGAGCAGATGATGGCTCAGGTAGAAGCGCGGCTGGCACAAATGAAATAAATGGTTTCGGATTTCTATAGCAGAGAGGGGAAAATGCCATGGAAGATATTTCAATGAGAGGTGCGGTTGTCCGGATTTCACAGGATAGTATGGAAGCATATTTGACATTGCAGCCACCGGAGGCCGGAGAGGGATACACATTATCAGAGCTGGTGCGGTATATCCGCACCCAGCGGGTAACCAATGGAATTGACGAAGCGGCGATCCAGGAGATGATCGATGGCGGAGTGTACATGAGAGATGTATGTATTGCAAAAGGACAGCCACCGGTCAATGCAGAAAACGGCCGCTATGAACTTCATTTCAATCCGGATGTGGATGGAAAACCAAAGGTCAAGGAGGATGGTTCCATAGATTACTGGAGCATCCGTACAGTGGAGATGGTAAAAGAAGGTCAGACAATTGCCACCTACTATCCACCAACCGAGGCGGTAAACGGGATGAATGTTTCGGGAAAGCCGATACTGGCAGTCCGTGGCAAGCCATTGCAGCCACTCCGCGGAAAAGGATTTCACTGTACAGAAGACGGAAGTACTTATATTGCAGACCTGTCTGGAAAGATTGAAATGTCAAACGGAAAGATCCGGATATCCGCAGTTTATGAAATTCCCGGTGATGTGGGAATCGGTACAGGAAATGTGGAATATCACGGAGATGTTGTAATCCACGGTGGAATCAAACCGGGGGCAAAGGTAAGTACGAGTGGAAGTCTCACGGTAGACGGTATCTGCGAGAACTGTGTGATTGAAGCGGGAAAAGATATTGTCCTGCGAAGCGGTGTTCTCGGTGGAAACAAGACCAGTATTCGTGCAGGTGGGAATATCCACGCAAAATTTTTCGAATACTGTAAGGTGAAAGCCGATGGCTTTATTGAAGTGACTTATGCATTAGACAGTCATATGATCAGTTTTGATCATATTTATGTAACCGGAAAAAAGGGAAGTATCATTGGCGGATATGCCTACGCAATCAGTGGAATGGATGTGAATGTAATCGGAAATTCCACGGAAGTAAAGACACAGGTGCATGTCGGAGTCAGTGCGCAGATGCGGCAGGAACTGTCGGATCTGCAGAAATCCATTGAAGAAAATGGGGAAGTGATCAAGAAGATTACCACCGGGCTGAAACAGTTTGAACTGGTGGCTGCGAAAAAAGGAATTGATGTATCGAAAGATCCGCGCAGAACCGAGCTTCTTCGTGCCAAAATGAAAACGCAGGCAGATATTGCTGAAAGCCAAAAAGCGGTAGATCGTCTGGAAGAACTGGTCAAACGCGGGGAAAATGCAAAGATCAGTGTCGTACGCAAAGTGTATTCCGGATGTGTTGTAACCATTGACCAGCAGACGCTTACCGTAAAAGAACTGCAGGAATCCGTTTGTTTCCAGAAGAAAAAAGAAGGGGTTGTGATGATCTCTCTCAAGTAAACAGATGCAGTTTCTGTAATATTTCCGAGAAATAATGCGAATAAATTTACTTGCATATCCAATGCACTATATTATAATTAAGATACATGGGAACGCAGAACCTGTATATCGCAAAAAGGAGCAGGAGAAATGATTAATTTTGAAAAAGAGCTGAAGAATTTTCAGCCGAGTCTGGAAGTAGAAGAAGCCGAGGCTGCAATTTATAACCATGATCTGACAGATGTAACGGATATTATTACCGAAATATTGCGTGATGTACGTCAGAATGGACAGCAGTTAGGACAGTAATGAAAAAGAGGAAGAAATGATTTGTTATAAATGTGGACAGGAGGTTGGAAATGCAAAGCGCTGCCCGAATTGCGGGGCAGATCTTTCCGTATTTTTGAAAGTGCGTCACATTTCCAACGCGTATTATAATCTGGGGCTGGAACAGGCGGGCGTGAGAAATCTTTCCGGAGCGATTGTCAGCCTGAAAAACAGTCTGAAGTTTAATAAATATAATATTGATGCACGAAATCTTCTGGGATTGATTTATTGCGAGACAGGAGAAGTGGTAGATGCCTTAAGTGAATGGGTGATCAGCCGCAGTTATCAGCCGAAGGACAATCTTGCCAGTCATTATCTTGATGAGATCCAGCAGGACCGGGGAAGATTGGATTCCGTAAATCAGACGATTAAAAAATATAACCAGGCATTGCACTATTGCAAGCAGGACAGTCGGGATCTGGCAATTATCCAGCTGAAAAAGGTACTTTCGCTGAATCCGAAGCTTGTCAAGGCACATCAGCTGCTGGCGCTTCTTTATCTGCAGGACAATAAGCTGGAACTGGCAAAAAAAACTTTGCGCAATGCGGGAAAGATTGATACAAATAATACAACCACCCTGCGTTATCTGCGCGAAGTGAATGCAAGACTGAAGGAAAAAAGTCCTTCCAAAAAGCCGAAGGATGATGATCTGATTTCTTATCAAAGTGGAAATGAGACCATTATCATGCCGAAGCGGTTTAAGGAATCTTCGATTGGGGCAACACTGGTATATATTGTGATCGGACTGATTGTGGGTACTGCGATTACCGCATTTCTGATCGTGCCGAGCGTTCGCAACAAGGCAAAAGAAGATGCACAGAGAAAACTGGTTGAAGCGAGTGATACCATTTCCACGAATGGACAGACAATCAAAGATCTGGAAGGACAGATGGAGGATCTGAAAAATCAGCTGGAAGAGCAGACGACCAACAACGAAAAGGTCAAGGTTCAGATATCCACTTATGAAAATCTCCTGCAGGCATGTGTTTCCTATTATGGATCAAAGGATGTGACGACTGCGGGAAAGACACTGGATAAAGTAAAGACGAAGTATCTGTCCGACAAAGCTAAAACCATATATGATGATATCCATGGGGAGGTACAGGATAAGTATCTGAATCAGCTTTACAAGGAAGGCTATAGTTTGTACTCCCGTGGAAAGTATAAGGACGCCATCGATACATTAAAACAGATTACGGATGAGCAGGAAGATTTCCAGGACGGATCAGCTGCCTATTATCTGGCACAGTCCTACCGGAAAAACGGGGACCTGAAATCTGCAAAACCGTATTATCAGTATGTAATTGAAAATTATCCGGATACGGAGCGGGCGAGAACGTCACAGAATTATGTAGACGCACAGGAATAAAAAGGAACACATTGCATTACAAAAGACACTACAGTACAGGTTACTGTCGGTGTCTTTTTTTGCTTATTTATAAAGAAGTAAGGGAAAGGAAGAGGTTTTATATGGAAGCAGCATATCGAAAGGAAGCGGACTGCATGATTGTGCCGATGCCGCGGGAGGTGGATCATCATGTGGCAGGCAATATGAGCAGGGAAATAGATCTGCTGGCGGAAAGCTGGCATGTTCACAGGATTGTATTTGATTTTGCGGGGACTGATTTTATGGACAGTTCCGGAATCGGTATATTAATAGGAAGAAAAAAGACGATGGACATGCATGCAGGAAAAGTGACAGCGGTAAATCTGGGAGAACGGGTGTATAAAATATTTGAAAAATCCGGGTTGTTTCAGATTATTTCATTGGAAGAGGAGGAAAAATAAAATGGTGCAGGAAAATCATATGCAGGTTCATTTTGATGCAAAATCCGTAAATGAGGGATTGGCACGCATGGTTGTGACCGCATTTATGACAAATATGAATCCGACGCTGGAGCAGATTGCAGATGTAAAGACAGCAGTGAGTGAGGCTGTGACAAATGCCATTATCCATGGATACGAAGATGAAACGAAACAGGTGGAACTGACCTGTGACCAAAACGGTCAGCAATTGGTGGTAACGGTGGAAGATCACGGAGTCGGAATTGAAGATCTTGAACAGGCATTGCAGCCTTTTTTTACTACAAAACCGGAATTGGAACGTTCCGGTATGGGCTTTTCCTTTATGGAGGCATTTATGGATCGGATTGAGGTACGGTCAAAAAAAGGAGAAGGAACACGTGTGGTTATGTGGAAATACATAGAAAGGGAACGTGAGCAGTAAGATACCGGCAAAAGAGGAAAATGGACGACAGAACATCCAGAGGGCGCAGCAGGGAGACCGGAAGATCAGGCAGCAGATGATAACCGAGAATATGGGGCTGGTTTATATGGTGGCGAAACGATTTGCAAACCGGGGAACCGATTTGCAGGATCTGACACAGATCGGAGTGATTGGTCTGATCAAGGCGATCGACCGGTTTGACACTTCGCTATCCTACTCTTTTTCTACCTATGCGGTTCCGCTTATTATGGGGGAAATCCGGAGATTTTTACGGGATGACGGTATGATTCATACGAGTCGCCAGATGAAAGAACATGCAAGAAAAATAGCAATTGTCAGAGAACAGATGAAAAAGACACAAAATAAGGAGCCGACATTGCAGGAACTGGCGGAAAAGACAGGAATTGCCATTGAAGATCTGGTGGTGGCAATGGAAGCAGGAAGAGAGGTGGATTCTTTTTCACGACCGGTGACGGAAAATGACGGAAAAGTGCTGACTTTGGAAGAAAAGCTGGAGGATAATCACCGGTTTGAAACTCCGCTTCTGAATCATATTGCATTGAAACAGGCGATCGACCAGCTGCCGGAGGAAGAAGCACAGCTGATAAAATTTCGCTATATGGACAATCTTTCCCAGGCAGAAACAGCAAAGCGCATGGGGAAAAATCAGGTATCCGTATCGCGCAGTGAGCGGAAGATATTGGAAAAACTTCGCAGAAAAATGTTGTAGCTACCACTTACAGGTACAGGGAAAATCTGGTATAATTTGCACGTAAAAGATCACAAAAGGGAGAAATTAACATGGGAGAATATTTGCAGGAAGCCGTGTTGCCGGTGCAGTACGACAATTATGTGTTTGATCTGTACGGGACACTGGTGGATATCCACACAGAGGAGGATTTTCCAAACCTGTGGGAGAAACTGGCACTGTTTTTTGGATATTACGGAGCTGTTTATGAACCGGAGGAATTGCAGGGACGCTATGCGGCACTTGTCAGCGACTATGAGCACGCACTGAAAAAGACGCTGGAAGAAGACAGGCATTATGCACATGAGGCATCCCCGGAGATTGAGATCGGGGAAGTATTTAAAAAACTGTATCAGGAAAAAGGAATCATGGCAGATAAGGAGCTTGCCATACATACCGGACAGTTTTTCCGGGTACTGTCTACCGATTATGTCCGTTTGTATCCGGGGACAAAGCAGATGCTTGCCAGCCTGAAGAAAATAGGAAAAAAGGTATATCTTTTATCAAACGCCCAGCGCATTTTTACCGCATATGAAATGAATGTTTTAGGCATTACAAAATATTTTGATGATATTTTGATTTCTTCGGATTATCACACGAAAAAACCGGACAAACGTTTCTTTCATATATTGTTGGAGCGGCATAAGCTGGATGTGTCTCATTCCCTGTATATCGGGAATGACAGCCGTTGTGATGTCGGTGGTGCAAAAGATGTCGGAATGCCGGTGTTTTATGTAAATTCCAATATTTCCCCGAAAAATGATGACGGAAAAGAGGCAGACTATATTGTAGAGAATTTTTGTGCCTGGAAGGAGGTAACCATATGAGTAAATTAAAACCAGGAAAAGTAGCAATTATCGGATGTGGATTTGTCGGTTCTGCATCTGCATTCGCCCTGATGCAGAGCGGATTATTTACCGAGATGGTGCTTTTGGATGCAAACCATCAGAAAGCAGAAGGGGAAGCCGAAGATATCGTACACGGAATTCCGTTTGGAAGACCGATGCAGATTTATGCCGGAGATTATGATGATATTGCGGATGCAGCCATTATTGTAATTACAGCAGGTGCAAATCAGAAGCCGGACGAAACGCGGCTGGATCTGGTAAACAAAAACATTGCAATTTTCCAGTCGATTATTCCGGAAATTACAAAAAGAGATTTTGAAGGAATTCTTCTGATTGTTGCAAATCCGGTAGATATTCTGACTTACACGGCGCAGAAACTGTCCGGTTATCCGGAAAACCGGGTAATTGGTTCCGGAACTGTGCTGGATTCTGCCAGACTGAAGTATCATCTGGGACAGCATCTGGGAGTGGACAGCAGAAGTGTACATGCTTTTATCGTGGGAGAACACGGGGACAGTGAGATTGCGGCATGGAGCAGTGCGAATATATCCGGAATACCGCTGGACAATTTCTGTGAGATGCGGGGGCACTATAATCATATGGAAGCAACGGAACGTATCGCCGCGGAGGTAAAACAGAGTGCCTATGAGATTATTTCCAAAAAAGGAGCCACATATTATGGAATTGCCATGTCAGTTAAGCGCATCTGCGAAGCAATCATAAGAGATGAAAAATCCATTCTGCCGATTTCGACCATGCTGCACGGAGAGTATGGAATCTCAGACGTGGTGTTAAGTCTGCCGTGTATCGTTGGCCGCGATGGCTATGAAACCAAGGTTCCAATCGATCTGGATCAGGAGGAAGTTTCCAGACTGCATGAGTCTGCAAATACGCTGAAAGAAGTTCTTTCGGAGTTCTTTGCCGAAAATTAGTTTTTTTGTGCTTGCATTTTTTGGAAGAAAGGGGTAGAATACCACAGTGGGTAGAGCAAAGGCGTCGTAATGTATGTACGACGCCTCTTTTTATATATAAAGTGTATGACCATATGAGAAATATACAAATATGACATATAGTTTATATAAAAAAAACGTTTTACTTTTTACAATATGACAAATATAATAGCTTTTGATTCAAAAGTTAAGAAAGGAAGTGAGACTGTTGGATGCGTTGGTAAAGAATCTGATGGAGGAGCTGAATTGCGATACCGTCTTTACAATCCCGCTGTTTGGTGGCATTCCGATCTATGAATCGGTTGTTGTTACATGGATCATCATGGCGGTCATTCTTCTTTTGTGTCTGGTTCTTGTGAGAGGGCTTAAAGTTGAGAATCCAAGCCGTAAGCAGGTAGTACTTGAACTTGCTGTTTCAAAACTGTATGGATTCTTTGAGGACACGATAGGGGAAAACGGTAAAGCGTACATTCCGTACCTGGCAGCAGTTGCCATCTACATAGGAATTGCCAACCTCATCGGCCTATTAGGCTTCAAGCCGCCGACCAAAGACATGAATGTCACGGTCGCGCTTGCATTGATGAGTATCATCTTAATTGAAGCAGCAGGAGTGAGAAAGAAAGGAACCAAAGGCTGGTTAAAGAGCTTTGCGGAACCAATGCCTGTAGTTCTTCCAATTAACATTCTTGAGATATTCATCAAACCATTATCACTTTGTATGCGATTGTTTGGAAACGTACTTGGTTCCTTCGTTATTATGGAGTTACTGAAGATGGTGGTTCCACCCGTACTTCCAGCAATATTCAGTTGTTACTTTGATATTTTTGACGGACTGATTCAGGCATACGTATTTGTGTTCCTTACAGGCTTGTTCATCAAGGAAGCAACGGAGTAACACACTAATTAACTGAGAAAAGAAAAGGAGAAAACATTATGTCAGCATCATTATTTGTAGCAATCGGAGCAGGAGTAGCAGTATTAACAGGTATCGGAGCAGGTCTTGGAATCGGTAAGGCAACAGGTTCTGCAGTAGACGCTATCGCAAGACAGCCGGAAGCAGAAGGTAAGATCTCCAAAGCATTACTTCTTGGTTGTGCACTTGCCGAGGCAACTGCTATTTACGGTTTCGTTATCGCATTACTTATCATTCTTTTCTTAAAATAATGATTACCTGCTGTAATTATTACATTTAAGAAAGGAGCAGTAAACTATGCTGAGTTTAAATCCATGGGATATCTTGTGGACGATCGTAAACCTGCTTGTTTTATATGCAATCTTTCGCAAGTTTTTGTTTCAGCCGGTCATGAATGTCATTCATGAGAGGGAAGAAATGATCAACAAACAGTTTGAAGATGCACAAAAGCAGCAGGACGATGCAGCGCAGATGAAGAATGAATATGAAAACCAGTTAAAGGGTGCCAAAGAAAAGGCAGATCAGATCATTCTCGATGCAAAGACACGTGCACAGGAAGAATATAACAGTAAAATGGAAGCAACCAGGGCAGAAGCAGATCATATGCTTGAAAAAGCAAAGAGTGATATTGCAAATGAGCAGGAAAAGGCAACCAGAGATGCTCAGGCAAAAATCGCAGAACTTGCTTTGCTGGCTGCTAAGAAGATTATGAAGACGGGTGAAGCACATGACGCAGGCAGCAGTAAATAGTGCCAAGGTATTATACCGGCTGTCTGTCAGCAGAGAGGATGTCGAAAAAGCGGAAAAACTTTTCTTTACGACACCGCAACTGCAGAAAGTTCTGACGAGCCCGGTCGTACCGGCAGCAAAAAAGTACGAAATTATTGATCAGGTATTTGCACTGGAAACGACAGAGGACGTGCTGGTTCGTTACATGAAGATCATGTGCCGGATTGGCAACATGGACGAGATGCAGGACATTTTCCAATATTATTATAGATACTGGGATCAGATGCATCACGTAGTTCGTGCGGACCTGGTTTATGCCGAGGCTCCAAGCAAAGCTGAGGAGAAAGAGGCAAAAGCAATTCTGGATAAAAATTATCCGGATAGTGAAATTACCCTGACGCAGAGCATAGACGAGTCACTGATTGGTGGCTATGTCGTTAAGGTTGGATACAAAGAGTTTGACCATAGTTATGAAGGACGTCTGCGTCAGTTAGAAAGAAAACTTACAGGGAGGTGACCCCTTTGGGCGCTATTAGTGCAACAGATATTATCTCCATTATTCAGGGTGAGATCGAAAATATCAATTGGGATGAGGAAAGCCGTGAGACAGGTGAGGTCATCTGGGTCGGTGATGGAATCGTTACCGTATACGGAATTGATCATGCAATGTACGGTGAGATCGTAGCCTTTGAAAACGGAGTCAAAGGAATGGTTCAGGATGTCAGACAAAATGAAATCGGTATTATTCTTTTTGGTCGTGACACCGGAATCAAAGAAGGAACCAAAGTGGTTCGTACCAAGAAGAAAGCCGGTATTCCAGTCGGTGATGCATTTGTGGGCAGAGTAATCAATGCACTCGGTGAGCCGATCGATGGAAACGGTGATGTAAAAGAGGATGATTATCGTCCGATCGAGCAGGAAGCTCCTGGTATTATTGACAGACAAAGTGTAGATACACCAATGGAAACAGGTATTCTTTCCATCGATTCCATGTTCCCAATCGGACGTGGACAGCGTGAGTTGATCATTGGTGACCGTCAGACCGGTAAGACATCCATTGCAACAGATACCATTATCAACCAGAGAGGCAAAGATGTAATCTGTATTTACGTTGCCATTGGTCAGAAGGCATCTACCGTTGCAAAGATTGTAAATACATTAAAGAAACATGATGCCATGGATTATTCCATCGTAGTATCTTCTACAGCCAGTGATCCGGCATCTTTACAGTACATAGCTCCATATGCAGGAACTGCCATGGCAGAATATTTTATGCACAAGGGCAAGGATGTTCTCATTGTATATGATGATCTGTCCAAGCATGCGGTTGCATACCGTGCAATTTCCCTTCTGCTTGAGCGTTCCCCGGGACGTGAGGCTTATCCTGGTGATGTATTCTACTTACACTCCAGACTGCTTGAGCGTTCCAGTCATCTGAGTGACAAGTTAGGTGGCGGTTCCATCACCGCACTGCCGATTATTGAAACACAGGCTGGTGATGTTTCCGCATATATTCCTACCAACGTTATTTCCATTACCGATGGTCAGATCTTCCTCGAGAGCAACCTGTTCAACGCAGGTATGAGACCAGCCGTAAATGTAGGACTTTCCGTATCCCGAGTCGGTGGTGCAGCCCAGACAAAGGCAATGAAGAAAGCATCCGGTAGTATCCGTATCGATCTGGCACAGTACCGTGAGATGGAAGTGTTCACACAGTTTGCTTCTGATCTGGATGATGCAACAAAAGCACAGCTGCAGCACGGAAAAGCTCTGATGGAGCTGTTGAAGCAGCCGCTGAGTCATCCGCTTTCCATGCATGAGCAGGTATTAACCCTGTGCATGGCAACGGACGGTGTATTCGATAAGATACCTACCAGACAGGTAAAACAGTATCAGAAAGATATTCTGGATTTCATGGATCTGAAACATCCGGAGATCGGAAAAGAAATTGAGCAGACAAAAGCTTTATCCGATGAACTGAGACAGAAAATCAAAGATGCTGCAGCAGAGTTCGCAGCAGAACAGTAAGCAGGTGTTACGATGGCAAATGCAAAAGAAATTCAGGATCGAATGAAGAGTATCAATGATACATTAAAGATTACAAATGCAATGTACATGATTTCTTCTTCGAAATTAAAGAAATCTAAAAAAATGCTGACGGACACAGAACCGTATTTCTTTACCCTGCAATCTGAGATGAGCCGTATTCTGCGGCATTTGCCGGATCTGGACAGTATTTATTTTAGGTCCACAGATGAGATTCCGGAAGAAGAAAAACGGATCGCTTATATGGTAGTTACGGCAGATAAGGGACTGGCAGGATCTTACAACCACAATATTTTAAAGATTGCGGAAGAAGAACTTGCAAAACACCCGAAACGTCAGCTGTATGTGCTTGGTGAAGTCGGAAGACATTATTTTGAAGAACGTGGAATTGAGATCAACAAACAGTTCCATTATACGATTCAGAATCCGACATTGAACCGTGCACGAAATATCTCTGAGGAACTTCTCGAAGGTTACCGTCAGGGAGATTTTGATGAAATCTATATCATTTATACCTCAATGGTCAATGCGATGCAGGAAGAAGCAGAAATCCTGCAGCTGCTTCCACTGAAAAAAGCAGATTTCCACAACGTGGAGATTCCGCTGGATGTCAGACGTGAGGAGCTTGCCCTGCGTCCATCGGCAGATGCAGTGATGAATCGTATTGTTCCGGACTATGTGGTAGGATTTGTTTATGGTGCGCTGGTAGAATCCTTCTCCTGCGAGCAGAATGCCCGTATGATGGCGATGGAGGCAGCAACCAACAGCGCAAAGGATATGCTTCATGAGCTGGATATCATGTATAACCGTGCCAGACAGGCAGCGATTACCCAGGAGATCACAGAGGTAATTGCGGGAGCAAAATCCCAGAAGCGCAAGAAAAAGAGATAATGGAGGCCTAGGATGAAAACAGGAAAAATCATACAGGTTATGGGACCTGTTGTGGACGTTGAATTTGAAGACGAAGAATTGCCTGCAATCAGAGACGCTCTGGAAGTACAAAATGGTGACAAAAAATGTATCATGGAGGTTGCACAGCATATAGGAAATAATACGGTACGCTGTATTATGCTTGCAGCCAGTGAAGGACTTCACCGTGATATGGAAGTCATTGCAACCGGAAGCGGTATCAAGACACCAGTTGGTGAGGCAACACTGGGACGTCTGTTCAACGTATTAGGAGAAACAATTGATGACGGAAAGCCGATCGGGGATGCTCCAAAGTGGGTGATCCACAGAGAGCCGCCAGCATTTGAAGATCAGAACCCTGCAGAGGAAATCTTAGAGACTGGTATCAAGGTCATCGACTTACTTGCCCCATATGCAAAGGGTGGTAAGATTGGTCTGTTCGGTGGTGCCGGTGTAGGAAAAACCGTATTGATCCAGGAGCTGATCAGTAATATTGCAACAGAGCACGGTGGATATTCCATTTTCACCGGTGTCGGGGAGCGTTCCCGTGAAGGAAATGATCTGTGGACTGAAATGGGCGAATCCGGTGTACTTGAAAAAACAGCCTTAGTGTTTGGACAGATGAATGAGCCGCCAGGGGCTCGTATGCGTGTCGCTGAGACCGGACTTACCATGGCTGAGTATTTCCGTGATGAGCAGCATAAAAATGTGCTTCTCTTCATTGATAACATTTTCCGTTTCACACAGGCCGGATCAGAGGTATCCGCACTGCTTGGACGTATGCCGTCAGCCGTAGGTTATCAGCCGACACTGGCTACGGAGATGGGTGAATTACAGGAGAGGATCGCTTCTACAAAGAATGGATCTATCACTTCCGTACAGGCTGTATATGTACCAGCCGATGACCTGACAGACCCGGCACCAGCTACGACATTTGCACATCTGGATGCAACAACCGTACTTTCCAGAAAGATCGTTGAGCAGGGTATTTATCCGGCGGTTGATCCTCTGGAGTCATCTTCCCGTATCCTTGAGCCGGATATTGTTGGGGAGGAGCATTATGAAGTTGCACGTAAAGTGCAGGAGATCCTTCAGAAGTATAAGGAATTGCAGGATATCATTGCAATTCTTGGTATGGAAGAGCTGGCAGATGAAGATAAAGTCCTGGTATACCGTGCAAGAAAGATTCAGAAGTTCCTGTCACAGCCGTTCCACGTAGCAGAGAACTTTACCGGTATCAAAGGTGTATATGTTCCTTTGAAAGAAACAATCCGCGGATTCAAGGCAATTTTAGATGGTGAGATGGATGAATATCCGGAGAATGCATTCTTCAATGCAGGAACCATCGAAGATGTCAGGAAGAAAGCAGAGCAGATGGAGCAGAACGCATAGCATAAAGAACGGAGATCATTATGGCAGGCAATACATTCTATTTAAAAATTATATCTGCGAACCGTGTGTTCTTTTCCGGAAGATGCCGTTCTCTGATCGTTCCGGAATATGATGGGCAGAAAGAAATTCTGGCCCATCATGAGGATATGGTCATCGCCATTGATGAGGGCGAGATGAGGTTTCAGCCGGAAGGCACGGATAACTGGGAATATGCAGTAGTCGGAATGGGATTTGTCGAGATCGTCAATAACCGTGTGACACTTCTCGTGGAGACTGCAGAGCGTCCGGAGGAAATCGATGTGGCAAGAGCCCGCGAAGCAAAAGAGCGTGCAGAGGAGCAGATGCGCCAGAAGCAGAGTATCCGTGAGTATTACCACTCAAGAGCTTCTCTTTCCCGTGCGATGGCACGTCTGAAAGGAACCAGCGGAAGAAAATAAAACAATAAAAAAGGATGCACGTTTTGTGCATCCTTTTTTTATCTGACATTATTCATTCATGGTAATCAGTTTTGCATACCATTGCAGGGAAGAAACCCATGCATGGGAAACATCCGGAATTTCGATGTTTTTAAGCACCAGCTGGCGGGAAACTTCCTGCCATTCTGCCGATTCGTATTTTACAATAAAGTGAAGCACTTCTGCCAGGGAACCGGTATGTTCCAGAAGGGCGGTGCGGATCTTGCCCGATACACGCACCATGGAGAGAGCTTCTTCCATGGAACAATCCAGAATAATATCCAGAATCGAGAAAAGACCGGTCAGAAACAGTTCCTGGGAACGCATTGCCATGCCAAAGACCGGTGCAAGATTTTCTGCAAACTTGGCACGCAGCAGGGAAAGGCGCATCAGTTCATTCGGCTTGTCAGAACACAGTTTCTCAATGACGGTTGTCTGAATCCAGCGCGTCAGATCCTTCTGCCCCAGCATTGAGACAGCAACCCGCACGGAAGTGATTTCGGAATTAAAGGAGCGTGTATTTGCCAGCCGCAGCAGGGAGATGATAAGAGCCGTGTCCTGACTGATAATATCAGCCGCTTTGGTCAGGTCAAAATCATCTTCTTCAATCAGATTCAGAAGCGAAATGTAATTGATCTTCAGGGGCGATACTTTATGTTCGCCGCGTGTGACCGGCATACGGAAAAAGGTTCCTTCAAATAAAGAAATTGTTTCTGCAGGACTGAGTTTTCCGAATGTTTCCATGTCCGGAATGTTGCTGGCACAGATACAGATATCCGGATACAGTTTGCGGAAATAGAAAGAAGCCTTGACGGCATCTATTTTCTGGCAGTCAATCAGAATGTAGTCCATCTGTGACAGAATTGGTGCGTAGTCTTCGTAGCAGTGAACAGGAAGATTACGCATTGCAAAATGATATCCGAATTCGCGCAGTTCGCGGATGCGGTCTGTATACATGGATACCGGAGGAAATGTCTGGTCAATCAGGAGAATCGGTGCATGGTTTGTATTTTTGCACTCGGACTCCAGACTGCTGAAAATAGAGATATTATTTAAAGATACAAAAATCGGTTTTCCTCCGGAGAGTGTGGTGGTTCCAAGCTCCTGAATCAGTTCCAGCCCGTCTACATAGGCGGCTCCGTCAAACTGTCTGGAACCAAGAAGGCTTGGGTTCATAAGAAAGTTATTTTTTCTGGTAAACAGAGAATAAGCACTAACGGACATATTTCGGTCAAAAAAAGGAATGAGTGTAAGCATCATAAGCGTATCTCCTATTCTATCATGTAAATCCCTGATGTAAGTTTGTCTTTGGATTTATTATACTATATAATGCTTAAAGAAACAAATATTTTGTGCAATGTGGTGAAAAAAGAAACAAAGCAGTTGACAAATGAAAGAGGATATGGGTAAAATACAAAAAGATAATAAACAGGGAGTAGTTTGCATCCGGTGTGTCCGGGTGTTGTGCAGGCCGTCATCACGTTACAGGAAAGCTGGAACCGGGCTGTACACGAAGAAACGAGACTTTTTATTGCATTATTCTGGTGCAAAAAAGTCCCGTTTCTTTTTTTGTACCACAACACAGGGAGGGCATGCCATGAAAAAATACTGGAAGTATTCCAAAGAGCAGCTAAGAGACGTATTTTCTACTACGGAGCAGGGATTATCCGAAATGCAGGTGAAAAAAATCCGGGAAACATGTGGGGAAAATATACTGGAAGAGGGAAAAAGACCCGGGCTTCTGAGGGTGTTTTTGTCACAGTTTGCAGATTTACTCATTGTCATTTTGCTGATCGCCGCGCTTATTTCCATGTTTTCCGGAAATGCAGAGAGTACGATTGTAATCGCAGTTGTCCTGGTGATGAATGCAGTTTTGGGAACGGTGCAGCACCAGAAAGCGGAAAAATCACTGGACAGTCTGAAAAATCTGTCTGCACCGTGTGCAAAAGTCATTCGGGAAGGGAAAAAGAAGGAGATCCCTTCGAGGGAACTGGTTCCTGGAGATCTTGTGGAACTGGAAGCTGGTGACATGGTTGTGGCAGATGGAAGGATTCTGGATAATTATTCTCTGCAGGTCAATGAGAGTGCGCTGACCGGAGAATCCACCAATGTAGAAAAGACACAAGGCAGTCTGCCGGAGGATCTGCCGCTGGCAGACCGCAGAAACATGGTATATTCCGGAAGCCTGGTCACTTATGGACGCGCACAGGTTTTGGTTACGGGAACAGGGATGCATACAGAGATCGGAAAGATTGCCGGGATGATGAATGATATCCGGGACCGTAAGACACCACTACAGGTGAGTCTGGATCAGTTCAGCAGAAAGCTGGCAGTTCTGGTTATGGGAATTTCAGCAGTGGTACTGGGGTTATGTTTATACCGTAAAATGCCGCTTCTGGATGCATTGATGTTTGCGGTTGCACTTGCGGTAGCCGCCATTCCGGAAGCACTCAGTTCAATCGTGACTATTGTGCAGGCGATGGGAACACAAAAGATGGTAAAGGAAAATGCCATCGTCAGAAAGCTGAAGGCAGTGGAGAGCCTTGGGTGTGTATCGGTGATCTGTTCGGATAAAACCGGAACGCTGACACAGAATAAGATGACCGTGCAGAAAGTTTATGTGGACGACAGGGAATATCTGCCCGAACAGCTTTCCATGGAAGAGCAGCTGCACAGATATCTGGTCTACGATGCGGTGCTTAGCAATGATGCCACATTGGAGAACGGAAAAGGAATCGGAGATCCGACCGAATATGCCCTGTTGGAAATGTTTCGTAAAATTCCCGCACCGAAAGGGGGAATGATGGGCGAAGGCGGTTACAGGGAAGAAATGCTTCGAAGCTGTATGAAACGTCTCGAAGAGGTTCCGTTTGATTCTGAGCGGAAACGGATGAGCACAAGATATTACCTGCACGGGGTCGGAACCATTCTGACCAAAGGGGCACCGGATGTATTGCTGGAACGCTGTGATTTTGTCCGGAAAAGTACCGGAATTGTTCCACTTGATCCGACGGAGACAGAAAAAATCAAAAAAAAGATTGCGGAATTTTCCGGGCAGGGACTGCGTGTGCTGGCATTTGCGTATAAAGAGAGTGAAGGACCGCTGACCATAGAAAGCGAAGAAAATCTGATCTTTCTCGGGCTGATTGCCATGATGGATCCGCCAAGACCGGAAGCCATTCAGGCGGTTGCCGATGCAAAGAGAGCAGGAATCCGCACGGTCATGATTACAGGGGATCACAAAATTACCGCGCGTGCGATTGCAAAACAGCTTGGAATTTATCAGGAAGGGGATCTGGCTGTGACCGGAAGGGAGTTAGATGCCATGAGTGAGAAGGAATTGCAGGGAAAACTGGAAAAAATCTGTGTATATGCCAGAGTTTCGCCGGAACATAAGATAAGAATTGTAAAGGCATGGCAGAAAAAAGGACGGATTGTTTCCATGACGGGGGATGGTGTCAACGATGCGCCGGCATTAAAACGCGCAGATATCGGAGTGGCAATGGGGATTACAGGAACAGAAGTGGCAAAAGATGCGGCAGACATGATTCTTTTAGATGATAATTTTGCGACCATCATTCAGGCGGTGGTGAATGGAAGAAATGTATACCGGAATATAAAGAATGCTATTTTGTTTTTGCTGTCCGGCAATATGGCAGCGATTCTGGCGGTACTGTATACTTCACTTGCAGGACTTCCGGTTCCGTTTGCACCTGTGCATCTGCTTTTTATCAATTTGCTGACGGATTCGCTTCCGGCAATTGCGATTGGCATGGAGCCGGCAGATGCAGCACTTTTAGAGGAAAAACCAAGGGATCCTTCTGCCGGAATACTGACCGGTTCGTTTCTGGGGAAAATTGTGGCAGAGGGAGCGTTGATTGCGTGTCCGGTCATGACTTCTTATTATATAGGGCTGCAGCAGAGTACCGCGCTTGCAGCAACAATGGCTTTTGCAACGCTGACACTGGCACGCCTGTTTCATGGGTTTAACTGCCGGAGCCAAAAGTCCATGGCACGGGTTGGACTCAGGTCCAACAAGTACAGCATGGGAGCATTTTTGGGTGGATGTATTCTTTTGGGTCTGGTACTTTGCGTTCCGTTTTTTGAGAGGCTGTTCGATGTGGCAGAAATGGGAGTGCTGATGTATGGATATATTCTGCTGCTGGCATTTGTGCCGACATTGGTGATTCAGATGGTAAAATTGGTCAGGGAAAAAATGCAGGTAGGTTTGTAATTGACTCCTCTTTACTTTAGCATGATAACATGATAATATGGTAAACATGTAGTAAACAGAAGAATTAATAATTAATGGAGGAACATTATGAAAAAGAAACTTGCAGTATTGCTGGCAGCAGCGCTGACACTTGGTATGACTGCCTGTGGTGCATCCAAAGGAGCGGGAGATACCGGAAAGAGCGAAAAGAGCATGGTATATGCAGTAGAGGCAGGATCTGCCGGAGAAGAAGCTGCAAAAGAAAAGGGATTTCAGTACAATTCCGTTTCATCCCAGGCAGATGCCCTGATGGAAGTTGCTTCCGGCACATCCGATGCAGCGATCATTGACCTTCTGATGGCAGGTGCCATGATTGGTGAGGGCACCAGTTATCCGAATCTGAAGCATACAGACGAACTTACGACCGAGGAGTATGGTGTTGGATGCCGGAAAGGATCGGATCTGGCTTCTTATATCAATCAGGTGTTTGCTGACTCTTATAAAGACGGAAGCATGGAAAAAATTGCCGAAACCTACGGCGTGCAGGAAGCACTTGTAGAGCAGAAAGATGCCACATTTGAACAGTCCCAAAAAGACAGTGACGTGGATTATATCAAGGAAAGAGGAAAACTGGTTGTCGGTGTGACCGATTTTGAGCCGATGGATTATAAAGACAAAGATGGAAACTGGATCGGGTTTGATGCAGATATGGCAAAACTTGTCGGAGAAAAACTTGGTGTAGAGGTTGATTTTGTAGAGATCGACTGGGACAACAAGGTCATGGAGCTCAATTCCAAGAATATCGATGTCGTATGGAATGGAATGACTCTGACGAGCGAGGTAACTTCTGCAATGGAATGTACCAATGCTTATTGTAACAATGCACAGGTAGTTGTCGTACCAGAGGGGAAATAAATCATGTTCTGGACAGTAACACAGTCACTTTTGACAGGTCTTGCCACCACTTTTGAAATTTTTATACTGACACTGATTTTTGCGCTGCCGCTTGGGCTGGTGCTGGCATTTGGCCTGCTCAGCAAGTTTAAGCCGCTGCAGCGTCTGGTTCAGATTCTGGTCTGGATCATCCGTGGAACACCTCTGATGCTTCAGCTGATCATTATTTTCTATGGACCGGGGCTCTGGCTCCATACGACGGTCTGGAGCGGAAATGAGAGCGGACGGATTACCGCAACCGTAGTGGCATTTGTGATTAATTATGCGTGCTATTTTTCTGTGATTTTCCGTGGAGGAATCGAGGGAGTTCCGGCAGGACAGAGGGAAGCCGGACAGGTGCTTGGCATGACAAAGCATCAGATCTTTTTCAAAATCACATTGCTTCAGATGATCAAGCGCGTTGTACCACCGATGTCAAACGAGATCATTACGCTTGTAAAAGATACCTCTCTTGCGCGTATCATTGCAGCCTATGAGCTGACCTTTGCCGGTGCTGCATTTATGAAATCCGATGGCCTGACCTGGCCACTGTTTTACACCGGTGTATTTTATCTTATTTTTATTGGTATTTTGACGCTTTTATTTAATTATATTGAGCGTAAGCTGGATTACTTTAAGTAGGAGGATAACATGGCAATCTTAGAGGTATCACATATAGAAAAACATTTCGGCAGAACGAATGTATTAAAAGATGTCAGTTTCTCCATGGAGGAAGGCACGGCGCTTGCAATTATCGGATCGTCCGGCTCCGGAAAGACAACGCTTCTGCGCTGTCTGAATTTTCTGGAGCGTCCGAATGGCGGAACGATTACGGTTAATGGAGAGACACTGTTTGATGCATCAACAGCTGGAATGGAAAAAGATGCGGATCTGCGCAGAAAACGTCTGCATTTTGGCATGGTGTTTCAGTCATTCAATCTGTTTCCACAGTATACAGCGTTACAGAATGTGACGCTTGCGGAACAGCTTCTGGCACAGGAACGTCCGGATTTCAAACAGAATAAGAAAAAGATCTTGGAAGAAATTGATGCACACGGCCGACAGCTGTTAGAGCGCATGGGACTTGCGGAGCGTATGGATCATTATCCGCATCAGTTGTCCGGCGGACAGCAGCAGCGGGTGGCAATTGCGCGCGCACTTGCCTTAAAACCGGATATTCTCTGTTTTGATGAGCCGACATCGGCGCTTGATCCGGAGCTGACCGGTGAGGTTTTAAAAGTCATCCGCACACTGGCAGAACAGAAAACAACGATGATTATTGTTACGCATGAGATGGCATTTGCCCGTGATGTGGCAGATCAGCTGATTTTCATGGATGGTGGTGTGATCGTGGAGCAGGGAGATCCGCATCAGGTGATCGATCATCCGAAGGAAGAGCGGACAAAGCAGTTCCTGACACGGTATGCACAGGGATAAATTTTACAAAATAATTTCTTGGAAACGGCAACAATAAGAAAGCATATTCTGCATGGTCGAAAGTAAAGACCGTTACCGTAAAATAAGAATAATAGACAGAATGAAAACCGTTGCAGCCGCAGCGGTTTTTTGTCTGGATATAGGATGAAATTTGTTCTTTACAAATAATAAATAAAAGCATATGATACTTTTATAAAATACTTTATTTAAGAGGAAGATTATGCCGGAAAAAAGAGAAAAACGCAATATAGCAAGAACTGAAATTATTAATTACATGTTGAACCATTCCGTTACATCAAAGGCAGAACTGGCAAAAGAACTGGGGCTTAGTATGCCTACAGTTCTGACAAATGTCAATGAGCTGATTGCAAAGGGACTGATTGTAGAAAATGGAGAGTATGCATCTACCGGGGGAAGAAAAGCCAAAAGCATAGGAATTAACAAGGAATATTGCAGGGCAATGGGACTTGTAATTACCGCTAATCATCTGGAAATGGTACTCGTAAATCTGGGATATGAAATCGAACATCTGAAACGTGTCCGTTTAAAATTTTCACCGGATATCGATTATAGTGTAAAAATTGCCGGGCAGGTACAACAGTTTCTGAAAGAATGCAAAACGGAGAAAGATATTTTAGGGATTGGAATTGCAATTCCCGGAATTATCGATCAGAATGAGAAGACAGTTCTAAAATCGCATGCTCTTCAGGTAGAAAATTACAGTCTGCGTTTTTTGGAACAGGCATTGGGATTTCCGGTTTATTTTGAGAATGATGCTAATTCCGCTATGCTTGCGGAAGATACACAAAAATATAACAATGCGATATACCTCTCCTTAAATCATACTCTTGGAGGGGCATTTTGCATTGATGGAAAACTGTTTCGTGGACAGAACCAGAAGGCAGGAGAGTTTGGACATATGATCCTGATTCCCGGAGGGGACAGATGTTATTGTGGAAAGCAGGGGTGTGCAGATGCTTATTGTGCGGCAAGTGTGCTGACTGGGGACGGAAAAAATTCTCTGGAAGTATTTATGGAACAATTGAAACAGGGAAATAAGGAAGCTGAACAAAAATGGGAAAGATATCTGGATCATCTTGCTATCCTGATATCCAATCTTCGGATGGCATACGATATGGATATTATACTTGGGGGAGATGTCGGAGGTGTACTGGCAGAGTATATGATTCCATTGGGACAGAGGGTATTGTCTTACAATGGATTTGACAGGGATATTTCTTATCTGAAAAATTGTTCTTATGAAAAAGAAGCATCGGCGGTTGGTGCGGCAAAACATTTTTTGTATGAATATGTAAAAGAATGCTGTTCGTAATGATGAAATTAAAAAAGTTCCTTCTTTACTGGCGTGTACATGCGGTAAAGAGGGAACTTTTTTGTTTAAAAATTTAGAAAAATTGTACAAAAAGTAAAATAAAAAATTGTGCAACTGGTAAAAACTCTCAAAAACTATTGACAAAACAGAGGAATGGGACAATAATGTAATTACTTTAATAAAACATTTTATAAAAGATAAAACAAAAGAAGGACAAATATAAAGGAGGAAACAATTATGTTACAGCAGGTAATGACAAATCCAGGAGAAATTACATTTAGAGAGGTTCCGGTTCCAGAAGTCAAGGATGATCAGGTACTGGTAAAAATCAGAAATATAGGTATCTGTGGTTCTGATATCCATGTATATCATGGAAAGCATCCGTTTACGAAATATCCGGTGACACAGGGACATGAGGTTTCCGGAGAAATCGCAGAAATAGGGAAAAATGTTTCTGGGTTTCAGATCGGACAGAAAGTTACGATTGAACCACAGGTTTATTGCGGACACTGCTATCCGTGTCGCCATGGAAAATATAATCTTTGCGAGGAATTAAAGGTTATGGGATTCCAGACCACAGGTACGGCTTCTGAATATTTTGCAGTAGATGCATCTAAGGTAACACCGATTCCGGAAGATATGTCTTATGAAGAAGGGGCGATGATCGAGCCTCTTGCAGTTGCAGTTCATGGAGTAAAGCAGATGGGCGATGTAAAAGGAATGAATATCACAGTAATCGGCGCAGGTCCAATTGGAAATCTTGTTGCACAAACAGCAAAAGGGATGGGAGCAGCAAAGGTTATGATTACCGATGTCAGTGATCTGCGTTTGGAAAAAGCAAAAGAATGTGGAATTGATGTATGTGTCAACACGCTGCACAAAGATTTTGGAGAGGCTATGGTAGAGGCATTTGGTCCGGATAAGGCAGATGTGATCTATGACTGTGCAGGAAATAACATTACGATGGGGCAGGCAATCAAATATGCAAGAAAAGGAAGTGTGATCGTACTGGTTGCAGTATTTGCAGGAATGGCAGAGGTGGATCTGGCAGTCGCAAATGATCACGAACTCGATATTAAAAGTACCATGATGTACCGGCATGACGATTATGTAGATGGTATCCGTCTTGTCAATGAGGGAAAGGTACATTTGAAACCATTAATTTCAAAAACGTTTGCATTTAAAGATTATCTGAAAGCATACCAGTATATTGATGATAACCGTGAGACAACGATGAAAGTCATTATCAATGTGCAGGAGGATTAAACAGATGAAAAACGAATATGGAATTGTCGGAGTAGCCCACATAGGGCTCCCGACGAATGATTTAAAAAAGACAATCGAATTTTATAAAAGTCTTGGATTTGAAGTGATTTTAGAAACCTATAATGAAAAGGCAAAAGAAAAGGTTGCGTTTTTGCAGATTCAGAATTACTGTATCGAATCGTTTGAGAACGGACAGGCGGTAATGGCAGACGGGGCATATCAGCATGTCGCACTGGATGTGAGAGATATTGAAGAAATGTATAAAAAGATCTGTGAAAATGGATATGAAGTCATTACGGATGGAATTGAGCAGCTTCCGTTTTGGGATAATGGTGTAAAGTTTTTCATGATTAAAGGACCGAATGAGGAGAGAATCGAGTTTTGCCAGAAACTCTGATGAAATAGGAGGAACGTATGGGTAGCGAGAACAGAAGTGGAAAAGTGCCGCTGATCAGCAAAATTGCATATGGTTTTGGTGATGTGGGATGTAATTTCAGTTGGATGTTTGTCAGCAATTTTTTAATGATTTTTTATACCGATGTATTTGGAATCAGTATGGCAGCAGTGTCTGCACTGATGCTGTTTTCCCGATTCTGGGATGCCATTAATGATCCGATTGTCGGGGGACTGACCGACAAGACAAAGACAAGATGGGGAAGATACCGTCCATGGCTTTTGGTGGCGGCACCGATTACGGCGGTGCTCCTTGTAATGACATTCTGGGCAAGACCAGACTGGAATCAGACTGCAAAAATTGTATATATGGTAATCACATATTGTCTCCTTGTTTTGGGATATACCTGTGTGAATATTCCATATGGAACACTCTGTGGAGCAATGACACAGGACATTGATGAGCGTGCAAAAATCAACACTTCCCGTTCCGTTGCAGCAATGATTGCAATCGGTGTGTTAAATATCATTACCGTTCCTTTGATTAACAAATTTGGAAGCAGCAGTGCAAAAACCGGATATCTGATGGTGGCAGTTATTTATGGATGCATTTTTGCAGCATGTCATTTCTTTTGCTTTGCAAAGACAAAAGAGGCTGTGATCACACCGGAAAAAGAAAAAATTTCTATAAAAGTCCAGCTAAAAGCGGTGCTTCAGAATCGTCCGTATCTGCTGGCTCTGGTAGGACAGATTTTATTTGGTTTTACTTTATATGGAAGAAATGCGGATGTCCTGTATTATTTTACTTATGTAGAAGGAAATGCCTCGTATTATACCACTTATTCGATGTGCATCATTATTCCTTCCATTATTGGAGCAGCCTGCTTTCAGCCGGTATTCCGTAAACTGAACAATAAAGGAAGAACTGCCAGTGTATTTGCACTTTTGACAGGAATTTCGATGCTTTCCATGTTTTTCTTTAATGTAAAAGAAGCTCCGGTTATCTTTTATGCATTGTCTGGAATTACACAGTTTTTCTTTTCCGGATTCAATACCGCAATTTATGCAATCATTCCGGATTGTGTGGAGTACGGTGAGTGGAAAACCGGATTGCGCAACGATGGATTTCAATATGCGTTTATTTCGCTTGGAAACAAGATTGGAATGGCAATTGGAACAGCACTTCTTGCCGGATTACTCGGAAAATACGGGTATGTGGCAAACCAGACACAAAATGCAGCCGTACTTTCCATTATGAAACATGCATTTACAACCATTCCGGGGGTTCTCTGGATTGTGACTGCTGTGGTATTATTCTTTTATCGGCTGAATAAAAAGCGTTATAATGAAATTGTGGAGGAATTAAAGAATGGAAAAAGAGGTTGATATTGTAGCATTGGGTGAACTGCTGATCGATTTTACCGAGGCAGGATACGGAAAAGATGGAATGAAGCTGTTTGAGCAGAATCCCGGTGGTGCACCGGCGAATTTGTTGACGGTTGCAAGCCATATGGGATGCCGGACATCGTTTATTGGAAAAGTCGGAAAAGACATGCATGGTGCATTTTTAAAAAGAACCTTACAAAATGAGGGGATTGCAGTGGACCATCTGATCGAAGATGATAAGTATTTTACTACACTTGCGTTTGTAGAAATTGATGAAAACGGTGAGCGGAAATTTTCATTTGCAAGAAAACCGGGCGCGGATACACAACTTCGGAAAGAAGAACTGGATCCGACGCTTTTGCAAAAAGGTAAAATTTTTCATTTCGGATCGCTTTCCCTGACGGATGAACCGGCAAAAAGTGCAACTTTAGAAGCCGTTCATATCGCAAAAGACGCGGGAGCATTGATTTCTTATGATCCAAATTACCGTGCATCCTTGTGGAAAAATGAACAGACTGCAGTACAGGAAATGAAAGCAGTGATTCCATTTGCGGATGTGATGAAGGTATCGGATGAAGAAAGTCTCCTGCTGACGGGAAAAAACAGCTATGAAGAAGCTGCGGAGGAGTTGCTTTCCATGGGACCAGAGCTGATTGCCATTACACTTGGCAGTGACGGCGTACTTGTGGCAACTACGGATGGAAAAGAACAGATCAGGGGATTTGCAACAGAGGCGGTTGATACAACAGGAGCCGGAGATTCATTCTGGGGTGGATTCCTGAGCCAGTTTTTATCCCTGAACAAAGCAATTGATGAGATGGACTGGAATGATTTGCGTGCCTGTGCACGGCAGGGAAATGCAGTAGCATGTCTGTGTGTGCAAAAGAGAGGTGGAATTCCTGCGATTCCAAAGAAACGAGAAGTAATGGAGTTTTTAAATCAACATATCAAAAAATAAATTTGATTTCCGTGCATAGACGGACCGGTCAGGTGAATACAGACAGGAAACGCAAAAAGAAGCTGACACACGAAAAGAAAATTCGTGTGCAGCTTCTTTTTTGCTGGTTATTAGCATCCAAAACACTTACGGATCAGTGCTGAGAAATCGCAGTTGGAAAAAAATCTAAAGCACATAGTTAAGTACCTCCCTGTTTGTATTTGTATTAGCTAAGTACAAATGCATTGTAACAAGTCTGTAATATTTCTGCAATAGGAGAGTATTTCCAGTTTAGGAAAGTTCCAGTTTTCCGGTATACAGCTGATAATAGGTTCCCTTCTGCTTAATCAGATCCGCATGATCCCCGCGTTCAATGATCTGTCCATGGTCAAGCACAATAATTGCATCACTGTTTCGGATCGTAGACAGACGGTGGGCGATAACAAATACCGTACGCCCTTTCATCAGATTATCCATACCCTTTTGTACAATGCTTTCGGTACGGGTATCGATGCTGGAAGTTGCCTCATCGAGGATGAGAACCGGTGGATCAGCCACGGCAGCTCTTGCAATGGAAAGCAGCTGGCGCTGTCCCTGGGAAAGTTCTTCGCCGTCACCGCTTAACATGGTATCATAACCGTTTGGCAGCATCCGGATGAACTGGTCTGCGTGCGCAAGTCTGGCAGCTTCGTAGATCTGCTCATCGGTTGCATCAAGATTTCCGTAACGGATATTGTCACGGATGGTTCCGGTAAACAGGTGGGTATCCTGCAGGACAATACCGAGAGAACGGCGCAGATCATCTTTTTTGATCTTGGTGATATTGATGCCGTCATAGCGGATTTTTCCTTCCTGAATATCGTAGAAACGGTTGATCAGGTTGGTAATTGTTGTCTTTCCGGCACCGGTAGAGCCAACAAATGCCAGTTTCTGTCCCGGTTTGGCGAACAGACTGATATCCTTTAAGATGACCTTATCCGGATTGTAGCCGAATGTAACATCTTCAAAACGGACATCGCCGGTCAGAGGGGTGTAAGATACACTTCCATCTGCGGAATGTGGATGTTTCCATGCCCACATGCCGGTACGTTCTTTACATTCGATGATGTTGCCATCGGCATCTCTTTTTGCATTGACAAGTGTTACATAGCCTTCGTCTGTCTCCGGTTTTTCGTCGATCAGGGCAAAGATTCTATCAGCTCCTGCCAGAGCCATAACGATGGAGTTGAACTGCTGTGCCACCTGCATAAACGGCTGGGTAAAACTCTTGGTAAACTGCAGGTAGGAAGCCATGACGCCGAGCGTAATGCCGCCCACACCGGCAACCGAGAGAACACCACCGAGAACAGCAGTCAGCACGAATTGTAAATTTCCGATATTTCCGATAACCGGTCCCATCATGTTTGCGTATTTGTTTGCCTGTGAGGCACTGTCAAACAGTGCTTCGTTGAGCTGGTCGAATTCCTCTTTGGATTTCTGCTCATGGTTGAACACTTTTACCACACGCTGGCCATTCATATGTTCTTCCACAAATCCGGTCACGTCGGCAAGGGAAACCTGCTGGCGCACAAAGTATTTTCCACTGTTTCCACCGATTTTTTTTGTGACAAATACCAGAATCCCGATGACAACAATGGCAAGCAGTGTCAGCAGGGGACTTAAGACCAGCATGGAAATAAATGTAACAATGATGGTGAAAAACGACATCAGTGCCTGTGGGATTGCCTGACTGATCATCTGGCGCAGGGTATCGGTATCATTTGTGTAAAGACTCATGATAGAGCCATTCGTATTCTGATCGAAATAGCGGATCGGAAGGGTCTGCATATGCTCAAACATATCATCACGCACACGCTTTAACACACCCTGGCCGATATATACCATCATACGGGTATAGATAAATGTTGCAATAACACCGACAATGAAAATACAGCCAAGTACAGCAAGTGCACGGTAAAATTCGGTATAGTCCGGACTTTTTTGTCCAATCAGGGGAAGGATGAAATCATCAAGCATGTATTTTAAGGACAGAGATACCGAAATGGATGCGACTGCACTTAAGAAGATACATACAAATACAAGAATAAAGCGGGCTTTATAGGTTTCTGTTACATATTTCAACAGACGTTTTGCGGTAGCAATATTGTATTTGGAAAGCTTTGGCTTTTTGTTATTCATGATCTTCACCTCCTTTGACCTGTGATTCATATACTTCACGGTAAATAGCATTGGTTTTTAACAGTTCTTCGGATGTACCAATGCCGGAAATCTCACCGTTTTCAAGGACAATGATCAAGTCGGCATCTTCAATGGAAGAAACACGCTGTGCAATGATGATCTTTGTCGTGTTTGGAATTTCCTCGCGGAAAGCCTTGCGGATCAGCGCATCGGTTTTGGTATCCACGGCGCTGGTAGAATCATCAAGGATCAGAATTTTTGGTTTCTTCAGCAGGGCACGGGCAATACAAAGACGCTGTTTCTGCCCACCGGATACGTTGTTTCCACCCTGGACAATCTGTGTATTGTAACCATCCGGAAATTCGCGGACGAACCCATCGGCCTGTGCCAGTTTACAGACATTCTGTACTTCTTCATCGGTAGCATTTTCGTTGCCCCAGCGGATATTGTCGTAAATTGTTCCGGAGAACAGGACGTTTTTCTGCAACACCATGGAAACCTGATCGCGCAGGGCTTCCAGATTATATTTGCGCACATCGATACCGGAAACTTTTACACTTCCTTCGGTGACGTCATATAGACGCGGAATCAGCTGTACAAGCGTTGATTTTGCACTTCCGGTTCCACCGATGATCCCTACGGTCTGACCGGATTTGATATGCAGATTGACATCTTTTAAGGAAAGATTTCCACCTTCACCGGCATAACTGAAACCGACATGGTCGAAAATAATATCACCATCGGTAACGGAAGTTACAGCATCAGCAGGATCGCGCATTTCCGGAATCTCATTTAGTACTTCCGTGATACGGTCGGTCGATGCACCGGCAATCATGATCATGACAAACACAGATGTTACCATCATCAGGGAACCGATGATCTGTAAGGCATATACAATAATGGAAGTAAGTGCACCGGTTTCCATGGTTCCGGTTACGATGCCTTTTCCGCCAATGTAAATAAGAATCATAATCACAGCATACATGACAAACTGCATAACTGGGGAATTCCAGGCAACGATCTTTTCCGCTGTGGTAAAAAGTTGATAAACATATTTGGAAACACCGTGGAATTTACCAATTTCATAATCTTCACGGACAAATGCCTTTACCACGCGGGCGGCATTTACATTTTCCTGTACGGAATTGTTTAATTCATCATATTCGTCAAACACCTTAATGAAATGTGGATGGGCTTTTTTTGCGATAAATAACAGCGTGCCACCGAGTACCGGAATGACGATTAAAAATAAGAGCGCAGCTTTTCTGCTGAGCGTCAGGGTCATAACCCAGGATAAAATAATCATGATCGGAGCCCTTGCCAGCAGGCGGATACTCATCATGTAAGCCATCTGGATATTTGTGATATCGGTAGTCATACGTGTTACAAGACCGGACGTGGAAAAATGGTCAATATTTTTAAAGGAAAAATCCTGTACTTTATAATAAATATCGTGCCGCAGGTTTTTGGCATATCCGGCTCCGGCAATTGCTGCAAAGTTTCCGGCCTGTACACCGAAAAACAGGGACATCATTGCCATAATTACAAGGATAAGTCCTCTTTGGATAATATATCCGAGATTTCCTTCTGCAATGCCAATATCAATAATTTTTGCCATTTCCAGAGGAATCAATACTTCCATCAGTACCTCTAATGTAACCAAAAGAGGGGTAATGATGGATTGCTTTTTGTATTCCCGGACGGATTGTAAAAGTTTCTTATTCATTTTTTTTACATACCTCCTTATGTTCTGATACGTTATAGAGCATCTGGTAGAGCACTTTTTTACAGGTCAGAACATCAGCTTCGGAAATATCTGTCGTAAGCTGTGTTTCCGACTGCCTTATGTGTGCAAGGATGCTCGGACGGAGTGCTTCCGCTTTCTTTGTAGGAATGATGCGTTTCAGACGGGCATCTTTTTTTTCGCTTTCCCGCACAATAAAACCATTTTTTTCGAGAAGCTGCAGCATTCCGGTCGCCGTGGATTTGCGGATCTGAAATTCTTCTTCGATGTCTTTCTGGTAGACAACCTTGTGAAGGGTTTCCAGAAGAAGAAATTTCAACACATGTTTCTGCATGGTGGTCAGACCATCGTCGTTGATCATGGAGTTCACACAGCTTTTCCGTTTCATCTGATGGGACAGTACCTGGATCAGGCGGCCCATATGAATTTCTTTGAGTTGTTCTTCATCGAAATCCTGCAAGAAATCACTCCTTTCTTAAAATGATTTTAAATAGTTAGCAACCGAACTTTTATCATTATAGGGATGAAAATTTAAAATGTCAATGGCTTTTTTTGGAGGATTTTGTAAGTTCACAGAAAAAACACAAACACAAAATGCCTGACAACTTGCGTTAAAATGAGTAAATTTATCATATTCACAGAAAAAACACAAAATAATTAACAGACAGGGTTGACATTGCCAGAATACAGTGCTATAACGTAGGCATAACAAAGGAAACAAATTTGACATATGAATATGAGGAAAAGAGGCGATTACTATGTCAGATAAGAATCCAAAACACCCGTTAAAGAAAAAACAGGCGAAAGCAAAAGATAAAAAGAAACACATTTACGAATAAATCGTAAAATGGAGTCGAGCGAGAGCATCTGCTGATGTCCTCGCTTTTTCTTTTCCAGGAGCATGTTGAGAAGAAAAAACGGAGATGTTATACTAAAAACAGTATGAAATGAAGAAATGAGGAAATCGGTCATGATAAAAACAACGGGAAATATAGCGGCATCCGCCAATATCGTAAAGGAATCGGTAGTGATGGGGGATGTATCCATCGGTGAGGACAGTACCATTCTTTTTTATGCGGTACTGCGTGGGGATGACAATAAAATTATCATCGGAAAAGGGACAAACATTCAGGATAACTGCACGGTCCACACTTCCAAAGTCGACCCGACCATGGTGGGCGATTATGTGACGGTGGGGCATAATGCAATTCTTCATGGCTGCACGATCGGGGACAACACATTAATCGGCATGGGCGCAACGGTGATGAACGGCAGTGTGATCGGAAAAAACTGTCTCATCGCAGCAGGAAGCCTTGTGCTTGAACACCAGAATATCCCGGACGGCAGCATGGTTATGGGCAGACCGGCGAAGGTCACGCGGGCATTGACGGAAGAAGAAATTGCAGGGTTAAAAGAGAGTGCACTTTCTTATATCGAAGAGGGAAAGAAACTCAGGGGAGAAGGTTATTGCCTGTAAAAAAGAGGTACACAAGTGGATAAAATATTAATAATTGAAGATGATGTGGAAATCAATACGCTGTTAACAGATTTCCTGAAAGAAAACGGATATGTTGTGTACAGTCAATATGATGGACTCCATGTTCTGGATTTCTTACACAAAGAAAAAATTGATCTGATCATACTTGATATTATGCTACCCTATCGAAGCGGCGATATTATTCTGGCAGATATACGCAGACAATTTACGATACCGGTTCTTATTATTTCAGCGAAAGAAACGACACAGAATAAAATTGATCTGCTTCGTCTTGGGGCAGATGATTACATTACAAAACCTTTTGATATGGAAGAAGTGCTTGCCAGAATCGAAAGCAATCTGCGCAGAGTACAGTTTGAAAATCGTTCGGCTGCCTGTTTACAATACGGGGATTTATGTCTGGATCTGGAAAAGAATACGGCATTTTTGAAGGAAGCGGAATTGGCTTTAACCGCAAAAGAATTTGCCATTCTGGAATTGCTGATGAAATATCCGGACAAAGTATTCTCAAAGTCAAATCTTTTTCAGAGTGTGTGGAATACAGAATATTTTGTGGAAGACAATACGCTTAATGTTCATATCAGTAATCTGCGTAACAAATTAAAAGCGGTTTGTCCGGATAAAGAATTTATAGATACGGTCTGGGGCATTGGTTATCGTCTGCATAAGGCTAAGGAATAAAAGTTCCCTGGCTTTATGCTTTTTTAATGTCTTCTTATCTCAGCTTAAGGAATTCTTTAAGAATGTTCGTTATACTGTTTTTGGTAAAGGAGGTTCGGAAGATGAATTCAGTTATTTTAGAAGCCCGGTCTTTAACGAAAGAGTATAAGCAGACACTGGCATTAGACCACATAAATTTGCAGATAAAAAAGGGGAAAATTTATGGTTTTATCGGTCGGAATGGGGCTGGCAAGACTACTTTTTTAAGACTGGTCACGGGACTTGCATTTCCGACAAGCGGCACGCTTTCCTTATGGGGAAAATCAGAAACTGTGGAATTACAGAAACAGCGTAAACGGATTGGAAGTATGATCGAAACACCGGCATTATTTCCTGCAATGACCGCATATCAGAATATGGAAATACAGCGTATTCAGCGTGGCATACCGGATAAAACCGTGATAAAAAGAACATTGGATATGGTTGGGTTAAACGATACGGGAAAAAAGAGGGTTCGAAATTTTTCCTTAGGGATGCGGCAGCGCCTTGGAATTGCAATGGCTCTTTTGAATACCCCGGAATTTTTAATTTTAGATGAACCTGTTAACGGACTGGACCCTGCCGGAATTGTGGAAATCAGGAATTTATTAAAAACGTTAAACAGGGAATACGGAATGACAATTCTGGTCTCCAGTCATATTTTGGAAGAATTGTATCAAACGGCAACAGAGTTTATTCTGCTTGATCATGGAAATATTATAGAAGAAATTTCTGATCATGAATTAAATGAACGGTGCAAACGTCATATTGCGATTCAGACAACCAATGTACAGAAAGCAGTGATGGTTCTGGAAGAAAATCTTCATACAGATCATTTTAAGCTGATGCCCGATGGTACGATTCGTTTGTACGATCATCTGGATGATCTGGAAATGGTTGCATCTGTTTTATCAGAAGCGCATGTGTTGGTTACCGGGCTTTTTGTATCGGGTGATACATTGGAAGATTATTTCCTGAGTAAAATAGGAGGGGCAAAAGATGGCAAATCTCCTGAGAACGGAATGGTATAAATTATGGCATAGCTGGTACTTTTGGGGAATCGGGATCTTTACGTTTCTTTTAAGCAGTATATTGTTGCTGGACAGCAAAGGAAAAACTTCAAATCTGGTTATGGCATCTTTATATAATACGCCACTTCTTTATTTCCTGATTATTGTTTTTATAGCATTGTTTATTGGAAATGATTTGGGAGGAAGAACCTTAAATGCATATCTGACTGCAGGACATAAGAGAGGTTATGTATTCTGGGCAAAAGTCATGGTATCCCAGATTGGCTGCATCCTCATTCTGACAGTTCCGTTACTGATACATGAAATCATTGGCCGGTTTGGTATGAAAGAAAGATTTCCGGAAATTTCAGGTACTTTTACTGTGGCTTTTCAAATACTGTTTGTCGTAATCACCATGTGTGCATTACCGGTTGTTCTTGCTTTTGTTTTCCGCGATATGGGAAAAACACTGGCGGTTTCCATGGTTCTGTTTTTTCTTATGATTTTTTTGATGAATGGGCAACATGCAGAAAGTCTGATAAGAATATTGCCCATGGGACAGCTTCGATTAATTGCATTACAAAAGTTTGACAGGACAACGGTTCCGTTAAGCCTGGATTTTCTGTGGATGTTTATTTTGTATTACAGTGCCGGTCGCATTTTTTTACATGCAGATTTGAAATAGTGGGAGGTGTTTAGGATGGAAAAATTATTAAAGATGGAGAAATACCAGTTTTTGCATAATTTCGTTTACTGGTGTGGGATAATCGGAATATTTGTTCTGGGCTTTTTTACCGCCGATACCTATGTGCCAGAAGTTATGGGACCGGCAGGAGGAAAGGCATCTTCCCTTGCAGATATTTTTAACGGAATGGTGTATGATTCTACGTTTCTCCTTATCATTATTTCGGGGCTTCTTGCTTTGAGTTTCGGACAGGAATTTTCCGGGAGAACCATAACGCTCGAAGTCAGTGCCGGACATTCCAGAAGCAAAATTTTTACGGGTAAAATCATATCCTATCTGATCGCTTTTCATATCATGGCGCTTGTGTATCCGGTTGCAGGATGTATCAGAGAATTTGGAAAGTTTGGTATGGAAGATGGTGGGGTATTTTTTTATAATGTAACAAAAGCAATCGTTTATTCGCTTCTGTTAAATAGCGGGATCTTTCTGATTGCAATCTTAATTTGCTGTTATTTGCAAGATGTTGTGAGAGCAACTTCTGTTACGGCAATTATTATTTTTGCACTTAGTCTTTATCTCGGATATGGAATGATGCTGCAATTGCCGGTAGCGTTTTTACCGGTTTATCAGATCCGGGTCGTTGTCAGCAGGAACACATTTTTTCAGCCGGCTGCTATTCTGGCAGGGGTGATATGGTCGGGCATACTGATATTGCTTTCGTGGATAAAATTTCGTAAATGTGACTTGAAATAGATGGAGGAAAGATGTCTGAAATAAAATGGTTTTTATTGCTTCTGGCAGTGGGATTCCTGATATTATTATTCCGACATATACAGCTGAAAAAACAAATTCGTAATCTTTCCGGTCAGGTGAAGGAATGGAATCGTGGAAATTCCGGACAGATGATAGACATTTCCCTGATGGATAAAGATTTAGAACACCTGGCAGCTATACTGAATCTTTATAATATCAGGCAGAGACAGGCCGTAGCGAAAACCTTACGTCATGAAGAACATTTAAAAGAATCTGTTGCAAATATATCACATGATCTGCGTACGCCGCTAACGGTTATTCTTGGTCATTTACAATTGTTACAAAAAGAAGATTTAGAGCCGGCGCAGGCCAAACGCATCGCAGTTGTCCTGCATAAAGCAGAAAAAATGAAGGAACTGGTGGAAGCATTTTATGACCTTTCTGTTTTAGAGGAACAGCAGACCGTTCCCAGTAAAGAAACGTTTAATTTTTCCAACATGCTCATAGATCTGATAACGGAACATGCACCGGCATTAGAAAAAAAGAATATTATACCGGAAATAAAACTGCCAGATTATTCCATCTACATATATTCAGACCGGAATATGGTAGAGCGGATTTTGCAAAACCTGCTGACAAATGCAATGAAGTATTCGGCAGGGAACATAAAAATAACACTTATGCAGAAATCGGATGGCGGTATCCGGTTTATGATGGAAAATCCAGTGAGTGACAGCTTGCAAATTGATGGTAACCGGCTGTTTGACCGCTTTTATACAGGGGATACCTCACGACACGATGGAAGTACGGGGGTAGGGCTTGCGGTAGTTAAGGCTCTCGTTCTGGCTCTTGATGGTAATGTAGGAGCAAGCGTACAGGACAATAACCTCAAGATTATTCTTGAATTATAAAGTATTGAATTAAAAATAATAAGAGTTTATTTTGCGGAATTCTTTAAAGCCTGAATTTGTTCCACGGAAAGTCCGGTAATTTCAGAAATTTCAGAATCCGAATATTTACCGGAGGAAAGCATACGACGGGCAGATGTTGTAATGCCTTGTTCAATGCCTCGTTCAATGCCCTGCTGAATGCCAGTTTCCAGCCCCTCGCGGTATTTCTCGTCATAAGCCATTTGCAGCGTCATGTAGTCATGCCTCCATTTCTCATTGCGCTTGGCAGATTCCACAGCCTTGGAGAGATCTTGTGTAAAAGAATCTTCCGGCTGTCTGCCATCAATAAAGTTAAGCAGCCGTTTCAGTTCCGGCCGAACATCATCAAAAATTCCTTTCGTATTTAAAATGATTTTCTGTGTGCCATCGTTAAGAGGCAGATTCGGATCTTCCACGCAGCGGTTTTCAAAAGTATACACATGCCTGCCGATATGGAACGGATCAAAGGTGCAGACAAAGATCACGAAACTTTGTTTCAACTGCGTGTAATCCATGCCCTTGTCGAGCAGGTTTAAATCAATCATCCCCTGATAATAGCGGGTGCGCTTCGGAAGATTTTTATGGTGTCCGTTCTGCATTTCAATGTTGTAAACCGTATCAAAATCGTCCTCAACATACACATCCAGCCGGATGCTCTTTGCATCCAGAGACAGATTAATCGTTTTCTGATCCTCGGGATACTCAATGCGTGAAATCTTAATATTCAGTATAGTTTCCAGAAAAGGTTTACAATATTTGGGATCGCGCATAACAATCCCAAACATAAAATCATCACTAATGGTAAGGTCTTCGAACTTTTTGCTCTTGTACATTTTCTTCTCCTTTGTAGTGGCGGAGAGGAAAACGTGTGATATAGCGGCTGTTCTTCTATCAAGATTGTAACATGGAAGCCCCCCAGCTTTCAATATCTGAAAATAAAAACAATAATAAAATAATAACTGAATTTTTGCTCTGCACGAAATTCCTCTCCAATATTTAATTGTTTCGTACACATGGAAAAAAACGGATGAAATATCCGGTGAAATGCAGCGGTATATAAATTTAGCTGCAAATTCGAAATGTGTAAAGAAAATATAGCATGGAAGAAACATATGCGCAATAGGAAAACAGGACTAAAATTAAGACGTCACAAAATCTTCACAAAAGAATTAACACTCAATACTTGATAATGGAAGTCGATTTTTGCCCTGTCTTGTGTATCCCGGAAGTGCCTGTTTTACAGGATTTCCGGGGCATCAGCCATTTTGTCTGGTATTGTAAAGCAGTGCCAGATTTGTCGTAAATGTCGTAAATTTGTGGTCAAAAAATGATGAGAAATGGAGAGTGCTAATAAAATGAAATTAACGTATACAAATGTAAATGGATATCTGATCCCGAATCTCACCTATAAATCCGGTGAGCAGATGGAGCAACTTGGCAAGTATGGTTTTCTTCGCAGAGATTATCTGAAAAACTATCGAAATTCAACCTATCAGGTGATGCTTTTACAGGATACCATTGGAGAGCATCTTCTGGAAGTAGACAAGGCAGCCAGAGAACGGGAAGAAGTGATTCTGAAACAGCTAGAGAAAAAAGAGCCTTTGCCGGATAAAGAGAAAGATCAGATTGTCTGGGTATGATCTGGTTACGGACAGTCCGACAAAGAGAATCTATGAAGCAGTGAAGCGTATTCCGAAAGGACATGTGGCAACTTATGGGAAGATCGCAGAGATGGCGGGAGACCACAGAATGGCAAGAGCCGTGGGCAATGCACTGCATAAGAATCCGGATCCGGAACATATTCCGTGCTTCAGAGTGGTCAATGCGAAAGGTGAACTGGCAGGGGCATTTGCGTTTGGTGGAGAGGATGTACAGGCAGAACTTCTTCGAGCGGATGGAGTTGAAGTGATAAATGGAAGGGTAGATTTGGAAAAATATGGAATATGTGTCTGCGGAAATCTGGGAAAAAATTCCGGAAGATATTAAGAAGATGATAAATTTTCAGCGGATCAGCTGTTAACAATGGAATAAAAGCTTGACAAATTTCTAAATTTTTATATAATTATCAAAGGTAATTAACTGTGATAATTACTAGAAGTGCCATGAATGCAAAAGAAAGTATAAGTGGTGATTTTACTGATAATATATAAGGAGGACAGAATATGACAAGTGAAATAATAAAAAGGATGTTCGATGCATGTTATCAGGCAAAGCGGACCCGGGAGATGCTCCCACCGTTGCCCGAAGGTGTTCGTTCATCCTTTATTCAATATCTGGATACGATACAGTCTTTGGAAGGACAGGGCGTACAGGTAAAGGTGTCGGATATCAGTGATGCAATGGAGCTTCCAAGACCGGGAGTTACAAGAACTGTCAAAGAGATGGAAGAAAAAGGATACCTTAAGAAAATGGCTTCTGAAGCAGATGGACGTGTCACATACATAGCTGTTACAAGAAAGGGAACAAATCTTTCGCAGAAATATGACGAACAATATTTTAAAAGTCTGCTCCCTTACATGGAAGAAATCTCGGACGAAGATGCAGAATGTATGATACGGACGATAGAGAAATTTTATCAGATCATGTGCGAAAGGAGAAAACATTACGATGAACGATAAGGCAGATTTTACACAAGGAAGCATACTTAAAAAACTGATTGCATTTATGATACCGGTGCTGGGAGCATTGATCCTGCAGGCGGCATACGGTGCAGTGGATCTTCTGGTAGTTGGAAGATTCGGTTCTACATCCGGGCTTTCAGCGGTTTCTACGGGAAGTCAGGTATTGAATCTTGTAACTTTTGTAGTGACACAGTTTGCAATGGGTATTACGGTACTGATTGCGAGATATCTCGGTGAAAAGAGACCAGAGCAGATTGGATCGGTCATTGGCGGATCAGCAGTTGTATTTACGATGATTGCAGTCGGATTATTTATCGTTATGGTTGGATTTGCACATCCAATCTCAGTCCTGATGCAGGCTCCGAAAGAGGCGGTTGAGCTGACCTCGGTATATGTGCGTATCTGCGGAGGCGGTATTTTCTTTATTGTTGCATACAATCTTTTATCAGCAATTTTCCGTGGACTGGGGGACAGTAAATCACCGTTGCTATTTGTATTTGTTGCATGTATTGTAAATGTGATCGGAGATATAGTACTTGTGGCAGGATTTCATATGGACGCAGCAGGTGCGGCGATTGCAACTGTTGCAGCGCAGGCACTCAGCGTAGTATTTGCTATTGTTATTCTGATCAAAAAGGAACTTCCATTTAAGATTACCAGAAAAGATTTCGGGTTGAATAGTCAGTGTAAGAAATTCCTAAAGATCGGACTTCCGCTTGCACTGCAGGAGTTCCTGACACAGATGTCCTTCCTGGCACTTTGTGCATTTGTGAACCGGCTTGGCCTGGAAGCTTCTTCGGGTTACGGTGTTGCATGTAAGATTGTCAACTTTGCGATGCTGGTTCCAAGTGCGCTGATGCAGTCGATGGCATCCTTTGTATCTCAGAACATCGGAGCAGGCAAGGCAAAGCGTGTGAAGAAATCCATGTTTACCGGAATCGGTGTTGGCCTGGTTGTGGGATGTATAGTATTTTTATTGGTGATGTTTGGAGGCGATATACTGGCAGGGTTCTTCACAACGGATGTAGCCGTTATCCAGAAAGGGTATGCATATCTGAAAGGATTCGCACTGGAAACAATCGTGACAGCAATTCTGTTCAGTATGGTCGGATATTTCAATGGTAATAACAAGACGGTATGGGTAATGACACAGGGATTAATCCAGACATTGCTGGTACGTCTTCCATTTGCCTATGTGATGAGTATCCAGCCGAATGCAAGCCTGACGAAGATCGGTCTTGCGGCACCAGTATCGACAATGGTGGGAATCGTGCTAAATGTTGGATTTTATATTTATCTTGACCGTGCAGAGAAAAAAAGTAACGCTTTATAAATCATTATATGTTTAAAAAAGGGAGCGGGAGAGACACTGCAGGTAATTGCTTGAGACCAAGGGAATGCTTCTGGATGATGCATACAGCGTATCAGCCGGTTATATAATGTCAGTGACCAGGAAGCAGCAAAGCTGATAGAGGATATAGATAAAAGGCGTATGACAAATTATAACTTTTATACCGGGCAGAAGTGGGGAAAGGCCAGCAATTACACGTTGTGTCTGAACAGTTCACAGCTTGGATATGGCAGATGTGAAGCGGTTATTATGGAGTGCGCGAAATAAAAAATCCGGTTATAGTAAAATCCCATCTTTGGCAGTTGGAAAGAAAAAATGGCTGCATACCAAGCAAAATCAAGGTGTGCAAAAAAAAAACTCAAAAAATTAGCACTCACCTATTGACAGTGCTAACAAACAGTGCTATAACATAGGCAAGAACAAAGGAAGGGAACCAAAAGAGAACGAAAGGTTCCTGAAACATCCCGGTTCCAAAGAAACAAGGTAAACAAGCATGAGAGGTCCACAGACCGTGGACGCAGAAAGAAAAGGAGAGATGACTTATGTTAATGCCTAGTATTTTTGGAGAGAATTTATTTGATGACTGGTTTGATGAGTTTCCATTTTATGATATGGATAAAGAAATGAATAATACCGAAAAGAAGCTATACGGTAAGAAAGCCGGAAGGATTATGAAGACCGATATCAAAGAGCAGAAGGATGGATATGAGCTGATGATTGATCTTCCGGGATTTACCAAGGATGAGATTAAGGCTTCTGTTTCCGATGGCTACCTGACCATCAGTGCTGCAAAGGGACTGGATAAGGACGAGAAAGAAAAAGACAGCGGTCACTACATCCGCAGGGAACGTTATGCCGGTGCCTGCCAGAGAAGCTTTTATGTCGGTGAAGATATTGAGCAGGAGGATGTCAAAGCAGAATTTAAGCATGGTATCTTAAAGCTGTTCGTGCCGAAGAAAGAGGCAAAGAAAGCGGTAGAAGAAAACAAATATATTGCGATTGAAGGATAATGAAATATCGAAGGAGCCACACAGCAGGAGTGCTGTGTGGCTCCTTTTTTGTGGCATGAGTATCGATGCTGGCATCGCTCTTGGGATTTTTCGTCATAAATTAACGATAAACATTAAAAATGTATTGATAAACATAAAAAGTGAAATTATGATATACAAGAAAGGAGAATAAAAAATGTTTGAAAGAAAGAACGAAAATAAAGTAAAAAAACAATTTGAAAATGTAGGGGGATAGCCTTATGTTTTGTAATCGGATATCCGGTTATTAAATGCCTGAAATATTTAAGTTTAGCAGCATGCCAGATTATAAAAGGGGTAGAATGGAAAGGAACGGATCATTTTATTGGAGCAGCTGTTATAGTAGGAATCTGTATTTATTTCATTGGTGTTTCTTTTCAACATGGGTACGAATTGCAGAAAGAGGCTGATGAAATATTATAGATAAAGTAAAGGAAATATAAGATGCCAATTGTATTACGGTTAGATCGGGTGATGGCCGATAGAAAAATTTCCCTGCAAGAACTTGCAGAAGAAGTGGGAATATCGAATGTAAATTTGTCGAATATAAAAACTGGAAAGGTTAGGGCGATTCGGTTTTCTACATTGGAAGCGATTTGTAGAGTATTACAGTGTCAGCCGGGTGACATTTTGGAATATGAAGAAACGAAGGAAGTGTAAAGGAGGTGACAAACTATAAATAGTCAAGAGTTTTTGAAAAATTTTGTGCAATAAAAAAGGGTAACTTTAATAGACCATCTGAAAATAACGTATTTCAGATGGAGCAGATAAATATATAGGGAAGAGATTAACGTATTTTCTGAGCGTTAAAGTCTACATCCTGCCTCTCCAATGCATAGATGACTCTAATCAGTTTTTTTGCAACGTGAGTAATAGCTACCCGGTGTTTTTTGCCTTCTGCCCGTTTCTTTGCGTAATAGGTTGCAAAGGTTAAGTCAAAACGGATTAAAGGAAGGCAAGCATTAAGAAGAACGTAACGCAGTTGAGAAGAACCATGTTTTACCATTCGGCCACCATGAGACTCAGTGCCGGAGTCATTTATTCCTGGTTCAATTCCAGCAAACGCAAGCATCTGACTTGGGTTTGAAAAGTTTGATATGTCGCCATATTCTGCATAAATAACAGCTGCTGAAATAGGACCGATACCAGGGATGGACATATAGTGAGGATGTACTTCTTCAATAAGTCTAGTAATCTCGGCTTCAAGATTTTTTATTTCCTTGCAGAGAGAGTTGTATAGGGTCAGTAAACTGTTTAATTCAATGTCAAAGATAGAATTATTGACACCAACTGTGTTAGCAGCTAATTCTTTCAAATGAAGGAACTGTTGTATAGAAAATTTACCTCTTGAAATACAACGTAGTTTGTCATAAGATGCAGAATTCATATGAGCCATTTTTTCAGCAGAACCATAGTTCTCAAGGAGATAGATAGCAGTTTTGGAAAGCCGTTCATTGAAAAAAGGTTTAAATTCCGGAAAGGTATGATCTAAAACATTTGTTATCTTCACAAGATAAAAAGAACGTTGACGAATTAATCTATCTCGCAAACGTGTTAGTGACTTCAAGGAATAAGCGTGGTAAAATCCTTTTGAATGGGGTTTGTACTCAACAGTCATTAACCACCGAGCTATTGATTCACAGTCAACAGAATCGGTTTTGGTTCGCCTTAAAGTAGTTGATTTTTTGTATTCCTTGATGAGAACTGGATTAACTTCCATAAAGCTGTGGTTGGCATTTTCAAGGAAAAGTTCAAGATTGAGGGCATAATGGGCAGTTGATTCAAACCCTATTTTTATATCCTCTGGATTGGAGAGAGAATTAAGTGAAATAAGTAGTTGTTCAAAACCATCCTTATCATTAGTGATGGTAAATTTAGAAACAATCTGCTGGTCGACTGCAGAAATGATGCAGCAATCATGTTTGTACTTGGAAATATCAATTCCAACAAAGTACATGGACATAGAGATTTACCTCCTGAAATAATATTTAGCACTGCTGTCTTCCACAGAGAGTTCGGCTGTGTAATCACGTAAATAGAAACGTCAAGCGTTAACAAACTAATTACCAGTAATAGACGAAAAGCTGTGGTCTGAGTCACCTCCGAACAGTCAAAGCTGTAGTGATATAGGTACAGATCCACAGTGCTTTAAGTATTATAATGGAGTATTCAATAAAACCCAAGATATTGGGAGAAAGGAGAATAATCCATTACCCTCAAAAGAGGATAATTGGATTATACGTGATGAAATGGAATGGATAAGAGAACCGATGGAAGTAAATATGACGAAAAGTGTATCGTGGTGCCCATGTATGGGAGCAAAGTGTAGGGGCAATAATCCACCATTTTGCAGTATAAAAACATCAAACTGCAAAAGTGTACAAACAGAGCGTCTGAAACAGGCACTGCAGAAAGCGGAGGCCGTGATCATTGGCGTGGGTGCGGGATTATCCACTTCTGCAGGATTTACCTATTCCGGGGAACGTTTTGAAAAGTGGTTTGGCGATTTCCGACAGGTGCATGGATTTTCGGATATGTATTCCGGGGGCTTTTTCCCTTATAAAACATTGGAAGAATATTGGGCGTACTGGAGCCGATATATCTATATGCAACCTGGCCGGATGCAGTTTATGCCTGCATAAATAAGAAGGAAGCCTGTGCGCCGGAGGAAATCCAAAAGAAATCCATTTGCGTGGAAGCGGATATTGGAGCAGTTTTGGAAAAACTGTATGATAGGAAAAATAGTCAGGGAGACGTTGCGGTACCCGAAGAGATATGCTAAAATATTAGATAATATATTATATAAAAATAAGTAAAATCGCGTGAAATGGATAAAATATTATCTGACAAGATGGGGCATGATATGGAAGCACTGGTATGGGAAACAGCAGAAGAATTGGATAAAAAACTGGCAGAACGTATGCGCCGTATTCGCAGACGGCGGAAAGTTTCGCAACAGAAACTTTCGGATATGAGCGGAGTAAGTTACGGTTCTATTAAACGATTTGAGACAACAGGACAGATTTCGCTTTTGTCACTGACAAAACTTGCTATGGCGTTGGAACTTGCAGATGAACTGCGGGATCTTTTTACACAGGTACCATATCGAAATATTCAGGAGGTAATCAATGAGTCAAAGGGAAAGTCTTGAGGTTCGGATGGATGACCGGCTTGTGGGAACGCTTGCATTGACCGCGAATCATAAGGTGGCATTTTCTTATAGTGAAGAATGGCTGGAGCATGGATTTTCAGTCAGTCCATTTTCGCTTCCGCTAAAAAATGAAGTGTTTGTGCCAAAAAAAGATTATTTTGACGGATTGTTCGGAGTATTTGCAGATAGTTTACCGGATGCATGGGGACAGCTTTTATTGGAGCGTTTGCTGAAAGAACGTGGAAAAAAGGAAGCACAATATTCGGTATTGGATCGTCTTGCCATCGTGGGAAAATCTGGAATGGGAGCTTTGACCTATCATCCGCAGAAGGAGATTGGGATGGGACAACAGATGGATGATCTGGACGAACTATCTGTGCATTGCCAGAAAATATTAAGCACGCAATATTCGGAGAAATTAGATGAATTGTACCGGCTGGGAGGAACCAGTGGTGGTGCAAGACCTAAGATTATGACGGAAATAGATGGAGAAAACTGGATTATTAAATTTCCGGCACATGTGGACAAAAAAGATGTGGGAAAAATGGAATACGATTATTCTCTGTGTGCAAAAGCCTGTGGAATTGTAATGAGTGAAACACGGCTTTTTTCATCAGATATATGTCCGGGATATTTTGGAACAAAGAGATTTGATCGAAGAATAGAAAAGAATGAAATAAAAAGGGCACATATGTTAACTGCGGCTGCCTTATTGGAGTTAGATTTTAATCAACCAAGTCTGGACTATCATGAATTGATGAAGTTGACAAAAATTCTGACAAGGGATTGTACAGAGGATGTGGAAAATATGTATCGTCGTATGTGTTTTAATGTATTCGCACATAATCGTGATGATCATTCTAAAAACTTTACCTACATTTATAATGAAAAGGATGATATGTGGCGTTTAAGTCCTGCCTATGATCTCACATACAGTAATACGTATTATGGTGAGCACACAACCACTGTAGATGGAAATGGCAAAAATCCGGGGAAAAAGGAATTAGTAGCAGTTGGTGTGCAGGCGGGTATGAAAAAGACATACTGTGAACGTGTTGCAGAGGAAATCCGTCTGTGTGTAAATGAAAAGCTGGAACACTACTTGAAATAATAATGTTCCAGCTATATAAGCCTAGCCCTGACATTCTAGTGTTGGAGCCGCATCAATAATTTCCTGAAGCGGGGTCCATGACAGGAGATCATCCGTATCGTCATTCGTGTCCTCATCATCGGAAAAATGAGCATTCGGATTGTTCGTTTTTCTTTTTTTGGCATCTTCCGGAGTGTTTGGCAGACGCTGATAAGCCGGTGATTTATGAAAATTTTTGGAAACCTCATTGTAAGCAGCCAGCAGATATTCTTTGTCCGGATCTTTGTCCGAGACCCCGGCAATCGCGGATGTAATCATATCATTTGCTTCCTGTTTGCTTTTTGCATGGGAGAGCTGCTGTTTTAAAGCCTCCGCCATTCGTTGGACGCGTAGGGCGTGGGCATACAGAATTGGATCGGTACGCCGCAGAAAATCCAGTTCTTTGGCAGAAAGTTTCTTCCCACTTTTTAATTTTCCCATAATGCGGGAGAGCATTTCCTGTTTTTTTTCTTCCTGCGTATCAGGGTCCTGTCTTTGCAGGGGAGAAGTCCAGGAAGAAAATGCGGCATTGGTTGTTTCTCTCACATAGAGCATGCGTCCCTGAGGAGAAGAAAGATTATAGGATGAGGAATCGGATGAGGGATTCTTCTGGGACATCAGTGATAAATAAATCTGCATGAAAAGTTCCTTTCTGTAATAGATCATCGTTTGTGTTGTCTATTATATCGGCAAAACATCCGTTACAATTAATAACAGATGTTTCTGGAGAAAGAGAATATCCCCCTTCTTCCGTCACATTGAAAAAACTTATGTCTAAAACAATTTTCAGACAATTCGACAATATATTCCAATGTTTATAAAAACTTTAGAATTTTTGTTAGCACTCCTACTTGACGAGTGCTAAAAACGGGTGTATAACAATATCGTAATCGAGAAAAATAGTAACTGGGATGCAAAAAAACAGAACAGTTACATGATGATAGTTAAGAGGAGGGCTTGCTATGAACATACAGAAATTTACACAAAAGTCGGTAGAAGCGATCAATAACTGCGAAAAGCTTGCCTACGACTATGGAAATCAGGAGATTGAGCAGGAGCACCTGTTAGTTGCCCTGTTACAGCAGGAAGAGGGACTGATCCCGAAACTGATAGAGAAAATGGAAATTGACGTACAGCATTTCACCCAGAATGCGATCAGCAAACTGGATGCGCGCGTCAAAGTATCCGGCAGCAACAGCAATGTCTATGTCGGAAAAGATTTAAACAATGTGCTGATCCATGCAGAGGATGAGGCAAAGGCAATGGGAGATGAATATGTCTCTGTCGAGCATATTTTCCTTGCAATGCTCAAATATCCAAATCCAGCGATGAAAGCACTGATGAAAGAATATGGGCTGACAAGGGAACGGTTTCTGCAGGCACTGTCTACCGTCCGCGGCAATCAGCGTGTCACTTCCGATAATCCGGAAGCAACATATGATACACTGGAAAAGTACGGTTATGATATGGTGGAGCGTGCAAGACAGCAGAAACTTGATCCGGTGATCGGCCGTGACGAGGAGATCCGGAATGTGGTTCGGATTCTTTCCCGTAAGACCAAAAATAACCCGGTGCTGATCGGTGAACCCGGTGTAGGTAAGACTGCCGTTGTCGAGGGCCTGGCACAGCGTATCGTAAAAGGCGATGTACCGGAAGGCTTAAAAGATAAGAAACTGTTTGCCCTGGATATGGGTGCCCTGGTTGCCGGTGCAAAATATCGTGGTGAATTTGAGGAACGTTTGAAAGCGGTTCTTGACGATGTCAAAAATTCGGATGGACAGATCATTCTGTTTATTGATGAACTGCACACAATCGTCGGTGCCGGAAAAACCGATGGTGCCATGGATGCCGGACAGCTGTTAAAACCAATGCTTGCCAGAGGCGAACTGCACTGTGTCGGTGCCACAACCTTAAACGAATATCGTGAGTATATCGAAAAAGATGCTGCCCTGGAGCGGCGTTTCCAGCCGGTTATGGTAGATGAGCCAACGGTGGAAGATACCATTTCCATCCTGCGTGGCTTAAAGGAGCGCTACGAAGTATTCCACGGCGTTAAGATTACGGACTCTGCACTTGTTACAGCAGCAGTTCTTTCCAACCGTTATATTACAGACCGGTTCCTGCCGGATAAAGCAATCGATCTGGTCGACGAGGCCTGTGCGATGATCAAGACGGAACTGGATTCCATGCCGGCAGAACTTGATGAGATGAACCGGAAGATCATGCAGATGCAGATCGAGGAGACGGCATTAAAGAAAGAAACCGATCATCTGAGTCAGGAGCGTCTGGCAGATCTGCAGAAAGAACTTGCAGAATTGCGTGATGAGTTTAATACCAGAAAAGCGCAGTGGAGCACCGAAAAGGATGCAGTTGACAATGTCAGCAAGGTCAGAGAGCAGATTGAGAGCACAAAGAAGGAGATCGAGGCAGCACAGCGTGACGCAGATTATGAAAAAGCTGCGGAATTGCAGTACAGTAAACTGCCTGGATTACAGAAAGAACTGGAAATTGAGGAAGATAAACTCAAAGACCGTGATCTGTCTCTGGTACACGAAAATGTCACCGATGAAGAGATTGCAAAGATCATTTCCCGCTGGACGGGAATCCCGGTTGCGAAGTTAAGCGAAAGCGAGCGGAACAAGACACTGCACCTGGATGAGGAACTCCACAAACGTGTGGTAGGCCAGGACGATGGTGTTACCAAAGTGACCGAGGCGATTATCCGTTCCAAAGCCGGAATCAAAGATCCGACCAAACCAATTGGTTCGTTCCTGTTTTTGGGACCAACCGGTGTCGGCAAGACCGAGCTTGCAAAAGCACTTGCTGCCAGCCTGTTTGACGATGAATCCAACATGGTGCGTCTTGATATGAGTGAGTACATGGAGAAATACTCCGTGTCTCGTCTGATCGGAGCGCCTCCAGGATATGTCGGATACGATGAAGGCGGCCAGCTGACAGAAGCCGTGCGGAGAAAACCGTATTCTGTTGTCCTGTTTGATGAGGTGGAAAAGGCACATCCGGATGTCTTTAACGTACTGTTACAGGTACTTGATGACGGGCGGATCACAGATTCACAGGGACGTACCGTAGATTTCAAGAACACGATCATTATTATGACCAGTAACCTTGGATCGCAGTATCTGCTGGATGGCATTGATGCAGACGGCAACATTTCGCCGGAGGCAGAAAAAGAAGTCATGGAAGATCTGCAGGGACATTTCCGACCGGAATTTTTGAACCGTCTGGATGAGATTATTATGTTTAAGCCACTGTCAAAAGAAAATATTGGTGGCATCATCCGTCTGCTGATGGATGATCTGAACAAACGTCTTTCTGATCGTGAGATCAAGGTGGCATTGTCACCGGAAGCGGAACACTTTGTGGTTGAACATGGTTACGATCCGGTTTATGGTGCAAGACCATTGAAGCGGTTCCTGCAAAAGCATGTAGAGACCCTCTCTGCAAAACTGATTCTCGAAGATCAGGTACGGCAGGGAGATACGATCCTCATTGACGTGAAGGATGGTGCACTTACAGCATCTGTACAAAAATAAAAGCAATATTTATGTAAAAAAATCTCAATAATAACTTGTCAAGCGTCAGGAAATCATGTATCCTTATAAGGATGAAATGAATTTCCTGACGCTTTTTCTTTCAAAATGAGATAAGCGGGAAATGAAAGAATAATAGAAATTACATAGAAATATCGCAAAGAACAAAGCGTAAAGAAGTTTGTGGAAAAATTCCTGCAAAGAATAAAAATGCAGGATACACACAAAAATTATTCAAAAAGATCTTGAATGATATTCATATGGGGATTGGATACGAATGGATTTATTTGAGTATATGAGACAACAGAATATGAAGGATGAGTCACCGCTTGCCTCACGGTTGCGTCCGACCACACTTGATGAGGTTGTCGGGCAGCAGCACATCGTCGGGAAAGACAAACTGCTGTACCGTGCGATCAAAGCGGATAAACTCAGCTCCATCATCTTTTACGGACCGCCCGGTACGGGAAAGACGACGCTGGCGAAAGTGATTGCCAATACCACAAGTGCAGAGTTCATGCAGATCAATGCGACTTCGGCGGGCAAGAAAGACATGGAGGAAGTGGTTGCCGCGGCAAAAAACAATCAGGGCATGTATGGAAAGAAAACGATCCTGTTTATCGATGAGATCCATCGTTTCAACAAGGGACAGCAGGACTATCTGCTTCCGTTTGTCGAGGACGGCACGATCATTCTGATCGGAGCCACAACGGAAAATCCGTATTTCGAAGTGAATCCTGCGCTTTTGTCGCGCTCCGTCATTTTTGAGTTAAAGAAACTTTCCACGGAGGATATCCGTACATTGCTGCTTCGGGCGGTCAATGATACGGAAAAGGGCATGGGTTCTTACCATGCACAGATGGATGATGATGCGCTGGAGTTTTTAGCTGACATGGCAAACGGAGATGCGCGTGCAGCGCTGACCGCCATTGAACTTGGAATTCTGACCACGGACCGGAGTGAGGATGGGATCATTCACATTACACTGGATGTGGCCAGTGAGTGCATTCAGAAGCGGGTCATCAACTACGATAAGACGGGAGATAATCACTATGATACGATCTCTGCTTTTATCAAGAGCATGCGTGGATCAGATCCGGATGCCGCGGTGTATTATCTGGCACGGATGCTTTATGCGGGGGAAGATGTGAAATTTATTGCCAGAAGAATCATGATTCTGGCATCTGAGGATATCGGGAATGCTGATCCGCAGGCATTGCAGGTTGCAGTAGCTGCGGCACAGGCGGTGGAGCGGCTCGGAATGCCGGAAGCACGGATTGTACTGGCACAGGCAGTTACTTATATGGCAAGTGCGCCAAAGAGTAATTCCGCGATCAATGCCATTGATAAGGCCATGCGTGTAGTGCAGGAGACAAAGACACCGCCGGTACCGGTGCATTTGCAGGATGCCCACTACAAATCGGCAGGAAAGCTTGGGCACGGAAAAGGTTACAAATATGCCCATGATTATAAAAACCACTACGTGAAGCAGCAGTATCTGCCGGACGGACTGACCGGTGAGGTTTTTTATGAGCCGTCGGAAAACGGATATGAGCAGCAGATTCGCGCCTATTATAAAAAAATCAAAGAAAATCCAGAGGAATAATAAGGAGGAAAACTTACCATGAAAACCTATCAGGAGATGAGCAAAGAGGAACTCACACAGGAGCTGACCGCACTCAAAGCCGAATATGAAAAAATAAAAGGCATGGGTCTTGCACTGGATATGTCCAGAGGAAAGCCGGGAGCAGACCAGCTTGATTTAAGCATGGGAATGCTTGATGTGCTTGATTCCAAGACTGCATTAAAGAGTGAAAACGGCACCGATCTGCGAAACTATGGTGTCCTTGATGGTATTCCGGAAGCTAAAAAACTGATAGCAGATGTGATCGGAACGAAACCGGAAAATGTGATTATATATGGTAACTCCAGCCTGAATATCATGTATGATCAGGTTGCCCGTGCAGAAATGTTTGGTATTTGTGGCAACACTCCATGGTGTAAGCTCGATAAGGTAAAATTCCTCTGCCCGGTTCCGGGATATGACAGACATTTTGCCATCACAGAGACATTTGGTATCGAGATGATCAACATCCCAATGACAGAGAATGGACCGGATATGGATCTGGTAGAAAAATATGTGAATAACGATGAGACGGTAAAAGGAATCTGGTGTGTGCCGAAATATTCCAATCCACAGGGTGTGGTCTATTCGGATGAGACGGTCCGCAGATTTGCAGCCTTAAAGCCGGCAGCCGCAGATTTCCGTATTTTCTGGGATAATGCCTATGTGGTACATCATCTCTACAAAGAGGACCAGGCACAGATTCTGGATATTTTAGAGGAGTGCAAAAAGGCAGGAAATCCGGATATGGTATTTGAATTCTGTTCTACCAGCAAAGTCAGTTTCCCGGGTTCCGGTATTGCAGCAATCGCTTCCTCAGAGGCAAACATTGCGGATATCAAGAAGCGTCTGACGATTCAGACCATTGGCCATGATAAGATTAACCAGCTGCGTCATGTGAAGTTTTTTAAGAATGTTGATGGCATCAAGGCACATATGGAAAAACAGGCAGATCTGATTCGTCCGAAATTTGAGCTTGTTGAGAAGATTTTTTCCGATGAACTGGCATCCCGCGGAATCGGTACATGGATGCATCCGCTTGGAGGATATTTTATTTCCTTCGAGGCACCGGAAGGATGCGCAAAGGAGATTGTTTCAAAGTGTAAAGAGGCAGGGGTGGTACTGACCGGTGCGGGTTCCCCGTTCCCTTACAAAAAAGATCCGAAGGATTCTGTCATCCGTATTGCACCGACGTATCCGTCGCTTGCCGAACTTGAGCAGGCAGCAAATGTATTTGTTGTTGTGGTACGCATGGCTGCAGCAGAAAAATTTCTGGCAGAAAAATAGAGTGGATGACTAAGGTAAAAGCAAAAAGAAGGGCTTCCCGGTGCGGAAGTCCTTTTTTAGTACCAAAGAACTATTTACAAAAACCCAAAAAACGGTATAGTAAAAATATCTTTTTTCAGTACGGCAATGCATGTGATGCAATCGCCGCATTTTTTGTGCCCACAGATATTCTTCTGTGGTTTCCCATAAGAACGTCCTTCATACAGGAGGAAAATGAAAATATGAAAGAAATATTTCAGGAATATGGCGGTATTTTAATTACCGTGGTAGCGATTCTTGCAGTGATCCTTGTCATTACAGCAGTTGTGGGAACGGACACAAGCGGACCCATCGGGAGTGCGTTTCAGACACTGGTGAATAATTTTATTGACCAGGCGAACAAAAATACCGGTCTGCCGACACCCTAAGGAGGCTGTATGGAACTTGGAAAAGAGTATTTCGGTCCATTGTGGAAATATATTGCGAACGAAGAGATCACAGATGTCGATTACAATGGGCGGGAGATCTGGCTGACCAATATCTATAACGAACGTTACCGGGTGAATCAGGCGTATGTGGATGAGAATATGACTTTGGCATTTGTAGAACAGTTTACCCAGCGGATTGCAAATGTGGTCAGTCAGCAGTTTAACAAGCAGAATCCGGAGCTGGAGGCAGAAACCAGTGAGCTGCGGGTGACAGTTCTGCATGAGTCGATCGCACGTTCCGGGCGCAGTATCAGCATCCGGAAAACACCGCCGGTCATTCGGCTGACAGCAGAAAAGGCACTGCAGGAACAGTATTGCAGCAGGGATATTCTTGCAGTATTGGTTAATTGCGTGCTGACGAAAATGAATCTGATTTTTTGCGGGATGCCGGGAATTGGAAAGACGGAGTGTGTAAAATTTTTTTCCCAATATGTTCCGGGAAATGAGCGTGTCATCACAATCGAAGATACCATGGAGATCCGGTATTCCGCAACGAATCCGGGGAAAGACTGTATTGAGATGCGGGTCAATGACCGGTTTGATTATGCGGATGCGATCAAGGCAAGCCTGCGGTTAAATCCCAAATGGATCATGCTCTCGGAGGCACGTTCCAAAGAGGTGAAATACCTTTTGGAAGGGTGGTCAACGGGAGTACGGGGAATGACCACCCTGCATACGGACGATGTCCGGAATATCCCGGACCGGATTTTAAATATGCTTGAAACGCGTGTGGATGCGGACCGTCTGGAAAACGATATCTATCAGGCAATGGATGTCGGGGTTTTGATCCGAAAGAAAAAGAACGGGGCCGGTCAGGTGTACCGTTATATTGACCAGGTATGTTTTTTTGACAGAGAAGGCCAAAAAAACAAAATTATTATGGCAGTGACCGATGGAAAACTGGTGCTGAAAGAATTTCCGGAATCGCTGTTGCGGCGGTTTAAAAGAGAGGGAGTTGACAACCCGCTGCTTTGCAGCCTTTTGGACCAGCAGCTTGGAAAGGATGCAGACAGGGAGGTGGAAACATGATTTATCTGGTTGTACTGTCGGCTCTGTATGCGCTGCATCTGCTCTTAAAACTTCACTGGATTACGACGGTTGTCATTGGCACTTTTCTGCTGCTTCGGATTTCCGGACACCGGAAATGGTACAAAAAAAAGATCGTATACGAGAGAAAATTTGAGGAGGTATCCGAGTACCTGGATATGCTGTTGTATGCTTTCGTCAAAGAAGAAAAAGTGGAGAGAGCACTGGTGAATGTAGATGCGGCGATGGTGGATGGTCCGATGCGCGGAGTTCTCCAAAAAGCCATTGATCATATGCATATGACATTTGATGAAACTGACGTAATGCGGGATTCCCTGCAGATGATCGAACGGGAATATGCCTGCAGCCGGATAAAAAATGTACATGATTTTATTGTACATGTAGAGATTTACGGAGGAGCAATAGAAAGACCGGTGGAATTGCTTCTGGCGGATAAAAAGAGATGGGAGCAGCGGATTTGTGGTTCTATGAAGGAACGCAGGAAAATGTTTGTGGATATTGTAATGTCAATTGCCGCGTCATTGTTGATATGCGGGATGATTTTATATCTGCCGGTTATGGAAATTGATATCAGTAAAAATTTGATTTCTCAGGTGCTTACGATTGTAGTTGTGATCCTTGATGATCTGATTTTTACGAGAGCGCAGAAATATCTCGCCATCGACTGGCTGGCCCTGGATGGACATACCGATGAGGCAGATGCAAAGAAAATAGAAGAATATTACCGGTATGATGAGCGAAAAGAGAAGCGTTTGTCGGTAGTTCTGGCTGTTGTGACGGCGGCAGGTGCAGCAGCTGCATATTATTTTGGACATCAGCTGATGACAGCGGCGGCACTGCTTCTGGTTGCTCTGATGGCAAATCAGCACCGGGTAGGACGGGCGGTTGCCAGAAAAACGCTGGTACGCAGTATCAAGTGTGCATTTCCGGGATGGCTGATGGATATTGTACTGCTTTTGCAGAGTGAAAACGTTCAGGTTGCTTTGCAGAAATCACAGGAGCATGTTCCGCCGGTGTTGCGGCGGGATCTGGATATACTGGTTGGCCAGCTGGAAATGGAACCGGAGTCCGTGCTTCCCTACCATCGGTTTTTGAAAAGCTTTCAGATACCGGAAGTACATTCTGCCATGAGTATGCTCTTTTCCGTTTCCATGGGAAACAGTGGCAGGGCGGACCGGCAAATTGGGGAACTGATTGACCGGAATCTGGAGATGCTGGATGTCGCAGAAAAGGGACGGCTTAAAAATCTGAGCAGTGGAATGTATCTGTTGTTTCTTGCACCGGTATTGACAGCGTCATTAAAACTTCTTGTGGATATGGCAGTGTTTATGATGACATTTCTGTCAGGGGCAGGACTTGGATAAAAGGGAGGAGGATACAAAATGAGCCAGATCATAAAGGCATTCATGGGAGTATTCCTGACTCTTTTTATGGCGGTGACAGCAATGGGAATTCTGGCAGCCTATATGGAAGTAATGAATGCACAGGATATGCAGGCACGAATTGTTGATGAGATCGAAAACAGTGATTTTAATACCGGTGTGGTACGACAGTGTTTTTTGCAGAGTGAGGAAGCCGGATATCAGCTGAAAGTAACATTTTTTAATGAAAATTCCACGGTGGCAACCGTTTCGCAGGTCAGTCAGATACCATATGGAATGGATGGGGTTGATATGGCAAAAATTGAAATGCAGTTTCCATTTCAGGTTGCTTTTCTGGGAATTAACAGACAGCATACATTTGTAAGCTATGCAAAGTAAAGGAGAAAAATAAGATGGAACAGATCATAGAAGAATATGGAATTGGTGGAATTTTATTTGTGATTGGTACAGGGGTCCTGGCAGGGCTTGGGAAAGTTCTGCAATTGATTGCGGGGGTATAGAATATGGCAGCAGTGGTAAAAGAATACGGCAGTGCGGTACTGGCTGCGGTGGGAGGAGTTGTGTTTTTTGGCACGCTGGGACAGTTTTTGCTGTCCAGACAGGGATTGATTATGCAGATGATCGAGGTTTGGGGAAACGGAGGCTGTTGATGAAAGAACTGATCAGACAATACGCAGGCACGGCAATCGCGGTTGTGACGGCACTGGTATTGATTGCGCTGGTGTCGGAAATGAGCGTGGTTGTGGAAAAGGGAATTCCAAAGAGTGGCGCACTGTGTGAAACAGACACAGCAGCGTTTGAAGGGTACTGGAGGAGTCGATGAAAAACATAATATTAGGAATACTGGGCTGTATGATCGCAGTTTATACGATCGTTTCCTGTCTGAGTATCTACAGTATTTCCACAAGAAAAAATGAAATGGAAAACTGTATTTCGCAGGTACTTAAATATCATCTGAACCGGTATTACGCGACTGAAGTGTCGGACACGGAGGTTGAAGCATTTGTCCGGCAGGAAATCCGGCAGCAGTTACATACGGCATCAAGGGTTTCCATTGATGTAAAAAGCTGTGATATGGTTTCGGGTGTTATTTCGGTAAGGGTAACGGAAGATTTTGTACTTCCGGGAGGATTTCATAAGTCCATAGCATGCGATAAAACGATACTGGTAGAAACGGAAGTAATCGAAGAGGAAACAGAGACGGAAGAAATATGGCCGCAAGAGGAGGAGATATGAATAGAAAAGGAAAACTGACAACCAAAGGAAAACATGCGTTGATCCTTGCACTGACAATTGCGGCATGTGTGACCGCAATGCTGTTTTCCCTGTTACTTTCCGTGCTGTGTGACGGAAAATATGTATCTTCTGCAGCGCATGCAGGAGATATTTCACATCCGGCCCTCATAACAGGAAAACAGAGACAGGATACGGATTTGTTGACACCGCAATGGCTGTATTATCAGAGCAATGGAAGTGTGACTGACTGTAACATCAAAAAAGAAATGGATGTTCTGATGCGCAAGTGGACCAAGGGAAAGCTCGGGGGAAAGGAATTGGACAGGCTGATAAAAGAGTTTTTACAAAAGAAGGACTGTCCGGTCAGGAAAATCACCATGCTTGAGAAAGCGGTGTGTGTATTTCCGTCGGAAAAGGAACTTCCGGATTATACAAAAACACTTGCAAAAAGAGAGAAGATATATCAGTTTATCGGGGTATATACAGGGGGACAGCAGGATGAAAACGGAAGGTTATTATGTGAATACTGGGAGGTGGCAATCGGTTAATGGAAAAAAAGATAAAAATTGTGGTGTTCGGGATGGTCGTGGCATTGCTGGTGACATTTCTTCCGTTCAGACATACAGAAATTTATGCTGGAATATCAGAAAATGCATACAGTTATTATCAGGAGTATGGAAATAATGTATGCTTTTTCCCGTTCTCGGAAACCGATGGGATGATCTATTATGCCACCAAAGCAAATCTGGCAAGTTCGAATATCCGCTACCGGACAATCGGATGGAAGTTGTCGGTAAAGGATTCTTCCGGGAAAAAACTGCAGACGATGTATTTTAAACTTGGCGGAAACTATATGTATGCGGTGCATTGTGTCAGAAAAGGTGGTGCAGAATATAATCTGTATGCGCTGACACTGGGAGACCTGAAGGACCGGTTGAATGCAAAGGCAAGTCAGGCATTAAATAAAGGCAAAGCGTCTATGGTGATGGATGCCTGTATGATTGTGGTAAGGAAAGGAAAAGCGCAGGGAACCATGAATGATCAGGGGCCGGTTTCTGGAAAAGTATATACGACTTATCAGGGGATTTCCGGTGCGGAAAGCTGGAGCAGAGAGTCATACACTTCCTTTCACAATTATTTCCACAAAGAAATTCAGGGATTGTTTTTCTGGGTGGATGCGATTGCAGGAGAAGGGATTGCATCGGTTTCCGGTGGTGGAGAGTATTGTTATGGATACACGGCATGTTTAAAGGCAAAAGCAAAGAAAGGATATGATTTTGCAGAATGGAGAGGAGATTGTTACGGGGATAGAGAGAAACAGGAATTTTATGTGACAAATGATGTGCGGTGTGTGGCCTATGGACAGAAAAAGAAACTGCAGATTTTCTTTCACCGGAACAGTTCAAAAGATGATACGGAAATGGATGTGCAGACAATGACGTATGGTTATGGAAAAGTGCCTTTGGAAAATATCGGGTGGAAAACGAAAGGAAAAAAACTGGTTGGATGGGCAATGAAGCCGGATGCAAAAAAAGCAGACTTAAAATGTGGGGCAGTGGTAAAGGACAGCTGGATAATCAGATACAGTCCGAAAATTGATCTTTATGGAGTGTGGAAGACGGAGAACACAGATGATCTGACAGACCCTGACCCGACAGACCCTGATCCGACAGGACCTGACCCGACAGACCCTGATCCGGCAGGACCTGATCCAACAGACCCTGATCCGGAAACTCCGGGGACTGACAGGGAAGATCCGAAACCGGATTCTGGAGATCTCGATCCGGTAAAACCGAAAGATCCGGATGAAGATTTTCCGAGGGGAAAGATTATTTCGTTTCATTGCCGGTTTATCAGCAAAAAATATTTTGAGGATGCCGGACAGAATCTAATTCCAGAGGAAAGGGGAGGTCTTGCCGGAGATTCGAAATGGATCACGGAGGATTCTCTTCGTGTGTGGCTTCGGCAGTTACTGGCATAAAAATGAGGGCTGCAAAGCAGCCCTCAGAATTTACGGATTATTCTTCGGATTTTTGTTCGGAACTTGTTTCCTCCAGCGGCTCCGGAAGCCGGATGTAAATCCGTTCGATTCTGTTTTTTTCCATCCGGTCAATACGGAGAAGAATATTATTATCTGTTAAAATGATTTCGTTTTTTTCCGGCAGATGATCGAGAAGACCAAGACAATATCCTCCTATGGTGTCATAATCATCCGAAGTAAAGTGCAGGGAAAGCGCTTCACTGACATCGTTGAGATTGGCGGAACCAAGTACATAGAATTCGCGGTCACTGATCCGGGTGATATCGTCTTCTTCATCGGCATCATATTCATCACGGATTTCCCCTACAATTTCTTCCAACAGGTCTTCTAAAGTAATGAGTCCTGCGGTTACTCCGTATTCGTCCAGCACAATCGCAAGGGAAATGGAGGATTTACGCATTTCCAGAAACAGATCTGCAGTATTTTTGTGCTCATATGTAAAATATGGCTCCCGCAGAAGGTTTCGTACGGAAAATTCCGGGGTATCATTCTGTAACAGGAAGTCTTTCATGTTGATGATTCCGATTACATTGTCGGTCGAGTCTTCATAAACAGGAAGGCGTGTAAACATATCCTGACGGAAGATATCAAGTACTTCCTGATAGGTGGCATCTGCCTGAACAAAAGTCATGTCAATTCGCGGAACCATGATCTCCTTGGCTTCTGCATCACCGAAATCAAAGAGATTATGAATCATATCCCGTTCTTCATGTTCGATGACACCATTTTCCTGACTTACGTCAACAATGGTGCGGAGCTCTTCTTCTGTCATCTTTTTCTGTGCATCTTTGATATTGACATGCAGCAGAAACATCAGTCCGAGAGAGAGCTTGTTGATGATAAAAATAACAGGAGTAAGTATTTTCATCAGAAGTCCTATTGGAGCGGCTACTGTCAAAGACATGGAATCGGCTTTGATGGTTGCCATGGTTTTTGGTGTTACTTCACCGAAGATCAGTATCAGAAATGTAAGAATACCTGTGGCAATTCCCGCACCCGTGTTTCCAAAAAGATGGATGGCAAGGGAGGTTGAAATGGAAGATGCCGAAAGATTTACAATATTGTTTCCGATCAGAATGGCAGATAACATTTTTCCCGGATTTCCGGTTACATGCAATACCCGTGCAGCGCGTTTATCGCCATTGTCTGCAAGGGTACGCATACGAATCTGGTTTACGGTTGTAAGAGCTGTCTCTGACGACGAAAAAAACGCTGACAGACACAGCAGGATAATTATTGCAATTAATTGACCTGTCTCACTGGGGCCCAATAAAATTCACCTCAAATTATATTTATTATGATTTATTTATTGTCATCGGTACTGTAGTTTGGAGCTTCTTTTGTAATATGAATATCGTGTGGATGGCTCTCACGTAAGGAAGCAGCGGAAATCTTGACAAATTTACCTCTTTCCTTGAGATCCTCAATGGTAGGACATCCGCAGTAACCCATACCGGAACGGATACCACCGATCAGCTGGAAGACGGTATCTTCAAGTGTTCCCTTGTAAGCGACACGGCCTTCTACGCCTTCCGGAACAAGTTTCTTTGCACCTTCCTGGAAGTAACGGTCTTTGCTTCCGTTTTCCATAGCAGCGATGGAACCCATACCACGGTATACTTTGTATTTTCTTCCCTGGAAGAGCTCAAATGTACCAGGTGCTTCGTCACATCCTGCAAACATGGAACCCATCATACATACGTTTGCACCGGCTGCGATAGCCTTTGTCATATCGCCGGAGTATTTGATACCACCATCGGCGATGACAGGGATGCCGCTCTGTTTTGCAACTTCATAGCAGTCCATGATTGCGGAGATCTGTGGAACACCGATACCGGCAACGATACGTGTGGTACAGATAGAACCAGGTCCGATACCAACTTTAACTGCATCAGCTCCGGCATCAATCAGTGCCTGTGCAGCAGCACCGGTTGCAATGTTTCCGGCGATAACCTGCAGATCCGGGTATTTTGCCTTGATCTTCTTTACGGCTTCCAGAATGTTTTTGGAATGACCGTGTGCGGAATCGACAACGATGACATCGACATGGGCAGCAACCAGGGCATCGACACGCTCCATCATGTTTCCGGTGATACCGACACCGGCACCGCAGAGAAGACGTCCCTGATCATCCTTTGCAGAAAGCGGATACTTGATCTGTTTTTCAATATCTTTGATGGTGATCAGACCTTTTAAGTTGAAATCCTTGTCAACAATCGGAAGTTTTTCTTTTCTGGCTTTTGCAAGAATCTTTTTGGCTTCTTCTAAGGTAATTCCTTCCGGAGCGGTGATCAGACCTTCGGAGGTCATAGATTCACTGATTTTCTTTGTGAAATCGGTTTCGAACTTTAAGTCACGGTTCGTGATGATGCCGACCAGACGACCGTTCTCTGTGATCGGAACACCGGAGATACGGAACTTTGCCATCAGGTTGTCAGCATCCTGTAATGTATTGTCTGGAGATAAGAAAAATGGGTCTGTGATAACACCGTTTTCCGAACGCTTTACCTTATCGACCTCATCTGCCTGTGCTTCAATGGACATGTTTTTATGAATGATTCCGATACCACCCTGTCTTGCCATTGCAATCGCCATTTTTGACTCCGTAACGGTATCCATGGCTGCACTCATCATAGGAATGTTCAGTACGATCTTCTTTGTCAGATGTGTCTTCAGATCGATCAGGTTTGGTGTAACCTCAGAATACTGAGGAACCAGAAGAACGTCATCAAATGTAATTCCTTCGCCGATAATAGTTCCCATTTTCTAAAATCCTCGCTTTCTTCTATTATATGTAGTTTGTATGTAATTTTGTGTAACGTCTGTTATCGTCCAAAACACCTATTATGTACAATAACAATTTTAATGATGATAGCAAAATAATGGATTGCTGTCAAGTAAAAATTATGTTATGATAGCGGAGAAACAGCATAAACAGTGAAGATATACAACAATAAGGGCAAGGGGGCCTCAGCAGGGTCTTTCTATGCCCATTTTTTGAAAAGAGGACAAAATCGGATGGAATTCAGACCATGTATTGATATTCACAACGGAAAGGTAAAACAGATTGTCGGAAGCAGTCTGCGGGATGCCGGAGATCAGGCAAGTGAAAATTTTGTCTCCGGGCAGGATGCACCGTTTTATGCACGGATGTATCAGAGCCGGGGAATTCGCGGCGGACATATCATTTTACTGAATGCAAAAGACAGCCCTTATTATGAGGAAACCAAAAATCAGGCGCTGGCGGCTCTGCGTGCCTATCCGGGGGGATTGCAGGTCGGCGGAGGAATTACCGATGCCAATGCGTCCGAATTTCTGGAAGCTGGCGCATCTGCAGTGATTGTGACTTCGTTTGTTTTCCGGGACGGACGGATTGACTATGATTGTCTGAACCGGCTGGAACAGGCCGTGGGAAAGGAACATCTGGTACTTGATCTGTCGTGCAGATACCGGGCAGATGCAGAAGAACCGGGCTATTATATTGTAACCGACCGGTGGCAGAAATTTACCACAGAGCGTGTGACGAATGAACTTCTGGAAAAACTGAGTTCCCGGTGTAGCGAGTTTCTGGTGCATGCCGTGGATGTGGAAGGAAAATCCGGTGGAATTGAAAAACCCCTGGCACAGTTTCTGGGAGACTGGGGAAAAATTCCGATCACCTATGCCGGAGGCGTTCACAGTTTTAAAGATCTGGAAGAAATTTCACAGCTTGGAAGAAACCGGCTGAACGTCACCATTGGAAGTGCGCTGGATCTGTTTGGCGGTCCGATGTCTTATGAACAGGTATTAACATATATCAGCAAATGTAACGCAGAAAAGGAGAAAAGTATATGAGCAGATATACCAAGGAAGATATTTTCAGAATTGTGGAAGAAGAGGATGTGGAATTCATCCGTCTGCAGTTTACGGATATTTTCGGAACATTAAAGAATGTAGCAATTACATCCAGTCAGCTGGAGAAAGCATTGAATAACAAGTGTATGTTTGACGGTTCTTCCATTGAGGGATTTGTACGGATTGAGGAGTCAGACATGTATCTGTATCCGGATCTGGACACATTTACCATTTTCCCATGGCGCCCGCAGCAGGGAAAAGTAGCACGTATTATCTGTGATATTTACTGTGCAGACAAAACACCGTTTACGGGGGACTCTCGTTATATCTTAAAACGTCAGATTGAGGAAGCAAAAAACCTTGGATATACATTTAATGTAGGACCGGAGTGTGAGTTTTTCCTGTTTCATCAGGATGAGAATGGCCAGCCGACAACACTTTCCCACGAAAAAGCCGGATATTTTGATCTCGGTCCGGTAGACCTGGGAGAAAATGCCAGACGTGATATGGTGCTGACACTTGAAGATATGGGGTATGAGATCGAAGCTTCCCACCATGAGGTAGCACCCGCACAGCATGAGATTGACTTTAAGTATGATGAGGCACTGCAGACGGCAGATAATATCATGACATTCAAACTGGCGGTTAAGACAATTGCAAAGCGGCACGGTCTGTTTGCAAGCTTTATGCCGAAGCCGAAATACGGGATTAATGGTTCCGGAATGCATATCAATATGTCCCTGTCCAAAGACGGACATAATATTTTCCGCGATCCGGATGGAAAAATGGGCCTGAGTAAAGAAGCCTATTATTTTATTGGCGGTATCATGAAGCACATGAAAGGTGTGACTCTTATCATGAATCCGCTGGTAAATTCCTATAAGCGGCTGGTACCTGGATATGAGGCACCATGTTATATTGCATGGTCTGCGACAAACCGCAGCCCGCTCATCCGTATTCCTGCTTCCCGGGGAGAGGAAACCCGTGTGGAACTGCGAAGCCCGGACCCGGCAGCCAATCCGTATCTGGCCCTTGCGGTATGTCTTGCAGCCGGAATTGACGGTATCAGAAATAAAATTGAGCCACCGGAAGAAGTGCCGGAAAATGTCTATGAACTGAAGGAGAAAGAAAAAGCAAGCAGAGGAATCGAGTCGCTTCCGGCCGATCTTCATGCGGCCATCTGTGAATTGCAGAAAGATGCTTTTATAAAAGAAGTGCTTGGAGAACATATCAGCAGCAAACTGATCGAGGCAAAAGAGGCAGAATGGATGCAGTACCGTACACAGGTAACCGGCTGGGAGATCGAAGAGTATCTGTATAAGATTTAACGGGAGATCGGATCGTGAGTAACATTGTAATTGCCTTTTCGAAACCGGAAGTGGCAGCGGGCATAAAAAAAATATTGACACAGAGCGGGTATTCCGTGCAGGCAGTCTGTACTACCGGTGCGCAGGCACTGGCAAGCGTAAACAATCTGGAGTGTGGAATACTGATCTGCGGATGCCGGTTTATGGATATGATGTATATGGAAATTCACGATTATCTGCCACCGGAGTTTCAGATGCTTCTGATCGCTTCTCCGTCTTCCATTCAGGAGAGAGAGGTAAGCAATCTGGTCTGTCTTTCCATGCCGATGAAAGTGCATGAACTGTTGCAGACAATTGAAATGATGGAGGGAGATATCCAGAGGCGCAGAAGGAGAATGCGGCGGCAGCCGAAACACCGTTCGCAGGAGGATCAGCAGATCATTCGCAAGGCAAAGGAACTCCTTATGGCACGAAACTCTTTTACGGAAGAGGAAGCACATAAATATATTCAGAAAAGAAGTATGGACAACGGAACCGGTCTGGTCGAGGTGGCACAGATGATCTTAAGTCTTCTGCAGGAAGGGTAGGGATCTTATCTGGCTTTTTTGGCTGGTCTTTACATTAAAAGAAGAAAATGTTAAAGTGATACTGATGGAAAATTAGAGAAGGAGAACGAAATTATGTTTCATGTAAATGAGAATTATCAGAAGCTGCCGGGCAGCTATTTATTCAGCACAATTGCAAAAAAAGTAAATGCATATCAGGAGGCAAATCCGGACAAGAACATTATCCGTCTGGGAATCGGTGATGTTACACAGCCACTGGCTCCTGCAATCATTGAGGCTATGCATAAAGCGGTAGATGAGATGGGACATGCCGAGACATTCCACGGCTATGCACCGGATCTGGGATATGAATTTTTGCGCAAGGCAATCGCAGAGAACGATTATGCAGCAAGAGGCTGTGAGGTTGCAGCAGATGAAATTTTTGTGTCTGACGGAGCAAAGAGCGATTCCGGAAATATTCAGGAGATTTTCGGACAGGATAACAAGATTGCGGTCTGTGATCCGGTATACCCGGTTTATGTGGATTCCAACGTTATGGCTGGAAGAACCGGTACTTACGACAAGGAGACCGGCACATGGAGCGATGTCATTTACATGCCATGTACAGCAGAAAATCATTTCGTACCGGAGTTTCCTAAGAAGACACCGGACATAATCTATCTGTGTCTGCCGAATAACCCGACCGGAACAACGCTTACAAAGGATCAGTTGCAGGAATGGGTGGACTATGCCAATAAAGTTGGCGCCGTAATCATTTATGATGCCGCTTATGAAGCTTATATCAGTGAGGACAATGTGGCACATTCCATTTATGAGTGCAAGGGTGCAAGAACCTGCGCCATTGAGCTGCACAGTTTCTCAAAGAATGCAGGATTTACCGGTGTTCGTCTTGGATATACCGTAGTTCCGAAGGATTTAAAGTGCGGGGAAGTTTCTTTGCACGACATGTGGGCAAGACGTCACGGAACCAAATTCAACGGTGCTCCGTACATTGTGCAGCGTGCCGGTGAGGCTGTATATTCTGAGGAAGGAAAAGCACAGTTAAAGGAGCAGGTTGCTTACTATATGAAGAATGCAAAGACCATTAAGGAAGGATTAAAGGATGCCGGATATACCGTATTTGGTGGTGTAAATGCACCATACATCTGGTTAAAGACTCCGGATCAGATGACTTCCTGGGAGTTCTTTGATTATCTGCTGGAGAATGCAAATGTTGTTGGTACTCCGGGATCCGGTTTTGGACCAAGCGGGGAAGGATATTTCCGGCTGACGGCATTCGGAAATTATGAAAACACCGTAAAGGCACTGGAGCGTATCAAAGCTCTGTAAAAGAGGGAATATGCGTATGAATCATAACATGAAAAAAAGAGGTCTGGCATTGCTGCTGGCATGCTGCTGTGTTTTTACAGCGGCACCGGTGGCGGTAAAAGCGGACAATGTATCCATTTCCACCAATCAGACACCGACCGGCACATACAGCAGCTACACCAAAGCAGAGGTGCTGAAGTCAGATACGGTGGTGTATGATACGCTGTCTACTTCCAATAATGTTCACTTTTATAAATATACTGCGGAAAAAGCCGGATATTTTACTGTAAATCTTGCACAGACAAGCGGAAAAGGAAAGTGGAATTTTTCCGTATATGATGCGGACAATGGAAATCAGGAACTGGAAACAAAACCTCTGGCATCCAATTATACATCAAGAATTTATAACCTCAGACCGGGCAAAAGCGTATATATCAAAGTTGAGCGTGTGAAATCTACGGATATTACCATTTTAGATTATCAGCTGACACAGGATTATCAGTATTCCCTTCAGGTGAAAACAACGGAGAGTGCACAGTGGGAACAGGAAGACAACGATACACCGGCGGCAGCGACAAGTCTGCAGAACGGCACCTGGATCAATGGAAGTTCCTACAAAGCTTCGGATGTGGACTGGTATGAGTATACCATTCCGGAAAATGGATATTTCACATATGATTTTCAGGGGGAGGGATCTTCCGCACTCTGGAATCTGTATCTGTATGATGAAAATATGAATGAACTGCAGAAAGATACCAATACAAGAACCGTATCCTCCGATAAATATGTCCTTCCGGTGGGAGCAAAAGTGTATGTGAAAGTCACCTGCTACGGCGTTGGAAACCAGTACAAGATCCGTTCCAATTACTATGCAACGGAAGGCTGGGAAAAGGAATCCAACGATATCATGGCACTTGCCACGGATCTTACCGCCGGAAAGACACTGCATGGAAGTATCAACAGCAAAAAAGATGTGGATTACTACCGCTACGTTGCCACGGGCAGTGGATATTTCAATTTCAAATTTACAAATGCGGACGGTGGAAACAATCAGTACTGGAAACTTTCCGTATATGATGAGAAAAAGAAGCTGCTTCAGACCGTGGAAACAGAGGATGATCTGCAGATTTCCACTGCAAAGCTCGGTTTCCGGAAAGGCAAAGAGATTTACCTGAAGGTAGAACGGAATATCAATGATTATGCGTGCGGACACGAATACACGGTGACAGTCAATCAGTACAAGGCTGATAACTGGGAACAGGAATACAATGATTCTTTTGCCACAGCTACAACTGTAAAAAAGAATAAGACCTGTAGTGCGAATAATTATGCGGTAAAGGATAAAGATTATTTTGTATATAAGGCTGCAAAGAAGGGAAAGGTGACCATACAAGTAAGCCTTCCTGACAGCGGATACTGGAATGTGTGTGTATATAATCAGAAAAAGAAGCTGGTCAAACAGGAAGATTATGCACAGACCGGACAGAAGTTTACCGTAAAAGCTGCAAAGGGGCAGAAACTCTATGTGATGGTGAAGGCCAGAACAAAATCTGCCGTTGGAAAGACCTATCGAGTCACTGTGAAACAAAAATAAAGCAAACTATAAAGATTCTGTGAAAAGAACCGATATCTATAGTAGATACCAACATAGTTTAACCGGAAACAAATGGAATTGACCGGTAGAATTCAAGGAGGATGAGAGTATGGGTGTAAACACAACAGGTTTGTTAAACACGCAGACAGAGGTATACGCATCCTATAAAAACGATGCGGTGACCAAAAATGAGACGGCTGCAAAGAAGGACTCCACGGCAAAGACGGAAGAAAAAAATGAGAGCGGTGTAGTCTATGATAAATCAGACAGCAGCAAGGACAATAAGAAAGCAACCTATTCGATTAATAAGATGAGCGCTGAGGATCGTGCAGCACTCGTACAGCAGATGAAAGCGGATACACAGTCCAGACAGCAGCAGCTGATCAGCATCGTGCAGAAAATGATGACCGGTCAGGCAGCTACTTCTTCTGTTGCAAACGGAACAAACAGCGATGATATATGGAAGTTTCTTGCAAAAGGGGATTTCACGGTTGATGCAGCAACAAAGGCACAGGCGCAGAAGGATATCTCCGAAGATGGCTATTACGGAGTAAAGCAGACATCAGAGAGATTATTTGATTTTGCAAGTGCCCTTGCCGGAGATGATGTGGAAAAGATGAAGAAGATGCAGACTGCCATGCAGAAAGGATTCAAGCAGGCAACCGGTGCATGGGGCAAAGACCTTCCGGACATCTGCCAGAAGACACTGGATGCTGCAAATCAGAAGTTTGAGGATTATTATAAGTCCAAAGAGAGCACAACAAAGACCGAAGGCTGAAAACAGACTGCTGCAGCCCGGTGATTGTTTACAAAAGAAGGGAAAAAATACCGGAAAAAGAGGTATTTTTTCCCTTCTTTTTCCGTTTCTGATGGTACTGCAATGATTGAAGAAATGATGCAGAAGTGGTATGATAAGGCATTATAGAGAGACAGAAAAAGGAGACCTGATGATTATGAAATATAATTTTGATAAAATACCAAACCGCAGAGGCACAAATTCCCTCAAGTGGGATGTGGATCGCAAAGAGCTCCCGATGTGGGTGGCGGATATGGATTTTGAGACGGTGCCGGAAGTGCAGGAGGCACTGGTACAGCGCGTGGCGCACGGGGTATATGGATATTCTGTCATCCCGGACGAATGGGCGGACAGCTATGTAAACTGGTGGGAAAAGCGTCATCATTTTCGGATGGACCCCAAGAAGCTGATCTTTACAACGGGAGTAATCCCTGCACTTTCTTCTGCTGTCCGAAAACTGACGACTCCGGCAGAAAATGTGCTGATTCAGACACCTGTCTATAATAATTTCTTCAATTCCATTCGTAATAACGGAAGAAATGTCGTGGAAAATGAACTGCTTTATGATGGAAAAGAATATCGTGTAGACTGGGAAAAACTTGAACAGCAGCTGGCAGATCCGCAGACGACGCTTATGATTTTGTGTAATCCGCAGAATCCGGCAGGAAACATCTGGGATCGTGAGACGCTGGCGCGGATCGGGGCATTATGTAAGCAGTATGATGTCATTGTTGTCTCGGATGAAATTCACTGTGATCTGACAAAACCCGGTACAGAATACATTCCGTTTGCCTCTGTGGATGATACCTGCAGGGACATCAGTGTTACCTGCATTGCGCCGACGAAGACATTTAATCTGGCAGGGCTGCAGACGGCTGCCGTCTATGCAGAAAACTCGATTCTGCATCACAGAATGTGGAGACAGCTCAACACCGACGAAGTAGCAGAACCGAACGCTTTTGCAATTCAGGCAACGATTGCCGCTTTCCAATATGGGGAAGAATGGCTTGATGAACTGCGGGAATATGTGGAAAAGAACAAGCAGTATGTGACGGAATTTCTGCAGGAGAAAATTCCACTCATCCATCCGGTTGCAGGAGATGCTACTTACCTCATGTGGCTGGACTGCCGCAAAATCACGGAGAGTGGCCGGCAGTTTGTAAAATTTATCCGCAAAACCAGCGGTCTGTATGTCAGCGGAGGCAATCAGTATGGCAAGGGAGGCGAAGGATTTTTGCGCGTGAATGTGGCTACCTCCAAGCTGGTTGTTGAAGATGGAATGCAGCGTCTGTATGAGAGCGTTGATGCATGGCTGAAAGAAGAAAAGATATCAAAATAAGAATAATTCCTGATTTTAAGCAAACCTTAAAGGTTTGCCCCATTGGAAATTAAGAAAAAAACCGCTACAATGTATCTATGATTAATCATGAATACGAGGTGGCGGTTTTTTTATGTATAATGTTTTAGTTTGTGACGATGAAAAGGATATTGTTTCTGCTTTGCAGATTTATTTAAAAAGTGAAGGATACCAGGTGTTTTCGGCTTATAACGGAAAGGAAGCCTTAAAAATTATAAACCGGGAGGATATCCAGCTGGTTCTGATGGATATTATGATGCCGGAAATGGACGGGATAGAAGCGATGTGCAAAATCCGTGAAATTTCCAATGTTCCGGTGATCTTACTGACGGCCAAAAGTGAGGATACCGATAAGGTACTCGGACTTACCGTGGGCGCGGACGATTATGTGACGAAACCATTCAATCCAGTGGAACTGCAGGCGAGAGTGAAATCCCAGATCCGGCGGTATATGCTGCTTGGAAGCGGACAGAAGGTGAGGACAAAACTGTCCGCCGGCGGCATCGAGCTGGATGATAAATTAAAGGAAGTCACCCTGGACGGAGAACCTGTGAATCTGACCAGAACAGAGTACGATATTTTAAAACTTCTGATGGAACATCCGGGGGAAGTATATTCACCGAAACAGATTTACGAGGCCGTATGGAAAGGCAGCCCGTGCGGTGTCGAAAACACGGTAGCCGTACATATCCGGCACCTTCGGGAAAAACTGGAATATAATCCTGCGGAGCCACGCTATTTAAAAGTCGTGTGGGGACGGGGATACAAGATGGAGGATGTAGAAAATGAATGAGAAAAAGGATAAAAAATCCAAAAAGCCGGAATGTGTGTCCAAAAACTGGAAATCATCGCAGGGCATCAGATTACTGGCTATGGTACTTGCGATTGTAAGCGGATTTTTTGTGGCCGTGACCGGTGTGATAACAGTTACATTAGGCATGACCAGTGATTTGCAGGGCTCACAGAAAGACATTGAAAAAACACTGGATACAGAGCTGCTTAGAAGCTATGCGTACTGGATGGGTGATGCGGTTACCGGCATTTCAAAAAAGCAGGACGAAGCAGATGCCCTGAAAAAATTTGATGACGGAAATATCGTTTATTCACTTGTCAAAAAGAAGCCGAAAGGAAAAGAAACCGAACTTGTCTGTGGAAATAATACCGGTACCTTAAATAAGGAAAATGCACTTGCCTGGCTGAAATTTACAGATGAAAATGAGTTTCATACCAATGATCGTTCTTTCTGGGATATGCTGCTTGGGAGAAACAGGGGACAGTACATGCAAAAAGTCAAGCATTATACGCAGGTGGATCATTTTATCTATGATAATGGTGTGATTTATTGTTATGCGGGCGATACCCTGTTTCGGATCAATTCCTTTTCTTTTTACGCGGTTCCAGAGGAGTCGGATCTTGAACCGTATGTGGAATATACTTACCGGGAATCGGACGATGGTGGCAGATATTGCGCGGAAAATGGAGAACAGCTGAAAAAAGGTAAGCTCGAACCGTATTTAAAATCATCCGAGCTGCGGTTTGATTTTGATGGGTTAGAGGCAGGTTACTTATGGTCAAAAAAGGATGGGATTTACCCGATCCGGCAGGAATCCATTGCGGATACCTATGCGAAAGCAAAGGTATTCCAGTGGCAGGATTTTTCATTTGCATACGAAGATCAACAGGGTCGTATTTATTATAATCCACATCAGGAGAAAGAAGCAACGGAATATACGCTTTATCTTACGGTAGCGGATTCCCTGAAGGGAAGCACTGCTACGGTATCCTCTTTGTTTTCACCGGAAGTCGGAGGTGAAACCCATATTGGGATTGATTCCGGGAAAACACAGTTTTTCCAGAAAGCACACACACTTGCAGGCGTTGTGGTACAGGTGCGGGAAATTTCGGGATTGTGGTTGCTTTTGAGTGTTCTTGTGTGGGTGTTTTCTCTTGGCATTCTATTTGCATCGGCAGGATGGAAACGTGGTTCTGATACGGTACAGATTCGATGGATTGACCGTATACCATTTGGTATTTATACAGGAATCTCAGGACTTGCGTTTTTGGGCTGCGGTATGGTATGCCTTTATATGGGAGATCTGCTTATGCAAAATGCAGGAATCGTATTCTGTATTTCATTTTTTACAATTGCGTTTGCATTGGCAGAACTGATTGTGTATGAATATGTGATCAGTATCATTGTAAGAATCCGTGCAGGAAAATTCTGGCATTATACGCTTTTGCGTCTGCTTTTAAACCCGTTTCGCCGGATAAAAAGAGAACTGCATGAAATCAGACTGGCGCTTTTGACCAATCTGTCTATGACGGTAAAAGTCACAGCTGTATTTCTTGTGGTCTTCCTCATAGAAGCATTTCTTTTACTGTGTGCCGGAGCGGATGGCGGAATTATCATGGTCTATCTCCTCTGGAAAGTTGTGGAATACGGCGTACTGTTAAAGATTGTGGTGCAGTTTCGACAGATATTCGACGGAGGGGAACGGATTGCAAAAGGTGATTATTCGCATCCGATCCATACAGAAAAAATGATGTATGAGCTGCGCACACATGCGGAAAATTTAAATAATGTACAGACCGGAGTTGCAGCGGCGGTAGAAGAAAAAATGAAGAGTGAGCGGTTTCGTACCGAACTGATCACCAATGTCTCCCATGATATTAAAACACCGCTTACTTCCATTATCAACTATGTGGATCTGATCAAAAAGGAGCCGACAGAGAGTGAAACAATGCGGGAGTACATTGAGGTGCTTGACCGACAGTCCAACCGTCTGAAAAAACTGATTGAGGATCTGATGGAGGCATCCAAAGCATCTACTGGAAATCTTCCGGTGAATCCGGAAGTATGTGATGCAACGGTCGTTCTGACACAGATTGTCGGGGAATTTTCAGAAAAGGCAGAGGCAAATCAGCTGGAGATGGTTGTAGAATGTCCGCAACCACCCGTTGAAATCTATGTGGATGGCAGACATTTGTGGCGGATCATTGACAACCTGATGGGAAATATATGTAAGTATGCACAGCCGGGAACACGTGTGTATATTACGTTGGAAAAATTTCACGGAATGGTGATTATGACCTTCCGCAATATTTCGAAGGATCGACTGAAAATGACCAGCGAGGAACTTTTCGGAAGATTTGTCCGTGGAGACAGTTCCCGGAATACGGAAGGACACGGACTGGGGCTTTCTATCGCAAAAAGCCTGACCGAGCTGATGCATGGAAATCTTGCGGTGCAGATGGACGGCGATCTGTTTAAAGTAATTCTCAGTTTTGAGGAATATCAGGAGGATAAGAAGCAGTAAAGACCAAAAACTCCTCGGTTGTATTTCTATATGCCATATGCTATAATGTGGGACGTCTAAATACAGAATATAAACGGAGGACAAATCTGTGAAAATAATAATCGCCGGTGATGGCAAGGTCGGACTCACGCTGACGCAGAAACTTGCTGCGGCAGGACACGACCTGACTTTGATCGATTCGAACCAGCGTGTGCTGGATTCGAGTGTGGAGCGTTACGATGTTATGGGGGTACAGGGAAACTGTGCCTCCATGCGCGTGTTGGAGAGTGCGGATGTGAAAAAGGCGGATCTGCTCATTGCAGCCACCAGTTCGGATGAAGTCAATCTGCTCTGTGGTATGACTGCCCATGGTCTGAATCCGAGAATTCACACCATTGCAAGAATCCGTAATCCCGAATACGGCAAGCAGATTTTTACCATGCGGGATGTCTATTCCCTTTCGCTTATGGTGAATCCGGAAAAACAGGCGGCGCGCGAGATTGAACGGCTGATCCGCTATCCGGGCTTCCTGCAGAGGGAAACATTTGCAAAAAGCCGTGTGGAAATCGTGGAGCTGCGGATTCAAAAAGGAAGTAAACTCTGCGATGTGGCACTGATGAATCTGGAAAATGTTGTCAAATGCAAGGTGCTTGTCTGCGCAGTGAGCCGCGGAGGGGTTGTGGAGATTCCATCCGGACATTTTATTCTCCGGGAGGGGGATCATCTGTTTATTACGGCAACTGCTGAGATGCTGACACAGCTTCTGCGCAATCTTGGCATTATCACGCACAAGGCAAAGCGTGTAATTATCTGCGGTGGCGGAAGAATCGGTTATTATCTGTCGACCTGGCTGGCAAAAGAAGGTGTCAGTGTGCTGCTGATTGAGCAGGATGAAGCGCGCTGTGAAGAATTATCCGGCAAACTTCCACCGGAAGTATGTATCATACACGGGGATGCCAGCAGTCAGTTTCTGCTTGAAAGTGAAGGCATCCATGATTGTGACGCCGTTGTAACCATGACCGGCATGGATGAAATGAATATGATTATTTCGCTGTATGCGCAGACCTGTGGAGTGCCACAGGTGATCACGAAAGTCGGTCATATGGAAAATAACAGTATGCAGGACAGTCTGGGACTTGGCAGTGTGATCTGCCCGAAAGAACTCTGCTGCAATACGATTGTCCGTTATGTCCGTGCCATGCAGAATACAACAGGTGCAGCACTGACACTGCACAATATTGCAGAAGGACAGGCAGAGGCATTGGAGTTTGTCGTAGATGCCGACACAAAACATATCGGGGAACCATTGCGTAATATCCGCCTGAAACGCAATATACTGATCGCATGTATCAGCCATGGAAGTAAAACGGAGATTCCAAACGGAGATTCCATGTATGAGGCTGGAAATTCCGTGATTATCGTTGCAAAGGGCGGGATGACACTTTTGCAGCTGAATGATATTTTCGAGTGAGGATGCTATGAATTATAAAATGATGGGAAAATTTCTTTCCCAGATCTTAATTGTGGAAGCAGGGTTTATGGTTCCGGCACTTTTGATCAGTCTGTATACCGGAAGCCGGGCAGCAGTTTATGGGTTTGGGCTGTCCATTTTGATCACTGCCGGAGTTGGTGCCTTAATGTATTATTTTTGCAGAAATTCCACCCGTCGTTTTTTTGCGAGGGAAGGGATGGTCTGCGTAGCCGGAAGCTGGATTGCAATCAGTTTTTTCGGGTGTCTGCCATTTGTTTTTTCCAGGGAAATTCCAAACTTTGTCGATGCCCTGTTTGAAATTGTATCGGGATTTACAACCACAGGTTCTTCGATTTTGGGAGATGTGGAAGCACTTTCTCCCGGAATTATGTACTGGCGGAGTTTCAGCCACTGGCTGGGCGGCATGGGGGTACTTGTATTTCTTCTGGCACTTTCTCCGAACGGAGAGAGAGGCAAAGGGTATACCATGCATCTGCTGCGTGCGGAGAGTCCGGGACCGAATGTGAACAAGCTGGTGCCGAAAATGCGTACAACAGCAAGAATTTTGTACGTCATATACATGGTGCTGACATTCATCAATTTCCTGTTTCTCCTGTTGGGAAAAATGCCGGTTTTTGATGCCGTATGTACCGCTTTTGGAACGGCCGGCACAGGTGGATTCGGAATCCAAAATGACAGTATTGCAGGATACAGCCCATATATACAGAATGTATGTACGGTCTTCATGTTTTTGTTTGGAATCAACTTCAGCTGTTATTATCTGCTTTTAGTCCGGCATGTAAAGGAAGTGCTCAAAGATCAGGAACTGCGGCTGTATATCATCATATTTGTGGTCAGTATTCTTTTAATTACGTTCAATGTCCGGGGACTGTACGGTTCCTGGGAAGAGACGATCCGCCATGCGGCATTTCAGGTTTCCTCTATCATGACGACGACCGGGTTTGCAAGCACGGACTTTGATTTGTGGCCCGGATTTTCGAAGGCACTGTTGCTGTGCCTGATGTTTGTCGGTGCCTGTGCAGGCAGTACGGCAGGAGGGCTTAAGATGGGAAGGCTTCTTCTGATTCTGAAAAACCTGCGCAGAAATATCCGCAGAATTTTAAGCCCGCAGCGTGTGGAAGTGGTGCGCATGAATGGAAACCGGATCGGGGAGGATGTATTAAATAATACAAATACCTATCTGGCGGCTTACGGTGTGATTTTAGTCGGAAGTTTTCTTTTGATTTCTATTGATGGACTGTCCATGACAACAAATGTGTCTGCGGTTGCTGCGTGCTTTAACAATATCGGACCGGGATTTGATGTGGTGGGACCTACCTGTAATTTTTCGGTGTATTCCTGGTTTTCCAAACTTGTGCTGATTTTTGACATGCTGGCCGGAAGACTGGAAATTTTCCCGATGCTTGTTCTCTTTTCAAGAAGTACCTGGAGACATAAATAATTGAATGGATTTCTCAATTATTTTATGATAAAATAGTAGGGTGCTTTTACACAACAATAAAATATGGAGGAGAGAACATGTTAGAGAAAATGTTTAAGCTCAAAGAGAACAATACCACAGCGAAAACAGAAGTGATCGCCGGTATTACGACGTTTATGACCATGGCTTATATCCTGGCTGTAAACCCGAATCTGCTTTCACAGGCAGGAATGGACCCGACAGCAGTGCTGATCGCAACCTGTCTGGCATCCTTTATCGGTACGTTTGCAATGGCACTCCTTGCAAATTATCCGTTTGCACTTGCACCGGGTATGGGACTGAATGCATACTTTGCATTTACCGTATGTGGAAATATGGGATATTCCTGGAAGGTAGCCCTGATGGCAGTATTCTTCGAAGGTATTATCTTTATTATCCTTTCTCTTACCAATGTGCGTGAGGCAATTTTCAATGCCATTCCGACCACATTAAAGAAAGGTGTGAGCGCCGGCATCGGTCTGTTCATCGCGTTTATCGGATTGCAGGGTGGACATATCGTTGTAAACAACGATTCCACATTGTTATCTTATGTAAATTTCAGAGATAACTGGCATACCGAAGGAATCTGTGCAGTACTTGCACTGATCGGTCTGCTTCTTACTGCAATTTTATACATCAAAAAAGTCAAGGGATCTATTCTGATCGGTATTCTGGCTACCTGGATTCTTGGAATGATCTGTCAGGCAGCGGGTGTTTACCGTATCGATGCAGACGCTGGATTTTATTCTCTGTATCCGACATTTGCCATGACTGATTTTTCAAAAATCGGGGAGACTTTCGGACAGTGTTTTACAGCAGATTTCCATGGAGTCGGAATTATGAACTTCATCGTAGTCATGTTGTCTTTCCTGTTTGTAGATATGTTTGATACGATCGGAACACTGATCGGTGTATCGGATAAGGCCGGCATGTTAGACGAAGATGGAAAACTTCCAAACGTAAAGCAGGCACTGATGGCAGATGCAATTGCTACTTCTGCAGGTGCGATCCTTGGTACGTCTACAACTACAACATTCGTAGAGAGCTCTGCCGGTGTCGGAGCTGGTGCAAGAACCGGTCTTGCATCCATCGTTACAGGATTATTATTCCTGCTTGCAATTTTCTTTGCACCAATCTTTACGGCAATTCCGGGCTTTGCAACAGCACCGGCGCTGATCTTTGTCGGATTCCTGATGGTATCCGCAATTGTAAAGGTTGATTTCGAGGATCTGACAGATGCAGTTCCTGCATATCTGTGCCTCATTGCGATGCCTTTAATGTACAGTATCGCAGAGGGTATTGCCATTGGTGTAATCTCTTTTGTACTGATCAATCTGATCTGTGGCAAGCGTAAGAAGATTACTCCACTGATGTATATCCTTGCAGTACTTTTTATCTGCAAATATATTTTCCTGTAATTACGCAGTGGACGAGCCGCTTTCCAGTAGGACGGGAAGCGGCTTAAAGTCTATCTGACTATATAAAATATAAATGGAGGAACAACTATGAAAAAATTAAACAAGGCAATGTCGGTTGCTGTGGCAGCAGCCATGATGGTATCCCTGGGCGCCTGTGGAAATTCCGCAGATGCAGCAAAAGACGGGACACAGAGTGCAGGTGCATCCGGTAAAGTATATAACATCGGAATCTGCCAGCAGCTGGAGCATCCGGCACTGGATCAGGCAACACAGGGATTTGAGGATGTCTTAAAGGAAAAGCTGGGAGACAATGTAAAATTTGATCTCCAGAATGCACAGAACGAGCAGGCAAATGCTTCTACAATTGCAAATAATTTCGTATCTTCCAATGTGGATCTGATTCTTGCAAATGCAACGACTGCTTTACAGGCATGTGCAGCAGCGACAACCGATATTCCGATTCTGGGAACTTCCGTTACCGATTATGCAACGGCTTTGGAGATTGATGACTGGAGTGGCACAACCGGAAGAAATATTTCCGGAACATCCGATCTGGCTCCGCTTGATCAGCAGGAGGATATGCTCGTAGAGCTCTACCCGGATGCAAAGCATGTCGCAATACTTTACTGCTCTGCAGAGGCAAACTCCAAATATCAGGCAACCGAGTTTGAAAAATACCTGGATGAGGACGGTATCAGCTACAAAGAGTTTACCGCTTCCGATTCCAATGATATCGGTTCTGTGGTACAGAGTGCAACCGAGTATGCAGATGTCATTTACATTCCGACAGACAATACCATGGCACAGAACACAGAAGCAATCAACAATATCGCACTTCCGGCAGGAACTCCGATTATTGCCGGAGAGGAAGGGATCTGTAAAGGATGCGGAGTGGCTACACTTTCCATCAGCTATTATGATATCGGAAAAAAAGCCGGTGAAATGGCATATGACATTTTAGTAAACGGTGCGGACATTACAACCATGAAGATTGAGACTGCACCAAACGTAACCAAAGAATACAACAAAGATATCTGTGATCAGCTGGGCGTTAAAATTCCGGATGATTACAAGGCTATCGAGGCTGAATAATTAAGGGGGATGGGTATCGTGTTAATATCTGCTTATTTTGCTTCCTTAAGTCCGCTGGCGCTGTTTCGTGCGCTGCCGGGCTCCATTGCACAGGGTCTGATCTGGGGCCTTCTGGCATTGGGAGTATATATTACATACAAACTTCTGGATTTTGCGGATCTGTCGGTGGACGGTTCTTTTGCAACCGGCGGAGCTGTGGCGGTTATGCTGATCCGCAGTGATATGAATCCGTGGGTTTCCCTTATTTTTGCATTTGCTGCAGGAATGCTTGCGGGAATGGTCACAGGTCTTCTGCACACCAAACTGGGAATTCCTCCAATTCTTGCCGGAATTTTAACGCAGATTGCACTGTACTCCATCAATCTGAATATTATGGGACAGTCCAATCAGGCGATCAGTGTGGATAAATATTCCCTTGCGGTATCGCTTCGTTATGTATCCGGTGATACAGCAGCAAAAATTAAAGTATTTACCACCTGTATCCTGTTTGGGGTAGTGATCGTGGCGATTCTTTACTGGTATTTCGGAACCGAGCAGGGGCATTCCATCCGGGCAACCGGATGTAACCCGCAGATGGCGCGTGCACAGGGAATCAATACCAGCTTCTGTAAGGTACTGGCACTGATGATTTCCAACGGACTCGTTGGTCTGTCCGGTGCACTTTATGCACAGTATCAGGGTGCAGCGGATGTCAATATGGGACGAGGCGCAATCGTTATCGGTCTGGCTGCCGTTATTATCGGAGATGTACTGTTTGGAAAACTGTGTGCAGGAAAGAAACTGGCATTTGCATATACGCTGTTTTCCGTGATCGTTGGAGCGATCATTTACTACCTTGTGCTGAGCATCATTTTGTGGCTGAAATTCCCATCGGATGATCTGAAACTGTTCTCAGCAATCGTGGTAGCAATTTTCCTTGCGATTCCATATCTGAAGAATAAGAAAAAAGCAACAAGGGGGCTGTAACCGATGAGTGAGATGTTAAAAATTGAAAATATCCGGAAAGTATTCAATCCGGGTACGATAAATGAAAAAGTGGCTCTGGACGGTGTCGACCTGACACTTGAGGAAGGCGAATTTGTCACAGTGATCGGTGGAAACGGTGCAGGAAAATCGACAACACTGAATGCCGTAGCCGGTGTATGGCCGGTAGATTCCGGAAAAATCTATATCGGCGGCGAGGATGTGACAAAGTTATCCGAGCATCGCAGGGCACAATATCTGGGACGTGTGTTCCAGGACCCGATGACCGGTACAGCTACCACAATGTCCATTGAGGAAAATATGGCAATTGCAGCAAGACGTGGAAAATCCAGGGGATTGCGATGGGGAATTACCAAAGCGGAACGCGAAAAATACCGCCAAATGCTTTCCACCCTGCATCTTGGACTGGAAGATCGCCTGACATCAAAAGTCGGTCTGTTATCCGGTGGACAGCGTCAGGCAATCACGCTTCTGATGGCTTCCATCCAGAAACCGAAGCTTCTGCTTCTCGATGAGCATACGGCTGCGCTGGATCCAAAGACTGCCGCAAAGGTACTTGAGATTTCGGATCAGATCATTTCAGAGAATCATCTGACGGCCATGATGGTAACACACAATATGAAGGATGCGATTGCCCATGGAAACCGTCTGATTATGATGCATGAAGGAAAAGTTATTTTAAATATCGCAGGTGAAGACAAAAAGAAACTTACGGTCGGAGATCTGCTGCATCAGTTTGAAAAAGTAAGCGGTGAGGAATTTGCAAGTGATAAAGCACTGCTTTCGTAGAAAATAACAGAATTGTTTATGCAGGATAAGGGTCAAAACTGTTTTTGACCCTTAAATCATGTAGAAGGGAGATAGATATGCCTGTATTTGATTTCAGCAATACAACGGAAGAAAGGAAAGCCTGTGAGTGTACCTATACAACATTTCAGTCGAATGAAAACACTGCAAGTGCAAAATATCCGATTCTGGTTTTAGATAATACGGCAAAGCAGTGGAAATATCATTCCTGCGGAGTGTTTACGAACCAGACAAAGCGCACAGCATTTGAGTTTACCCAGGAAGACGGAACTGTATGTGCGGATATTTTGCGGGTGGATGCCCGTTTTGTCAATCTGCTTCGCTGGCTGGGGGAAAACCACATTAATGTCCGGCTGTCTGGAGAGAACACACCGGATGGATATGCCGTGTATAAGATCCGTGAAATTGCATTTGGCGGTGGAAAAAAGCTTTCCGCGGAAGATGGCTTTTTACAGTTTATGATGGAGCGTCTGTTTGCCAGCAGTGCACCGAGTGAGGAAGCGGTGGATGAGGAGCAGGAGGAAGACGGCGATGATATGAAGCTCACCAGTATTCAGAGCATCACCGATTTTATGACCTGCGCAGGACGGACCATGCCGGATAACATCCGGTTGTGGGCACGCCGGAATTTAGCAGTGGCACGTTCCAATGAAGTGTCTCCGGAAGAGCGGCGTCATGCACAGCGTGCACTTTCCATCATGATGAATATCCAGTGGAAAAACAATTATTTTGAGGCCATTGATCCCAAGGAAGCCCGTCGGATTTTAGATGAGGAATTGTATGGCATGGAGCGTGTGAAGCAAAGAATCATTGAGACGATCATTCAGATTAACCGCACACATACACTTCCGGCATATGGACTGCTTCTGGTGGGACCGGCAGGAACCGGAAAATCGCAGATTGCCTATGCAGTTGCCCGTATTTTAAAACTTCCGTGGACAACTCTTGATATGAGTTCCATCAATGATCCGGAGCAGCTGACCGGAAGTTCGAGAATTTATGCTAACGCAAAGCCGGGGATCATCATGGATGCATTTGCCATGGCAGGAGAGTCAAGCCTGGTATTTATTATCAATGAGCTGGATAAGGCAGCTTCTGGAAAAGGAAACGGAAATCCGGCAGATGTCTTACTGACACTTCTGGATAATCTGGGATTTACAGATAACTATATCGAGTGTATGATCCCGACATCTGGTGTTTATCCGATTGCAACAGCAAACGATAAGGAGCAGATCAGCGCACCGATTCTGTCCCGTTTTGCGGTAATTGATATCCCGGATTATACGTTTGAGGAAAAGAAGATTATCTTCTCAAAATTTGCACTGCCTAAGGTATTAAAGCGCATGAGCTTAAAGGAAGAGGAATGTATCATCACAGATGATGCATTAAATACAATCGTGGATCTGTATTCGGGTACCAGTGGAATCCGTGATTTGGAGCAGGCGGCAGAACATATTGCTGCAAATGCGCTGTATCAGATTGAGGTGGATCATCTGAAATCTGTTACCTTTGATGCTGAGATGGTGAGAAAACTCCTCATTTAAATGGCTGGTTAACTGCAAGGTCCGGGGTCTGGAGAGTTTAAAGGGACGGATTTGCGGGGGTTTAAAGATAGGTTTTCTCGATGGGACGGAAGAAGGGAGATATTCTCTTTCTACAGAAAAATTTACAAGTCAGCTCTGGCGTTGATTTCAGGTTCATGGAGTAAAGTTTTTCGGTTTACGCAATTAACTGTAGTTTGTGAATGCCAGAGCAAGTTGTAAATTTGTTCTTCCGAAAGAAATATCCCCCTTCTTCCTGTTGGCTGGAGAAAACATAATTGAAATACATACTTCCGCAAATCCTGTCTTTGGAACAGACATAAAGGACCCGGAATCGGCAGTTAAGGGGACGCTTGCAGAAAAGAAAAAGCGAAGCGGTAACGCGTAATTTATAGAATCGGAGGAGAGAAAACATATGGCAAGACATAAGCTTGAGAATGAACTCATTGCAATCGAAGTGGAGGAACATGGGGCAGAATTAAAATCCCTGGTCCGTAAAAATACAGGAAAAGAGTACATGTGGAAAGCAGATCCAAAATTCTGGGGGCGTACTTCTCCAGTACTGTTTCCATTTGTCGGGGCAGTAAAAGAAAAACAGTTTCGCACCAAGGGACAGACCTACACGATGGGGCAGCATGGATTTGCCCGTGATATGGATTTTACACTGGATTCCAAGACGGAGGATACGCTCTGGTTTGTATTACAGTCAAATGAGGAAACTATGGAAAAATATCCCTATGCATTTACTCTTCGCATTGGATATCACATAGAGGGAAATAAGCTGGAAGTGCTCTGGCAGGTGGAAAATCCTTCGGAAGAGGAACTTCCGTTTTCGATTGGCGGACATCCGGCATTCAACCGTCCAAAGAATTGTAAAATCCGTTTTGATGTGGCAGGCCCGCTCACAAGTACAACAATTGTAGATGGTCTGGTCGGAAATGGTACGGTGGATTATGAACTGAAAGACAGTTATCTTACGGTCACGGATCATCTGTTTGATGCGGATGCACTTGTTATCGAAAACCAGAATGTGCACGAAGTCTCTCTCTGTGATATGGAGGGAAATCCGTATCTGACTGTTACGATGGATGCACCACTGTTTGGAATCTGGTCACCGGCAGGTCCGGATGTTCCGTTTGTATGTGTGGAACCCTGGTATGGACGCTGTGACAGCGCTGATTTTACCGGCGATTTAAAAGACCGGGAGTGGGGAAACCTGATTGCACCGGGCGGCATCTGGAAAGCACGTTATACCGTGGAGGCAGTATAAGAATAATTTTTCCTTGACAGAGAAGGAAAGAATGATTATAGTCTTATACATAGACAATTTTATAGATATCTTCAGGGCAGGGTGCAATTCCCTACCGGTGGTACAGCCCACGAGCCGCAAGGTATGATTCGGTGCAATTCCGAAGCCGACAGTACAGTCTGGATGAAAGAAGATAAGCGATAGAAACACAAGAGACCGTATACGGCTGTGATGGATATTGGAATATTTGCTCTGGAATTTATTTCCAGAGCTTTTTTATTTTCCAAAAGAAGCCCAAGCAGCAGAACACATCCGAAAGAAGCCCTGAGCAGAAATTGCCCGGGGCTTTTTGTAGTATGGAGGAACTTATGACAGATGAAACTTATATGCGGCGAGCACTCGAACTGGCGGAAAAAGGAGCGGGATGGGTATCCCCGAATCCTCTGGTGGGAGCCGTGATCGTAAAAGATGAAGAAATTATCGGGGAAGGATATCACGAACGGTACGGACAGCTGCATGCGGAGCGGAATGCGCTGGCACATTGTACCAAATCTCCCAAAGGGGCAACCATTTATGTCACATTGGAGCCGTGCTGCCACCACGGAAAACAGCCGCCGTGTACCGATGCCCTGCTTGCCGCCGGAATCCGCAGGGTGGTGATTGGGTCGAAGGATCCAAACCCTCTGGTACATGGAAAAGGCATCCGGATTTTGCGGGAGCATGGTGTGGAAGTGACCGAACATGTACTGGAAAAGGAATGTGATGCGGAAAATGAAGTGTTTTTCCATTACATGCAGACGGAACTGCCGTTTGTCATTTTAAAATATGCAATGACACTGGATGGGAAGATCGCAACATACACAGGGGCATCACGCTGGGTAACCGGGGAGGCAGCGCGTGCACATGTACACCGCATGAGAAACCGTTACCGTGCCATCATGGTTGGTGTGGGAACGGTACTTGCGGATGATCCGATGCTGACCTGCCGGCTTAAGGGAACAAAAAACGGGGCAAATCCGGTGCGTATCATTTGTGATTCCACACTGCGGACACCATTGGAATCACAGATTGTGCGCAGTGCGAAAGAAATTCCAACGATTCTTGCAACCTGCAACAGACAGGAAGCCATGCATATGCCTTATATCGAGGCGGGATGTAAGATTCTGGTTACACCGGAAAAAGACGGACATGTGGATCTTTCAGATCTGATGCAGCAGCTTGGGCAGCTGGGAATCGACAGTGTGATTCTTGAAGGCGGGGGAACCTTGAACTGGTCGGCACTGCAGGCAGGAATCGTGCAGAAAGTGCAGGCATATGTGGCATCAAAGCTGTTCGGGGGGACAGAAGCAAAAACCCCGGTTGAGGGGCAGGGATTTCACACCCCTGCGGATGCCGTGGAGTTAACCCGGACAAAAATCACAGCGCTGGGATCGGACTGGCTGATCGAAGGGTATCCGGTGGAGAACAGGAGGAATATGGGATGTTTACAGGAATCATAGAGGAGATGGGAACGATTCTGGAGGTCGCAAAAGGCGCACATTCCGCAGTACTTACAATTGCGGCGGGAAAGGTGCTTGAGGATGTGCATATCGGAGACAGCATTGCGGTCAATGGTGTCTGCCTGACGGTCACTTCCTTTGACGGTGAAACATTTACCGCGGATGTGATGCATGAAACATTAAACCGGTCGTCACTGGCACAGTGTAAGCGGAAAAGTCCCGTGAATCTGGAGCGTGCCATGCCGGCAAACGGAAGGTTTGGCGGGCATATTGTGGCAGGACATGTGGATGGAACCGGACAGATCACTGAAAAAAAACGGGATGACAATGCCGTGTGGATACGGGTGGAGGCACCGCCGGAAGTGCTTCGGTATGTGGTGGAGAAAGGCTCGGTTACCATAGATGGAATCAGCCTTACGGTCGCCGCTGTGACGGCACATGACTTTTCCGTGTCCGTGATCCCACATACGGCGGAGGTGACAACGCTTGGAAGCAAAAAAGAGGGAGATATTGTGAATTTAGAAACGGATATCATCGGAAAATATGTGGAAAAACTGCTGCATCCACAGGAAGAAAAAAAAGAAAGCCACATCACCCGGGAATTTCTGGAAAACTGTGGATTCTAAAACACCATGGATATAAAAAGAGAAAAAATAACAGGAGGAATGAACAATGGAAGGATTTGCAACCGTTGAGGAAGCACTTGAGGAATTACGAAACGGAAAACGGATTCTTGTCACCGATGACGAGGATCGCGAAAATGAGGGCGATTTTATATGTGCCGCGGAATTTGCCACAACGGAAAACATCAATTTTATGGCAATGCATGGAAAAGGGCTGATCTGTATGCCAATGTCCGCTGAATATGTAAAAAAGCTGCATTTTCCGCAGATGGTGGAAAACAATACGGACAATCATGAAACCGCGTTTACGGTTTCCGTGGATTATGTGGAAACAACCACAGGCATTTCCGCTGCCGAGCGTTCCATGACCGCCATGCGCTGTGTGGCAGAGGATGCAAAACCGGAGGATTTCCGGCGTCCGGGACATATGTTTCCGCTTCTGGCAAAGAAGAACGGGGTGCTGGAGAGAAACGGGCATACGGAAGCAACCGTGGATCTGTGCCGCCTGGCAGGCTTAAAAGAATGTGGGCTCTGCTGTGAGATCATGCGCGAGGATGGCACCATGATGCGCACAACGGAACTGCTTGCACTTGCAAAAAGGCACGGTATAAAAATGATTACCATTTCCGCACTCCAGGAATACCGCAAATGCCATGAAAAGCTGGTGGACTGTGTGGCTGTGACAAAGATGCCGACGAAGTATGGAAAGTTTCGGGCATACGGTTATGTGAACCGTTTAAATGGTGAACATCATGTGGCATTAGTCAAAGGAGAAATCGGGGACGGAGAAAATGTACTCTGCCGTGTACATTCCGAGTGCCTCACCGGAGATACCTTTGGCTCCCTGCGATGCGACTGTGGACAGCAGTTTGCCGCTGCCATGACACAGATTGAAAGGGAAGGTCGCGGGATTTTACTTTACATGCGGCAGGAAGGCCGCGGTATCGGATTGATCAACAAACTGCGTGCATATGAACTGCAGGAACAGGGAATGGACACTTTAGATGCCAATCTTGCTCTTGGATTTGCCGGGGATGAGCGCGAATATTACATCGGCGCACAGATCTTAAAGGATCTGGGCGTGCACAGCATGCGGCTTTTAACCAACAATCCCGACAAAGTATACCAGCTCGGAGAGTTTGGAATTTCCATCACAGAGCGCGTGCCGATCCAGATGCAGGCCACACCGTATGACCTGTTTTACTTAAAAACGAAGCAGAATCGTATGGGACATGTATTAAACTTTTAAAATGAAGAAAAGGAGAATGAACATTATGAGTACATTGGAAGGAAAATTAGTAGCAAACAATATGAAGGTAGGAATCGTCGTCGCACGGTTCAACGAATTTATCACCAATAAACTGCTGGGCGGTGCCATGGATGGGCTGCTGCGTCATGATGTGAAGGAAGAAGATATTACCGTAGCATGGGTGCCGGGGGCGTTTGAAATCCCATTGATCGCAAAGAAGATGGCAATGAGTAAAAAGTATGATGCCGTGATCTGTCTGGGAGCTGTGATCCGCGGAAGCACAAGCCACTACGACTATGTCTGCAATGAAGTATCCAAGGGTGTGGCTGCCGTTTCCCTGGAGAGCGAAATTCCGGTAATGTTTGGTGTGGTTACAACGGAAAATATCGAGCAGGCAATTGAGCGTGCGGGAACGAAAGCTGGAAACAAGGGGTATGATTGTGCACTGGGTGCTGTGGAGATGGTAAATCTCATCCGCCAGATTTAAAAAGAAAAGGACAATGCAGGCACGATATGAAAATATAAGCTATGCAGTATGATATAACTAATTAAAATTAGTTGATAAAAACTATCGGAAAAAATGCTTGCTATTTTTCAATATGTCAGATATAATCTTTCTTGGGTTAGATACAACTAACTTCCTTGTGTAAATCATTGGAAGACTCCTTCGCAAACACATAACTGCTGAGTGTGTTTAACGGAAGTACAGACGACGCCATTACCGCTTCCGGAAGGAGTTCTTCGCATATCGAAAGGAGAACAGAAAAATGAATTATCTGGAGATTGAAAAAGTAGTTGGAAGAGAAATTTTGGATTCGAGAGGAAACCCTACTGTTGAGGCAGAGGTTACATTGATAGATGGTACAATCGGAAGAGGCATGGCACCAAGCGGTGCATCCACCGGTGAGTTTGAAGCCTTAGAACTTCGCGACGGAGACAAGAGCCGTTACCTTGGAAAGGGCGTGCAGAAAGCCGTTGAAAACATCAACACCGTGATCAATGGGACACTGCAGGGCATGGATGCATCTGACACCTATGCAATTGACAAAGCCATGATCGATGCGGACGGAACGAAGGACAAGTCCAAACTCGGAGCAAATGCAATTCTTGCGGTTTCCATCGCATGTGCCAGAGCGGCAGCAATTTCACTGGATATTCCGCTTTATCGTTTCCTTGGCGGGGCTTCCGGAAATCGTCTTCCGGTTCCAATGATGAACATCGTAAACGGTGGATGCCATGCATTGTCTTCCGGACTGGATGTACAGGAATTTATGATTATGCCGGTAGGAGCCCCTTCCTTTAAAGAATGTCTCAGATGGTGTGCGGAAGTATTCCATGCACTGGCTTCTATTTTAAAGGACAGAGGACTTGCCACATCCGTTGGGGATGAGGGTGGTTTTGCACCGGCACTGAAATCGGATGAGGAAGCAATCGAGACCATTCTTGAGGCTGTAAAGAAAGCTGGATATGAGCCGGGGAAGGACTTTAAGATTGCAATGGATGCCGCTTCTTCCGAGTGGAAGACAGGAAAGAAGGGCGAGTACAAACTGCCAAAGGCCGGAACCGTATATACTTCCGGGCAGCTGATTGATCATTGGAAAAAGCTTGTGGAGAAATATCCGATCATTTCCATAGAGGATGCACTGGATGAAGAGGACTGGGAAGGATGGCAGAAGCTTACCGCCGAGCTGGGGGACAAAGTACAGCTTGTCGGTGATGACCTTTTTGTTACCAATACCGAGCGTCTGGCAAAGGGAATCAGCCTTGGCTGCGGAAACTCCATTCTGATTAAGTTAAACCAGATCGGTTCCGTCTCTGAGACATTAGAGGCAATCAAGATGGCACACAAAGCCGGATACACAGCCATTTCTTCTCACCGTTCCGGAGAGACAGAAGATACTACAATTGCAGATTTAGCTGTCGCATTAAATACCTGTCAGATCAAGACTGGAGCTCCGAGCAGAACAGAGCGTGTGGCAAAATACAACCAGTTACTCCGCATCGAGGAAGAACTTGGTGCAGCAGCTGTTTATCCGGGTATGGGAGCATTTAATGTACAGAAGTAGTATCCGGATATTATAATTGACAATATCAAATTTTTGTTTTACATACTTCTATTTTTTCTTCTTATTTGAGAGAGACCGTAAGGTCTCTCTCATTTTGTGCATGTATCCGAAAAAAGCAGAAAAATTTTAAAAAGTGCAAAACATTGACGATACAGGCATAAGAAACTATAATAGGGACAGAAACAAAAGAGGGAGGGAATTGTTTGTGAAAAAGAAGGGTAATATTTCTATTAAAGCAAAATTACTTGGAATTATTATTCCGGTAGTAATTGCGATTATACTGATTCTGGTGTTTACCGCATATCATGTATCATCCGGAATTATCGAGAGTTATTCCAAAAATTTACTGGAATCTTCGGTAAACAGTCAGGCATCAAAAATTGAGGCATGGCTTGAGGAAAATCTGGCATCCATGCAGATGGCAAAGAACATGATTGAAAAATTACACCCGGATGAGGCGCAGCTGCAGACCATTTTGGATGCATCCTGCGGATACAGTGAAAATTATCCGGAGGGTCTTTTCCTTGCAGATGCCAATGGCAGCTTTTTAAAAGGTACAGACTCCAAAAAGCAGGAGCCAAATCCGAAGGAAAGTATGTGGTATCAGGAAGGTATGACAAGAGTGAATATGGCGGTTGGATCTGCACATCAGAATCCGGACGGAACGAATGTTGTCAGTGCATCCGGACTTTTGAATGATGGTTCAGATACCGTGCGTGTAATTGCAGCCGATATGACACTGGACCGTATTTCCGTGATTGTAAATTCTTTTATCGAAATGCACGATGCAGAGGCATTTCTTGTGGACAAGGACAGCAGCGTGATCCTTGCAAGCAGGGATTCCGATCTGATTTCCAAGACACTGGGGGCAGACGGACAGAGTGCGTTTTATAAAGATGTGGAGAAAAAGGTTTCCGGCAAATCGTATGATTTCTGTACACTCGATGGAAATATGACGGTATTTAAGGAAGTAAATGGAACCAACTGGCTGCTGGTTTCCTATGTTCCTACGAATGTTGTACTTGCGGATCTGGTAGGATTGCGGAATCTTATGATCATTTTCAGCATTATTTCGATCCTTGTATTGTGTGTTTTGATCGAACGTGTGACGCATGTGGTGATTCGTCCGGTGAAGGAGATGACAAGGGTAATTACCAGCATGGCATCCGGTGACTTTACCGTATCGTATCCATGAAGGTGAAAGGAAATGATGAGATTGCTGTGATGGGGCGCAGCGTGGAACATTTTATTGCATCAATGAAGGAAATGATCCGGCAGATGGGACATGTCTCCGACCGTCTGGAAAAACAGGCGGGATCAAGCAAGAATGTTTCGGGTGAAATGAATTCTGCTGCAAATATCCAGTCACAGTCCATGACGGAACTGAATGCAACGGTTGATCAGCTGTCGGTTTCCGTCAATGAAATTGCACAGAACGCAACCCAGCTTGCCGGTGTTGTTGCGGATACCAAAGAGGACAGCGATAAAGTAGAAGATAAGATGCGTACCACTGTGGAAGTATCAGAAAAAGGAAAAGCCGATATGGAGAGCGTTGGAAATGCGCTTCATAATATCGAAATTTCCATACATAACCTCGAAGAAGCGGTTGATAAAGTGGGTACGGCTTCCGGAGAAATCGTAGATATTATAAAACTGATCGGGGATATTGCGGAGGAAACCAACCTGCTCTCCTTAAATGCATCGATTGAAGCAGCGCGTGCAGGGGAAGCCGGACGTGGATTTGCGGTAGTTGCCTCACAGATTGGGGTACTTGCAAAAAACAGTGCGGATTCGGTAGCGCATATTACATCACTCATCAATGAAATTAACGGACTTGTGGATGATGCCGTCAAACAGGCCGGAAGCAGTGCAAGCGATATCGAAAGCAGCGCGGATCTGATTCATACAGCGGTGGATACATTTGACCAGATTTTCCAGAATATCCAGGAAACCAGCCATCTGATAGAGGGTGTGGTAGAAAAAATCAACCAGGTGGATCAGGTGGCAACCAATGTTGCCGCAATTTCCGAAGAACAGGCGGCAAGTTCGGATGAAATTCTTGCCACTTCGGAATCCATGCTCCAGCAGGCAAAGAGTATTTCCAAGAACAGTGAACAGGTGGAAGCGGAAGCCGGAAATCTGGCAGAATCTGCAGACCAGCTGGCGGATCAGGTCAAGCAGTTTCAGATATAGGAGGGTAAAAGGTCATGAAGAAAGTAATCAGTTGTATGATATGCGCCCTGCTTCTTGTGGGCTGCATGGCAGGATGCGGCAGTACCGGAGGCAAATCCGGCAGCGGAAACGGAATCAAAATCATGATGTCGTTGTCACAGGGAGATGATTTCCGCAACACGATTGTGGAACAGGCAAAAAAGACGGCACAGGAAAAAGGTGCAACACTGGATGTCTATGATGAGGATGGTTCCCTGGAGAGTCAGGTGGAACATATCAAACAGGCAGCAAAAGAAAAATACGATGTGATTTTATGTGGACCGGTTAATGCAGATACCGCGCTGGAACTGGAATCACTGGCAGACGGAATTCCTGTTATCTTTTATAACAGTTGTCCGGATGCATCGTATCTGGAGACCGGAAAATATATGTATGTGGGTTCCGATGAAAATGTAGCGGGACAGTATCAGGCAGAGTATATTCTGGATAAGTTTTCTTCTTCGGATGAAATCAATGTGGCAATCTTCAAGGGACCAAGGAACCATTCGGCAACGAAAGGACGTACGGGTGCATTGAAGGATACATTGAATGCGTCCGGCAAGAAAATCAATTATGTATTTGAGGATAATGCAGACTGGGATCAGGCAACGGCACAGAAGATGTTTGAACTTTTCTTAAAGACCGGACAGCCCTGTGATGTTGTGGCATGTAACAACGATTCCATGGCGATGGGAATTGTCGATGCATGCAAAGAGGCAGGAATAAACGGTATGCCAATTCTTGGTATTGATGCGACGGCCGGTGGATGTGCAGCGATCGAGGCGGGAGATATGGCATTTACCGTCTATCAGTCAGGTGTTGGACAGGGAAAGATGGTTGTAGAGACTGCGATTGCTGTGGCAAATGGTTCGGATGTAACAAAACTGGAAGGGGCAACGAAGGATGGCCTTTATGTATGGGTGCCATTTGAAAAAGTTGACAGTTCTAATGTAAAAGATTACGAATAGACTTGCAATCATGCGTGCATTTTGGGATAATAAAAAAAGTTTGAACAAAGGTGGACGTAACAGTGAGTCAAAGAATAAAAATAACGGATTTTATGGCACCGGAGCTGGATGTGTACGCGCGGCTGACCGAAAATCAGCTGCTGAACCGTGCGCATCCGGAAGAAGGAATGTTTATTGCCGAAAGTCCCAAGGTGATTGAGCGGGCACTGGATGCGGGATGCATACCGGTGTCTTTGCTTATGGAAACAAAACATGTTCAGGGAGAAGCAAAAGAAATGATCGAAAGATGCGGGGATATTCCGGTGTATACGGCAGAATTTGATGTGCTGACAAAGCTGACCGGTTTTGCTCTGACCAGAGGGGCACTTTGTGCCATGTATCGGCCAAAGCTGCAGGAACCGGAGGAGATTTGTGCCAAAGCCAGACGCATTGCAGTACTCGAAAACGTGGTAAATCCAACCAATGTCGGTGCTATTTTCCGTTCGGCGGCTGCGCTTCATATGGATGCGGTGCTTCTGACGCCGGGATGCAGTGATCCGCTGTACCGGCGCGCCATCCGGGTAAGCATGGGAACCGTCTTTCAGATTCCGTGGACATACCTGCAGACAGAAAACGGGGTGAAAAATTCACCCGGCCAGGCGGCAGGAGCAGATATTGGACATCTGCACCGAATGGGATTTCGTGTGGCAGCCATGGCACTTTCCGGGGATTCGGTTGGAATTGATGATCCGGCACTGGCTGCGGAAGAAAAGCTGGCTGTCGTGCTTGGCACGGAAGGGGATGGTCTGGCAGGACATACGATTGCGGACTGCGATTATACGGTCTGTATTCCGATGTCGCATGGCGTGGATTCACTCAATGTAGCGGCGGCAAGTGCCGTGGCATTCTGGCAGCTAGGGAGAAATAATTGTACAATTAAGCATTAATGTGGTACACTATATATTGTTTTTATTAGCTTACAATACTTTTCAAAGGAGAAATATATATCATGAAACTCGGCATTGTCGGACTCCCAAACGTGGGAAAAAGTACATTATTCAACTCACTGACCAAAGCAGGTGCACTGTCTGCGAACTATCCGTTTGCGACCATCGATCCAAACGTAGGAATCGTTTCGGTTCCGGATGAGAGAATCGTAAAGCTCGGTGAACTTTATCATACAAAAAAGGTGACACCTGCCACGATCGAATTTGTTGATATTGCAGGACTTGTAAAGGGTGCCAGCAAGGGAGAGGGACTCGGAAACCAGTTCCTTGCCAATATCAGGGAGGTCGATGCGATTGTACATGTAGTGCGCTGTTTCGAGGATACCAATATTATCCACGTCGACGGTTCCATTGATCCGGCGCGTGATATTGAGACCATCAATCTGGAACTGATCTTTTCGGATATTGAGATTCTCGACAGAAGAATTGCAAAGATTGCCAAGCAGGCAAGAATGGACAAGACACTTGCCAAGGAGTTAGAACTTGTTGAGGCAGTCAAGGCACATCTGGAAGATGGAAAGATGGCGAGAACCTTTGAGGTGCCGGATGATGATGACGCACAGATTTGGTTTAAGGGATACAACCTCCTTACTGCAAAGCCTACCATCTATGCTGCAAATGTAGCAGAGGATGATCTGGCCGATGATGGAGCTTCCAATCCGCATGTGGCAAAAGTGCGTGAGATGGCAAAAGAAGAAGGTGCAGAAGTATTTGTGATCTGTGCACAGATCGAGCAGGAACTTTCCGAACTTTCCGATGAAGAGAAAAAGGAATATCTTGATGACCTCGGCGTTTCATCCAGTGGTCTGGATAAGCTGGTAGCGGCAAGTTACAGTCTGCTGGGACTGATCAGTTTCCTGACAGCCGGCGAAGATGAGTGCCGTGCATGGACCATCAAAAAAGGAACCAAGGCACCACAGGCAGCCGGAAAGATCCATACGGATTTTGAACGTGGATTTATCAAGGCAGAGGTTGTCAATTATCAGGATCTGCTGGATAACGGAAGCCTTGCGGCAGCCAGAGAAAAAGGAATCGTTGGCATGGAAGGAAAGGATTATGTGGTTAAAGACGGTGATGTGATTCTTTTCAGATTTAATGTCTAGTCAAGAAATATGTGATAGTTATGTGGGAGCATATGACAGAGCAGCAGTATCAACATGAGGTTATTGTGCCGGACAAAGGCTTTCCGTTTAAACTTTTTTTATTCGAGGGACACAGCGGAAAATATATCAGGGAGAAACACTGGCACCGGTCGATTGAGATTTTTGCAGTGCAGGAAGGAGAACTTGATTTTATTCTTGACACAACGCATTATCATCTGGGAGAAGGCGAGTTCATCATTGTCAACAGCAACGAGGTGCATGCGATCCATGCGAACAGGCCGAATCACACAATTGTGCTGCAGATTCCGCTGAATCAGTTCGCGTCGTACTTTACGGGCGAGCAGTTTATCTGGTTTTCGCACAGTGAACGGACATACGATGAGCAGGTGGCATGTCTGATCTTTCGGATGTATAAGGTGTATCGGATGCAGACAGATGGCTATGATTTTGAAATTTTAAGTATGTTTTATCAACTATTACATATTCTGGTAAAGAAATACAGGAAGCTGGATGTGCAGGATGAATTGCTCAAAAGCAATCAGCAGCTGAACCGGCTCGGTATGATTACATCCTATCTCAAGGATCATTATATGGAAGATATTTCGCTTGGAAAACTGGCGGGAATATTTGGATATTCGCCGTCTTATCTGTCAAAAATGTTTGCACGCTATGCGGGCATCAATTATAAGGATTATCTGCAAAATATCCGGTTAGAACATGCGGTAAAGGATTTGGAAAATACGGATAAGCAGATCGTGGATATTGCATTTGATCATGGATTTGCCAATAGTAAAGCGTTTACCAATCTGTTTCGCAAGCGGTATGGAATGCTGACGAGTGAATACCGAAAGCAGCTTGTTAAGAAAAAGCAGAGGGAATCATATGCCCATCATCGGGCATTGCTGGAAAAAGACAAAAAAGTGACATTGTAAAGACAAAGAAAGGCATGTCTCCATGGCTACCAAACTGTTATACTCAGAAAAAATGAGTATGAGGAGGTAATCATGGAGATTTTTTCTGTTAATGATGAAAAATTCCGTAAATACGGTAAGGTTTGGAATAACATCGAATGCACAAAACTGATAAAGGGGATGGAGCACACACCGCTTCCGGAGGATGTTATTTATGTGCCGTCAGTCGAGGAGCTTGAAGCGGTTCCGGAAGCAAAGACATTCAGCGAGCGTGTCTTTGGCGGACTTCCAATCCAGATTGGTTACTGCAACGGAAACAATCACAAGTTAAACGCGGTAGAATATCATAGAAATTCCGAAATCAACATTGCGGTAACGGATATGATCCTTTTATTGGGATGGCTGCCGGATGTAACGGATGAATTTACTTATGATACAGCAAAAATCGAGGCTTTTAAGGTTCCGGCAGGAACGGTCGTTGAAATGTATGAGACGACACTTCATTATGCACCGTGCAACGCAGCAGACGGTGGATTTAAGTGTGTTGTGATCTTGCCGAAGGGTACAAACACACCGATTGATTTTACCCTTGCAGCAGATGGTGAGGACAAACTTATGACCGCGAAAAACAAGTGGCTGATCGCACATGAGGAGGCTGCCATCAAGGGTGCATTTAATGGATTAAGAGGAGAGAATATATCACTTTAACCGTGCTTGCGGATGCGATTGCTTGTCCTTTGACAGAAAAAAAGCTATAATAAAAGAAAGCTTTTGAGGAGAAGGTAGAGTTATATGAAAAAGAAAATCGTATCAACTTTAGTTGTGATTGGATTGCTTATTGTACTTGGGGGATACAGTTACAACGTTCAATATAGGCAGAAACCGGAAATTAAACATTTTACCGCTTTTTTCAGTGTTACGGGCAGACCACTGGGAATGCAGAACGATATAAAGGAAATCATTGCTGACAAGATCGGAGCAGACTGCGAGGAGAACTGGCTGGTTGGACAATCCAAGGAAGAGGTGCTCAATTCGTACATTGCTTCGGGAGAATATCCGGATTTTATTCTTGGAGAGAAAGCATTACTGGAGGCAGATGCTTTGATCCCGATTGATGAATACTGGGATGATTATCCGAATCTCAGAAATTATCTTTCCGATGAGCAATGGGAGCACTTCCGGCAGGAAGACGGACATATTTACTGGATTCCACCGTTTTGTGTGTCTCAGGGAGAGAATGTTGAAGTGACGCATACGGGCGAGGCATTCTGGATACAGACGCGCGTTTTAAAATGGGCCGGATATCCGAAGATTACAACGGTGGATGAATATTTTGATCTGATCGAAGCTTATGTGCAGGCGAATCCGGTCATGCCGGGCGGAACAAAAAATGTTCCGTTTACCATGTTGTGCGATGACTGGAGATTCTTCTGTCTGGAGAATGTGCCGCAGTTTCTGGATGGATATCCCAATGACGGAAGTTGTATGGTTGATCCCGGGAATGATCAGGTCATTGATTATAATACGACGGAGACTGCCAGACGGTATTTTCAGAAGCTGAACGAAGAGTACCGCAAGGGTATTTTTGATCCGCAGTCGTTTACCAGTACATACGAAGAATATCTGGATAAATTAGGAACCGGTGCTGTTCTCGGAATGGTTGACCAATGGTGGCAGTTCTATTACAATCTGGCAGAGCCTTATGAGACAAACGGACTGAGTGATCTGGGGTGCGATTATGTTCCGCTTCCGATTACAATGGACAAAGGTACGTCAAACCAGTGGCATACAAGCCGGAATGCAGAGATGGATACATCGAGCGGACTTTCGATTACCACATCCTGTGAAGATGTGCAGGGGGCACTTCAGTTTGTAAATGATCTGCTGGATTCCGATATTACGAAGCTTCGATTCTGGGGAGAAAAAGACCTGGACTATTCGGTGGACGAAAACGGTATGTTCTATATGAATAGTGAACAGGGAAAACGTCACGGAGACAGCGTGCTGAATGAATCTCATTTTTGTCCCTATTCGTATTTTCCACGAGTAGAAGGTCTGCTTGACGACGGAATCAATGCATTTTCGATGGAGTATCAGCCGGTGGAGTTTATGAAAAGCCTAAAGCCCGACATACGGGAGTGTTTTGAAGCGTATGGTGTACAAAATTATGTCGAGCTGCTGGGAACAAATGAAGCGCCCGGCGCATGGTATCCGATGTATTCGTATACACAGTCTTTGTCATCAAAATCCAAAGGCGGCATGATTCGTGATGAAATAGACGCGGTCAAGAGAAGCTGGTTACCGCAGGTGATCATGAGCGATGACTTTGCATCGACATGGGATGCATATATGGCTGCATATCAGGAATGCAATCCACAGGACTATTTCGATATCCTGCAGAGGCATGTGGATCAGATTCTTCAATAATACGACAATTATGTGATATAAGTGATAGAAATAAAATCCTCATTCATAGTGCGATATTTTTGATCGTACACGGATGGGGATTTTTATTTACGCTGAGCAATGAAAGGACAGGCAGATGGGGAGAAGTAAATGGAAGTGCTGAAATTGTATATTCATGTGAATGGCTGCGAGAAGGTGGAATCTGAATGCGCTACCGTACAGATGATTTCGTTTGACGGAAGGTGCGATGGAGATTATTTCAGAGGAGAGATCCTTCCGGGCGGTGTGGATACGCAGATTTATTATAAGGATCAGCCATCAAAATTATCGGCTCGTTATCTAGTGCAGGGAATAGATCATACGGGGCGCGGATGCCGGATATTTATCGAAAATAACGGAATCATGTATGACGGTGAAACGATTACCAGACCGGTCATCTATACGGACAGTATTGCACTGAAATGGATGGAAACGGCATCTATGCATGGAACCCTTACGGTTGTGGAAGGACAGCCGGTAATCACGATTTATACGGATAAGAATAAAAATAGTGGAAAAGGGGGAAAAGGGAGCGCAACATGAAATTTATCATAGAACAGAGTGCATATTCCGGGGTTTTGAAGATCGCAGGAAAAGTTGCACATGACATGGAACTTGTGACCGGCACGCTGCCGGAAATCCGTGTTGTCGAAACGATCGATCTTGAAGAGGTAAGAAGCAGTGCAGCCCGTGAACTGACGATCATTGTCGCAACGATGGGACATAGTCGGTGGCTGGATGCACAGAAAAATATCCCGACGGAAGCGTTGAAAGGCAAGCGGGAATGTTATGGCTGGGTTTTTCCGGATGAAACCTTGCGGGAGAGACTGCTTGTCATTGTCGGAAGCGATAAGCGGGGAACAATATACGGACTGTTTCATTTGTCGGAGGTCTTTGGTGTATCCCCGTTTGTGAACTGGTGTCATGTGGTGCCGGTGCATCGGGATGAAATCCGGCTGAGCACGGATATGGCATGTATCGCAAAGGAACCATCGGTGGAATACAGGGGATTCTTTATCAATGATGAGTGGCCTGCTTTCGGTACCTGGAGTGAGTACCATTTCGGGGGACCGAATGCGAAGGCATACGAGCCGATCTTTGAACTGCTTCTTCGCCTGAAAGGAAATTATCTCTGGCCGGCGATGTGGAGTGCACGGTTTGAGGATGACGGTCCGGGACTTCTGAACGCAGAACTTGCGGATGAGTACGGCGTGATCATGGGAATGTCGCATCATGAGCCGTGTCTGCGGCAGGGTGAGGAATACAAATATCTGCGCGGAAAAGACAGTATTTACGGAGATGCGTGGAATTTCAAGACGAACCGGGAAGGAATCATAAGATTCTGGGAAGATGGTCTGAAGCGGAGCGGTAAATTTGAGAATGTGATCACGGTTGGTATGCGTGGAGAAGCGGACACCGCGATCATGGGAAAAGGGGCAACGCTTGCGGATAATATTGAACTGCTCAGGGACGTGCTCAGAACGCAGCGAAAGCTGATCCGGGAGAATGTCAATGAAGATCTGTCCAAAGTTCCGAGAATGATCGCTTTGTACAAGGAGGTGGAGGCTTTCTTCTACGGGGATGAGACGACGCAGGGGTTGATCGGATCCAAGGAGCTTTATGATGTGATCCTGATGCTTTGCGATGACAATTACGGAAACTTAAGAACGCTTCCGACGGAGGAGATGCGTAAGCATCCGGGCGGATACGGTATGTATTATCATTTCGATTATCATGGGTGGCCGACCTCCTATGAGTGGATCAACAGTTCCTATCTTCCGAAAATCTGGGAACAGATGACGCAGGCATATGATTTCGGAGTACAAAAACTCTGGATCGTCAATGTGGGAGACATTGCAACGCAGGAATTTCCGTTATCGTTTTTTATGGACCTGGCGTATGATTTTGAGCGTTGGGGAACGACTGCACCAAATACGACGGATGCCTATACCAGACTGTGGGTAAAGCGGCAATTTGGCAGGCTGTCGGAAGTGCAGCAGGCGCAGATTGCGGATATCCTGACAGATTATACAAGGATGATACACAAATGCAGACCGGAGGCGTTAAGACCGGAAACCTATCATGCAGCAAATTATCGTGAAGGCTCACGGGTGCTTGCGGAGGTCGGGCGGGTGATGCAGACCGCACAGGATTTGTACGATGAGCTGGAGCGTGATGCGCCCGAAATACTTCCCGCTTATGTTGCGCTCGTCTGGTATCCGGCGATGGGAACGATGAATGTGCTGAAGCTTCAGCTGTTGTCAGGAATGAATCATTATCTGGCAGAAATCGGTGCACTCAGTGCCAATGATTATGCGAAAGAGGCAAAGGCATGTCTGGATGCAGACCAAAAGATCATAGAGCAGTATCATCGGTCGGATGATGCGCGCTGGTACGGAATGGGACTGTCACAGCATATCGGGTTTACGAATTGGAATGAGGATGAGTGTAAGAACCCGCTTCTGATGCAGGTGTTACCGCTGCAAAAGCCGACGATTATAGCGACGGTGGACGGTACTGTGCAGCATGTGGAAGGCAGTCCGTGGCTGAATCAGAGAATGACGATTTCGGATTTTCTGAATCCGGAATGCAGATGTGCTTCGATCAGCCTGTACAGCAGAAGCGAACTTCCAGCATCGTTTCGGGTGATCGAAAAGGCCGAATGGATCGTACTGTCCGCAATGGATGGAACGCTTGACGGTGAAGAGCACAAGAGACTCACCATTGATGTCACAGTGGACGAGAGTGCGCTTGCGATGGCACTCACCGATGGAAGGACGCAGGGAATGATCCGGCTGGAATTGCCGGCGGGCATCTGCAAGATCAGCGTGCCGGTCGACCGGTCAACGTATGAATATGGAAACAATACGTTTGTGGATACACAGGGATGGATCGCAATCGAGGCGGAACATTACAGCAGATGCAAGGACGGTTTTGATCGGGAAGGACAACCGATGCAATGGAAATGTCTTGCCGGCTACGGAAAGACTTTATCTGCGATGAAAGCATTTCCGACGGATTCCTACGCAGATGCAGAGAATGGGGCACCGTATATCGAATACAGCATCGTGACAAAGCAGGCGGGGGATTATGAAGCGGAATTTTATATGCAGCCGTCAAATCCTGTGACAACAGAGAACCGATTGCAGTATGCAGTGTCCGTGAACGGTGTTCAAATGCAGATTTTGGATGCCGTTACGGATGATTTTAAGATCGGAGATCATCAGCCTGTGTGGGCGCGCGGTGTGCTGGATCAGATCCGGTGCCGGAGTGTACCGGTGCAACTGGAACAGGGAATCAATACGATCAGGGTCTATCCGGTCACGCCGGGCTTTGTGCTTGAGAAGATCGTGATCTATCCCCATGGAAACAAACTGGCAGAAGCCTATCTTGGACCGACAGAAACGTATCGGTGCAGGAGCTGATCATATATCAATACAGTGAGGAGCATGTCAGTCCATTTGCGGAAAGGAAATTTGGCAAGGGCTGACCGAAAGAGGAAGGAGAAAAATATGGCAGGAGCTTATGAAACAAAACAGTACCGCAATGTATTTGCGGAGTATGGTTATTCGGAAGAAGAAATCGAAAAAAGAGTACAGGAGACATTTGAGACGATTTTTCATGGCAGCGAAGAGGAGCGCTTTTACCATGAAGCCGGGGAGGATATGGGATTTATGGAAGATACCGGCAATCATGATGCGCGGACCGAGGGCATGTCGTATGGCATGATGGTCTGTGTACAGCTGGATAAGAAAGAGGAATTTGACCGTCTGTGGAAGTGGACAAGAACTTATATGTATATGGATGAAGGACCGGGAAAGAATTATTTTGCATGGTCCTGCGCTTTGGACGGCACAAGAAATGCGGACGGACCGGCACCGGACGGGGAAGAGTATTTTGCTATGGCATTGTTCTTTGCATCAAGAAGATGGGGAGACGGAGAGGGCATTTTTAATTACAGCAGGGAGGCAAAAGCGATCCTGCATGAGTGTGTGCATAAGGGAGAACCGGGACATCCGGGCGATCCGATGTGGGAGCCTTCCAACAAACTGATCAAATTTGTCCCGGGACTGGATTTTAGTGATCCATCGTATCATCTGCCGCATTTTTACGAGCTTTTTGCGGAATATGCCGATGAGGAGGATCGTAAGTTCTGGAAAGGCGCTGCCGAAGCAAGCCGGGCCTACCTGCATAAAGCCTGTCATCCGGATACCGGATTGTCGGCAGAGTATGCGGATTATGACGGAACCCCGCACAGCGCGCATCAGGAGATCTTCGGCCGCCACGACTGGTATTACAGTGATGCCTATCGCACGATCGCAAATATCGCGATGGATCATCTGTGGTTTGACAAGGACCCGTGGCAGGTGCAGATTGCAGAGAAATTCCAGAAATTCTACTGCGAGGATCAGAAGGATCACTGGGACGGCGTCTTTTTGACCGACGGAACCAGACTGGAGGAGAAAGCACTGCATCCGGTAGCCATCATTGCGGTCAATGCCGAAAGTGCACTGGCTGCGGACGGAACTTATGCGAAACAATGTGTTGACAAATTCTGGAACACACCTCTTAGAACCGGTGAGAGACGGTATTACGACAATTTTTTGTATATGTTTGCGATGCTTGCTTTATCGGGAAATTACCGGATCTATTAGAAATGATGATTCGAAAATGAGGTATTGGGAAAGGAGGAGAAAATGGGACACAGTGAGGAAATGATCCAAAAGGCGATCGCACAGGAAAACGGCAAGGTACATGTGAATGCACAAAGCATTCCGGAAAAATATCAGCAGAAGAGAGCCGATGAGACCGGAGTGATCGAGCATATTCGCTACCCGTCAAAAGATTATTTTTTAGCTGGAAAAGAAATCACAAAGGAAGCAAATGTTTATCTTCCGTATGGTTACAGCCGGGATAAAAAGTACAACGTGCTCTACCTGATGCACGGAATCGGCGGAGATGAAGCCGAGTGGGGAATGGTTGATGAGGATTCGCTGGTAAAAAGAATGATGGACAATCTGATCTATTACAAAGAAATCGAGCCGTTCATCGTGGTGACACCAAACGGACGCTCCACCGAAAACTGTGCAAGAGAAGGTTCGGATTATAACTCGTTTTATGTGTTTGGCAAAGAATTGCGTTCGGATCTGATCCCGTATATGGAAGCGCACTATTCGACCTATGCGGTGGAAGGCGATCCAAGTGCTTCAAGAATGCACAGAGCGATGGCGGGACTTTCGATGGGAGGGATGCAGACGATTAACATCGGAATCGGAGAATGTATGGATCTGTTCAGTTATTTTGGTGCATTTTCCGCAGCACCGACCAGCAATCTGGCGGAGAAGACGGCAAAAATATTAGAGGATACTCCATATACCGTTGATTATTTTTACAATATCTGCGGAACGGAGGATGAGATCGCATATGACAGCGCGGCAGCAGCTGCAAAGAATCTTCCTGATTTATGCGATAAATTAAAGGAATCTGATAATTTCATGTGGCAGGAATTAAAAGGCATGCATGATTTTCATATCTGGTATCTCGGCTTTTTTAATTTTGCGCAGATAGCCTTTAAGTAAATTGACGCGCGGTGTTATTTTACCAGTAAATGTAAAATTTCGCCGCGCGTGATTTGTTTTATGTACAACGTTAAAACAAGCAGAATAAGGATTGGAAGTGTCCCAGCATGCGGGACAAAAATCACTAAAACATCACAACAAATTACACGCCTTGTTCAAAATCCAAGCCGGCAAACCTGAATTATTTTACTGCAATTTGTCGGCTGTTCTTCTATAGTTTTTCCCTGTTTTTGTCGGCTTTGATTTTGCTACTATTAAGGTACACGAAAATCTATTTAAGGAGGAAAATAGGAGTGGGAAAAATGTGGAAAATGGGGGCGTGTATTGCACTATCCGCGGCAATGATGCTCACGAGTGTAGGCGGTATGCTGCCGTCGGATTGGGGGATTGATACGGTATATGCGGATGAGACACAGACAACAACCAAGACGTTCGCCGCGAACCAGCTGACAAAGGCTTTTGCAGGTGGCGCTGATGGAACTTCCTGTGAATCAGGGGAAGAAGGTTGGAATGTTGTGCTGAAACATGATGATGCAGAGCACAAGTATCCACAGGCAGTATGGAATTTGTCTGAGTCCTTTGATCTTGCAAATGTAGAGTCTGTTACCTTCAATGTTAAAAGTCAGGAAGGCGTTATTGCTTTGAAGCTTGGAATGACAAATGCATCGGGCTGGTATGATGATGTGGAAGCATGCTATGGTCAGAATGGACAGAAACAATATACGATCGTTCCGGAAAAGACGGAAGGAACGTTTGATAAAGTCGTAATTATGACAACCCAGAATGATGCGTCATTTTGTTTGACCAGTGTGGTTGTAACGTTAAAAGAAGGAAGCGGAAGCCAGATTACTCATGGCGAGAACATCATTGATAATGGAGATTTTTCAAATCAGGATTTCTCATCCTGGAGTGCTTCAAAAGGAGATGCTACGATTACAGCGGAACCTGTTGAAAATGGAGCTGATATTGGTGTTACAACATGTGGTGCTATTACAAGATCCCAGGATCCGTCAAAATCATATGAATGTTTTGCACAGGACATCACGGAAAACGTAAGCGAAGGCGAAGAATATGAGTTTTCTTTTTGGGCAAAATTGTCGGATGATTATAAGGATTCTGAAAATAAAAAATTGAAAGATTCTCAGAAAACTGTTCAATTTCAGCCGTATTATGTGAATGGAAATGATAAGGAGGTGTATGATACAACAGGACTGATTTCCGGTACATCCGTGCAGGTCCTTGAAGTTGGAAAATGGACGAAATTCGAAGGAACATACAAGATTCCATCAGGTGCGAAGAAGGTTGTGATTCGTATTTTGGAACAGGGAGATTGGCAGGAACCAGGTTCCTGTATCATGGGAAAATACTATGTGGCAAATGTATCCATGAAAAAGATCACAAAACCAAAACCGGAGATCGAAGAGAACATTCCGGATTGGAAAGCATCCGTTACAGGAAGTCTTGGAACTGGTTCGATCGCAGGTACTGCCATCATGTCAAGTGAGATTTCAGATGATACGTTGATGGCACTTGTCAAGAAGCATTTCAATGCGGTGACATTCGGAAACGAGTTAAAGCCGGATGCACTGTTTAACTATCAGATCGGACAGTCTGTTGATTCTACAACAATTACGTTCCAAGGGAAGGAACTGAAGGTGCCGGTTGTTAATGATAAGCAAGAGAATTTAGATTTCTCACGCGCGGATGAAATGCTGGACAAAATTCTTGAGTGGAATAATGCTAATCCGAACGATAAGATTCGCGTCCGCGGTCATGTGCTGGTATGGCATTCACAGACTCCGGAATGGTTCTTCCACGAGGACTATGATGTTGCAAAGCCATACGCAGATAAGGAAACTATGAACCGCAGACTGGAGTGGTTTATTTTCAGTGTGTTTGATCATTATTTTGGAAAGGCTGCAAACGGAAAGTATGACGGACTCTTTTATGGCTGGGATGTTGTAAATGAGGCGGTCAATGGCAATACATACCGTGATGATAAGGTTATTTCTGATGCAAGTGATACAAGTACATCGGATACCCGTCATGGAAGCAATTCCATGTGGTGGAGAGTATACAAGAGCAACGAATTCATCATCAATGCTTTCAAGTATGCAAACAAATATGCGCCAAATGATGTAGAACTTTACTACAATGACTTCGGAGAGACAGACAACACCAAGTGTGAGGGTATCGTAAAACTGATCAACGATGTGAAGTCTGCAGACGGAACCAGACTGGATGCTTTTGGTATGCAGGCACATTACAATGTGGACGGTTTCTCGGCTGCACAGTTTAAGAGTGTAGCGAAGAAGTATGCAGCGGCAGCCGGCAAAGTGCAGCTGACTGAGCTGGATTTTAAGGCAAGCAGTACCTACGACGGTACAGCGGCTACAAAGGAAAGCGAATACACCAAGATGGCATACTGCCATAAGAATCTGTATGAGGCGATCAAGGCGTTAAAGAAGGAAGGAACAAACGTATCCGGCATTACCGTCTGGGGTGTCATTGAGCCGAATTCATGGCTGCATTCCCAGTCGGATCTCGGTGGCGGAGCAAGCGGCTCTGCACAGTGCCCACTGCTTTTTGACGGAAACTATAAAGCAAAGCCTGCTTATTGGGCTTATGTGGATGCATCGCAACTTCAGCCGGCGATTCAGAAGGTTACTATTACAGAGGCGAAGGATGGCAATATTGCAGGAGAAACCTATACGATCGATCAGGGTGCGGTACAGGCAGAATTTATCCCGGTTTGGGATGCAGACGGTCTTACCGTACAGGTAAAAGTAAAGGATACAACCGTAAATGACGCAGATGCCGTTACGGTATATGTAGATCCGGACAATTCGGCATCGGATATCACACCGCATAAGGTGACGGTTGCAAGAACAGCTGCTGCTGCGATCGCAGGCGGATATCAGGCAACCGTCAAGGTTTCGATGAAGAATTTGAAAGTTGCACAGCAGATCAGTCTCGATGTTGTTGTAAACAATGACGGGAAGACAGGAAGCTTTAATGATCTGACCGGAAAGCAGGAGTCAAGCAGCAAGTATTATGCAGTGGCAACCATGAAGCCGGGCATCGAGAAGATCCCGTACGGAACAATTTCGGTTGACGCAGATGCAGATGCTGCATGGGGCAATGCGGTAAACATCCCGCTTACGATCAACAAAGGCTCCGAGGCTTCTGCCAATGCAAAGGTTCTCTGGGATGATGACAATCTCTATGTATATGCAACCGTAAAAGACGCGGCATTGGATAAAACAGGCGCTCAGACGCATGAGCAGGATTCTCTTGAAGTGTTCATCGACGAGGACAACGGCAAGACCGCTTCCTATGGGGAGGACGATAAGCAGTATCGTATCAATTATAACAATGAGCAGTCCTTCAATGGTAAAAAATGTCTGGCAGAGAATGTCAAGTCTGCAACAAAAACAATCGATGGCGGATACGTCGTTGAGGCTGCTTTCAAGTGGACGGATATCAAGCCGGCAAACGGAACCAAGATTGGTCTGGAATTCCAGATCAACGATGCAAAAGACGGCAAGCGTATCGGTACGTTAAGCTGGTATGATGAGACCGGAATGGGCTGGTCAGGCTCAAACGTATATGGTACGGTCGAATTAACCGGAAAGACCGGCAGCAATGGCGGTGGCTCGTCTGTAAATTCGGGAACTTCGGATACGAAGCCGGATGTGAAACCGGACGGAAAACAGGATACGAAGCCGGATGTGAAACCGGACGGAAAACAGGATACGACCATTGAGACATCCAAAGTGGAAATTACAGTTTCCGGCGATAAGAAGGCTGAGGCATCGGTAACTATAACAAAGGATGCGCAGGGAAATGTGACCAGCGCAAAAGCAACGGTATCGGGATCAAAGGGAACACTTACCGCAGATGTGGTAAAGCAGCTTACCGAGGCGGCAGGAACCGAAGATCTTACGATCATCGTGCAGGTTAAGAATGCGAATGGTGATGTGAAATACACGGTTTCCGTTTCCGCAAAGAATGTGAAAAATAATAAATCACTGAAGGCATTTGTTGTCAACCGTAAGACGGGTGAATATGAACTGATCAACAGCAAGACCTATAAGGCTAAGGACGGAAAGCTGAATGCAAGTTTTGGAAAGAAGGGCGATTATGTACTTCTGACGACAAAGGAAGCAGCCAGAATTGAAAAAGAAATCCTTAAGACCATCGCTCCGAAGAAAACAAAGGCAACGGTTAAAAAAGGAAAAACAACGGAGTTTAAGCTTGACAGCAAGCTGAATCAGAACAATGTAAAGAAGGTAACCTACAAAACTTCCAAGAAGTCGATTGCTACCGTAAACAAGAACGGTAAGATCAAAGCAAACAGGAAAGGAACGGTAAAGATCAAGGCAATCGTGACTTTAAAGAATGGAAAAACAAAAACAGTATCCATGAAGATAGCCGTTCGATAGAAAATATTGACAGGAATACAATTACTATAGTTTGTCGGTAATTATTCCATAAAAAGCCCTCGTGACGCAAGCGGGGGCTTTTTTTATAATCAAATCACAAGAAAAGCATAATCCCAAAAGAAATAAAGCAGTAATAAAAGGGGGCATCTGGATGTTCTATAACAAAAGAAAAACGATCGGGGTCTTTTTGAACCGTGCAGAACTGGAATTCCAGCAGGTGCTCAGCAGATCGCTGACCGAGACGGCAAAACAATGCGATTATAATATTGTTTTCCTGACTTCATTTGGAATCCGGGAAACCGAGACAATGTATGATCTGTATAAAGAAAAGAAGGTCAAGAAGGCAAGGAGGTAATGATTATGAATGGACCGGCAGCACCAAAGGATCCGGAGAAGAAAAGACCATATTTTTACATTATGAAGGATAAAGAAATCTTCGGAGCAAAACAGGAAGACGGAAGTGCGATCCACTTTATCTATGAAAGTGACGGAAGACTGATCAACAGCGCACAGATCGTCGGAAATATTACGGATGAGAACATGCTTCGGTTATTGGAGACGGTGGAGGGATTCGGCAAGCTTGTACACAGCATCGGGGTGTCTGTTGAGACCGACAATCCAAAGGAGGAGATGGAGTTCATCTTCCAGATGTACGGGAAAAAAGATCTCTACGGAGGTGGAACCAATCTGCGATGCAGCCTGACCGGAGACGGAATGGAACGGCGCATTTATCTGTCGGATTATACCTGGACAGAGGATGATTATATTCCGGGACAGATCAAGTTCATCATGAGCGTACCGGAAAAGATAGGAAAAGCCAGCGTTCGGTTTTATCTGAACGACGGATATACGGCTCCGGAAGAGGTGGAAGAAGAAGCGGTGGATACGAAATCGGAACTGTACTGCACGATGATCGAGCGTTCTCTCATGAATCTGGGTAACACCTACCGTATCCGCAAAGCGATCGAGAAGGCGAGAGCCGGAAAAGAAGTAACGCTTGCCTATATCGGAGGTTCGATCACGCAGGGGGCGGGAGCAACACCGATCAATACCGAGTGTTATGCCTATAAGTCCTATCAGCTTTTCAAAAGCAGATTTGCGATGAGAGATAACGTTAAATTTGTGAAAGCGGGAGTTGGAGGAACCCCGTCGGAGCTTGGAATGCTCCGCTTTGACAGAGATGTGTTAAGAGACGGCGAGAAGCCGGATATCGTAGTCGTAGAATTTGCGGTCAACGATGAGGGCGACGAGACGAAGGGCGATTGCTACGAAAGCCTTGTGCGCAAGATCTTAAAGCTGGATTGGAATCCGGCGGTCGTTCTGCTTTTTTCCGTATTTGCCAATGACTGGAATCTGCAGGATCGCTTAAGTCCGGTCGGCAGACTGTATGATCTGCCGATGGTCAGTATCAAGGATACCGTGGTGGAGCAGTTTACAAAGAAACCGAACGAGGGAAGGGTTCTGACAAAAAATCAGTTCTTTTACGATATGTTTCATCCGAGCAACCTCGGCCATACCATTATGGCAGACTGTTTACAGTATCTGTTTGAGTGCTGTGATTTGAGCGAACATGCAAGACTTGACGCTTTTGAGAGCGGCCTGACCGAGGAGGGAATGCTTGCACAGCAGCTGCAGATGAAGCCGGCAATCGGCAAAAGCTTTGAGCATGTACGGCTTCTGGATAAGAAAGATGTCTATGACGAGGCCAAAATCGATGCCGGTGGTTTCTGTGCAACGGATGATCAGCTCCAGAGTGTGGAGATGGATGACCGGTTAGAATTGACACCGGAGTTTCCGTACAATTGGATGTACGATGCAACGATGCCGGAGAATGCTGCCTTTACAATCCGCATCCATTGCAAAGCGCTTGTGTTGATCTTTAAGGATTCCGGAGAAGTGGACGTTGGAAAGGCGTATGTCGATGTGGACGGTGAGCGTCGCATGACGGCGGATCCGCATATTAACAACTGGCAGCACTGCAACGCGATGATCGTGTTCAATGAGGATGAAGGCGCCGACCATACGGTACGCATTGAAGTCGCAGAAGAAGACAGAGACAAGAAGTTTACAATTTTAGGATTTGGTTACGTGTTATAAGGAGGAGTAAAATGGTTACAGTTAAGAATCCGATTTTAATGGGATTTTATCCGGACCCTTCCATTTGCAGAAAGGGAGAGGATTATTATATCGTCAATTCAAGTTTTGTGTATGCACCGGGAGTGCCGATCTTTCACAGCAGAGATCTCGCACATTGGGAGCAGATCGGTAATATTTTAGACCGTCCGTCGCAGCTTCCTGTGGCGGGAGCGGACATCTCAGATGGTATTTATGCGCCGACGATCCGCTATCATGATGGTTTGTTTTATATGATCACGACCAATGTGACGCACGGCAACAATTTTATCGTCACAGCGGAGAATCCGGAAGGACCGTGGTCCGAGCCGTATTATCTCGGCGACGATGCCCCGGGCATCGATCCGAGCCTTTTTTTCGACGATGACGGCAAATGTTATTATTGCGGAACCCGTCCGAATCCGGAGGGCGTTCGCTATAACGGGGACTGGGAGATTTGGATTCAGGAACTGGATCTTAAGACCATGAAGCTGGTCGGTGAGAGCATGGCAATCTGGAAAGGTGCGGTAAAGGGATGTATCTGGCCGGAAGGTCCGCATATTTACAAGATCGATGGTTATTATTATCTACTCCACGCAGAAGGCGGAACCGGTCCGGAACATAGTATTACGGTGGCACGCAGTAAGAAGCTGTTCCAGTGGTTTGAAGGCTGTCCGCGCAATCCGATTTTCACACACCGCAATCTCGGTATGGATTATCCGGTCATCTATGCGGGACATGGAGATCTGGTTGATGATGGCAAGGGAAACTGGTATGTTGTAATGCTTGCATCAAGACCTTGCAAAAAGCATAGCAGCATGGGGCGTGAGACTTTCCTTGCCAGGGTAATCTGGGAGAACGGCTGGCCGGTGATCGCTCCGGGAGTCGGACATCTGGAGGACGAATTTACGATCGATATGCCTGAGCATCGCTTTGCGGAAGAAATTACGAATTCCGATGTCATTCATTTCTGGGGAGAACAGCTGGATCAGCGGCTGGTGGCGATCGAGGACTGGACATCCGGAATTTATTCGCTGACTGAACGTGAGGGTGCACTTCGGATGTACCTTCGCAAAGAAAAGATTTCCGAGAGAGCAAACTGTGCATATCTTGGTGTAAGACAGAAGAGTTACCGCTTTGTCGCAGAGACCGGAATGGAATTCTATCCGGAAAATGAGTCGGAGACGGCGGGACTTGTGCTTTACCAGAATAATGAAAATCATCTCCGGTTTGAAGTGGTGCGCGTGGATGGAGAAGTTTGTTTTGTGGTTACCAGCTGTATTCACGGAGATGAGCAGACGCTGGCAACGACACGGCTGGAGAAGAAAGGAAAATTAAAGATCCGCCTGCAGTGCCGCAATCAGTGTGCCCGTGTCTGGATTTCGGAAGGCAAAGGATATGTATCCGTTGCGGAAAATCTGGATCTTCTTGCTTACACGACAGAGGAAGCCGGAGGCTTTGTAGGATGCACAGTCGGTGTATATGCGTCTTCCAACGGCAGTGACAGTACAAATTATGCTGATTTCGAATGGCTGACATGCCAGTCGATGGATTGATAGAAAGTGTTTAAGATGAGAAAATGAAATAATGCGTAGACAGACAAAAGAATATGCAAAGAAACTGGTTGCACAGATGACGGTTGAGGAAAAAATGAGCCAGATGCTCTATGAGTCACCGGCGATCGAGCGACTTAATATTCCGGCATATAACTGGTGGAATGAGGCTTTGCATGGTGTTGCAAGAGCCGGCGTGTGGAAGCAAAACTCTCCTGCAGGATATGCAGGAAGCTTACGAGAAGGGACTTGTTTCCGAGGAGGCGATCACAAAAGCGGTGGAGCGTCTGATGGAAGTTCGTATTCGTCTGGGTATGATGAAGGATTATCCGTCCCCGTATGAAGACATTACCTATGATAAAGTAGAATGTCCGGAACATGTGAAGTTGTCTGTTGAAGCGGCAAGAAGAAGTCTTGTTCTGTTGAAAAACGAGAATGCGTTCCTGCCGTTGGATAAAAATAAGATACAGACCGTCGCAGTCAGCAGCCGGATGCAAGAAGTGCAAAACTTACCGGAAGTGACGTGGCTGCGCTGGTGGTCCGCAGAGAGGGTGCGCAGACACCAGTTGAGTATTAGCGTGCAGAAATATCAAGAAACAATTTTAAATATAGTCTCGTATATGTTATAATGAATTTAATCGGTTGTACGAATGAGGAGCAGGTCGAAAAATCTGCTCCTTTATCGCTTTGTTGTGTGTGAATTTAGAGGGGTTGGTATGAATATCATCGAAAAGTTCATCAAGGTATTGGAAAGATATATGGATAATCTTTCTATTAAGAAAAAATTTATACAGTTATACATTTTCTGTGTTTTATTACCGCTGATCATTACGGACAGTGTCGTCTTATATATTGAAGACAGCATGGAATCGCAGCGGCAGTATCATGAGATGGCAAACGTTGCGAATGCAGTCAGCTATAATATCAGTGCACTGGTGGAGAATGCGGGAGAAATTGCTAAAAGTATGTATACAAATAGAAGGATGAATTCTTTTTTGGAAAAACAATATGAGAGTAACTCAGATTATTACGCGGAATATCAGAATTTTTTTCAGGATTCGACGTTGGAAAACGTACTCGGCATGAATCAGATCGTCTTTACCCTGTATACGGATAATCCTACCGTGGTAAAGGGTGGAAAGATTGATACTATGTCAAATCTGAAGGAAACGGCAGCGTATGAAGCGTGGAAGGAACGAGGCGAAAATGAAGGACTTTTTTTTGTATATGAGCGTAAGAGATATGCCAATTCCTATCATCGTAAGATCATCCTATTGCAGAATCTTGATTTTTTTTCCAAGAATAAGGAAAAGATGCTGCAAATCGAATTTGATTATAACAGTATGATGCGGATGCTGAGACGAATGAAGTTTGACAATGAAGTTCTTATTTGTCAAGGGGATGCGATCGTACTGAGTAACGGACCTTTCAGTGGTGTCGGTAAAAAATTTGACATGATCAGTGTACAGCAGAAGATGGGATACAAACAGACCATTACACTTCACGGAGCTAAACTTGATATTTATGTTTTAAAAGCGGATAATAGAGTGCGGAGTAAGATTGTGCGTTTTCTTCCGATTCTTGGTTTTCTGGTGATCATCAATGTGGTTCTCCCGATGGGATTTGTGCTGCTTCTCAATCATTCGTTTACAAAGAGAATCCGTGGGCTGAGCAAAGTGTTCCAGTCTGTCAACGGTGAGCATCTTGTTCAGATGGCACACGAAGACGGTAGGGATGAGATTGGAAGCATGATCCGGAATTACAATCGGATGGTCAAACGGACCAATGAACTAATCCAGACCGTATACAAGAACAAGATCAAAGAACAGGAAATCCTTGTCGGCAGGAAAAATGCAGAACTATTGGCATTGCAAAGCCAGATCAATCCGCATTTTCTGTTTAATGCGCTGGAAAGTATCCGCATGAGAAGCCTTTTGAAGGAAGAAAACGAGACGGCAGATATGGTCGAAAAACTGGCGATCATGCAAAGACAATATGTGGACTGGGGAAATGATTCGGTAGAGATTGAACAGGAACTTGAATTTGTAAAAGCGTATCTGTCCTTGCAGAAATATCGTTTTGGTGACCGGCTGAATTACAATCTCGAGATTGATCCGGAATGTGCGCAGATCCGGATACCGAAACTTACGATTGTAACTTTTGTGGAGAACGCCTGTGTACATGGAATCGAAAGTAAGGCATCACCGGGATGGATTTTCGTAAGAGCTTATAAAAGGGAAGAACAATTATACATCGAGATTGAGGATACGGGAAGCGGAATTGAGGAGCAGAAGTTGTATCAGATGCAGCATGATATGCAGAATGCGGATATTGAGATGCTGAAAAACAAGAAAAGCGTGGGAATGCTCAATGCATGCCTGCGGCTTAAAATGTACACAGAAGATCATGTGTGCTTTGAAATTGAAGGCGAAGAGGGTGTGGGAACATGGATTACGATCTGCATTCCGATGGAGTATTTATCATTTGCTGAAGGCTGTGTTAATGGACCGGTGTGCAAAAGGGGGAAAGAAATATGTTAAAGGTTTTGCTTGTAGATGATGAGCCTTTTATTATTCAGGGATTAAAAGTGCTGATCGACTGGGAACAGGAAGGCTATATGATTGCAGGGACTGCATCAAATGGAAAAGAGGCATATGATTTTCTGAAAAAAGAGAGTGTAGACCTGATCATTGCAGATATTCAGATGCCAGTCATGACAGGGCTGGATCTGCAGGAAGCGATACGAAAAGAAAATCTATCGAATGCATATTTTGTCATATTAAGCGGATATGCGGATTTCGAGTATGCAAGAAGGGCGCTTCAAAATGAATGTACGGATTATATTTTAAAGCCGGTTGACCGTGATATGCTGCTGAAACTGCTTAACAGGGTATCTGCGATGCGTGATGAAGATGACCGGATGAGGCAGAAGAACAATAAAATGGAAAAGGCATATCTTGCAAGAAATCAGATTGCTTTGATCAAGGGAAAATACGATGATTCCAATCTGCAATATGTCACATCACAGATGAAATGCAAAGAAGGTGTCCGCTACGTTGAAATTCAGATGGCGGGATGTGATGCGGACGAAGATGTGACGGATCAGGAGATGCGCGAATTCCAAAGACAGATGTATGAATGCTGTACTGCATTCCTGAAAGATTATGCGGAGAATTGTGTGTTTGACGCATCGGCAGATGAAAAAATATATGATGTGGGATTGATCTTTTTTCAATATATGGCGGAAGAGGCAGGACTCGATGAAAACGCTTATCTGAACGGGTTGGTGGAATATCTGGGTGAGAATCTGTCGCGCCCGGTTACGATGCTGGTCGGGAAAAAGGTGCAGGATATCAGCCTTATTGCAAGATCATACGGGAATGCCTGTATGCTTCGTTCCTTTCAGGGATTTCGAAGCAAAAAGGACATCTATTTCTACGAGGAAGAAGTGCAGGTGTCCAATGACGGTATGGTTTTGTGCAAGAAGAGTCTTGATGATTTGCTGAAGGTAGTGGAGCAGAACAATCATATGGAAATCCGGGCGGCGGTGGACCGTTTCTATGGAGAAATGAGTCAGAGAGGCCTGCGTGGGGAATCCATGACGCTTAATATTAACTATCTGCTTTTTCAGTTGATCCATCTTGCAAGCGAGCAGGATGATGAGGTCAATCAGGAAGAAATCCTGCGTCTGATTTCGGAGAGCAGCTTTGAAACAGGAACGATGCGCGGCAGTAAGACACATCTGATGCGTTTCGCCTGTGAGTACGGAGACTATCTGTCCCAGCTTCGCAAGAATGTATCCAGAGGTGTTCTCGGAAATGTAGAGAAAGAAATTAAGGAACATTATGCGGATAACCTCACACTCAAGGGGCTTAGCGAGAAATATTATGTCAACAGCGCCTATCTCGGACAACTGTTCCGAAAGAAATACGGTCAGTCGTTTAAGGATTATCTGAATAATTACCGGATGGATCAGGCTGTTGATCTTCTTCTGCATTCCGATAAGAAGATTATTCAGGTGGCGGAAGAGGTTGGATACCATGATCTGGATTATTTTGTCAACCGCTTTATTCAGGTAAAAGGATGCACACCGGCAAAATTCCGGAAGCAGATGCAGCAGTAAAATGGAATAGAAAGAGATGGAAAACAGGGTAAATTATAGTCCGGCAGAATGAACTATAGTTTACCCTGTTTTTGACTATAATTCGTCGGATTGTTTGAAATGGTAAAAAAAGTAAAATAGTTAATATAAAGAAGGAGGTACATTCTATGAAAAGAAAAAGAATGCTAAGTGCCTTGCTTGTAGTAGCGATGGCAGCAACCATGTTCGCCGGTTGCGGAAATAAAGGCGGCAGCAATTCTTCCACACAGGGTGGAAAAGCAGCAAATGATGGAGATATTAAAGAGTTTACAGCTTTCTTTGCTGTTCCGGGATCCGAGATCAATGATGATAACGAAGTTCAGCAGATCATCGCTGAGAAGACCGGCGTAAAGGTAAAAGAGACATGGCTGACAGGCCAGACGGCAGAAGAAGCAATCGGAACGCTGGTAGCCGGTGATGAATATCCGGATTTCATCTGTGGTGGAAATGGTATGCCGCAGTTATATGATGCAGGTGCATTGGTAGCATTAGATGATTACATTGACAAATATCCGAATATCAAGAACTACTTCACCGAACAGGAATGGGATCAGCTTCGTCAGGACGACGGACATATTTACTGGATTCCACAGTTCTCCAATATTAAGGGAGAAGAGAAAACCTGTACGCATAACGATGAGGCATTCTGGATTCAGGCAAGAGTTCTTGAGTGGGCTAATTATCCGGAAATCAAGACGATGGATGATTATTTCAAGCTGATTGAAGATTATAATGCAGCAAATCCTACCATGGAAGATGGAACGGAGAATATTCCATATACCATCCTTTGCGAGGATTGGAGATATTTCTGTCTTGAGAATGCTCCACAGTTCTTAGATGGTTATCCAAATGATGGTTCATGTATGGTTGATCCGGATACATTAAAGGTAATGGATTATAATACATCTGATACTGCTGTAAAGTACTTCAAGAAGTTGAACGAGGAATATCAGAAGGGTATTGTTGATCCTGAGTCATTCACACAGACTTATGATGAGTACATTGCAAAGCTTTCTTCCGGACGTGTACTTGGTATGATCGACCAGTGGTGGGATTTCGCCTTCTCAGCAGGTGATGCAATTAAGTCTGCAGGACTGGATGCACAGGGATGCGATTACATTCCGGTACCTGTAACGATTGATGGACGTAAGAACCAGTGGCACAACTCCGGCGGAGTTTTAAATTCCGGTGATGGACTTGCAATCACAAAGGATTGTGATGATGTGGAAGCAGCTTTACAGTTTGTAGATGATCTTCTTTCAGAGGAAATTCACAACCTTCGTTTCTGGGGCGTTGAAGGTGAAGATTATCAGGTTGGCGACGATGGACTTTTCTATAGAACCAAGGAGCAGAGAGCAAAGGCTGCAGAGACGGATTATAAGGCATCTCACGCATGTTCTTATTCCTATTTTCCACAGTATGACGGAACCTGTGATGACGGTCTGAATGCAACAAAGCCGAGTGGACAGGCAAAAGAATTCTTTGACGGATTAAATGAGGATGTTAAGAAAGCATTCCAGGCATATGGTGTTGAAACATACGTTGAGATGCTTGGAACAAACGAGGCACCTGGTCCATGGTATCCGATGTGGTCATTCTCAAACAACTTTACAACAGACACAGAGGGTGGAATGGCATGGACCAAGATTGGCGAAGTTAAGCATGAGCAGCTTCCGCAGGTTGTAATGGCAAAAGACTTTGACAGTGCATGGAAAACTTATATGGATGCATACAATGCATGCAATCCGGACGCTTTCCTTAGCGAGTTGCAGGCAGAGCTTGATAAGCGGATGAAAGACGCAGCAAAATACGAATAATACATAGAGAATGAGGTTTTAGATGGGCAGATGTTGTGAAAACTCCATCTGCCCGTTTAAAAAAGGAGTGAGGTCATGTCTATAGAGAGAACAAAATCCAAACAGAAAGTGAAAGAACCGAAGACGAAAATTACCTGGAAAGAGATTAAAAGACAGAAAGTATTATTGTTCTGGGCGGCAATCATGGTAGTGTATGGCGTGGTTTTCTATTACCTCCCACTTGCAGGCTGGACTATGGCGTTTCAAAACTATAAACCGAGACTTGGTATCTTTCATTCGCAATTTGTAGGATGGGATAAATTCCGGACATTATTCTCGGATATGACTTTTATCCGGGTAATCAGAAATACGTTGGCAATGGGTGTTATCAATCTGGTGGTAACATTTATTACAGCAATTGTTTTTGCAATTTTATTAAATGAAATTAAAAGCAAAGGCGGTAAAAAAGTCGTTCAGACAATTTCTTATCTTCCGCATTTCCTTTCATGGATCATTGTAACCGGTATCTTACACGATATGTTATCCGGTGGCGGAATTGTGAACGAATTATTACTTAACTTCCATATTATTTCACAGCCGATCAATTTCTTTGCTCATCCGGGTTATTTCTGGCCAATCGTTGCATTTGCCAATGTCTGGAAAGAAACAGGATGGAATGCAATTATTTATTTGGCAGCAATTACTTCGATCGACCCGTCACTTTACGAAGCTGCAGCTATCGACGGTGCAGGCAGATGGGCAAAAATCAAGCATGTTACACTTCCGGGTATTAAACCAACCATTATCATTCTTCTTCTGATGAATGTAGGTAATGTACTGAACGCCGGTTTTGAAGTTCAGTATTTGTTAGGAAACGGTCTGGTTCAGAAAGTATCACAGACAATTGATATTTACGTATTAAAATGGGGAATCAGTCAGGGCGATTTCGCAATCGGAACTGCAGCCGGTATCTTCAAGAGTTTCGTAAGTATTATTCTGATCGTGATTGCAAACCAGATTGCAAAGCGTAATGGTGAAGAACAATTGTTCTAAGGAGGTTATACAATGGCAGCAAAAAAAGCGAAAAAAAAGGTGCAGATTTTTCCGATTGTCAATACGATCATTATGATCCTGTTTGTAATCATTACACTGTATCCTGTGTTAAATACATTAGCAATATCATTAAATGACGGTACGGATTCCCTTCGTGGAGGTATCTATCTGTTACCGAGAAAATTTACATGGAAGAACTACATTACGGTACTTCAGAAAGACAACCTGATCACAGGTGCTTATGTTACGGTTGCAAGAACTGTGATCGGAACAGTTCTTGCGCTGATCTCCAATGCAATCCTAGCATTTATCGTCAGCAGAAAAAGATTTATGTTTAAAAAGCAGCTCTCTTTATTCTGGGTTATCACCATGTATGTAAACGGAGGTCTGATCCCGACATTCCTGTTGTACAAGGGACTGGGACTTACCAACAGCTTCTGGGTATATGTTATCCCTGGAATGGTCAGTGCGTTTAACATGCTGGTTATCCGTACTTATATGAACGGTATCCCGGACAGCTTAGAGGAGTCGGCACAGCTCGACGGTGCTGGGTATACGACGATTTTCCTGAAAATCTATTCACCGCTCTGTAAGCCGGTATATGCAACTGTTGCATTGTTTGTTGCAGTTGGTCAGTGGAATTCATGGTTTGATGCAATGTTATATAACCGTATGAACGGCAAACTGACAACCTTACAGTATGAGTTGATGAAACTACTGTCATCCGTAACAAATACGAGCAGTAGTGTCGAGGCAATGAAGAATGCAGCGGGAACGGTTACACCGACATCGGTTCGTGCAGCTGCAACGATTATTACGATTCTGCCGATCATCTGTATTTATCCATTCTTACAGAAGTATTTCGTAACAGGACTTACGCTTGGTGGCGTAAAAGAATAAAACTTAAATCTTCCCTTTTTATAAGCTGTGCCGCAGAAGTGGCACAGCTTATATATTATAAAATGAAGCAGCGTGCATAAACATAAAATACAGCTAAGACGCATAGAATATTCCAAGAAAGAAAAGCAGGAGTGTTCTGTGCGTTTTTCTGATTTATGTGAAAAAGAAGTAGTCAATGTAAAAGACTGCCGCTGCCTTGGCAGTGTCCGGGATCTGGATATTGACAAAGAGTGTGGGAGAATTCTGGCACTGATCGTTCCAGGACCGGGAAAATATCTGGGTTGTTTTTGCAGGGACAGCGAATTTTTTATTCCATGGGCTAAAGTTATCCGGATAGGACCCGATATAATACTCGTAGAGTTTGATGAAAAAGAAATGAAACACCGGATAAAAGGATAAAAATTTGCAGATTGACAGAAAACAGGAAAATTGTGTATTATAAAAATAGTCATATATTTCCGGATTGGGATTGGATGCAGGAGGAGAAATCCTATGAAATGTCCGTATTGCAGCAGTGAAAATACAAGAGTGATTGATTCGCGTCCTGCGGATGACAATAATTCGATTCGCAGAAGAAGACTTTGCGATGATTGCGGAAAGCGTTTTACAACCTATGAAAAGGTGGAAACCATTCCCCTGATCATTATAAAAAAAGATAACAATCGTGAGCAGTACAACCGGACAAAAATCGAAAAAGGCGTATTGCTTGCATGTCACAAGCGGCCAATTTCGGCAGAACAGATCTCAAAGCTTGTGGATGATGTGGAAATCGAAATTTTTAACCGTGAGGAAAAAGAGATACCAAGTGCTTTGATCGGTGAAATTCTCATGGATAAGTTAAAGGATTTAGATCCGGTTGCCTACGTGCGTTTCGCATCGGTATACCGTGAATTCAAAGATGTAAACACATTTATGAATGAGCTGAAAAAAATGCTCGGATGAATTTGTAACCAGAGGTGCTTATGAATATTTCAGGATATGCAGAAAGCAATTTCCGATATGGAAAAGGATCAGGTGTTGCAGCAGTATCAGTATTTTGTGGGAACGCAGGATACCGGAGTGAAGAAGACCCCGTTGGATACCGGGATTTCTGCTTTGCGTTCCGGAGAGAATTTTTCCCTTTAGTACATAACACACAAAGGAGAGACCTATGTGCGCATTTCTATATCCGGATGAATATCTGGATTCCACTTACAGCATAGATTTTGATCAATTATATAAAGAAGGATACCGGGGAATTATATTTGATATTGATAACACCCTCGTACCACATGGAGCGCCTGCGGATGAGCGGGCGATTTCTTTGTTTGCACATTTAAAGGAACTGGGTTTTCATTGTATGCTTCTTTCGAACAACAGGGAGCCGCGTGTGAAAATGTTCAATGATGCCGTGCATGTCAATTATATTTACAAAGCAGGAAAGCCAAAGCCGTCCGGGTATCGCAAAGCGATGGGGATCCTTGGCACGGACACGACAAATACACTTTTTGTGGGAGATCAGATCTTTACGGATGTGTGTGGGGCAAATTTAGCAGGAATCCGCACGATCCTTGTAAAACCGATCCACCCGAAAGAAGAAATCCAGATCGTGTTAAAGCGCCGGCTGGAGGCAATTGTGCTTTTATGTTATCGTCTGCACCGTAAAATCGTAAAACCAAAGTACCCATCTGTTGCAAAAAAGGAGGATTCATCCATTTTGTAGGATAAATTTTCTTTTTGCAGAATTTTCTATGCGTGACCGTACACAGCCGGTCGTTTTCTATTTGACGAAAGTTCGTTGAAGCAGTAAGATAAAAGAAGTGCAAAAACGAAAAGGAGAGTTGTGATGAAAGTCGGGATTGGAAATGATCATGCAGCAGTAGAACTGAAAATGCAGATCAAAGAATTTATTGAGAGCATGGGACATGAGGTTGTAAATTATGGGGTGGATACCGCAGAAAGCTGTAATTATCCGGAGATCGGAGAAAAAGTAGGACGTGCAGTGGCTGACGGAGAAGTGGATTGTGCAGTTTTGATCTGTGGAACGGGTGTCGGAATTTCCATTGCTGCCAATAAAGTAAACGGAGTACGTGCAGCTGTCTGCTCGGATGTGACAACCGCGCATCTGGTAAAAGAGCACAACGATGCAAATATCATCGCGTTTGGTGCAAGAATTGTCGGAGTGGAGCTGGCAAAGGATATTGTGAAGGCTTATCTGAATGCGGAATTTCTTGGTGGACGTCATGCGACACGCGTGGCTATGCTTGCGGACATCGAAAAACGGAACAAATAAAATACTTGAAAAGTATTCCATTTTATAGTAAAATTGTAAGTCGAGAGACTTTATACTCGTAATTTAAGGAGGAAGATCGAATGATTTCAGCAGGAGATTTCAGAAATGGTGTTACCATCGAACTTGAAGGTAACATTTATCAGATTATCGAATTTCAGCATGTAAAGCCAGGTAAGGGTGCAGCATTCGTTAGAACAAAATTAAAAAATATCGTCAGTGGTGGTGTAGTAGAAAAGACATTCCGTCCGACAGAGAAGTGTCCGACTGCTCACATTGATCGTAAGGACATGCAGTATCTGTATTCCGATGATGATTTCTATCATTTCATGGATGTAGAGACTTATGACCAGATTGACCTGACAAAGGACAGTGTCGGTGATGCACTGAAGTTTGTTAAGGAGAACGAGATGGTTAAGATCTGTTCTCACAAGGGCAATGTATTTGCAGTAGAGCCACCTCTTTTCGTAGAGCTTGAGATTACAGAGACAGAGCCGGGATTCAAGGGAGATACCGCTACAGGTGCTACCAAGCCTGCTACTGTTGAGACAGGTGCAAACGTAAACGTTCCTCTGTTCGTAGAGCAGGGAGACAAGATCAAGATTGATACCAGAACAGGTGAGTATCTGTCCCGTGTATAATCGCACCTTATAATAGAAAAGTTTTGATAAAGAAACGCCGGTTCCGGCAGAGTGATCTGTGGAAACCGGCGTTTTTTCTGCCTGAGGGAGATCAAAAAGTGAGGAATCGTCAGGCACGGGAATAAGGCATAAGCAAAAGAATGTCTGCAATCGCAGCAAATACATAGGACAGCAGCATCCCCCACAGATATGCATCGATTCCGTACTGTGGGACGAGAAACAGAATCATGCAGATCCTGATCATGCATGCCAGCAGTGTGACAAACAAAACCTGCCGGGCATTGCCGAGTCCATGCAGAATACTGTTCAGCAGACTGGTGACATACAGCAGGGGACACAGCCAGGAGAGCTGGCAGATAAAATTGCCGGCCAGCGTATTGTGAAACAGAACTTCGCCCATCCGGTCACCGAAAACCAGAAACAGAATCGTAAAAACAAAGCCAAGAAGCAGTCCGTACAGGATTGCTTTTTTTATCGTTCGCGCAATCTGTGCGTGGTTGTGTGCACTGTGGGCTTCCGAGACAGCCGGAAGTAAAAGGACGGAAAAGGAATTGGTCAGTACACTGGGAAACAGAATGATGGACATGGTCATACCGGTCAGGATACCAAAAATACTCAGGGCATCCGAAGCACTGTAACCAAATGCCTGAAGTTTTTGCGGGATCAGAAGATTCTCCAGGCTGTTGAAAAGAGCTGTCGTCACCCGGTTGATGGTAAGCGGAACCGCCATGGAAGCAAACAGTTTGCCCATCGTTTTCCACTGACCGGAAAGGGTGTGGTAGGAGTGTCCGGGAAGCCGTTTTTCCAAAGACATGGCAATCAGACTGGTGATAAGACCGGAACATTCCCCGGCCACAAGACCGGCAACCGCGTGGAACGCCGTCAGCTCCATGCCTTTTTCCAGCGTGTACTGATAGATCAGCCATACACTTCCCACGCGTGCAAGCTGTTCCACCAGCTGACAGAACGAGGGAATTCCTGCCCGCTTTTTTCCATAGTAATAACCGTTGATACAGGCGTGGATGCAGCAGGGAAGCATGGAAAAGCTAAGGAGTGAAAGGAGGGGAGCGCAGCGGAGCTCTCCGAGAAAATGCAGGGCGATCCAGTCTGATTGTGTGTAAAGAAAAATACCGACGATTACAGAGGCTGTGCAGGAGATGACCAGACCGAGCAGCAGATATCCGCGTGCAGTTATTTCTCCCTGCGATGTTCCTGCGTTTTTGCCGCAGGCATCGCCGACAAATTTGGAAATGGATGTCTGGATGGAGGAGGCAGTCAGGGCGAAACACATTGCAAAAACGGGTGCAATCAGCTGATAGATTCCGAGCGCTTCTGCACCAATTGTCTGTGCCAGGAATATCCTATAGAAGAAGCCGATGATACGGCTGGCAATACCGGAAGCCGTCATCAGAAGGGTGCCGGTAATCAGAGGATTTTTTAGGAATCGGGAAATGTTCAATGGGAACTCCAAATGGAAAACTTGATAACTATTGTATGAGGGGATGGTGCAGAATATGAGCTGTAAAATCTATATGGATCATGCGGCCACAACCGAAATGCTTCCGCAGGTGCGCAAGGCTATGGAGCCGTATCTCATGGAAGAATATGGAAACGCCTCCACATCTTACGAAATGGGGCGCCGCACACGGGAGGCATTAGAAGGGGCAAGAGAACAGATTGCCATGCTGATTAAGGCAAAGCCGGAGGAGATTTTTTTTACATCCGGGGGGAGCGAATCGGATAACTGGGTAATCAAAAATGTGGCGGCGGAGAAAAAGGAAAAAGGGAAACATGTGATCACAAGCAAAATCGAACATCATGCGGTGCTGCGCTCATGTGAATATCTGGAGAAACTGGGATATGAACTGACTTATCTGGATGTCGATGCATACGGAGTGATTGATCTGGCACAGTTGCGGGAGGTATTGCGGGAAGATACCACGTTGGTTTCCGTTATGACGGGAAATAACGAGATTGGAACGATCGAACCGCTGGATGCGGTTGCATCCATGCTGCGGGGGACGGGAACATTATTTCACACCGATGCGGTGCAGGCCATCGGGCAGATTCCGCTTTCCATGAACCAGCTTCCGGTGGATTATCTGAGTGCAAGTGCACATAAATTCCACGGTCCGAAAGGGGTTGGCTTTTTGTTTGTGAGAAAAGACCGGGATCTGCCGTCGTATATTCACGGAGGAAGTCAGGAAAACGGCAAACGGGCAGGAACCGAGAATGTGGCAGGAATTGTGGGGATGGCAAAGGCACTTGAAATTGCAGTGGAAGAGATGCAGGTCGTGCGTCCGCGGATTGTGCGGCTGCGTAATTATTTTGTGGAACGGGTATTACGGGAGATTCCGCAGGGAAGGTTAAATGGGCATCCGCATAAGCGCCTGCCGGGAAATGTGAATTTCAGTTTTGAGGGGATTGATGCGACATCCCTTCTGGTGCTTCTCGAAGAAGACGGAATCTGTGCTTCCGCAGGATCTGCGTGCAATACCGGACAGACACGGATCTCCCATGTGATTGAAGCCATACACGTACCAAAAAATTATGCACCGGGCAGTGTACGTTTTACCATGGGAAGGGAGACCGACCGCCGGCAGGTTGATGCAGTCATTGCATCTTTAAAGAAAAATATCGGGTTGTTGCGCGGTGAGTGAAATTACAGGATAAAATGTTCGATGGCCGCTGCCACCCCGTCCTTGGTATTCGTTGTGGTGACGTAATCTGCCCGGGCTTTGACGGCATCAGTGGCATTTCCCATTGCCACACCGATACCGGCAGCCTCAATGATGGCAAGATCATTTTCGGTGTCACCGATTGCCATGGTGGCATCCGGATTGACACCGAGAATTTCGGCAAGTTTTCGTAAGCCAACGCCCTTGTTTGCATCTGCACGCGTGAATTCCAGGTTGTTGTATCCGCCGCAGACGGTAGTAATTGACGGATTGGACACGAGAAATTTGCGGACGGTTTCGCGGTCAATGAGTGTTCCGTCGGCAGCAGGATAGAAATTCAGGGTCATTTTCTGTACCTTTAACTGATTTTCATGGATAAACTGCAGGATATTGTCCAGCCGTGTGCGCGTGGTGATAATATAGTTTTTGATCGAAGAAGGCACGGTCAGTTTTTGTGCCGTTTCTACGCACTGGACCGGGGTGTAGCCTTTTCCACCGATAAATGCATCCATATGGATATCACGTGTGAGAAGGAAGTTTAAAATCGGGGTGACCAGCTCTTCATCCATGGCATTTTCATACAGGCATTTTCCGGTGGAAATCTCGTAGATTCCGCTGCCGTTTGCGGTGATGGCATAGTTGATCCCGGTGCCTTTGATCTGGTCAAACGGGATTCCCTCAAACGGGCGGCCGGTGGAGATTACGACATGGATGCCTTTGTCTGTAATGCTGCGGATTGCCGTAAGATTGCGTTCACTGATGCGGCTGCTGTTGTCAAACAGCGTACCGTCGAGATCCAGTGCAACTAATTTTATGTCTTTCATGATAGATTCTCACTTTCTTTTTTTTCTGTGATAAGGTATGATATTGTTACGCATGACGTAGAAATAATCTGCGGTATTATTATAAATAGAACGAAACGAAACTGCAAGTGAGGAATGCAAAATGACAAAGACAGAATTTGCCGGATTTATCAGGGAACATGGTCCGGTTATTTTAGATGGTGCAACGGGAACGAATCTGATGGAGGCAGGTATGCCGATTGGAGTGTGTCCGGAAAGCTGGGTGCTGGAAAATCCGCAGGTACTGCTCGATCTGCAGAGACGGTATGTAAAAGCCGGCAGCCATATCGTATATGCCTCCACGTTTACCGGAAACCGGATCAAACTGGAAGAATATGGTCTGCAGGAGAGGCTGGAAGAAATCAACACGCAGCTGGTAGCACTTTCCCGGCAGGCGGTGGGCGATCAGGCACTGGTTGCAGGTGACATGACGATGACCGGCCAGCAGCTGTTTCCTATGGGAGAGTTGTTGTTTGAAGAACTGGTGGACGTATACAAGGAACAGGCATCGGTGCTGGCAAAAGCAGGGGTGGATCTGTTTGTGGTAGAAACCATGATGAGTCTGCAGGAATGTCGTGCGGCAGTGATTGCGATCCGGGAAGTCTGTGATCTTCCAATCATGGTGACACTTACCTACAACGAAGACGGACGGACATTATTTGGAACACCTCCGGAGACGGCTGTGGTCGTACTGCAGTCTATGGGCGTGGATGCGATCGGTGTAAACTGTTCTACCGGTCCGATGGAGATGGTACCTCTGGTGGAAAAGATGGCAGAATATGCTACGATTCCGCTCATCGCAAAGCCAAACGCCGGACTCCCGGAACTCGAGGGAAAGAAAACGGTGTACCGCATGACACCGGAAGAATTTGCCGGGGCAGGTGTGGCACTGGTAAAAGCGGGAGCAGCCATTGTAGGTGGATGCTGCGGTACAACGGAAAAGCATATCAAGGCACTTTCGGATGCAACGCGGGGGATGGAACTTCACAGGCCGCTTGCATCGCATCGCAGGATTCTTGCGTCTGAGCGCAAAAATGTAGAAGTTGGTCTGGATGGCAATTTCCTGGTGGTCGGGGAGCGGATCAATCCGACCGGAAAGAAAAAACTGCAGGCCCAACTGCGCGAAGGAAAACTGGATCTTGTGCGTGAGATGGCAATGGCGCAGGAGGAAAACGGGGCAGCCATCCTTGACATCAATATGGGAATGAACGGCATTGACGAAAAAGAAATGATGAAACAGGTGATCTATGAAGTTGCGGCGACGGTAGATTGTCCGCTTTGCCTCGATACCAGCCATATTGATGTTATGGAAGAGGCACTGCGTGTCTATCCGGGAAGAGCACTGATCAACTCCGTTTCCCTTGAGACAGAAAAAATCGAGCATATGCTTCCTCTGGCAAAAAAGTACGGGGCTATGTTTGTCCTGCTTCCGCTTTCCGATGAGGGACTGCCAAAGGATGCCAAAGAAAAGCATGAGATTATCGATACCGTATATGACCGTGCCATGGAGCTGGGAATGGCACACGAGGATATTGTCGTGGATGGGCTGGTTGCCACAATCGGAGCCAATCCAGAGGCTGCGAAAGAATGTTATGATACCATCTCTTATTGTAAGGATATCAGGAAGCTTCCAACGATCTGTGGTCTGTCGAATATTTCGTTTGGCCTGCCGGAGCGGAGTTTTGTCAATACGGCATTTCTTACCATGGCCATCTGCCGGGGGCTTACCATGGCGATTGCCAATCCGTCGCAGGAACTTTTGATGAATGCCGCATTTGCTTCGGACATGCTGCTGCATCGCCCGGACAGTGACATCCGCTACATCGAGCGTATGAATAAACTGGCAGAGGAAAAGGCAAAATATGAGACGGTTGTTGTGAAAAAAGAAGGTGCTGCGGGTGGCACGGCATCTGTGGAAGAAAAAGCAGATCCTGTTACGACAGCGGTTTTAAAAGGAAATAAAGGAACCATTATAGATGAAGTGAAAAAGGCAATTGCAGACGGCGCAAAGCCGGAGGAGATCATCAATGACCAGCTGATTGCAGCCATCAATAAAGTCGGGGAATTTTTTGAACAGAAAAAATATTTCCTGCCGCAGCTGATTGCCAGTGCAAATACCATGAAACTTGCCATTGATTATCTCGAGCCGATGCTGGAGAAGAAGAACGACGGACAGGAGATGCCGACGCTTGTCATTGCAACGGTAGAGGGGGATATCCATGATATCGGAAAAAATCTTGTCGTACTGATGCTGAAAAATTATGGCTACAACGTGATTGATATGGGAAAAGATGTGCCGTGTGAAGATATCGTGGATACCGCGATTCGTGAAAATGCTGCGATTATCGGGCTGTCCGCGCTGATGACTACCACGATGATGCGTATGCAGGATGTTGTGGAGCTTTGTAAGGAGAAAGGCTGCAAGAGCAAGGTGATCATTGGAGGAGCCTGCATCACACAGAGTTTTGCAGATGAGATCGGAGCCGATGGGTATTCAAAGGATGCCGCGGAGTGTGTGCGCCTGGTAGAGCGGCTGCTTGCATAGCATGTGTGGGACAATCCTGCATGGAAATTTGTTTGGAATAGTTACAAAAAATACAAAAAATACAAAAATTCAAAAAAAGTGTTGACATATCTGTTCTCGTACGATATACTAACGAAGTCGGTTGCGAGAGCGGCCAACACGAAATGGGATCTTAGCTCAGCTGGGAGAGCATCTGCCTTACAAGCAGAGGGTCATAGG